>Ga0302319_10003023_pt1 | contig 35623 bp, 28 predicted proteins | sample Bog_T0_2_FD_203319 | JGI IMG/M metagenome (GOLD analysis project Ga0302319, IMG submission 203319) | Peat permafrost microbial communities from Stordalen Mire near Abisko, Sweden - Bog_T0_2 | ecosystem: Environmental > Terrestrial > Soil > Wetlands > Peat | place: Sweden: Abisko, Stordalen Mire...
GTCGCCTTGGCATCGAAATTCCCGGAAGGGCTGTTATCGACGATCAGTGCGCCGTAGTCCTTGCTGCCCAGATGCAAGGTCCCCTGCTCGGCATAGTCGGCATACCAAATCAGGCTGTTCACGATCGCAGCAGGCCGATCCTTATCGTGCGGATCAAAAACGTACGCTCCGAAGGTGAGGGGCATCGTTTTGCCGCCTAGCGAAAGATTCAATGTGAAGGTCCCTGAAATTCCGTTGTACTTGCCGGTATCGCCGTATGCCATAGGCTTGCAGGAAGTCGTCGGATCATTGGTAAGATCCCCATCTCCGTTCGAGTCGACATAGATTCTTTGGGCGCCAGTTGCAGAACGATTCACGATCACAATAAATCGCTTCCCCTGAAGCTGGATCACGGCATAGGAGGGGTCCGTCAACCCACTGGGAGCTTTCACCAATCCCGCAGGCTTGGTGGTCGACAAACTTGCGACCCGAGGGAGGAAGAACCCGGCTTTATCGGAAGCCCCGCTGGTTAAGGGCGTCAGGGTGACCTGCTGAGCGGATGCCAGCGAGACACATGCCAATGCGACAAGGATGGAGTAGCGCAACATTTGACCTCAACGGGAAGCGTACCCCGCCTGCGTCATCGGAAATGATGACGATACTCGACGCCCTTGAGCTCCCAAATTAAACAAGCGTGACCATGCTGCAGCCATAACCTTCAGAACGGGGCGGTTCATGAGGAAAAGTAGCTGCTACTCGTCTTGCTGGGAACGTGCCTTGGGGGTGCTGTGGGGCCCCCCAACGGCTTTTCAAACCTCGATTCGGCGTGTTTCGTCTTGAAAGCCAGATGGCATGCCAAGCATTTTCAGAGCCTGGGCGGTGGTGTCTCGACGTTCCTGCGCCTTTCTTGAGGCAATCTCCGTTTGACGCCAACGAGGATCCGAGACTCCTTCCAGGACCTTGTCGATCGAGTCCCAGCCCTTCGCACGCACGAGATCTTCGTAGAGTGCCCGCGACTTCCGGAGCATCACGATCTGATCTGCATCCGAGCGGCTATGCAGCCGCCCCCAAACCAACTCGCCGCCCACTCTATCGGCGAGGTCCGCATCGGGAAGGGAATCGATGATGCCTTGAAGGGCTTGGGCCTGATCGGGGCGGCGCTTTCCAATCTGCCAAGCGGCGCCACACACCGTCTCAATCGCCTCATCCTGGGAATGTTCAGCGGCCAAGGATGGTGCGGAACCAAGGTGAGTGGTGATGAGGGCAGCGGCTAACAAATCTGAAAGGTCGCTCTCAAGAACCGCTCGGCCTGCCAGAAGCTTCGCCAATTTGACCATCGGCCGCAACTCCGGAGTGGGATCTTGGTGAGTCCAGTTTCTCGGGAATTCGCAGCGGTCGGCTACGGAACCAAGCACCGCCTTTTCCATGGCAGGAGCCGAAGCGTCCAGGACAGCATCTGCATCACGGCGATCCGACTTCCCGTCCTTTCCCGCAACGACGTTGTCGATGCCGGTAAGGCCCCTCTGAAGAAGTGCGGGGTCTACCTTCACGAGCATCCGCATGGCATCGTCGTACTCCGGTGCGCCGTTCACGCCATGAGTGTCGGGGTCGTTGAGTTCGTCGGGCGCAACCGGGAGTCCAGCGTCCTCGGTAAGCCGGAGTTCCCTATCCAGGGGCGCAGCATGGATTCGGTAGCCAACAACCTGGGCGACCACTAGTGCTACCGGCCCAAGGGCGGCAAAAGTGAGCGTCATCGCGCCGATCGACTTGGCCCAATGCGGAATCATGCAGACCGGGCGCGCAAGCACCGTGCCAAAGCCCACCGCCTTCTTGGCAGGGTTCAAGATGGAACCTATGCCTACGTCTGGTTACGGCCCGACCGTCGAATTGGAATAGGATCGGGAAATCGCCCTGAAATCAGTGGTTTCCCCTACGATCAGCGTCCCATCGGCTTGGATAGACAGCCCGAAGGGCTGGAGCTGCGCGGTATTTCCAGGGCCGTCGGCATGGCCCGATCCGCCAGTTCCCGCCACCGTGGTCACCAACCCAGACGGCGATACCTCGCGAATGTGGTTACTCTGATCGGAAACGTAAACGTTCCCGGCAGGATCAATGGCAATTCCGGTGGGACCAGTGAACTTAGCCGATGCACCCTGACCATCCACGTCACCAAGAGATGATGATGAGCCGGCAAGGGTCGAGGCTTGGCCAGTCGGTGTGACTTTGCGAATCTCGTCATTTGCTTCATCGGCGACATAAACATTGCCCGCCGAGTCGTAAGTAATTCCCCAAGGTTCGTCAAAGGTCGCGTTTGCTCCGATCCCATTCGTCGAGCCAGGGGTTCCGATGGCGCCGTTTAAGGAGCCAGCGAGAAGCGAGACCGCCCAATTCGCGGCTTGGGTAGGGTCCGAGCCGATGAGTTCCGCCTCATCCACCCGATTGCCTCCATATTCCGTGAAGTACAAAATGTGGGTATTCGGATTGTAAGCTATGCCTCCTGGCGCCGTGATCGAACACAAGTTGCCATATGTGTTCAGAGCAAATCCGGAAACTTCTGGAGTACCGATAATCGTGGTCACTTTCCAATTAACAGCCAGCGATGGATCGGACCCCACAAGGGTTAAACACCTAATGGCACATGCTTCGTAATCACAAACGAACAGCGTTTTGCCGTCCGGTGCGGCGGCTATGCCTGACGGGTGCTGGAACGAGGCTGTGGTGCCCGGCCCATCCTGGATCGTCGGAGGCTGCGTGAAAAAGGTGCCCGCAATCGTCGTCACTACGCCATTAGCAGATATCCGCCGAATCACCTCGTTGTCTTCGTCGGCGACGAAAATATCACCTGCTGCGTCGGTCGCACTAAATCCGTATCCGTAGAAAGTCGCGCCGGGAGCCGGTCCATCGAAGTACCCGGATGTCCCGAAGAGCCCGGCAATCGTCCGAACGTAGACATGAGGCGATCCGGCTCCGCCGCCCGGCGCATTGTTGACACTGTCCAGTTGGGCCGGAACCGGCGTGGCCGCAACCACAGTTACGGTAAACGTGAAAGCGGTCACTCCGTTAGGCACATCGAAGTCCCAGTAGCGTGGCGGGGAGGTGGCTCCCGCGCCAAGGGCTCCTGTGTAGATCAAATATGGCAGGTTGGTTCCGGTCGCATTGCCCGCTTCAGTGCCGTCGGGGTTGGCAAAAAGCACGGGGGTGGTCGACGCCGAACCCGTTGTCACCCCTACGGGAAAGTTCCCGGTGGCCGGCGTGACGCGGCGGACCAGGTGGTTGCCGGAGTCCGCCACGAATAGCGATCCGCCAGAGCTAGCGGCCAGCATCACCATGCCATTAAAGAGCGCATTACTCCCAACGCCGTTGACCGAACCCGGAACGAGAGCGGTGCCCGCCAAGGTTTGCACCGTCCAATTGGCGGCTGCCGAAGGCGAGGCGCCTTGGGTTAACGAGATCTGGCGCACAACGTCGCCCCCGTTCTCGGTAACAAAAAGTGCCCCGTTGGCCCAGGTCACCCCACGGGGGCCATTGAATGTCGCGGCGAAGCCATTCCCATCGACGTCGGAACCGGCGCCCGTTCCGGCAACCGTGGTAACTGCCCCCGAGTTCACATCAACCCGGCGAATCTTGTTGTTCCCGGCATCGGCCACGTAAAGGCCACCATTGCCATCGAGCGCCAACTGATAGGGAGCATGGAACGTCGCGACTGCGCTAGGACCATCTGCGCCGCCTATGACGCCGGTCCCGCTCAGCGTGCTGACTGAATAATTTGCGGCCTGGGTGGGATCGCCCCCGACGAACACCATTTTCCTGATTCGCGAACCAGTGGTCTCCGAGATATAAATGTTGCCACTCGTGTCGATGGCCACGCCGGTTGGGGAAGAGAAGGTAGCCACCGTGCCGGTACCGTTGTTGCCTCCTGCTGCGCCAGTACCTGCGATCGTGCTGACCAGTCCGGCGGGGGTGATATGGCGAATTTTGTTCAACGTTTGGTCGCATACGATCAGGGATCCGTCAGCGGGGTTCACCGCGATACCGACGGGCGCCCCAAAATAAGCGCTGGCCCCAAGCCCGTCTGGGTTGCTGGCGGTGCCGCCGCCCGCCAAGGTGGTAACGGCTCCCGATTGGATTTCTCGGATGCGCCCACCGGCATCGGCCACGAAAATGGCATTTTGGCTATTGATCGCCACCCCTTGGGGTGACGTAAAGGTAGCGCTAAGCGCGCCGCCATTTGTGTTGCCGGTCGATCCCGACCCAGCGAACGTTGAGACATTCGACAGACTCTCGATGTTTGGCGGACTGGTTAGGTTCGTGACCGGGGACAGGACAACCTTGAGACCGTTGGTGGTTCCACTGGGATCGGTGCCGAGAGGCAGTCCAAAGTTATTGGTGAGGGTCACACTCATCGTTCGCTGCCCCGAGACTGAGCCAGCCTCATTGAGCAGATCCGATGAGTTGAAGCCAATGCTGTCGCCCAGAAACACCGCCTGCGGACTCAAGGCACCTGATTTCGCGGCAGAGGTTGCAACCGACGGCGTGATGGTCACCTTGCCAGTGGCTACGTCAACGTTGAAAGTGGCGGTCGTCTGGGCGGCAGGAGCTACCGTCCCCCCGCCGCCGCCGGTTCCCCCTGTGTTCGAAGCACTTGTAGCGGAGCTTCCGCCGCACCCCGCGACAAATGCCGCAATCGGTATCAACATCAAGAAACGTCGCTTCGCGATTTGCTTCATCTGCTCCATACTCCACCAATTTTTGAATATTTACCCGCGTTCTGGTTACGGCCCGACCGTCGAGTTAGAAAACGACCTGCTGATCGCACGAATGTCGGCGCCACCATCGCTGATGCAGAGCAACGTTCCATCCGCCTCAAGGGCGACGCCTATCGGCCATGCGATTTGAGCGCTATTGCCTGGGCCGTTTTGGTACCCGGTTCCTCCCGTTCCCGCCACCGTGGTCACTTGCCCCAGTGCCGTCACCGCGCGGACGAGACTGTTTTCGTAGTCGCTCACGTAGACGGTTCCGGTTGCGTCGACCGCTACGTCCGCCGGGCCGCTAAATTCGGCCGAGGTGGCGAATCCGTCAACGTAGCCTGGTGACGTGCCACCGGCAAGAGTCTCAACAATCCCGCCGCTGCCAATCTTGCGAATGGCGTAGTTGCCCGCATCCGCAATATAGAGGTTGTTGGTGCCATCCAACGCCAGCCCATTCGGGCTCTTGAACCTCGCGTTATTGAAGTAGCCATTGACTTGGCCGGGATTCCCGTTGACCTGGGATGCGTCGCCGGCAACGAGTTCGACGAGCCAATTGTGGGCCACCGATGGGTCGCTCCCGATCAAGGACGCTTTGCGGACCCGATTCCCGGTAAGTTCGGTGAAATAGAGGACTCGATCGGTGGGATCGTAGGCCAGACCGGCAGGCGTGTTGATCTTCGCGATGTCGCCGGTAGTCGGTGACACATAGTTTCCACCCGCGCTTCCCGCAACCCCCACGATCGTGCTTACCGTCCAGTTCGACGGCACCGTTGGGTCGTAACCGGTCAATGCAATTCTTCGAATCACGTTATTTCCAAAATCGGCGACAAAGACCGTGCTGCCGTCCGGTGAAACCGCGATCCCAGTCGGATTGTCGAAAGTAGCGACGTCACCCGTCCCGTTCGCAGAACCGGCAGTCAGAGTGGCCCCGGCTACGGTGGTAACGATCCCATTGGCCCCGATGCGCCGAATATCGTCGTTGCCACTATCGGCCACGAAAACGTCGCCAGCGGCGTCGGTGGCGAGATATCCGCCCGACCAGAAACTTGCACCGGCCTCCGGGCCATTCACATGACCCACCACCCCAATTCCGGCAAGAGTGCGGACATAGTCGAACGCCGAGCCGGCGCCCACTGCACTATCCAGCGAACTGGAAACCGGCGTTGACGCAACTACGGTGACCGTGAAGACAAATGCGGACACCCCGGTCGGGACGCTAAAGCTCCAGAGTCGAGGTTGTGAGGTCGCTCCCGCTCCTAATTGGCCGCCATAAAGCAGATAGGGCAGCTGTGTGCCAGTCGCGATCGCTGCATTGAAACCGTCCGGGTCGCTTAGTGTGACCGGTGCCGAGGTGGTGGATCCCGTCGTCACCCCGACCGGCAGCAACCCAACCGGTGGAGTCACCCGGCGAATCATATGGTTGAAAGAGTCGGCGATGAAGAGCGAGCCACCAGGGCTGGCGGCAAGCATCACTGGGCAATCAAAGGTGGCGGCTGCCCCCACCCCGTTGTTAAAACCGATCGACCCGGGACTGCCCGCCAGGGTCTGAACGGTCCAGTTGGACGATGATGAAGGTGGTGCCCCAGGGGCAAGTGTGAGCTGGCGAATGACCTGACCGGTGTAGTCGGAAACGAACAGGGCGCCATTCAGCCAAGTGATCCCCCTCGGGCCATTGAAGGTGGCGACGGCGCCGTTGGCATCGATATCGCTGCCGCCGCCCGTGCCCGCAATCGTGGTCACCGCTCCCGTGGTGACGTCTACTCTTCGGATCCTGTTATTGCCGCTATCGGCTACGTACAGACCGCCGTTGCCGTCCAGCGCAAGCTGGTAGGGCGCATGAAAACTCGCCACCCCGTCGGGGCCGTCGGTCCCGCCCACAGCGCCGGTCCCCGTCACTGTGCTAACCGTGTAATTGGCCGCTTGGGTTGGGTCGCCTCCGGTGAAGGCCAACTTGCGAATGCGCGAACCGGTCGTTTCCGAAACGTAGATGTTTCCGCCGGCGTCAACGGCAACTCCGGTAGGTGATGAGAACGTGGCCACGTTACCGGCGCCGTTATTCCCACCGGCGGTTCCGGTGCCGGCGATGGTCGTGACAAGGCCGGCCGGAGTCACTCGTCTCACTCGATTGAGAGTCTGGTCGCACACGATGAGCGACCCATCCACCGGATTCACCGCGATACCGACCGGCGCGCCAAAGTAGGCGCTTGCCCCGAGGCCGTCTGGATTAGCGGACGTGCCGCCCCCTGCCAGGGTACTGACGGCTCCCGACTGAATCTCGCGTATCCGGCCGGCGTCGGCAACGAAGATAGCGCCCTGACTGTTGATCGCCACTCCCTGGGGGGAAGTGAACGTCGCGTTGGCGGCAGCGCCGTTCGTCGTTCCGCTTGCCCCCGAACCGGCGAAAGTCGAAACGTTGGTGAGGCCCTCAAGATTCGGTGGGGTGGTCAGGTTGATGGGCGGCGAGAAGATGACCTGCAAACCGTTCGTCACGCCGTTGGGATCGCTTCCCAAAGCAAGCCCAAAGTTGTTGGTGATCGAAACGGACATCGTTCGAATGCCGGTAGACGTCCCGCCTTCGTTGAGCAGATCCGATGAATTGAAGCCGATGGTGTCGCCAAGGAACACCGCCTGGGGCTTCAAGGCGCCCGCCTTGGATGCGGAGGCCAATACCGTTGGCGTGACCGTCACTTTTCCGGTGGCGACGTCCACATGAAAAGTGGCCGTCGTCTGAATCGCCGGGGAAGTCGTGCCACCCCCACCGCCTCCGCCTGGGCTTGCCGCAGTGGCGGCGGATCCCCCGCCGCAGCCGGCGGCCATCGCGGCGATCAAGGGTAAAGCCAGGCTTGCAAGGGGCAATGCTTCCGGGCGCCGTCGGAGGTTGAGTGATTTGATCATTTTTGTGGGCCGGAGCGAGAAAACGGACCTTCCAATCATATCAGCCAGGCGTTACAAAAACCATTACAAAATTCACAAATCCAAGAGCTTTAAGACTCGCGTTTGGGAGATGGGACGCCGCACACACCAAATGATGAATATCTGAGCCTAACAACTCGCTTCCTAACCCTGGGGAATGGAGACCCCACCGTGGTAACGTCATATCGATGCGGAATTCGAAGTACGTGTCATTGCCACTGCTTGGCGTTCTTGCCGCCATTGCAGCGTTTCGCATTTCAGCGCCGTTTGAGGCGACACTTAACCGGGGCCTGAGCCTGACGGACCCGCGCGCCCTCTTCACCTACGGCACGATGTGGGGCGAGGTAAATCGGATTGCGTTTGGAGCCCTGATTTGCGGGCCGTTCGTCTTCGCCCTGTCCTTGGGGCGTCGGTCCTGGCCCCGGACGGTGGCGGCCGGACTCATTGCGACCGTTCTTGGCGGATTTGTCAACCACTGTACGGACTCGGGGTCGGACATGCTTGGCATCACGGTCTCAAGCCGGGTGCCATTTCTTGGCAGCGTCGTTGCCACCGTGGCTTGGTGCGTGCTTGTGCCACTCGGCTTCGCATTCACAATTTGCCTCAGCCTCGGCGTCACCCAGCAGCGAGTGCGTCGTGCCTGGTTTGCTACCCTCGTAGCCGCCATTGGGTCGTTTATCGCCCAGAACGTTGGCGCGCTGTTCGCATCAACCCATTCCTTCACCCAGACGATCACGACCTCGATGTTGAATGGTGGTCCAGTCGACTTGCTCCGGCCACAACTGCCTGCTTGGCAGGCGGCAGAAATCGGCGTGGGGCTTGTGCTTGGGTTTACCATGGCGTTTGGCGATGAAATCGTTCGCCGTGGAACGCTGCGACTTGTGTTGGGGCGGAACGAATTTCGGGACTGGAGCCTCGACTACGCGACCACCCGGATTGGGTCAGCTGAGGGTTGCGAGGTACCGCTCTTTGGCCGTCAAGGGGTGGAGAAGGTTCACGCGGTGGTGACCCGCCAAGGCGAGGTGTTCAACTTCAGCCCCTTTGCCCCGTGCTTCGTCAACGGCGCACCGGCAACCCAGGTGATGCTAAGACCGGGCGATACCATCCAAATGGGCGACGCAACATTGATCTTCTATGGTCCGGGACGGGCGGGAGTGCCTGCCCCTTCCCAAACCCAAGCCGCTCCGCTTCTGGCTCGCGAATTTGGCGTCCCCATTCATGTGCTCCTCGACTCGGTGGGAACGCCCGTTCGATTGGGGCCCGGGCGGTACATCGTGGGCCGCGACGATGACGTGGCGATTTGTCTGCGTCATGATTCAACGGTTTCCCGCCGCCACGCCGAGGTTGTGGTCACCCCGGCCGAGGTTCAGGTGGTTGAACTTGGAAGCACCAACGGCACTCGCATCAACGGAGCCCGTCTCACCGGCGGCGCCCCGTTGAGACCTGGAGACGTGATTGAGTTCGGCTCCTCACGGTTCACGTTGCAGAGCTAAGGGCTCACCGTCGAATGAGAAAGGACCGCGTGACTTCCCTCAGGACCGGCACCCTTCACGGGCCCACCGTCGAGTTTGAGAAGGACCGACTGATCGACCGGATATCCGCATTGTAGTCACCGACAATGAGGGTTCCGTCGGGCTCCAACGATACCGTCTCGGGAACGATGACCGCGACATTTGCGGGACCGTTGGCATAGGCTGCGTAACCCACGCCCGCAACCGTTGTGACCAACCCGGCCGGTGACAACTCTCGAATCTTATAATTGTAGAGATCAGCAATGAAAACGTCTCCCGCTCCATCCACGGCGACGTCCACAGGCTCGTTAAACTCGGCATTGGCAGCGGGTCCATCGGCGAAACCGCCTGTGCCATTCCCGGCAATCGTTGAGACAATGTTGCCGCTGGTGATTTTGCGAATAAGGTTGTTAAAAACATCGGCGACGTAGATGTTTCCGCCTGAATCGATGGCAACGTCAGACGGTTGATAGAAGAGGGAACTCGTCCCTGCCCCGTTGGTTGTGCCGTGGTTCCCATTGATCTGCGAAGCGTCTCCCGCCACCAAAGAAACCGTCCAATTGGCGGCGTTTGTCGGGTCAGGTCCTTCAAGGATCGCCTCACGGATGCGATTTCCCATGTATTCGGAGAAGTACAGGACATGGGAGGCCGGATTATAGGCCAATCCCGCCGGCCCATAGAGTGTGGCGAGGTTTCCGGGCGTGTCGACCGTGTAGTTGCCGCCCGGGCTCCCATTGCCAATAATCGTACTTACCGTCCAGTTGCCAGCAATGGTCGGATCCGATCCGAGCAGCTCAACGCACCGAATTTCGTGGTTGATGAGGTCGGCCACAAAGATGGTGCCGCCATCAGGTGTTACTGCGATTCCGATTGGCTGGGAAAACCTGGCCACGTTCCCAACTCCATTACTGCTGCCAGCGGTCGTCGACCCCGCTACCAACGTTACGTTGCCACTGGGACTGATCCGACGTATTTCGTTATTTGACTGATCGGAAACGAAGATATCACCAGCGGCGTCGATTGCAGTGCGATCACTTCCCTGAAACGTGGCGGTTGCTGCCGGGCCATTGGCGTGTCCAAAGACCCGCCAATTTCCGGCGATGGTGCGCACGTACACATCAGGCGCCCCGCCGATGGCCGGATTGGTGCCATCGTTGACACTGTCTAGGACGGCGGTAACCTGGGTAGATGCAACCACCGTCACGCTAAATGTAAACTCCGTGACACCGTTTGGTACCGCGAAGCTCCATAGTCTCGCGGGCGAAGTCGCATTCGACGCCAACTGACCGGGGTAAATGAGGTAGGGTTGCTCTCCGCTCCCCTGGTCTGGCTCCGTACCATCCGGGTTCGTCAAGGTGACCAAGGCGCCTGAATTTGAGAAAGTAGGACTACCAATGGGGAAATTGCCCGTTGACGGGGTGACCCTCCGAATAAGGTGGTTTGCAGAGTCGGCGATGAAGAGAGATCCGCCCGGGCTGGCCGCGAGCATCACTGGGCTAGTGAAGAACGCGGTGTTGCCGGCGCCGTTCAACGAACCGGGGGCGCCCGCCATCCCTGCCAAAGTTTGAACCGTCCAACTGGAGGAGGACGAAGGGGCGCCTCCTGGGGTCAGTGAAATCTGCCGGATGACCTCGCCGGTAGCCTCTGCCACAAAGAGCGCGCCATTCGACCAGGTAATCCCGCGGGGGCTGCTAAAGGTAGCTGCGGCCCCATTTCCATCAACATCGCTGCCCGCACCGGTGCCCGCAATCGTCGTCACCGCTCCCGAATGGACGTCGACCAGGCGGATTCTGTTATTACCGCTGTCGGCCACATAGAGCCCGCCGTTTCCGTCAAGTGCGATCTCGTAGGGGGCGTGGAAGGTGGCCACCCCGTTGGGGCCGTCGGTCCCGCCCACAGCGCCGGTCCCCGTCACTGTGCTAACCGTGTAATTGGCCGCTTGGGTTGGGTCGCCTCCGGCGAAGACGATCTTGCGAATGCGCGAACCCGTGGTCTCGGAGATGTAGATGTTGCCGCTTGTGTCTATGGCAACCCCGGTGGGGGATGAAAACGTAGCGACGGTGCCGCCTCCGTTGTTCCCACCGGCACTGCCCGTGCCGGCGATCGTGCTCACAAGACCGGCGAGTGTGATGTGGCGGATCTTGTTGAGGGTCTGGTCGGCGACGATGAGAGAGCCATCCACCGGATTCACGGCTATCCCGGCAGGCGCACCAAAGTAGGCGCTACCACCCAGGCCATCCGGATTCGCCGAGGTTCCCCCGCCAGCAAGGGTTGTGACCGAGCCCGATTGAATTTCCCGGACACGCCCTGCGTCTGTCACAAAAATGGCGTTTTGGCTATTGATCGCTATGCCTTGGGGGGAGGTAAAGGTGGCCAGAGTGGCCGGACCGTTCGAGGTGCCACTCCCACCGGTGCCTGCGAAGGTCGAAACGTTGGTCTGGCCCTCAATATTGGCGGGGGCGGTCAAATTGGTGATGGGGGAAAAGATCACCTGGAGGCCGGTGGTGTTTGCATTAGGATCCGTCCCCAAAGCGAGCCCGAAATTGTTGGTCATCGTCACCGACATCGTCCGTTGTCCGGTGGAGACGCCGCCTTCATCGATCAGGTCGGATGAATTGAAGGTGATGGTATCGCCGAGAAATACCGCTTGAGGTGCAAGATGCCCCGCCTTCACCGATGGGGACGACACCTTCGATGCCACGACCGTGACCTTACCGGAGGCAACGTTCACGTCAAAAGTGGCGGTCGTTTGAGCAGCAGGAGTTTGGCTCCCGCCGCCTCCCCCACCTGGGCTGGAGGCGCTGGTGGCAGAGCCTCCACCACAACCCACCGAGATCAAAGCAAGCAGCAACAACGAAAGGCAGCGACGCCCATTGACAGCCAGCGACATAAAAAAGATCCTCTCTCTACAAGCGCAGCATCAGCATGCTGCGGAAGCACCACAAACTTGTCAGCATTATACGACGACTGCCTTAAACCTGCTCCATCGAATTTGGAAGAATTCATTTGGCTGGGTGACCGTTAGTGATCCGAGCCTGCGTCGCGGTCGTCTTTCGGTTCGTCGATGAGGCTTTTCTCGAAGAGTTTGCGAAGGCGTTCTTTCTCCATTCGCTCCTGCTCTCGCTTCCGGACATCTTCGAAGTAGGTCGTAGGCGCCCGGTCAAAGGGCGTGTAGCCGATCCCGCGAAGGCGGCCTTCTTTCCCACGGTTGGGAAGATAGGTCACGAAGGGCAGACGACCAGACACCAGCGCCCAGGTCGCCGCCAGAGGAAGGGCGGCCGCGACTCCCAACACCGGCAAGCCGGCGCCGTAAGTAAACACCACCACTACCACTGTGAGCCAGCCGATCCACTTGGCCTTGATCGGGATCACCATCATCAACCGCACCAGTTCTTCGGGATGCCGGGTCGCCCAGGCGACGGTTACCGCCGCCAGCGGCAGTTCCAAGCCCATCAGCGGCATTCCGCTCAGGTGCATGAGCGCAGCAACGATGGTCATGAGGAGCGCCGGCAAAACCGTCATCGCCACCCAAAACGCGCCAAAACGGAAACTTTGCATGTCGCGCTCAACCATCGAACCCACCATCCAGAGCCACCAGCATTCAAAGATCAAGGTAATGACGTCGTTCCCCCCGCCCGTTTGGGCAAAAGGGTAGGTGATGGCGCCCCACGGCTGGCCCGGTGTTCCCACCGGATAAAGGAGGTAGGTGAACAAGTGAGGCCGAAAAAGCCACTCGATCACGTAAAGAGCGACCGCGAGAACGAGAATGCCCAAAGTCACCGGCATGCGGTTCGTGCGAAAGTAGCTTCTTATCTCGTCGAAATCACTCATTCATGACCTTGCCCGAGGGCTCTCCCACTCGTATGACCGCTAAACGTCAGCGCCCGTTCTCGCGTACATCTTCTACACGCGACGAAGCGTGAGATAGACTCCCTTTGTCCGATGCTCTACTCCGTCCTTGACGCGCACGGCAACCGATACGGTCCGGTTGATCTTCCCACTCTGAACCAGTGGGTGAGAGACGGACGCATCGTACCCGCAACCCAAATATTGGTGGAAGCAACCCAGAAGGTCATCCCTGCCACCATGGTTCCCGGCCTTAATCTAGAACAAGCGCCCGGTTACGGGTTGCCACCCGGGCAGGTTCAGGCGCCGATCGGGTTTCCCGGCGCTCAATCAGGTCCGTATGCTCCCGCCAATGTTCCCTACCCTCGGAGCGGCGCGTTCAGCTCCCCGGCCAGCCTGATTCCAGGGGGCAGCGAATACAATCGCTCCCTCACGTTTTCTGGGATTGGCCTCGTGGCGTGCATCTGCTTTCCGCCCATCGGCGCCATTCTTTGCGGCGCCGGTATCTACTTTGCCCGGGCTGCCCAGATAAATGGGCATCCATCGCCTGGCCTTGCGTATCTTGCATCGATAGGCGGGCTGGCGATCAATATCGTGCTCAGCATCACCTCGCTTGCCTCCATCGGCATCCTTAGCGGACTCACAGGTCATTGAAATCCATCTACCGACCCGAAGCAAACTCCTTTCCGAACCTCATCCAAACTCTGAGAGAGCGGGTGCGACTCGAGAGCGCAGCGCTTACCGGCTGGGTGAGCGGCGCTTCCGTGATCGCCGTGCTCTGCCTCGTTGCGTTGCCGATCGCCTTTGAGGCGGAGCCGATCGTGGGATACGCCATGGCGGTTGTCCTCGCCTACGCCACATGGAGGACGGTGATCGCGGCCAGGGTTGCCTGGAACGATCTCGTGACCCATGCGGACCGGGTCAAGGTCTACCGGGCCATGATCCAATGCATCGAGCGTAACCGGCTGGAGCACGACATCAGCACGTCAAATGTTCAGGTCTTGGAGGCATGTGCCGAGCGCTACCGCCGCGCCCGGGGGGCTCTGAAGGATTGGAAGGCTGGTGAAAGCACAGTGGCTCTTCGCTCGCGCTTGGAAGCGGGGGTGGAGGACGCTATGTGCGAAGCGATCCTGGTCCATCGCGACCTCCTTCCCGATCACCCGATCAACCTCCCCGTAGGCTTCCAACTGGGGAAGATGGCAAACCGTTTTCTCTTCGGCATCGCCGAATCCACCAGCGGGCCCGTGGAGCCGGCCTTCACACAGTCCCGCAAGATCGCCGACCAACTGCTGACGGTGACGTTAGAGGTAGAAAAGGCGGCCCGCGAGATCACCGGCGAAGTACGTCCTTCGAACCCTGCCGTTTCGTTGGACAGCGCGCTCGGCGAACTGAGGCTGGTGGCCCAGGCCGAAGAGGAACTCAGACAAGACCTGAGGGGCTGAAATCAAAAACGCTCGTATCATCCGCATCACGGGCAAGGCGATACGGCAGTCGCCTCTCCACCGCTTATGAGGCGATTTCGGTCAGCCGGGTCTGGGGTCCTGACGCGTCCGCTACCCGTTCATGTGAATGTAGACATTCACCGTACCGGATGGTCCTCGATGCCCTTGAGCGATGATCGAACCGTCGGGGAGGATGCAGGAGCTGCTTGCCAATTTCCATCCCGAGTTCGCAGGGATCTTCGTCGCAACGTCGTCAACGCCTACCGTCGTCTTCCAAAGGGGAACACCGGTCGTGGAATCGTTGTATTCAACCGACCCAACCATCCAGCCGTTGCTGGCAATGCCGAGGGCGGTGATCTTTTTCGTATTGGGTGGTGATGGAAGCACGTGTTCGACGCTGTAATGATCGTAAGGCGTCCAAAACACCGCCTCCAGCTGGCCGCTGGCGCCCTTGTCGTAGCCGACGACGATGCCGGACAAGTTCATCGCCGTGCTGACCCTTGCCGAACCGCCCGGCAGGTGGTGGGCCGCCCCCGCCGTCGGCGAGAGATCGACGGCCGGCGTATTGCCCGACGCCGCACTTCCCAGCGTAGCAATCACCGGCCCGTTCCCGGTGCCGCCGGTATCGGAAATTGCGTCCGATCCGGTCGGGGCCAAGGGGGTTTCGATCCCCGCCGCGCTCCAATAAACCGGCCGATATCCTCCGATTGCATCGTCGTAACCGCTGAACTGTCCGGTTGAGTTGCCGCCTGTCGCCTCGGTTTCGTAGATGGGTCCTCTCAGCGCCGTATTCCGCGCCAGGTATTGGCTCGGAGGCTTGGTCGGGTCTGCCCAGAGGGCGGCGCCCGCGTTATAGGTTCCGCCTGAAGAGATGACGGTCGAGCCACAGACATTCAAGGCCCCATTAACCATCCCAAATCCTTCCGCGTACACCCACTCGCCGCTTGCATCGCCGGGAAGCTCCGTCGGGGTCGCGGTCGGCGAACTCCAATACCAGGCGGTATTGGAACTGGCGTTGGCCACCAGTTGATCCGTCCACTCGTTGTCTACAATCGGTCCCAACGTTCCCGCCGATGAGGGAGGCAGGCTCAGCTCAACGGGCGTTGCGTATTCCGTGGGTGGGCCACTGCTTGCTTGATGGTTGGTAGCTCCCGCGCAACCGACAAGACCGCTGACGCCCAGCGCGATGAGCGTAGCGACGCGTGCAATCCCCTCTCCAAAATGGAGGGTGCGGGAGCGAGAGGGGAGTTTTGAGTCCATTTGGAGTCTGTATACCTTCGACGCGGATTCAATACGACCGCTCCACCGCAAAATCCAGGCAAATCGGAGAGACCGTTCTTCAGTTATCTAGGAATACCCCCCCTAGGTAGGGTATGATGCTCCCATTCGGCGTGGGACCGCCGTGCGGAGGATTGGGACTTGGATCAGGTGTTGACGTTCATCAAGAACGGCGGGGTGATGATGTACCCGCTGATTCTGTTCTCGTTCGTGCTTATCGCGCTTGGGTTTGAGCGATTTTTTGTGCTGCGGAAGGCAAACACCGACGGCGACGAGCTGATGGAGGCGGTGAAGAAGACACTCAAGCCGGGTGGCGACGCGACGGCCGCCGAGAAAGAGTGCCTTCAGATCGGCGGAGCCATGGGCCGAATGTTCGCACGCGGACTGAAGAATGCCCACCGCGATGCAGATGCCATTGAGATGGCCATGGAGCAAGAGGCCTCCAACGAGCTCCCCATCTTGGAGGCGAACATGACCATCATCAAGACGATCGCCACCATCGCTCCCCTCCTCGGCCTGCTCGGCACCATCGCCGGCATGATCTCCGCGTTCCGCGCCGCTTCGCAAACCGGCCTTTCAAATCCCACTCAGATTCTGGGTGGTATTTCCGAGGCGCTGGTTTCCACCGCGACCGGAATCACCCTGGCGGTGCTCGCCTACCTCTTCTTTAACTACTTCGCCAACCAGTCCAAGAAGATCATCGAGGACATGGAGTATTACGGCGGCGAGTTGGTCAACTACCTCACCGGGAGGATTGACTAAAACCGCATGGCCCTAAGACGCCGGCTCAAGATCGCGGGGCGAAGGTCCATCGAGGAACCGGAAATCATCGTGATCCCGATGATCGACGTGATGATGTTCCTCCTGTTTTTCTTCATGGTCGCCTCACTTGCCATGGTGGTCCAGAACGCGATCCCTGTTCAGTTGCCCAAGGCGGCAACCGGGGATGACTCGGTGACTCCACCGCTGGCGATCACGATCAAGCCCGACGGAGAGCTGTACCTGAACACGTTGCGCGTCACCATTGATCAGATTGAGCCCAAACTGGTGGCCCTCCGCGTGACTGCCCGCAACGTGATCACCATCAACTCAGATGAAAGGGTCCCGCTCGGGAGCGTCATCGCCGTGATGGACGAGGCGCGCAAAGCAGGGGTTACCACCTTCGGCTTTGCCACGAACCGCAAATAGTCATGAGCCGACGACGACGCAAGAACCCGTTTCTCGCCCGCGCAATCCTGATATCAATCGGGGTGAACCTGATCGTGTTGCCGATTCTTGCCTACTTCGGGGCCTTCAAGAAGCTTGCCGCTCAATATGCCCCGTCCCAGGTTGTCCTGGTCCAAACGCAGGAGCTTAAGAAGGAAATCGAACGGGCCAAAACAAAGCCCGATAAGAAGCCTGACGAGAAGAAGAGCGAGGCAAGTCACGGGGCGAAATTGGCCCGCCACGCCGGCGCAGCCAAACCCAACCCGAACGCACCCAAGATCGAAACCGCCGGCGGTCCAGGCGCGGGCGGAGGTGGAGCGGCAGTGGAGAGTGGAACCGGCAAGGCTGGAGTCGTTCCGGTTTCACCCGGAGGATCAGGCACCGTCCCCGCTCCCAAGCCGAAATCCACTGCACCGTCCGAAGTGGCGCCCGTCAGTCAACCCACACCGAAACCGGCGCCACCGCTTCCCCCCAAGCCCAGGACCCCAGGCGTCTACGCCGCCCCCACCATCGCCGATGGACCTGAGCCCTCCATTCCCGACGATCTTAGGGATGACGTGCTCGACAAGACCTTTATCGCCGAATTCGTAGTGGGGCCAGACGGCGTCCCCGAGAGCGTTCAAACGGCGCAGTCAACCGGTGTCGACGAGCTGGACCGGATCGCCCTTGATGCGGCGCGCCATTGGCGCTTCCATCCGGCGACCCTTGACGGGGTCGGCGTCGAGAGCCACGTTCGCCTTCAAGTGGAGTTTAAAGTCGAATGAGAACACGTCTTCTGGCCTTGGCGGCCGCCCTTTGTTGTAGCGGCCTTGCCCGGGCGGCGGACCTCCAGATCTTGGTCGTGGATCCCGTCACCCACTTGCCGGTGGATGCCATTGTCCGCATCCAGGGCATCCTCGGAACGACCGAACTTCAGACCACCCATGGCCGCACCGCCATCGTCGATTCGAACACTGGCGAAATCATCACTCGGGCGGCCGGTGAAACCGAAACCACCCTGGTCGTGCCACTCGGTGCTTCGGTTCAAGTGGATCACCGGCCCGAGACCGTCTTCAAGATCGTGGTCACCGCCCGTCGGCGCACCGTGCAGCCGGCCAATGCCGGCGCCTCAAGTCAAGTACGGACCCGCACCCAAATTCAGGAGTTCGTGGGTAACGGCGGCGGCGATATCAAGCAGCTCACCAAAGGGCAGAAGGGAGTCGCGGAAGACAGCGCCGGTCAGCAGCATATTCGCGGTGAGCACACCGACATCAGCTATGTGGTGGATGGCGTGCCCCTTCCCGACACCCTTTCCGGTCGCCAAGGGGCGATTGTCGTCCCGAGCAACATCGATACGCTGGAAATCATCACAGGCGGGTTTGCTCCCGAGTTCGGCAGCCAAACCGCCGCCGTTCTCAACATCGGCACCCTGCCAAGCGCCAAACATGCCGAGACCGATCTGGATGGAGGCGGCGGATCGTTCGGTGCCAATGAGGGCGAGATCACTGCCGTCGGTCCCTTGGGTGGGAGGGCAAGCTACGTGGTGAACATCGGCACCCAGCGCACCAAGCTCGGTATCGAGCCCCAGCAGCCCAGTCCCCAAACCGCCCACGATGCCGAGATCGCCGACAACTTCTTCGGTAAGTTTCGCTTTGAGCCTTCCGCCAAGGACAGCCTGACCCTCACCCTGAGCAATGCCCCCGACAACTTGGAAATCGGCAACCGCACCGGCCTTGACCAGAGTTTTGTGGAATGGGGACAGGGTTACGGCTTTGCCGGGCTGCGCGACGCCGACGGCAGCCGCCCCGGATCCACGATCGCCCCTGGCGCCACCGCCAACTCCTTTGGGGCGGTAGTCACCGATCCCGGCCAGTTGAAGGGAGTGGAGGAGGACCAGCAGCAGGCGGGCATGGACATCAACCAATGGGAAGTAAGCGAATTCGCCACTCTCAATTGGCAGCACCACGATAACGCCAATTCCGAAACCCAGATTGCGGTCACTGCACTCCACAGCGCCCAGGAGGTCACGAACAACAACCCTTCGGTGAACGTGATGAGCCTGCCGGTGGACTCGGCCATCGAATACAACCCCACCGCCACACGCAACATCCATCAGGCTCAGATCGTGGCCTCGCACTCCGTACACGTGCGCGCCCACCGCCTCAAGTTCGGCTTTGTGTTCGATGCCGACAGCGGCAAGGAGAGCTACCAGGTCGTTCCCGCCAGTGGGCTTGCCTTAGACGCGCTTGCCGCCCTTGACGCCGGTCTCGCCCCGACCGGGACCAAATCCACCCAACTGGATGTCGATGGCTACCCAGTGTTCACTCCGACCTCATCGGTGACCCCGACCCTCAACGTCAATCGTTCCGGATGGTACGAGGCACTCTACGGACAGGACACCTGGCTCACGGGGCGCCTGACTGTGAACTACGGCCTGCGCTGGGATTCGTACTTCCAAACAGAAAGCCTCGGCCAGTCCGACGTGAAGCTCAGCATGTTCAGCCCCCGCGCCAACTTCTCCTATAAGGCTGACCGCCGCGATACCGTCAACTGGTCCTACAACCGCCTGTTCAACACCCCTCCCGCCGCCCAAGGCGCGATTGTTGGCCAACCCGTGCTTCCCGAGACCTTGAGTCAGTACGATGTAGCGGTCGAGCGTAAGGTGGCCCGGGGACAGGTGGCCTCCCTCGCCTACTACTACAAGGACATCCGAAATCAAACCGATGTCGGCCTGCTGGTTCCGGGCAGCGAAATTGGCCTTTACTCAGCGGTCAGCTTTCAACGCGGCGCGGTGCACGGGGTCGAGTCATCTTACGACGTCACCAGCCTGCGCAATTGGGACGCCTATCTCAACCTCACCTATTCGGCCGCCGAACCCAACGGCAACGACAACACCGGTGCGCCCGCCCCGGACTTCAACGATCACGACCAACGCAAGACGCTTGGGGCAGGGCTGGCCTACACGTTCCATAACGGGGCCACCGCCGCAGTCACCGTCAACTATGGCAGCGGTCTCGCCAGCAGCATTGTCAACCCGGCCCAAGGGCGCATTCCCCGCACCCAGGTGGATCTGCACATGGATACCGGCAATCACCTATTTGGCGGCAAGGGCGGCCTCACGCTAGAGATCGAGAACCTCTTCGATGAACGAAGCGTGATCAACTTCGAATCGGGATTCAGCGGCACCCGATTCATGGAGGGCCGGAGACTCGATTTGACCGCCCATTTCAAGTTTTAGACTTGCGGTATTCCAGACCCAGGATCAACAGCAGGATCAGCACGTAGCCGATGAGAGTCGCGAGGGGAAGAAACGTGATTCGGCCACCGTTCGCGTAGACCGCTCCGTTCAGGATTCCCCAAGCGGTCGCGATCACGAGGAGCCTCCTGCTCAGCAATCGAAAGGAAGCGCCCTTTCCGCTTGCCACCATCAACAGGAGTCCCAGCATCGGAATTGGGATGGCAGCATCGCTTCGATTGCCGATGCTTCCAAAGACCGCAAAGTTCGGTTCAACCTACCGGGCACCTTGGCTTCAGCGGACGCCTAGTACCGAGCATGGAGCCCGTTCGGTGACGTCGCGTCCGGTGTGGGCGGCGAGACGGGCGACAAGGCCGGCATGGTGGTTCAGACCGATGATCAACAGATCGCAGGCATGCTGGCGAACGGCCTCGATGATGGAATCGACAGCCGGCCCAGATCGGCCCTCCGCATGGAGTTCCACCCCGGCGTCCTTTGCCAGACAAGTTGCCTCATCGATGAGGGACCGACGGCGATCTTCACAATTTGCCGCCACCTTGCCAACCAAGTCGGGGTCAACCGGCTCATAGGCGCCGGCAACCACGAACTCGGGCAAACCTTCCGTAACCGTCACGGTATATAGGACCTGCTGGAGCTTCGAGGCCATTTCAATGCCTACTTGCAAGGCTCGCCTTGAAGGCGCGCTACCGTCAAATGCAACCATCATTCGTCCAAACATATGCGGGCCTCCGAACTGACTTCCCTATTGTGGAAAGCTTTTATACGCGCGCGTAGTAATTGAAAACTAGGACGCCTGAATCTAGGCAGTTCTTGGACGCTCTGCCTCATACGTGCACGTAGGGTATACAGGGCTCATGGTCGAGTCGGAATCGTCAAGCCAGGACCGCGTCCTGGCGGTGACCGCCTTGGCGAACGAAGCCCAAACCGCCTTGGACGCAGACAGCCTCGACGCCTATCCCGGGTACCAGCTATGGCTCGCGGCGAACTCGCTGCAACGGGCCTTCCACCGACGCCTGGCGCCGCTGGAACTCACCTTTGTCCAATTCTTTGTGTTGGGAGCAGTGTCTCGTCTTGCCAAGGATCAGGCGGTGAGTCAAGCCCAGGTCTGCCGATTCTGCGGCATGGACCCCAACATGATCTCGCAGGTTGCCCGCACCTTGGAGGGCAAGGGCCTCCTCAAGCGCTCTGTCCACCCGAGCGACCGTCGGGCCCACGATCTCGCCCTGACGCCCGCCGGTGAAGCCCTCCACGTCGTCGCCCGCGAACGGCTAAGGCCACTTGACGCTGCCTACTTTGCGCCCCTTACCGGAAGGCGAGCGGAGTTTGCTGCGATGCTGCGCGACTTAATCGTCGCCGATGAGGGGTGAGATCGGCCGCATTGCAGTTGACCATGCCAGGGGCCTCGCGTCTAGGGTCGTTTTCACACGATCGTCGTTTGCTCATCGTGGAGGCCCCGTGAATCGCTTTCTAGGCAGACATCTAATGGGCTTTGGGGCTTTCAATCGCCACTAAGAAACGAGCCCGTTAGAGAAGAAATACCACGCAGTGGACGTACGGCTTAGTATTTTGATAGCTCTTGCATGGTTTGGTCGTATGGCTTATAATCTTCTTAATGCACCAGACATTTCATGCAAACTTAGGCGCTCGCTCTGTGGCTCATTTGCCACAAGACCGGCATCCAAGGCTCATCAATCCTGCGCGGGCCGGATTCACCCTTGTTGAATTGCTTACCGTTACCGCCGTGATCTCCATCCTCGCCAGCATCATCGGCGTTGCCCTCGGAAACGCGAAGGGCGCGGCCAAGACTTCAACTTGCCTGTTCAACCTTCGCCAAATGGCGATCGGAGTCAACACCTACCTGCAGGACTACGACGACACCTACCCCCAAACCAAGGTGCATGGATCGTTACAGCCAGCAGTCGATGATGCCAATGGGAGCCTGGAGAATCCCGATCGGGGTTCCCTGCTGAACGCATTGGGGTCCGAAACGACCGGCATCGCCGATTGCCCAAGCGATCCTGATCCAGACGACGTCACCTGCTCCATGCTGCCCGGCGCCAGGCCAGGCGTGAACAGCTATAGCGTGAACGCCTACTTCATCTTCGGGCTGAACCAGGGCCAGATCGCCAATGGCGTAGCCAGCACCATTCTGGCCGCAGAAAGGCGCAACAGCTACGCCTCGAACGGCGCACCTCCGAACTGCGATGTCTCTTATCACCCCTGGTTCAACACGTCGAACCCGGAGGCGCCCCAAAACGACATGGATGCGGTTGCTGGCGCGCTCGATACCCAGCGCCACGCCGGCGGCTCCAATTACATGTTCGCCGACGGACATGCTGGGTGGAATGTTTGGGCGCAGACCTACGCGCAGAACAGGGTCAACCTTCATTTGCCCTACTAATCGCCTAGGTGAGGCAAGGGTAGCGAAGAGATCCGATGCAGATCAGTTGGGAATTTCTCCGCTGTTCTGCCGAGTGCAAAAGGCAACCGGAGAATCTTGCCATGATTGCGCGGAAGCACATCAAGCGTGACGTTCACTGGTTTCGTGGGCTGGAGGATGTCTCCCGGCCTTATCGTGCGACCTTCCCGAAGTCTCCATCGGTACCTCAGCCAGAGAGCATGGAGCCGCAGCGAGTCGCCGAGTGCCGACCAACTCCCAAACACGTAGACCGTGGGGTTCGGCGCCGTCGACATCGAGGGCCAAAACTCGTACCGAAACTCTCCGTTCGACCCTATCGTGCGTTGAAACTCCCGTTCTGGACCCTCGGTCCAAGATCCCACCCATGGTGAAGCGCTCAAGCCAGGCGGAACACCGACCGAACGGCCCTGGCAGCCGGCCAGTAGGGCGATTCCAAGGAGGAGCGGGAGGTACCTGTGCATCTCATTTGTGTGTCGGCAAACATTTTGTTCAATCCCGGCTGTAATTGGCCACGTAGTCGACGGGTTTCATGCCCAGGTTCAGGTAATCGTTCCATTCGGCAAGGGGAACGGTGCTGGTGGGCGGTTGCACGGCGACATAGGTAATCAGTTGGCCGTCGCCCCGCCAAGTGCACACGCCAAAGGTGGATGCGAACTCTTGGTAGGGCTGCATGGGCAGGTCAAAGGTCTGGAGCACCCTTGGCGCCGCGAGGTCCTCACGCTGAACGATATAGTTCGTCCAAATATGGCCAGCGTCGAGAAGGACCTGCTCGGGCACCTTCCATGGCACGGTCACCCATTGGTGGGCGATCGTCAGATCGATCACTCGGTAGGGTGGCGCCAGAAGCCAAAAGTGGCCAGTCGTGGTACCCGTATCGATGATATCGATCGCGTGATGCCCTTCAAGATAGGCGCCATTCGCGTCCCTCAACACGACCGAGCCCGCCATGATCACGTTCGGGACATTGCGGCTTAGCAGCATGTGCGAAGCCAAAAAGCAGACGTCCTGGCAGCGACCAAGACCGGCGCCCGCCACCACGGGTTGCAGCGTTTGCGCCAGCCGGTCAACTTCGGCCCTGATGCGCCGATCTTCAGAAGGACTCTGGGCCTCGGCGACCAGTTTGCGCGCATAGGCCTCCGCCTTTGTATTCACGCTCTCCGAAGGAAACATCGACGGTGCTGGATGGTCTGGCAAGGGCAAGTCTGCCCCCGGACCCGATGGCGAGTTGGCTATCTCCATGGCTACTGCATCTATACGCCGCGCCACATGGTGGCCAGCCGCGCACCGGGGGATCTTATAGAATTCAAAGGGTTCCAGGTCGCAGATCATCAGTGCGCCGGCAGCCCACCGCCATCTCATCCGCGCGAAGGCTACGCTGCTCGAGTTGCGTTCGAATATTATGGGAGGATGCGAACCGTTGCCGGGCTCACAACTACGGTTCTGTTGACGAGTTTTGCAACCTTCCTGACATGTTGTACGGTTGCCGATCCGCCCTTGACCGCTGACGAAGCTCATCGACTCGCCGGGTCAAGTAATGCCCGCGACCTCTTCGAGTTGGCAGCCAGATCGTTGAAGAACCCCTTACGAGTCCGGCTCACCAGTAACGATGGCCCAGACGACAAGTCAAGGCCCTCCGCCCAGTTGGTTGCCGTGGTCAGGTCGAACCCATCGATCTTAGGCTGGATCGCCCAAGCTCTGAAGCGCAAATTGTCCATGGACGACTTGCACCATGGCGTCGCTTTTCAGGACTTCGGATCGGACTTTACGGTGTTTGCGTGGGGAAGACGCCTGACCGACTTTGCCTGCGAGGCCGGCGACGTGGCGCTTAGCGAAGGTCATGTAAAGGAGGCCCTGGCCGACGACGAGTTAGGATTCGGAATCGGCACTAAATTCCTTGCCGACGGTTCCATCATCCCGGAGGGAATTGACGGCGCCGCCCTCGAATCCACGGCCAGACGCGCCATCGAGCGAGTCGCACCTCAGCTTGCGGCGGATGACCTTGCCCGGTCCGCCAAATTCCTGGCAAGTGCGGCTGCCTCGCACAGACCCTTCCAAGAAGTGCTGCTGTCTGACTTCCGTGTTCAGGAAGCGATGCTCGAAAACATTGGCGGCGGTTATGCGACCCCAAGCGACATCCTCGCCCACCGACGACAGATCAGCGAAGCGGTGGTCCAAAGGGACACCGGCGTGTTTGCGCGCCGAAGTCCGCTCAGCCCTCGCGCGGACCAAGGTTCCGTGGGAGACACGGCCGGCCCGCGGTATGACGAAAGCGCTCCGGTTTTCGATCAGGCCTGGTTCGCCAGCCTAAACGACCAAACCGAAGATTGCCTTCTCGCTCTCAAACTCGCCTCGAAGGCGTACCGCCGCCAACGATCAACTTGGCCGAAACGGATTCAAGACCTCAGCCCGACCTTCATCGGCCACGTCCCGGACGACCCCTTCATGCCCGGCCGGCCGTTGCGAATGCGCGCTGCTGGGGCTGACCTCGTCATCTATAGTGTCGGACCGGATGGGGTCGATAACGGTGGCCGTCCGGTGGCGGGCAAACTCACGGCGTACTCGAAAGGGGACGTCGTCGAGATGGTGAGCGCCTCCCAGCGGTAGCGAAGGGGGCTGAGGCGGCGACCAGCGGCGCCGCGCTGGAAGGGTGCCTGACTCTCCATTTGGCAGGGCATCTTCGTCGTATACATTCGCAATACGAACTTCTTCGTATAATGGGGGCATGGACTTTCGACCGCGACTAAGTGCCCTGGCGGCCTGCTCTCTTGCCGTTGCATTGGCCCGAGCCCAAGCAACTTCCGTCACCGTAGGCGACCCGTCCAACCCAACCAAGCTGGGTCAGGCCTTGCAAGAGGCCTATGCCTCCGGCTCGCGCGATCTGCGCATCCAGCCTGGCGTTTACCAAATGGTCAAAACCGACCAGGACGACATCCTCCTCGAAGGATGGAAGGAAGCTACAATTCACGCCGAAGGAGTGACCATTCTCGCCGACGAACAGCCCGGCGCAATCTTCCACCTGGACCACTGCGATCACGTCGCCCTCGAAGGTCCCGTGCTTGAAAACCTTGAGGTCACGTCCTATCAAGGCAAAGTGAGCAACGCGGGAATCGACCCCAATGGCGGCTTCGCCTGCGATTGGCAACCCGACGCTGGCTACCCGATGGTTCCCGCCGGTACGACGGCTTTGTGGGTCAACGTGGTTGATGCCCATACTCGGCTCCTAAAGCTAGGCACGGGCGACTTCTACAACGTCAAATGGCAAAGCCTCGGAAACGGGTCCTTCCATTTGACGAACTTCGGAAAGGCGCCCCACATCGTCAACGGCGACTGGTTGGTGGCGCGCCGCGATGTGCCGATCGCGCTGAAGGTGCACCTTGACAACTCTACCCACTGCACGGTCAAGAACGTGACGATGTTTTATAATGGGTTCGCCCCCATTTTTGAAACCGGAGGCAGCGGCAACCACATACTGGGCTGCTGCTGGCTGCCCGGTCCGCGACCGGCGGGCGCAATGGAAGACCCTCTGGTGACAAATGCCGCCGATGGGTTCCATTCGGTGGGGACCAAGGTGGGCCCTGACATCGAGAACTGTTTGATGAAAGGCGTGTTTCTCGATGACTGCTTTGCCATCCACGGCGAGTTCAGCGACGTGGTCTCGACCAACGGCGCCGAAGTCGTGGTGAAAGGCAATGCTTCGTGGACCGTAGGCCAGCCCATCGTGGTCTGCGATCAAAAAGGCCACTTTCAAGAGGCCAAGCTGACCGCCGTGGCTCCCACCGGCCCGCAGATTTTCACGGTCACCACCGCGCCGACCTTGACCATTGGCCCTTCCTCCAAGGCATACAACCCTGAAGCGTGCGGCGCCGGGTACAAGATCATCGCATGCCGCCTAGGTGACACCCGATCGCGCGGCATCCTCGCCAAGGCCAACGATGGCCTTATCGAACGCAACCTCATCGAGCGCTGCGGAATGTCGGCGGTCAGCCTCGGGCCCGAATACTATTGGGGAGAGGGCGGCTACGTGAGCCGGGTGCTGGTGGACCGCAACCTGTTCGACCAGAACGGAACCGCCGGGTATGGGGGCGCCACCGTGCTGGTACACGGCGAGGGCGCTCCAGGCAATCGGTTCATCACGATCCGCGCCAACCTGTTCAAATCCAGCTACCAGGGCGACATCGATCTTGAGTGGACCCAGCATGCCCTGATTTCGAGGAACGCATTCTTCGGCAGTACCGCGTGGCCCGCCTTCATGATCCGCCAGCCGACGATTCAGGTCACGAACAGCGCATTCATTTCGTTGAATAGGAATGAGGTGCGTAACGTGGCTGGGTACAAGCAGCCGATCCTGGCCGTCGGTCCCAACGCATCCATTGAGGCCAATGATGACGGCCTAATTCCGCTCGGCAAGTAACGCAAATTCGGGTCCCTCCTATGAAAATTGAAAACAGTGTGATCATCGTGACCGGCGCCTCATCCGGCATCGGCTTATCGTCCGCCCGGCTACTTGCCAAGAAGGGGGCCAGAGTCGTCCTCGCCGCCCGCTCCATGCAGCACCTTGAGGAACTGTCCGGCGAGCTCCCCGGGAGCTTGGCACTCGCTACCGATATGACCCACTTAGACGCCGTGCGAGCCATGGTCGCAAAGACGGTGGACCACTACGGCAGGGTGGACGTGCTGGTGAACAACGCGGGGCGCGGCTACGAAGCCTCACTTGAAGGGATCGAACCAACGATATTTGAAGAGATCTTTCGTTTAAATGTCGTTGGTCCAGTGGTGGCCATGCAGGCCGTGATTCCCCACATGCGCGCCCAGCGGAGTGGCGCCATCGTGAATATCAACTCGGGCACCGCGCTCATGAAGATTCCGAGATTGAGCGCCTACTCTGCCACAAAGCGCGCGCTGGTGGGGATAAGCCTTACCGCCCGGGTGGAACTTGAGCAGGATGGCATTGTGGTCTCCCAGGTCTACCCGGGTCTCACCGCGACCAATTTCGGCGAGAACCGGGCCACCTCGGGTCCGCCAAGGCCGGAGACGCAACGCCACGACTTCGCAGGCGGCGACTCGCCCGACTACATCGCTGAATTGATCGCGCGGGCGATCGTCGAGGGCGAAGCCGAGTATTTCGCCCACGAACGCATGGTGGAAATGGACAACCGTACGCTGGTCAGCCATGCCTCCGGCGTTTGACCATCTATTGAGAGGAACCAGGTCTAAGGCCCGAAAGGCCAGATTTCGGTAGTCCGGTCCGCAACGGGGCCGGGCTACCGAATGTCGGCAGGTTCGGCATTACACGACCCGGCCAATTTCATAGCAGAGGCTTTCGGACTGAGCAACCGCGATTTATTGCGCGGTTGCGGCAGGCGCGAAGGTTTCGGTGTTGGTATCGATCGAAACTACCTCGGCAAGCTGATCCCAGCCAACGTTTGCTCCCAGAGACTCGCTCAGGAATCTCAGGGGTACCAGTATTCGGTTGTTGACCTTGATCGCGGGGGTTGCGAGCGGAAAGAGCTGGCCATCGACGGAAGCGCTATGCTCGCCAAGCCGCAAGATGATCTTCGAGGAGCCCCGGGTGGTGGTAACCGTTTGCTGGGCCTCGTTCCATGAGACATTGGCCCCCATCTGCTCAAGAGCGCTGCGAAGGGGCACCATCACGTGGGAGTCGACCATCTGCGGTTGAGTGCCGACGAAGTTCACCGGCGTTCCATTGATGTTGACGCGCACCTGGGCCTGAGCGGCCGAGGTTCCAGTCAGGACGCATGCCGCGAGGACGGCCAAATTCATGTTTAGTTTCATAACGATTCTCCTGCTGGGACGCTTTCGAGCTTTCCGGCGATGAGATATAGGTTTGCCGGCAACAGTCTCTGGGCTGTCCCTACTTCTGGATACGCCGCTCTTTCGTCTACGCGGTCGTTCGTGCGGACCAAACACCCCGAGAGTCGCCCGGGCCCCCGCCTATGGCGTCAGCTCGAGCGACTCTATCGCAGCCCATTCCGCATGGTCAGGCGAGAACCGTTAAGGGCTTTGGGTTGTCGTTGAAAACGACCGCGTAATCCCGCGCAGCGTGTCTTCAGCCGAGCATCCGACATAGAGGGTGTCGTCGGAGGTAACCGCTAGCCCAGTGGGATAGTTAAACTCGGCGCTGGCACCCGGACCATCCACATGGCCTGCGGTGCCGTTGCCCGCGACCGTCGTCACCACTCCCGCCGGGGTCACCACTCGCACTCGATCGTTGCCGGTGTCGGCCACGTACACGTTGCCGGCCGCGTCCACAGCTACTCCACTCGGGAATCGGAATATGGCACTGGCTCCTGTCCCATCCGCGTACCCGGCCGATCCGCTACCCGCCAACGTGGAGACCACTCCGCCTTGGGTGATCCTCCGAATGGCATGGTTGGACTGATCGCCGATACAGATGCTGCCCGTTTCGTCCAAAGCTAATCCAGCCGGGTGATCGAATCGCGCGGCAGTGCCCATTCCGTTGGTCAGCGCAGGCACGCCGATCACCGCCGAGGTGTCCCCGGCGACAATGGAAACGATCCAATCGCTGGCGACCGACATGACTCCGCCCCGGAAGGTTGCCTTTCGAACACGATTGCCCGCAAACTCGGTGAAGTAGAGGGTCTGGCCCGCGGCACTGTACGCCAGGCCAGCGGGACCATTGATCTCCGCAAGGTTGCCCGCCGTATCCGCCGAATAGTTGCCGCCGGCAGTGCCGTTGCCTATGATGGTGCTGACCGTCCAGTTTGTCGGGTTCGTAGGATCAATTGGAACCGTGGCCTGCCCCACAATGATTACCGGCTGAGCCAACCGGATGATTCGGATCGTGTTACCGCCTTGATCTGCTACGAAGACGGTCTGTCCATCGGGCGTCACCGCGATACCGACAGGTGCGTGGAAGGTGGCGACATCGCCCGTTCCGTTGACCTCTCCGGTTGCCGTCCAGTTTCCGGCGATCGTAAACACCGAGCCGCCGGAGATGCACCGAACCTCGTTGTTAGCGGTATCCGCCAGGAAAATATCACCCACTGCATCAATGGCGCTGTATCCATCGCCGCTAAAGGTTGCTGCCGCATAGGGTCCGTTGTTATGCCCAGCGGTCCCCGAAATACCCGCGACCGTGTCCACATAGGCCTGGTTCGATCCCGCTCCGGAGGAGCTGTCCGGCGGCACCGGAACTGGGGTGGCGGCGACCACCGTCACCGTGAAGGTAAAGGCCGTTACCCCCGTGGGGACGTTAAAACTGATGAGCCTCGCTGCCGACGTTTGTCCAGGAGCGAGTTCTGAGCTGACGCTGATAAAGGGCAGGTCAGCGCCGGCCGCGATGCCGGCGTTGTAGCCATCTGGGTTGGCTAGTTGCACCGGGGCGGTCGATGCCGAACCGGTCGGCGTTCCCAACGGGAACGTGCCGGCAGAGGGCGACACCTGGCGAATCGTATGGTTGCCTGTATCGGCCACCAAGAGCTGGCCACTCTGAGTGGCGCAAAGCATGGTGGGTGCATCGAAGGTAGCCGTGGACCCGGTTCCATTGGTGGCGCCGACGGTGCTTCCGGCCAGCGTCTGGACTGTCCAGTTGGCCGCTACGGTGGCGGGAGCGCCGGCACTCAAACTGAGCTGCCGGACCGAGCCAGGGGTGTTATCCGCGATGTAAAGCGCGCCGTTATAAGCGGTCACGCCCCGTGGCGCATCCAGGGTTGCGGTGGCTCCCGAGCCATCGACATTCCCGGCGGTCCCGGTGCCTGCTATCGTGGTGACATTGCCGTCCACGAGGTCCACCATGCGTATCTTGTTGTTGCCGGAATCCGCCACGACGAGCACGCTACCGGATGCGACACTATTGCCGAGAAGGGCGATCTGGTACGGCGAGTTGAAGGACGCGCCGAGGCTGGGGCCATCGACGGAACCAGCAGTTCCCGTCCCAGCCAGCGTCGTCACCGAGTAGCTGGTGGCTAGGGAAGCGTCTCCATAGCTATAGGAGAGCTTTCGGATCCGATTGCCGCCGTTTTCGCTGACGTAGATGTTGTACTGGGTATCGACCACCACGCCAGCCGGGTGGTTAAAGGTGGCGACGTTCCCCAGCCCGTTGGCCCCGCCGGAGGTGCCTGTACCTGCGATAGTGGTTACAAGGCCGGTGGGGCTGATGCGGCGAATCTTGTTCAGTGTGAAGTCGGCCACGATGAGCGAGCCGTCGTAGCTATCGACCGCGATGCCGGTGGGCTGGCCGAAGTTGGCGGTGGCGCCAAGGCCGTCCTGCCCCACCGTTGCACCGCCACCGGCCAATGTAGTCACGGCGCCACTCTGAATCTGCCTAACGAGGCCGCTGGTATCCGAGACATAAACGGCGCCGGTCGACGAGTTTGTGGTGGTTGCCAAGGGTGAAGTAAAAGTCGCGCTAAGGCGTGCGCCGTTGGCATTGCCGCTAGTACCCGAGCCCGCGTACGTGGCCACGTTGGTCAGCGGCGCGAGGTTGACGGGCGCCGAGAGGTTGGTAATGGGTGAGAACACAACCTTGAAACCCACCGCATTACCATTGGCGTCCACCCCGATCGGGAGGCTGAAGTTGTTAGTGACCTTGACCTGGATCGTCTTCACGCCGGTGGTGACCCCGGAGTCGCTGAGAATATCGGACGAAGTGAATCCCATGGTGTTGCCGAGGAACACCGCATCGGGCCCAAGATGGCCCACCTTGGCCGAGTTGGAAGCCACCGATGACGGCGTCACCGTGACTTGGCCGGTGGCGACGTTGACGTTGAAGGTCGCGGTCGACTGAATGGCGGGCGTCTGGCTTCCCCCGCCGTCTCCCGGGTTCGAGGCGCTCATCGAAGAACCGCCTCCACAACCAACAGCCATCCACGCCAGCAACCCTACAAGAAGGCCGCCATGCCCCTTCGCAAACGTTCTCAAAGACGCCATGATCCGAATTCTCCTTTTGCCGACGCAACCTGCCGGCCCACGCAACCACTCCACTTTCCAAGCGCAAATAAGCGACGCCCATCGAGGCCATTCCCCAGGAATCGCCTCCAAGCCCCGCAAAACGCAACCGCTCGAATTAATCATACGCGAAGAAAAGTTAAATTTGATCCCAATTCCGCGACCAATCAAACGAGACAACCGCAACGTGAAATCACCGTTAAATGGCGTTGTTACGCGATTGCAATCGGGTAGGGGGCGGGCCGATCGTTACACGCTAAGCCCGCATTTATGCCGGGTAGCGGCGCAGTTCTCTTTCTATATGGAGTCTCTGATCGGAAGGCTTCCCGGAGTACCTCCCTTGTATCCCACCCGCGCGCGACTCTTCGCGCCCTGGGGACGTTCCTTGGCAGAGGACGTTCGCCGGCGTGGAGGCCCAGGAAGCGAACAGGTGAGAGATGTAACAAGCTCGTGATTCCCGATTCGCAGGTATCCCAAAATCTTCCGCTGGTACACTTCATTCTCCTCGCGTGGGGGTATAGCTCAGTGGGAGAGCATCTGCTTTGCAAGCAGAGGGTCAGGGGTTCGAATCCCCTTACCTCCACCAATCACAGAGTGTCCAATCTCCCCCCAAATGGGGGCTGCCAAAGGTGTCCACGAGCCATGCTAGCTCGAGCCTTTTGCGAGCGGCATTCTCATTTTTTTCGGGTCTTGGTAATACCCTGCTCTGCGGTTCATCTTCCCTTCCTGTCCGACCATGGTCGGCAAGGAAATAAACATGAATCGCACCAACACCCTCCTCTCGATCCTCGCTCTTGCCGCCGCCGCCACCATCACAAACGCCCAAATGGTCACCGGCTTCACTGCAACTGCATCCTTCTCCGCCCGACAGGAGACCTTCCGATTCAAGGCCACCCCCTACTCGGTCATGAACGACACGCTTCTGACCGGCACGAACTCCGCAGGTATCTCTACCTACAGTCTCAACACCGCAACGGCCAATCGCCTCGCCACCAACTGCGCCTCGGTCAACATTCAGCAGTCGGAGACGTCGCTGCCGACCTGCTTCGGATACAGCGAGACCGACGCACTGAACGCCCAATACACGGCGGCAACCCGGTGGTTGGACACTGCTGCGGCTGACTACAACGAGACGATCACCTTCACGCTTCCTGCCGAAAGCTTCCTGTATTTTCATTCGACCGCAAGCAAGGGATGCACCATCACGATCGGGCTCACCGATCCCAACGGGAACCCCCTTGCGATGGATGAAGGCTACGAAGAACTGCCGGCCGGGACCTACACACTGGCCGTTTCGGGAGCCTCGTCGGTGAGCGCCCCTACCTTCACCGGCCCAATCCAGTCCAGCCAGACCCTCGCCTGGGATTTCGCGATCTTCCCTCTGAACATCGTCCGGGGCTGACGGAACGCGCACAAGACATAGAGTTGAAAGACCGGCATATCCTCAACGCCCGTCCGACTCGCCGCCCAATGACGCGCAAACCCATGCCGGCCCTCCAGGCCTCGACCGCGGCGAACCCTTCCCGGCCCTTGCGGGCCGGGCTTTCGAATTCTGGCCTGTCAGGCCCCCGGACGAACGCTGAAGCCTATCCATACTCGCCTCAGCGAGTTGCGCTGCGGTCTAGGATGCCGCGAGGGACGGGTAGGTGCGCAGCCAACATTCTAGCTACCGAGTGGCGTGAGCCGCGCAATCTGATCGCGAAAGGCGGGGTAGTCCGCCTGAAGCCTTGCTCGGGGACCGCTCTCGTAGTCGGCAAAGTCGAATCCGGGAGAGACCACGGTGCCGAGCAGGGCGAATCGGCCACCGGGAGCAAGGGCAGATCCTTGCCACGTTCCTCTTGGAACCAAGAGTTGGGGTCGTTGGCTGGCGGCGAGATCGTGACCCATCACAGAGACTTCACCGCTTCCGTCCGGGTAGAGGCGCAGAATCTCAACGGGGTCGCCTAAGTAAAAGTGGAAAATCTCGTCCGAGGGCAGACGATGGATGCCCGAGAAGGACTCTGGCGTGACCAGGTAGTAGATGCACGTCGACAGGGAGCGCGGTCCATAGGCCCCCTCGACCGTCTCCTGACAGCGATAGGTTTCGTGGTAGAAGCCGCCCTCCTCTGGCAAGGGCTGGAGGCCCAAGAGGTAAATGATTTCTTGGGCATCCATTCTTAGGTTGGAATCGCCGGTTTTGGCGGCGGCTACGGCTTGAGGCCTACTGGGTGTCGTCGTCCTCGGTGGGACCCGGGGTAGACGTATTCAGGAAGTTATGACCACCGAGGTCTCCCTCAACGGCGGCAAGTCCTTCGGTGATCACTTCTTGGATTTCGGGCGGATCGATAGGATTCATGGTGGGGGTCTCCTGGTGGCCAGCCTGCGGCCACCCCTGAAGTATAACGCAAGAATACGGCGACCGGTTGACTTTAGAAGGGCTGTGGCGGGCCCCAGTGAAGGCTGCCTTCCGAGTAATCTGGTTCCGATGAGGACGAAGGCGACTCCACCCTTTAAGGGGCTCTGCCGTGCTTGATGGAAAACGGGCAGTGGTGCTCGGCGGCACCGGCGTCCTTGGTGGTGCAATGGTACGTGGCTTGACCCAAGCCGGGGCCAAGATCGCCCTTGTGGGACGGTCTCCCGAGAAACTGCAGGCGCTGGCCGATGAAGTAGGCGGACACGCCTATCCCTGCGACCCCAGTGATAAAGCCTCCCTCGATGCCTGCGCATCCGCAGCGGCAGAAGGCGGCATCGACATCCTCGTGAGCGCCATCGGCGGCAACCAGGCCAAGGCCACGCTGATGCCCGACGCCTCCCCCTTCGGCCTCGATGCCGATGCCTTGCGCCAAGTGTTTGATCTGAACCTCTTTGCCGGCGCCATTCTCCCCATCCTCAGTTTCGGAGCTCACATGGCGGAAGGCTCGGTCATCACCGTCACCTCCATCTCGGCCGATCTGCCGCTATCGCGGGTGGGCGGATATGGCGCGGCAAAGGCGGGCGTCAGCAACTTCACCCGCTGGGCAGCCGTTGAACTAGGGCGGCGCTCGGAAGGTCGCGTCCGCGTGAATTCCCTTCAACCAGGGTTCTTCATCACTGACCAAAATCGCGCACTGCTCACCGATATCGCCACCGGTGAACCCACCGAGCGAGGTAGGAGCATTCTGGCCCACACTCCTTCCGGTCGCTTTGGAGACCCCCAGGACTTAGTGGGCGCCCTCATCTTTCTTGCCTCCGACGCCTCTCGCTTCGTGACGGGCACCGTGCTCACCGTCGACGGTGGATTTGGCGCTTGGTGGGGAATCTAACTGAATCATGATCACGTCTGAAGCTCTTCAACGCTCGTTCCCGGCCGCCGTTCTTGAGGGGCCCAAAACCCTTCGCGTCCAGGAAATCCCCGCTTGGCCTCTGGCCTCCTATGGCGACCCGGATCTGGTGCTGATCAAGGTCGCCGCGTGCGGGGTCTGCGGGTCGGACTTTCGCTACTTCCTAGGCGAGAATCCTTGGGCCCAACACACTCTGGGCCGATTCGTGGCCAACCCGCCCAATATTGTGCTTGGCCACGAATATGCGGGAACCGTGGTGGCAGTGCTGCGTGAGGAAAACCGACGGCTGCTCGGCAAGCGGGTCGCCCCCATCTGCTCCAAAGTCTGTGGCGCCTGCGAAGACTGCCGAACCGGCCGGTCGAGACTTTGTGCGAACACCGTTCATATGGGTCATGGCCAAGGTTGGGGCGACCAGCCGTTTTTCCCTGGAGCGTACGGCCGCTACGCGCCCGCTTGGGGGGCCTCGTGCTTCGAAATCTCAGACCACCTGAGCTTTGAAGAAGCCGCTATGATGGACATCCTGGCCGTCTGCGTGCATGTGGCGGAGATGGGAGACATCCAACCGGGACGGCCCATCCTCACCATCGGCGCCGGCCCGGCCGGCAACGGCGTCGCCCAGGCGGCCAATTGCATGGGTGCCAGTCTCTCCGTGCTGTTGGACCGCAGCGCAACCGCCGTCGATCTTGCCAACCAGCAGGGCGTGGGGCATGCGGTCAATACCTACGGCATGTCCGACGATGAAATCCGCGAGGCGCTGAAGAAGTTTGCGCCAAGCGGATTCGGCACCGTTTTCGATACCGTGGGCACCGGCAAGTCGCT
>Ga0302319_10003024_pt1 | contig 35622 bp, 40 predicted proteins | sample Bog_T0_2_FD_203319 | JGI IMG/M metagenome (GOLD analysis project Ga0302319, IMG submission 203319) | Peat permafrost microbial communities from Stordalen Mire near Abisko, Sweden - Bog_T0_2 | ecosystem: Environmental > Terrestrial > Soil > Wetlands > Peat | place: Sweden: Abisko, Stordalen Mire...
CAATGATTGTTTCGGGTGACGTGTCGATGCTCTGCGGTGGTGCGTATATCCTGGCAAAGGGGGCGAAGGTGGAATGTGTCAAGAGCGCCCTCATTCACGTGATGATGCCGGGGTCGAATGTCGGCGAGATGCGGGAATCCTCGAAGGTTGGCGAGATGCTGGGATCCTCGAAGGTTGGCGAGATGCTGGGATCCTCGAATGTCGGCGTGATGTGGGAATCCTCGAAGGTCGGCGTGATGCGGGGATCCTCGAAGGTCGGCGAGATGCGGGGATCCTCGAAGGTCGGCTCGATGTGGGGATCCTCGAAGGTCGGCGAGATGCGGGGATCCTCGAAGGTTGGCGAGATGCGGGAATCCTCGAAGGTTGGCGAGATGCTGGGATCCTCGAATGTCGGCGTGATGTGGGAATCCTCGGAGGTCGGCGTGATGCGGGGATCCTCGAATGTCGGCGTGATGCGGGGATCCTCGAATGTCGGCGAGATGTGGGGATCCTCGGAGGTCGGCGTGATGCGGGGATCCTCGAAGGTTGGCGAGATGCTGGAATCCTCGAATGTCGGCGTTAACAACTCCACAAACAAACTTCCCGCAAAATGAGCACGCCCGAAGAAGTGCAGGAACCGAAATCCAAGGTCCCACCCATGCCGCCCACGCTGGCAGACCGCGAGCTGGCCGAGGCGAAACGGGACGGCGAGAGGGCACAGCAGCTCCGGTCTGACACTACTGCGGAACTACTGGTATGCCGGAACGCCCCGAATATGTTGAAGAAAGATATAGCACCTATGGCAGCGCAGATCATCTGCCCGAAGGATAACGTAATGTCTAGGATGGTCAAAACCACCGACAACGCCCTTCAAGCGACGTACTCGGCGTCCAGAGATGCAAGTGAGCCAGCAGCCCGCACGCCATGAGCACCAACACTGAGAAAATAGGCCAAGGCAAATAACTTCCCTCCGCGAGGTTCCTCTGCTGTAGTAGTGCCTTGCTTAAATTTAACGTTAAATCTCTATGACCGACCTAACCTGCGAGGATGCTCTCCGCGCGGCACGTCTGATGCAGGCCGCCGCAGACCAGATGACCCGAGCGGCCGCCGACATTAGCGATGCCGTGCGCCAGCAGCAAGCGGCCATGTCCGACTTCACAGCAAACCTTTCGACGGTCCTACAGGAGGACTTCACGAAGCGCGGCCAACTCGTCCAACTTGAATATGCCCAAGCTCAAGCCCTTAAGGGCGATAAAGGGTAATTTCCCTATAGTCATCATCGCACAATGGGTCGCAGAACGAAACGAGAAAGAGGAGCAGTTGGGGCGTGCGTGGGGTTCAAACAGACGACCCCATTGGCGGCGAAGAAAGGAAACTTTCCAGCCAGCACCAAGTGGTTCCGTCTTCTTCGCAAACCCGAGCGGGGGTATTCAATTAGTCAAATCCAAGACTGCTTCGAAATCCTCCACGACGGCAAGGGCTCGTTCACCTATCTTGAAGCGAAGCGGGAGGTCGCCAAGATAATCGAAGAGTCGTTCTGGCGACGATGGTCCAATTTTCACCAAGCCTAGCAAACATACTATTCGGTAACTCACATGTGTCCACTAACAGACGATCCAAACGATCCCGCACTCCAGGTTCCCTCCTCACCGGGGCAGCAAAACGACACCTATCTGGTGCTAAGCGAAGAGGAAGTAAGCAAGGGCTTCATTCGCCCGTTCCGGCAGGCGTATATTCATGGAGCATGTCAGCAGAAGACCACAATGGGCCGGCGCCTGTGCGAAACGTACGCTCGCGATCCAAAGTTCTACGGTGAGACTTGGTGCGGGATGTGCCGCGCTCACTTCCCCGTACAAGAGTTCGTCTGGGCCGAGGACGGCAAAGTCGTAGGCTCCTAAATCAACATGCTCCCTTCATCCAAAGACAGCCACGAAATGGGCCGTTTCGAGGACGGCTTCCATAACACGCTCCGGCTCGACGTTCATGTCGCCGAGATGCGGATAGCGATAATGAAGATGGTCAACGACCACTTCCTCAAGTCATCGAAGAGCATCGAGCAGATGATCGACGAGGGACTTAAGAACTTCGACTACCAGAAGTACATTGAGCAGATGGTTCCGCGAATGGTCGAGAGCGAGCTTGAGAAGGGAATCGGCGACATGATCGGCAAGACACTGAAGACCTTCAAGTGGGACGAGGAGCTTCGCATAGAGGCCATCCGAGCGATCAGGGCTCGCATGCTCAAGGAGTCCTCAGGAATTTAACGTTAAATCCGATGACAAAGAAACACAAGCCGCTGACAAAGGATCTCATCTTCTCGGAGATCTACACAAACGATATTTGGGACGGAGGCTCCGGGACAGGATCGACCGAACGAGCCACCCGAGAGTACCGGCGCGTGTTGCAGAAGACGCTGACCGACTACCGAGTCAAGAAGGTGGCAGACTTCGGCTGCGGCGATTGGCAGTTCTCGCAGATGATCGACTGGCGGGGAGTCGAGTATTGCGGCTTCGACATTGTGTCCGAGGTGATTGAAGAGAATAAGAAGAGGTTCAAGAAGCGCGGAATCCACTTTGCCACGCTCGACTTTGAGAGCTTCGACCCGATACCGACCGCGGACCTGTACATCATCAAGGACGTCCTACAGCACTGGCCTACAGCGAGCATCATCGCGTTCCTCAAGCGAATGGGCAACCGACGCATGCTCATCACGAACACGATCGACATGCTGGACGCGGAGGTGAAGAACTGCAACTCCGACGTAGGCTACGGATTCTTCAGGCCGCTCGACCTGTGTAGCGAGCCCTTCAATTTGCGCAGGATCAGGAACATGCTGATCTATGACGCCACAAAATTTGACCGCAAGCAGGTGCTCATGGTCAATCCAACCGCATGCCCCTAAAAGACAGAAAAAGACTAACCAAACAGCAAGTGTCAGAAATTCGGAGGCAGGCCACCCTGCGCTCCCTAGAACAAAAAAGAGAGAAACCAAAGAAAGTGGCACCCGATCCGATTCTATCCCGACTCGGGCTGTCCAGAGAAAACATCGCACTAATGCTCAACCCTGAGGAGTACACCGAAGTATGACAGCGATCATCGCATTCCTGTTCGCAACATGGGTCTTTTGGCCCATCGAAATCCTGTTCCTCTACCTCATGTGGTGGTTCGTGCACGACCTCGCGGAAAGAGACCGGAAGCACTCAGTCAGTCCCGGGGCCTTTACTTGGCTCATTATCGGTGCTCTGTTCTGGTGGTGGCGAAGTGGCGTGCAGTTCGACTGGTACCTCTGCTTGAAGTGGGTCGGTGTATATGTCGCGCTCGGAGGCGTGTACACCCTAGTCCATTACCTTCGCATCTTGTCCATTTTCAGATACAAGGCTCCGAATCTGATCCAAGCATTCACTGGCCGAAAACTAGATGTGTTTCAAATCTCTGACGGGATTCAGTCGGAGTTGGAACTTCCGAACTGCTCAGTCAAATATGAAAACAAGGGGAACTATTTCTACCTCGACTGGCGGGCATTCTCGACTGCGCTGTGGTGGACATGGTGGCCGCTGTTCTGCCTCAGCTTCGTATTCGAGTCCATACAGGACATCATCGAGTGGCTTAATGAGTCACTTAAGACCGTATTCACAGCACTGTCCAAAGCGTTCCGTGTCACTCCGACGGTCATCCCCAAGGGGGCCGACAAGGGTGAAGACAGTTAAGGCCATATTCCCCGAAGTCACCCGCCACACGAAGGTATGTTCGTGCGGGCGGGTAACTATATCTGACGACGCCGAGAGGTGCTTAGCCTGTACGATGGCGGAGCTAGATAAGCAAACAGAACTCCTCCTAGGTATTCCAGAGAATATGCTCAAGAGTCTAGGCGCAGGTAGAAAGTTGACAGCCGCCGAGGCGTTTCGTAAGCTTTGAACCGTCACTAAATCCTTAAATGAAAAAGACTAAAAAAGACAAAACCGATTGGAGAGCGAAGTACGACACCTTGCTAGTTCTGCTGTTCAAGGTGCGCCACGACAGGGCTACCCTGCCGTTGTTTACAGACATGTGCATGCGCAGCGCCGATGCGTCCAAGATCAAAGCCATAATGGACTCGAACAAGCGTTTCGAGTGGCGAACGGTGGGCACGAAGGGCGAGGACGCCATCCACTACTTGTTTCCCCTTTACGATCCCACAGTTTCGCCTGTCGCTTGGGTCACAAAGAAGAAGCGCGGACGGCACGAGTACAACATCGTCGCCCGAGGATTCAAATCCGAGAACGGGCAGATGAGTACGAGCGACAAGGCCAGAGCCTATGTCGAGACCCATTTCGAGCTACTCCGCAAGGAGAATGCCTCATAATTTTGACGTAGGTTCCTAAGTCTTTCCTACGTTGAACGGGGCGGGTGCGCGACATCGCCTGCCCCGATAAATTTCCAGTCAAAATCATACAACAAAAAAATGCCACGTTCACTCGTCTATACCCTCGCCATCCTAGCACACACCGGAGTCTCCATGTTCATCCTGCGGCTTCTAGCCAGCACAGGGCATGTCTGGGGAGCCGTCTCTTACGCTGTAGCGTTCGGGCTCACCATTATCATCATCATTGCGTACGCCGAGACGGAGAACCGTTACGAACAGCCTGAGAAGGCAGAAGTAGAAGAAACAGCCGAGGCCGAGAAATAGACTCGGGCTTTTCGGTCAAATCACTAACCTACTAATATCAACATGTGGTACACAAACCTGCTTCTAACCATACTAGTCCTCACGGGGCTAGTGCTTCTGTACAAAGTATACCGGCCCTGCTCAAAAGAGCAGAGCCTCAAACAAGCCTTTGCGAGGGCCGAGGAAGACAGTTTTCAGTGGAAGCGTGTCCGAGAGCTAGACGCCATTCACCACGAACGCTGGCTCAATGCTTCTCGCGAAGCTGAGGAGCGCCAGATCAAGCGTTGTGACGAGGAGCTTGCCGTCCTTAAGGAACTACTTGAGGTAGCCAAACCCATCAGGGACTACGTACAGTAAATTTAACGTTAAATTCCCATGCCAGCACTGAAGACTAAAAACGCCCCGAAGGTCAAAATCAAGGTCAAGGAACGCGACCCTGAGGAGATCTTACAGGAGCGAGCCGAGAACATAGAGTCCCGGTTGCCCCGCCTAGCGGAGGAACTCGCCAACCTAGAGCTACGTACTGCCAATGTGAGCAGGGAAGTCTCCGACGACATTAACCGCCGCATCGGGAATTTCCTAGACCTCATCAATATCCAGATGGAGGAGGTACGTACGAAGCTCCTCTATGACGTTCTCGACTTCTTCAAGCAGTGCCCATACTGGGAGATTAAGAAGATCGACGATGTGGAGCACGCCAAGTCCGATGCCGCCGCGACCTTCTCCAAGGCCGTGCGCGAAGGCTGGCATTATGTCGGCCACTACCACTCTCCTGTAGAGAAGTTAGGCATCAAGAGCTACACGCTGATGATCCGTCCGAAGGGCTATCCAGCCACCGAGGGCGAATATCTGAAGCACTACGAGGAGTTCCTCGCCAAGAAGAAGGAAGCTCAGAAGACCAAGAGCGCACTTTCGAGTAAGCCTAAGGCCGAGGATTCGTACGAAGAAACATCGTCCGATTCCAAACCGAAGGGAAAACTCAAACTCAGGAAAAACTAAAACCACGATACGACACATCATGCCCACACAAGAAGAAGCACAAGCAGCACTCGAAGTCCTGACGGCCTTCGTGAACGACGGAGCCTCCGAAGCCGCAGCCGAGGAGACAACCGCAGTCACGATTCCGCCCGTTGAGGAAGTCGAGGCACTAGACAAAGATGCAGTCCGCGAACTTTGCGGCCAACTCGGCATCACCACCGACGAAGTTAAGAGCGCGATCCTCAAGACGCACCTGACGACGCTGGCGACGATCAATGCCGACGAGAACCCCGACGCCGAGGACCTGAACGATCTGGCCGAAGCCCTCGGGATCACGCCGGACAAGAAAGCGTCCAAGACGCAGGCCGCAGTCAAGGAGTGGATCGAAGCTCTCGGTTCTGCTCCCGCCGCTGAGGAGGAGACCCCTGCCGAAGAGACCACCGCGGAACCCGCTGCCGAAGAGACGACCGAAGGGACGGCCGAAGAGACGACCGAAGGGACGGCCGAAGAGCCTGCCGCTGAGGAAACTCCTGCGACCGATAACGTTGACCGCGAGGCGGTTGTCGCCAAGGTCAAGAAGTTCCCCGACGTCAAGACCATGATCGCCCAGATGACGGCCTACAACAAGGCCGCCACCGAGGAGATCGAGTTCGACGCGAAGAAGCCGCTGGCGGGGTACAAGCAGTACCTTGAGACGCTGGTGGACTCCGAGGGCGTACTCGCCGGGTACAACACCGTGTACGTCCGCGACGGCATGGGTTGGGGCTCGGGCCTTCCGCTCGAAGACCTCGCCATCAAGGGTGTCAAGAACCCTGGCGGCAAGGACCAAGTGACCGGCAAGCTCTACGTTCTGAACGAAGAGGGGACCGGCTTCGATCCTTACGTTCTGAAGAAGAAGTAAGCGATCCCGGTTAGTCGATAAGTCTCGAAAATTTAGGCGACATGAGCATCCTGCTTGTGTCGCCTATTTCCCAATGAAGCTCAGAAAAAAGACCAAAATGCCAGTACTCAAAAAGAACGCGGAAGAGGATGTCGAAACAGTAGACTCGGAGGGTGCAGAGGCCATGCTGCAAGTGCAGGCCGAACTGAACACGCTCTACGTAGCGAGATATACCGCCATAAAGGGCCTAGTGTATGCCCTCATCTGCGGCCACCACATCATGCTAGAGGGCGAGCCGGGGATTGCCAAGAGCAGTCTCGCCGAAGCCCTAGCGGAGCGAGTAGTGGGAGATGACTTCTGCTGCTTCAAGACGCAGCTTACGAAGGGGATGGTTTCCGATGCCCTCTTCGGGCCTATGCGAATCCAGAAGCTCCGCGAGTTCGAGGTGTACGAGTTCAACACGAAGGGCATGCTGCCGAACGCGCACATCGCCATTCTGGATGAGATTTACCGCGGCCCTGAGATGCTGCTTCCGTCCCTGCTCAACGTCCTCAACGAGCGCACCTTCGCCAACGGGCAGGAAGGAATCCTGCAATGCCCATTGATAACCGCAGTCGGCACCACCAATTTCCAAATCGACACGGACGAGTTGAAGGCGTTCCACGATCGGTGGCTCATTAACCTGACAATCAAGCCGCTGACCTCCACTGAGGAGCGTCTGACGATGCTGAAACACTCACTGATCGGGAAGCCGACGATGGAGCACACCATCTCACTTTCCCAACTGCTCGATCTGGCGAGGCTTCGCACGGAGGTAAAAGTTCCGCCGATCATCCTAGAGATTTACGAGGCCCTGACTCAGAAGCTACTGATGAAGTCCCGCAGAGCCGGCGGAGTGTCAGGGCTGCGCAATGGGCTGTCTGACCGCCGCATCGTCTGGAGTCTGCGCCTAGCTCAAGCCGCTGCCGTGCTGCGCAAGGCGGACACGCTGATCCCCGATGACCTCGTTGCCTGCCAGATGGGACTAATCACGATGGGCGTTCCTGAGGAGGAATCTTGGTTCACCGACGCGATGGACTCCGAAGTAGGTACATACAAGAAGCGCGTCGAGGAGGCCGAAGAGATAAGCAAGCTAGAGAAGCTGGTCGACAAGTACACATCCCTCTACGGAGAGAACCTGCCGAAGGAACGACTCAAGCGCCTTCAGGCCGTTCTACGTGAAGTCATCTCCACGATGACCAACCAGAACTTCTCGGAGCAGGTCAACATCCAGAGGAGCAGGAGGTATGCGAAGTCGTTTGAGGATCTCCTCAATCAAGTGTCCTCCGACCTGAACGCGGTCTAAATTTAACGTTAAATCCAACCTAAAAAAGACATGAGAATCGTACGTATCAAACTGAAGCCTGCCGTTTCGGAAATACTGGAGCAGACGAGCCGCAAGTACGGCATCGAAGACTCCGGCTTCTCCGAAGACTTGTTCTGCCTGTTCCGGTCGCGAGGACAGGGTTTGCCCACCGACAAGCGCATGGAGACGTTAGCCGACGTCTACTCCAAGAAGGGGAAGCTCATCAGCAAAGACATGACGCTGCTGCACCTTAGAAAGCGCAAGCACGTCCTGACCGAACTAATCGGGCTGGCGTACTTCAAATCGCTGTGCGTTGACTGCAAGGCGCAGCCGCACGTCGCCGTCACCCGCCTGCTTCAGACCTTCCGCGAATTTACGATCAAGCGGCGTCAGGCGTCCTGTCTGTCCTGCCAGTACCTCGCTAGCTGCGACTTCGGCAAGCAGTACAGTCAGGTGGCCGCTAATATCTCCAATGTCATCGACCCGGATTGGAAGACGAAGACGAATCCGCTGTGCCCCGACCTCCCGAACATCGAGGGAGCGAACGCGATGTACGACGAGATTCAGAAGATCAAGCAGCTTAACCCCAACTCGGCCCGAGGACTGACTCTCGCCGCGATCACGCAGGGCGGCAATCAGTTCATGGAGGAGTTGCAGAAAGCTGAGGAGGAGTTTGCCGATGACGAGTCCTTTGCGAAAGAGGAGGACGACGATGACGCCACAGACAGCGAGGAGGAGTTCACCGACGAAGAGGGCGTAAATTCCATGACGAGCGGGGACGCACCCGGAGGCAAAGGTGGCTCTTCGGGCGGAGGTTCACACACCGGAAGGGGCTTCGCCCGAGTACAGGAGCAATTTATGAAGAATCTGGCCGTTCAGAATCTCCAGTTGTTTGAGTTGGGGCGCCAGCTTGACGAAGCCCTCGCAGGAGGCATCAAGGGGAAGTTCAAGCCCACGCAGGAAATCTCCAAGAACAAGAAGGCCAAGCGAATCAGCGAGTCTGCGGAAGTAGCGCATGTCGATACGACGCAGCACGCGATGGATGACGCGGCGTTCGATGCGAAGCTTGCCAAGCGGGAGCTAACAGTGTCCTCGTACCAGAAGCACGAGGACAAGAAGCACCTGCTGTACTGTCTGAAGGACATATCGGGGTCGATGCAGGCACCAGTCTGCCCCGGCAACTCCCGTTCGTTCCTCACCCGCAACCACGTAGGGAACACCCTGCTCGCTGCGCTCTGCCAGCGTGTCGATACCGAGGGCGGGATGATGTTCGCTAGGTGGTTCTCCGACCGTCCCGGCGCGATCCATCAGGCGAAGAAGAAGCCCGAGTTCCCTGCCCTGCTTAAGGACATCATCGATAGCGATGCCAACGGAGGAGGTACCAGCATCATTGCAGCCCTCCACATCGCCCACGGGGACATAACGAGCGCCCGAGATGAGATCGGCAAGTGCGAAGTCCTGCTAGTCACCGATATGGACGACACGATCAATCCCGCCGAGGAAGCTTGGATCAAGGAAGCGTTCGATCCAGCCAAGGGCATAAAGCTCAACGTCCTCAACTGCAACTCAGGAAGCTGCTACGGTAATGCGCATATTGTCCTGAAGAAGGTGTCGAACAAGATGCTCACCGTCGATCACACCACCCTCAAGCTCACGGACTTGGTTCAGCTTGTAAAGTAACCCGCAACCTCCGACAATTCACTAACATGGCTAACAAAAAAGACCCGCTAGATGACAGCAACCAGCCGGAGCCCCAAGCTCCTGCCGCCCCTCCGCTCAACAGCAAGGCGGCAACGAAGCAGCGCAAGAAGAAGTCGGAAGTCTCGTACGAGCGTGCACGTACGAGACTCATCCAGCGTTACGGCTATAAGGAGGACGAGTTGAAAGTCCAGTTCCCCTCCGAGTCGGCGCTACTAGAGTTCTATCACAAGATCGTACGAGACGGGCTGAGCAAGCCTGACGCCGAAGTCGAGAAAGAGGCGGGCTGGGAAGACGACGACGACTTCGATCTTAGCCAAGACGAGAAGGACCAACTCGCCCGAGAGAAGGACGTTGTTGCCCTTGCTGACCTAGCCAACCACGACCAGAGCAGCATCAAGCCCGATGCCCGGGTGACGCCTGAGGAGCAGCTAGCCGCGAACAAGGATTTGAACGACCTACTCAAAGAGGAGATCTAAGTCATGGGCCACAAGTCCACAAAACTGAAATCCGCAGTCGAATCCCTTAAGCAGAAAGTACCCATCATGGCATCAGACGACAAGACAGAGTACCTGACAGAAGCAGAGTTGGACGACGTAGTCCCCGAGGGGAAGCGCGTGAAGAAGCTCCGCAACATGGACAGGAGATACGAGCACTACTACGTAGGGCACACGCCTCCCGAGATTGCCGCAGCCGACCTCAACGGGGGCCGTGCGCAGTACTGGTACGACCTGTCCCTCGACCGCGTGCGCCTCTACGATCCCGAGACAGCGGCATGGAAGATCGCCTCGAAGGACACGCCGAAGCTCGCCCTGCAAGTCTCGACCCACACCATCGTAGGCCAGGTCGACGAAGACAACGAGCTTGCCACTGCCCCGCGCGGTGTCACTGATCTGCTCAACGAAGAAATCTGATAAAAATTTAACGTTAAATTTCCATGCCACGCTGCCAAGGCTATGCCGATCTCGGGGACCTTTCCGAGGACCAGAGAATACAGATCATAGGTAAGATGGTCACTGAGAAGAGGTCCACGGTAGCCATAGCTGTAGAGACTAAAGCTAAAGCCGACCGCTACGGTAAGAAGCTGATGTTGGCTTTTCCTGACTTGATAATCCGAGGACTTCATCCCGGCCTAGTGAAGAACACTGTGCTACTTCGGGTAGGTCACAAAGACGTCCCTGACGAAAAATAAAATGCTCTTCATATTCGTATTCATGTTGGCGTTCGCCTCGTACGTAAACTATGAGGCGTACAGTAGGTACGGGAAGTGGTATAACAACTTCCTCTGCCTTTCCTGTCTCTTGATGGCCGCAGTCATTCTGATTTTCCTCTTCAGACAATGACTTGACAGATAGTAACCGAGTCGGCTACGGATAGATTCAGTCAAATGAAACTGAATCTACTGAAACGAAAAGGTAAGCTCTCGATTGCCAGCCGCGACAGCGGTCTGCTGCACAAGTCGAAGATACGACTCACGAAGATTTCGGAGTCTGTTAGGCGGGAGCAGCTAAAGAGCGCCCCGGTGGAAGTCGTCGCCAAGAAGCGCGACGAGGAAGTTCGTCCAGCCTCACGAGTGAAGCTGACGATTACCCGCAAGGCCCACTTCAAAGAGCCCGACGCGGATTTAACGTTAAATTCCGATGCGGCGTTAAAGGAAGCCGGTCGCCCCGCGGAGCAGGTCCTATGGAAAGCGAGACGCCTCCACGGACGTCACCTGCCCTCGCTTCAGTGCAATGCGTGCTCAATAAGCCGCGTGTGCCCCAAGTTTAAGGCGGGATACGAGTGCGCGTTCCTCCCGTACCTGAACTCGCACAAGGTCGAGACACCAGCCGACCTAGTGAAGTACATGAAGCTGATGGTGGGGAACTCGATGAAGCGGGCGCAGCTAATGTCGATCATCGAAACCGCCAACGGCGGCATGCCATCCACCGAGACGAGCGAGTCCCTTGCGCTAGCGTTCCAGCAGTTGCGCGACCTTCACGAACTGATGAGCGCGAACGAGGAGGAGACAGTCACGTTGGAGGGAGACGCGACGATTGTCGGACAGATATTTGGCGGCATGAAACTAGAGACGATGGTCAAGGAGACTGCCGACATGAAGCAGAATGAGCCGCAGCTAGCTCTCCCCGAAGTGCCTCTTGCGCAGGGCGATATAATGGCCCCGCGCCCAGCAGACATATCGGAGGAACTGATACGTGATGCAGTGTTGGGATCGACTGTTGTGATTGATTCAAAAAAAGGCTTGCCAAAGCCCGCCATAGCAAGCATCCATCAATCAGAAGTTACCCGAACCACATGAACAAAATCAAATACGTTGGACCCTACCTACAGGTTACTGCGGAAGGCTACACGTTCACCCGTCATGTTCCGGTGTCTGTTTCGCCGATGGCTGCTGAGAAGCTCCTGAGGTCGAAGCAGATGAACGGCGACGTTGTGTTCGTTGCCCACGATACGGCTCCGGTCGTCGTGGATGCTTCCGAGCCTGCACTCGCGTCCGCTGAGGCTTAATCCTCGTGACGCTCGCTGATGAGCACGTTGCGCTGCTGGCTAATCTAGCAGCGTATCTTCAAGGTCCGCAATCGCAGGCGGACAGCGGTAAGACGCCGACCTCCGGGTCGCTCAAGTCCGCCCGAACCATGGCTACCCGCAAGTGGCTTTACGGCAAAGGCGCTGCCCCATCCGAGCCACCGAATCCGGGCTCCACGCAGGCTGACGTAGGTCAGTCGCGCAACTCTTCCACACCCACCTCCTCTTTGGAGGGCAAACTTCAAAACCCCAAGCAAGTCTAGGGGTAAACCAACATGCCAGCACCTTTCACTTCCGACAATCTCACGAAGTCCACGATGTCCCGGGCCGACCAGTCTGCCGTCAATTTTGACCAGCAGACCAACGACCTTGTTTCGACCAGCCACAGGACGAACTACGAGACGAACATTTCCTCGGCCACATTCAAGAAGCAGCAGGGTCTAGTACGTCCCGAGCTTTCCTCGCAGGACGCATTCCTGCTAGGGGCCAGCCAGATACAGACTCCCGAAGCTGCCATCGACTCCGCAGAGGAGAACGACGATGTTTCAGGTGTCGCGGGAGGCTCCCCCGGCTCTGGGATGGGGTCGCCCGACTCCAGTGACGCTACGGATAAGGTCATTCCGCGTGGTGGTAAGTCAAACTACACCACTGGGAAGAATGCCCTCCGTTACTAAGCCTGCTCCGAAAGCTAAGCCGGCAGTTCCGGCCATTCTCAATCAGACAACCGGGGCGCAAATCCCGGTTGTTCCTTTGGGAGATGTAGTGCTGCGCATACTCGCGTTGGCACAGGCCCTCTGTGAAAAGAAGTTTTACCCTTACCAAGTCCAGTTCGCTTACAGGCTCATCGAGAGCGTCCTTCTTCGTGACGGCAACACGATCACCGCACTGCTAGCCCGTCAGTCCGGCAAGTCCGAAGCTATTGCCGCCACGATCTCCGCGCTGATGGTGATGCTGCCTGTGCTAGCTAAGCAATACCTGAAAGACTGGCGCTTCAACCTTACTGACGACGAGGGTCGCTACCGTGGATTCAAGAATGGCGTCAAGATTGGCATCTACGCCCCGAAGCTGGCGCAGTCCGAGATCATGTTCTCTAGGGTCAAGATGTTTTTCGAGACGAAGACATCGAAGCAGATTCTCTCCGAACTCAATCTCATCGTAGAGGTCGCCAATGGGGATACCGTCCGACTCTCCAGCGGAAGCCGTCTGATATGTCAGACCGCTTCAGAGAATGCGAAGATCGAAGGCGAGACTCATCAGATACTTGTAGCAGAAGAGGCCCAGGACATTTCGGACAAGAAGATCAAGAAGTCCCTGTCGCCCATGATCGCCTCCACGAAGGGGACGATGGTTATGATCGGAACCGCGACCACGAAGCGTTGCACCTTCTACGAGACGATCAAGCACAACGAGCGCATGGAGCTGGCGGGACATAAAAGGAACAACTTCTTCTACCCGCACGAGATTTGCTCCCGATACAACTCTCTGTACAGGGAGTACATCGAGGGGCAGAAAGCTCAGATAGGCGAGACGAGCGACGAGTTCCAGATGAGCTACGGATGCAAGTGGCTCTTTGAGCGTGGAATGTTCGTGACGCAGGAGCAACTGTTCAACGTAGGCATTGCCCTGAAGTCCGGGGAGCTGTTCTCGAATCTTTACTACAACTCAGGGGACGCCCAAGCCATTCCGCAGAACTACTCCATCGTGGCGGGAATAGACTGGGGCCGCGACCACGACTCGACTGTGCTCACGCTAGTTGCCGTGGACTGGTTTAATCCTGTGCAGACGTTGAACAACAACTCCGTGCATGGGATGGAGCCCTCCGAGTTGTACAAGCGCCATGTGATTCTTTGGCGTGAGTGGTTCGGCGACAACTACGAGACGCAGTTCGAGGAGATCAAGAACTTCCTATTCTCTTGGGGCATTCGCCTGGCGAAGATAGTCACCGACTCCAACACAGCAGGTAAGCCGATCTATGATCGCCTGTGCTCAGTGTTTGAAGACAGGAACGTCGAGGTCACGGACTTCAACTTCTCTGCGAAGGTCAAGTCGGACGGATACAAAGCGTTCTATCAGGAGATATGCGGCCGTCGCCTCACGTTCCCCGCTAATCCCAACGTTCGACTGACGAACGAGTATCGGCGCTTCATCAACCAGATGCTCGACTTGCGCAAGAGCTACAAGAACGGACTGATGAGCGTTGCGCACCCGGACGAGAAGCACGCCCATGACGATTACTGTTTTCCAGCTTACGCACCTGTCATAACTGAATCTGGCGAGATTCCCATTTCAGAGATTCGAGCAGGCATGAAAGTTTTAACTTCTCAAGGATTTAAGAAAGTCCTTTGGGCAAAAAAGACAGGATTAAAAAAGCTGCATCGAATTGGAAATTTTATTGGCACAGCGAATCATCCAGTAAAGAAAGACAACATGTACGTGAGACTTGATTCGCTCATGTTGGATGACATAGTATCGGTATGCCAAAAAGAGAAACAATTATCGTCGACGGAATCAGCTTCCACCGTTACCCGGAGTCGAAAAGGCGGCAGCATAGGGAGTATTTTTGGGCACACACTAAGTGGCAGCAGCCGCCTTATTCGCTCCATGTATACTTATGGAGGAAGCGTCACGGACCAATTCCTAAAGGATTTGTCGTTCATCACATCGACGGCGACGGGAGTAACAACCGAGATTCCAACCACGGCTTGCTGCGAAGAGGAGTTCATCAGAGCCTACACGCTTCGGAGCCAGCAAGAATTAAAAAAGCCAAACAGAATATCAAATTGGCTCAGAAAGCAGCAATGGCTTCTGGCTGGCATAAATCCCCCGAAGGTAGGAAGTTTGCTAGGGAGAGATTCAAAAAACAGTACGAAGCAATTAAGCCTAGAAAGCTTAGATGTTCAGAATGTGGAACGGCGTATTGCACAAAGTGCCAAGGAAAGTCTTTCACTTGCTCCAATCGCTGTGCGGCACGTCGTTGGCGACGAACGCACAATAAGTGATTTTGAAGTCTCCCCGGAAGCGTTAGTTCCGGTTTACAATCTGGAAGTTGAAGACGCACACGAGTATGTGTGTCAGGGCGTCCTCGTGCATAACTGTGACAGCACGATGATGGCTGTATGGGGAACTCTGCTACAGAGCCAGAATGTTGAGGTTGACTTCTCGGACTCCAACATGTTCATTCGGTAAAAATTTAACGTTAAATTTATGCCCGTCTCACCCTCAGACATCGCGCTGCTTCAGATCAAGCGCCGGAACTTCATCGGAAATACCGACAAGTACCTTCCGTACCGCTCCAGCCCCGCGACAGTCATGGACGCGATTAGGGACGAGTTCGCGTTCCTTAACGTAGTCGGTGACGCAGGAATCTACAACGAGCTGTACCGCGAGACGGCGATGCAGAGGATCAACCGCTACAAGCGGTTTGCTCGCATGTACGAAGGCAAGCAATACGAGAACGAATGGGAGGACGGCGAGCGCAAGCCCATCTTCAACTTCTGTCAGGTCATCTCCGACAAGAGCGTAGATTTTTTTGCGGAGAAAGGGTTCACTGTTGGGTCGGACGCAGGCAACGAGGACCTCGCCGCCGCAGTCGATTACATCTGGCATGTGAATGAGAAGGACTCCCTGCTGCGCAAGATAGGCATCTGCGACAGCGTGATGGGCGACAGTTTCGTCTACCTCACGTTCGAGTCGAAGGACGAGAAGGGTAACGACCTGCCGCGCAATCAGTGGAAGATGCGCATGTTCGAGATCGACCCGTTCTTCTGCTTCCCGGTGTTCGACGACATCAACCTTCACGAGATGAAGGCGTGCATGTTCCAGATTCCAATTGCCAAGGACGGCAAGGGTGCTGTGTCCTATCGCACGCTGTACATCACTCCGACGAAGTGGCAGGAGGTCATCGACGGTGTAGTCGGCCCCGAACAGCCCAACCCTTTTGGATGCGTCAATGTCGTTCACTTCCCGAACTATGACGACCCACTGAAGATTTGGGGCCAGAGCGATCTGGAGTCCATCTGTTCTCTCAACGAGGAGTACAACATCATCGCTAATAGCGTACGGAAGATCATCAAATACCATGCTGAGCCAACAACTATCATTTACGGCGCGCGTGCGTCTAAGTTGGAGAAGGGTGCTAAGAAGGTGTGGTCTGGACTCCCCATCGGTTCTAAGGTGGAGAATCTGGCTTTCACTGCGGATCTTCGCGCAACTTACGAGTATCTTAAGCTGATCGAGGACAACATTCACAAGATTTCAGGTATCCCGTCCGTGCTGTTCCAGACGGACAGGGCAGTGTCGCATACGAGCGCCATTGCGATGAAGATGCTTTACCAGCCGATCCTAGAGAAGACGGCTCGCAAGCAGCAGTCATTCACTTCGTCGTTCCGCCGCATGACGAAGCTCATCTTTAGAGGCTTCGACATTGTAGGGTTCGACTACAGAGGGCTCACGGGCGCGAAGGAGATTCGCACGACCGACCTGTTTCCTGTATTCCCCGACCCGCTTCCGTTTGATGAGTCCGCGATGGTGGACGTCGATACCAAGAAGCTCAACATGAGAGTTACCAGCCTCGCCGCCCTCATCAGGAAGTACAACCCGAGCGGAAACCTCGACAAGATTACCGCCGAAGTCATCGCGGACCAGATCAGCGAGCTTCTACAGAAGAAGGAGCAGGCCGTCGCGATGCAGGGCAACACCCCGAAGCCGGGAGCGATCCTCACCTCCTCGCTAGGCATGGACGAGACGATCCAGTCCCTCGCTCTTGAGATTTCCGACCTCTCCACTGCCAATGCCCTCGCTGAGGAAGACAAGCAGAGGGCGATGGACGCTGAAGCGGCCGCATTGCTCCCCGGTGCGTCCGGTCCGATTGATTCAGGTCCTCCCTCGCCCGGTGCTGAGGGTGGAGACAACTCGTAACTAAACGTCGAAATGAAAAACACACGTCCCAGAGACACCAGCGCCAACCGCGCACGCACAGACAAGAATCCCGCTTTCCAGCGTTTTGGAAAAGCAAACGGAGCACACAAGCACGGATCGAGCCAGCATGCCTATCGCCTCAAGGCGGGAGCGAAGCCAAACGAGGTCGTGCATCATAAGAACCACAACCACATGAACTCCGGTAGGAGTAACCTCGCTGTTCTGAAGAACACGCCGGGGTCGAGTGCGATGGCAAAGCACAACAAGCTTCACCCTGAGAAGGGTCGTAAGGCGGCAGCCGCGCGTAAACGTGGTTGACATCGCCATTGCAAGCATCACATAACTTTTTCCGCATAAGTTAGCGGCAAACAGATAAACCATAAAATAAGGAAAACCAAATGCCCGTACAATCAAAGGCAATGCAGGTTGACGACGTGAGGTCCACGTTTGCCGCACAGGTGGCAAGCCCCGTGAACCAGAATCTCGACCTCGGCACCAGCTCCGCGCGAGCTTCCGCCTACACCGATCAGATTCAGACCGACGGAGAAATGGACGCCAACGCGCTCAATCAGCTGCGCAGCGGTAAGTACCACTTCTACGACGACGCCGCCAATCGCGGCAAGATGACTGGCGACCTCGCCACGAAGGGTCTCAACGGCGCTGACGTCTTCTCTCCGAAGGCGGGCCAGCCCGGCGCAATGGCTTAAGGCCATTTTCAGTAGTCACAGAATTTAACGTTAAATTTCCTCAAACTCAGTAACTAAATACCGTTATGCCCGACCCAACAAATACGACACCTCCGGCAGCCGTTCCGCCTGCCGCAGAAACTCACGCTGGCTTCGTTCCTGAAGCCGAAGTGCTCAACCGAATCGAGAAGGCTCGTCAGGAAGAGAAGAGCAAGTTGTACGGAGAGATCGAAACTCTGAACAACAAGATCAAGACCGCCGAAGAGAACGGCACCAAGACAGCCAGTCAACTCGCGGAGATGGATCGCCAGCTCCAAGAGAAGATCGGCCAGCTTGCCGCCGTCGCCAAGGCGAAGACCGCAGCAGGGGAAATTGATGTTCCGGCCCTCATCAAAGAGACGGCCGAAGCAGCGAGGACCGCTGTCCGCGCGGAGACAGGAACCGAACTTCAGTCCCTACGGGGGCGACTGGATACAGCGGAGAAAGAAGCAAAGCAGGCAAGACTAGGCTCGCTGAGGCAGTCACTAATTTCCGCAGCCAACGGTCGCATCGTCGCGGCCATGGTTACGGGCGACACGGAAGAAGCTCTGCGACAGTCTGCCGAATTGGCAAAGCAGACGTACGAGGACATTGCGAAGGCGTCAGGACCAGCCCCCGCCGCTCCCGCACTGCCCGCAGGAAATCCGCCCCCGCCGATTGCGGCAGGAAATGGACAGCCTCCCTCCACTGGGGGCGATGTTGTCTTTCAGAGAACCCGTGATCCGAAAGTGTTTGGGCAAAGACGGGATGGACTGATGGCTGACCTAAAAACGCGTTTCGGGTAAGCCTTACAGTATAACTCCTTCAGAAGCGCGACAAACTCAGAATAAAAAATGCCTACGTTTAATACAAGTATTGCCGGCACAACCTCCGGCTCAAACATCCAGCTTTCCAATGTGATTCTGGATGTCTATTCCGACGAAATCCTGTTTCAGGCTCAGCCCATGCTGCGCTTCGAGCAGATTGCCGTCAAGAAGACGGACCTTCAGACCCTCCCGGGCCAGAAGATCAAGTTCCTGAAGTACAACGCGCTCACGGGCGACGCCACCCTGACGGAAACGAACACGATGGGCACCAGCAACATCGGCACGACCACGCTCGCCATCATCGTTGGTGAGTACGGTTACGCCGTCGGCTTCTCCGAGGCCCTGCTGCGTGCGTCCGTGACGGACCTTCTGAAGGACGCCTCCACCCTCCTCGGCAACCACTACGCCAAGTTCCGCGACGGTCTGATCCGCGATCAGCTCGTCACCGGCGCGACGAACGTACTGTACGCCAACGAGAAGGCCAGCCGTGCGCAGCTCGTCGCCACCGATACCTTCTCGGTCGACCTGATTCGCGACACGGTCGAGCTGCTCGCCACCAACAAGGCCCCGAAGTATCAGGGCCAGGACTACATCACGTTTGTCCACCCGCACCAAGCGAAGTGGATCAGGCGCGATCAGGCGTGGGTGCAGGTCAACCTGTACGCCGACCCGACCAAGATCCTGAACGGCGAGATCGGCAAGATCGAGGACATGCGTTTCATTGAGACGACGCAGATCCCGTACGTCGCCGTGGGCACGCAGAACGTCTGGACGGACGGTGCACAGTCCACCTCGGCGATCTACTCCACGACCGCTCTCGCGGCCAACAACAACACCAACGTCTATCAGGCCGTCGCAGTGGGTGACTACGCGATCGGTGTGGCGGACGCCCTCCCGGTGGAGATGAGGGACGACGGCGTGATCGACTTCGGTCGTACGCACCGCATCGGCTGGTACGGTATCTTCGGCGCCTCAGTGCTGGAGACCGGCTTCTCGACCATTCTGGAGACGGCCTAACCGTCCCCGGACCCATAAGCAGGGCGCTAGCCGACTAAACACCGGCTAGCGTACTTGTAAACTCAACCAAGGAATTTCCCACTATGAGCGTTACTAAGAATTTTCTGGCGTACAGCGACTTTACGAACAAGACGCGGTACAATGCCAAGGGCCAGCTTGCCGCGAATGCGGGTGCGACCAACGTGTTTCCGGTGCTTGTCCCTGCGGGCAAGTCCGCCTACGTGAAGGCCATCGTCCGCATGTCTTCGGGGCAGGACGGTCCCAACCTGACAATCACGAACATCGCCGCCAACGGCGTCGTGACGTCACCGGCTCACGGCCTTACGATCGCAAGCGTACAGTCGCTCCGCATCGTGGGTGCCACGACCGCGAACCAGCCCACCGGCTTCACCGCCGCCACGGTGTACTTTGCCTCCATCATCGACGCGAACACGTTCGCCGTCTATGACACGGCAGCGCACGCTTTGGCTGCTGCTGGTGCCGCAGGTCAGACGGGCTTCGTCAGCGCGACCCCTGTCTCCGTCTCCGCTGTGGCGACGACCGGCAACTTCGCATTGACGACCGCCGCGGCTCCCGCGACCGGCACCGCAGTCATCATCGCTGGTTCGCCGATCCCCACCGGGATCACGGCTGCGACGGTGTACTACGCCTACAACATCGATACGACGCACTTCACGCTGTTCGCGACGCAGGCTCAGGCCATTGCTGGCGTGCTCACCCTCGGTGGTGGGCAGATCCAGCAGTCCACGTCTGGCACGACCGTCACGTACGCCGTGGTTGGTCCGGCCTTTGCTGACCTTACGACCGCACAGGCTTTCTTCGAGATCGCCGGTGTGATAGTGAATCGGCAGGGCACCGCGCAGCTCGTCGGCTCGAACACCGTTGTCGATTCCTTCAAGGACACGGAGGCCGGCTCTTGGGCCGCTGCCCTCGTGGCGGACAACACCACGTACAGCGGCGTGTCCTACAGCGTCGGCCTCGGCACGTACAGTCCTGCCGGGCTGAACTTCGCGGTCACGCCGGACGCCAGCCTCATTACGAGGTGGGAAGTGGTTGCCGAAGTCTTCGACTTCAGCGAACTCGTCCCGGCTGCGGCTTCCTATCCCGGGCCGTAATCTTTGACTAAGGAAGACAGACAACAACGAAACGAAACCACTGACACTGAATCACAATGGCTAAGCTACCGTCCAAACTCCGCACCAACCCGACCAAGACGTCCTCATCCTCGGCTCTTATGGAAGAGCCTGAGGTCGTCGAGGTTGTTGATACCGACAACGCCGAGACCGTTCCTCAGGAACAGCCCCAAGTTGCTCCTGAGGCGGCTCCGCGTCAGAGGATCACCCGCAAGGACTTCGTACGCGTCTCGCTGTACGATGAACTCCGCCCGGCCCCTCGCGTAGGTCCGATTGATATGGCGAAGGACTACGGGGTCGCATTCCTGCCGAAGGGCTTGAATCTGCTTCCCCCGTCCGTCGCCGACTTCCTCGTAGACCAGCGCAGGGCGCAGCGGCTCTAACGTAAATGCCCACCACGACCTCAGCACAAGTAGCGGCTCAACTGCTCACCTCGCTTCAAGTGAGGGGGCAGTTCAAGTCGCAGGAGGCGATCTATCCGACGCTCAGCACGTACATTGATGATGCTTATCAGGAGCACGCTCCCGATAACAACATGGATTACTCGCTGCTCACGAAGCTAGAATACCAGCTTGTTGTGCTGTTGGCGTGGTCACGGGCATGCGTGTCCCGCGCTTCCTTCATCGCTCCCGACTCGAATATGAAGTCGGCGGGTTCGATGTTTGGGAGCGATCGGGATACCCCTTTTGCAAAGAACCTGAAGCTTGCCGAATATCTGCTTGGTGAGTACCACCGACTGAAGGGCGCGATTGCCGAGAACGCAGCCCCGGTCGATGACGTGGAGGCCGCAGGCGACATCACCATTGGTGACCTCTATAGGAACGACGAACTGCTCAGTGCTCGCACGCCCCTCTATATTGCACCGAGCATGCGCGTCTCCAACATGGCCGCGCAGATCATCACTCCTGACACGGGAGGCGGCATCGGCTCCGTCGTCCTCAGTTGGGGCGCAATGGAGTTCGAGAACTTCGGGGAAATTTACCTCATCCAGAGTCCCGTCGCAGGCATCTACCAGAATTGGAATCTCGACGGCAATGCCACTCCCGGCACCACCTCGACACCAAGCATCGCGAGCAGCTTGGCGGTCATCCCGTTCTGCAATCCCGCAGCCTCGATCATCTATCGTACCACGGACTCGTTCCGCAAGGCGGCGAAGGTTATCAACCTCGCAGCAGGGACGTACTACTTCGCTTTCGCTGTCAGAGACACGACAAGCAATTACTCCTACTCCAACGAGCTTACGGTTGTAATCCCGTCTCAATAAAAATGGCCTTGTCTCCGCAGCAATCCTCGGGACTTGCCCGTAGTGTCGAGAACGGACGAGTGTTTACCCGTTTTCAATTTAGCAAGACGCTGGACCCACTCATTGAGGGATTGAACTACGCCTCCACTCAGGGGGCGATCCAGTCCTTGTCCCAGATTAGGAAGATCGGGCAGAAAGTCCTGGAGGAAGTTAAGCGCGGATTTCCCGACAAGCACGCCACCGAACCGACGCGCCTCGGGACTCAGGTGGTAAAGCCTTTGGGCCTTAAGGACGGCTGGCGGGTGCGCTTCTACGATACCGTGAGCGCATCGCTCTCTTCAGGCGGTCCTTCGCTTCTAGGTTTCTACATCGACCACAAGATGGCGAACAATGACAGGATTCGCACGATCCTCGCCTCGCTCGAAAGCGGATCAAGGCCGTACACGATTTACCCGAAGCAAGCGAAGGCCCTTTTCTTCCCCGGTAGGAAGTTAGGGACAATGCAGTTCGCCGCATCAGCGGACATTCCCGAGCGCCCCGCCTACGGCTTCCTGCGCAAGGCTCAGATATTTGCCGACCAGATGCTCACCTCGGAGGGCTCGCAGATGGAGGCCGAGCTGATTGCCCTGATTGAGAAAGGAAAACGCTTCAAACAGACCGCCCTGAAGACGGCTAGCTTCGATTCTAACCCCCCTAGCAGCCTCTCCGAAGCAAAAGACGACCATCCGACCCACTTTACACCTCCGAACCGCGCCTTGAGAGCAGGACGGGTCCTAAAGCGCCGGATGGAGTCGCGCATGTTCCTAAAGTCCTACCGCTAATGCCCACATCATTCACAATCAGGAATGCCTTGGTTGCGGCGGTTCAGTCCGTCACAGTCGCAGCAGGGTACAACACCGACATCAATCCCGATAACGTTTTCGATACCGTCGATGCGTTGCAGGGGCAGCAGCAGACGGACGCAGCCAATGCGTACCCGAAGGTTTACGTCTTTAGTGAGGGCGCGAAGTATTCCGACCTCCCGTCCTACAGGATACACAAGGTGGAGACGTTCAGTGTGGTCGCAGTCTTTTCGGCAGCAACAGTGTTGCCGGGACAAGTCATGGATCTATCCAACCAAGTTTCGGGGTGGATCGACGATCTGGAGATAATGATTGTAAGTCAGAAGCAGGCGGGTGGCGCAGATGCTTGGAGAATAGCGATGGTCGCAGATGACTTGGGCGCCAACCAGACAGAGGCGGTCGTGGTCGCAGAGATACACTGCGAATACAAGCGGAACCTCCGAATCCCCGGTAGTTAAGATTTAACGTTAAATTTCACAACCAAAACCTATTGACTGCGGTCCCCGCAAAGGGAAGACTGCGTGTCGCATAAAACAAAACATAAGGAGATATTCACATGGCTAACGTTGGCATAGGCTCAAAATCCTCTCTAGCCTACGTCGTTGAGACGACGTACGGCGTGGCTCCGGTCAGCAATCCCGTAGCGACCGAAATTCCGATTGTCTCGGAAAACATCCAGAACTCCCGCACCACTTTCTTGTCCAAGGAAGTAAACCCGACCCGCCAGATTACGTCCGTGCGCTCCGGCAACATTGCCGCGCAGGGCGACTTCGACGTTCAGGTTTCCCCGAACCTGCACGGCACGATGCTGAAGCATCTCCTGACCACGACCGATACGGTCACAGTCATCACGCCCGTACCGCTTACCAACAGCGCAGTCGTTGGTCGTGGCTCCTACGTGACGTCGAACAGCAGGATCTACCTTGTCGTTCGCGACGGCACCGCAAGTGCGACCGCAGGCGGCTCCGGTGCAACCGGCCTCCAGACCATCGACCAGTCCGAAGAGGTCAGCGGTACCGCGTACTTCCAGTACGTCGGCGTAGTCATTCAGGCCCTCGCGATTTCGGTTGTCGCGGTCACGACTCCTTGGGGCATGACTTCGACGGCTCACGGGCTTGTCGGTGCATTCCCCGCGTTTGTTGGTGGTACGGGCCTTCCCGCCCCGACCGTCGCAGGCACGCTTTACTGGGGCTCCGTCAAGGACGCCAACACGATCACCCTCTTCGATACCTACGCCCACGCGCTCGGCGCAGTTGGTGTCGGCACCGGCACGGGTCAGGTCCAGTTCACCACGGCAGGCACGGCAGTCACGCTCACCGTCCCGAACACGATCTATCAGCATGTGTTCACGGGTGGCGTCACCAAGCCGGTTGGCGGTCTGTACGTCGAGCGTCAGGCGTTCCTCGCCAGCGGCTCACAGTACTTCCGCTACTCGGGCGGGCGTTTGAATACGCTCAACCTGAAGGTTCCGCAGGAGGGATATGTCACCGGCAAGTTCGGTACAGTGTTCCTGAACCTCGACTCGACCTCAGCGTCTACGATCTTCAGCGGGTCCAATCTCCTGCCGTCAGACGAAGCGTTCGATGGCGCAGAAGCCCTGCTGTACATCCAATCCCCGACCGGCGTCGGAGCGTTCACGGCGGACTTCTCGCTGGAGTCGCTCGATCTGACGATCTCCAACCAGTACGACGAGAAGGTCTATGCCATCGGTAGCCGCATTCGTCAGGACCTCCCCGAAGGCATGCGCGAGGTGAAGGGAAACCTCACCTGCTTCTTCGAGGACATGGTGAAGTTCGGTCAGTACGTGGGCGAGACGACTGTCGCGCTCCGCCTGAACTTCAACCACAGGGGTTGCCTGATGCAGATCGACATGCCGATGGTTCGCCTCGTCGGCGGCCAGCCCTCGCCCACCGTAAGCGGCAACGGAGTTATGAAGCAGACCTTCGACTTCCAAGCCTTCAATCAGGGTGGCGCGTATGACATTCAGGTCACTCTCCTGAACACGACCGCGACGTACGTCTAAGTCGTTTCCGCTCCCGTCAAAATTTAACGTTAAATTTCCTGTCACGAAAACCAACGATACTACTATGAGCGATACAGCATCCACTCCGGCCCCCTCACTGGGGGCCATTCTCAGCAAGACCGTCGCACCCTCAGCATGGGTCGAGTTCAAGGAGAGCATCAGCTTCAAGCTGAAGTACCTCCCGAAGGCACGTTTCCGCGCACTCGCGGATTCCTCCACAGAACAGAAGTACGATCCCGTCACCAAGACGCGGGCTCCGAAGATCAATACGCAGGACTTCACCGAGAGGTATCTGCGCGAGGCCGTCTTGGACTGGAAGGGCGTCACGCTCAAGTCGCTCTCGCGCATCTGCGAGATTGACGTTTCGGGACAGCCTCCCGAGGCAATGGAGACCGCCCTCCCGTTCACGATTGAGGAGCTGACAAGGCTGATCGACATCGTTTACGATCTCGACAACTTCATCAGCGCGGCCGTCACGGACATCAAGACGTTCCGTCCCCTGCTGGAGGAAGAGACAAAAAACTAGAGAGCTTCGCAGGGTACGAGTTGAACTCGGACAACCAATCCTGCGAAGCCTGCCACTCGTTCTTTTCAAAGTTAAAGAGGCAGACTCCTTGCGGTCCCTGCGAGAAGCCCTACCTCGATCCGAGTAATTACTCGGCTTGGGAACTCTTCCAAGAACTCACCAGCCAAGCCCGATCAGGCGGGATGGCTGGTATTCTTGGCTTTGATCTCAATGTTCTTCCGGTGATGTTCCGCTTCCACGGGATACCAGAGGAGGAATGGTTCTGCTACTACTACAAACTGGCTCGGACATGGGCCGTCGCGTCGAAGATATGGAACAAGCCTAAAGAAAAGAAATCCTAATGCCTTCAGTCCTCGGAATACGCCTAGAGGTAGACGACTCGCAAAAATCCAAGTTTGCGGACATATCTTCTGCCGCTCAGAAGGCGCAGAACGACCTGAACTCACGCTTCAACTCGTTCAACTCCCCACTGACTTCGATGGAGTACGGGTTGAACCGCGTGGGCGGCGCAGCGGCAAGGCTGGCGGATACAGGCTTTAGTGTTTTGGGGGCCAGCGTGAGGGAACTCACGGGGCTGATGACGAATCTGGGGAGCACGTTCCTGACAGTGAACGAACGCTTCAGCGGCTTGCAGATCGCCCTCTCGTCCTCGATGAGGAACTTCGCCGCAGCGAAGGACATGATTGGGCAGATTACCGCACTGTCCTCCCGCTCGCCTGTCCCTCTGATGGACATGGCGAATGTCGTTCAGGGATTGATTGCGGTCCCCGCGTTCAACCAGAGATTGCTGGCGCAGAGCCAATCGGGGCAAAGCGGGAATGCCAACGGGTTTATGCAGCAGGTCATCAATCTGGTGGGCCAGATGGGCGTCCTTCGTCCCGACCAAGGGGCCGATTCCGCAGTGTTTGCTTTGCGCGAAGCCCTCACCGCAGGCCGTCTCCGCTCGCTGACGTACCGTTACGGCATCTCGCCGCAGGCATTAGACTCTGCGTCCGGGATGCAGCAGAAGGCTCTAGTCAAGGACCCCGAGAAGCTGATCGCCGCGATTGAGAAGGTCGTGTCGAGTATCGTCTCTCCCGAAGCACTAGCGTTGCAGCAGAGGCAGCCTACGGTCATGTTCCAGAAGTTCATGGAGCAACTAGTGACTGTCCCTTCCCTTCACGTAGGTCAGGACGCAGGGGCAAACGGCTCTCCGTTCACCGCTCTCACCGTCAAGGCCCAGAAGGCGTACGAGACTTTCATCTCGTACATGACGACCACGTTCGAGACGGACATGGTTCCGAAGCTCCAGACTTCGCTGATGACGTCCGCGAACAGGATCTTCGACTCGCTCGGAGGAATCCTCGATCACTTGCTTGACACGCTCGGCCTTCAGGAGGGCGGTACGGGAATTGAGAAAGTGATGAATGGAATCGTTGACCTGTTCGTCCTAGGCGCACGAAAGCTCGCCGACATGGTGGACTATGTGAAGTCCTCGGGAGTGATCGACACGGTGGTCAAGATCATCATGGGCTTCATCAATGCGACAATGAAGATCGTGGACATGTTTGTGGGGCTAGGGAAAGTGATTGGGCCTACCGGGGCCGCACTTGTCGCCTTTGCGAGTCCCGCCATCCTCCAGAACTTTGGCTCCTTCCTTGCGATGTTTGGCCGCTTCGGTAGCATGCTCAACGGTATTGGAGGTTCGATGCTCGGGCAGGGTGCCCAGAGTCTCGCCAGTGCAGGGGCCAGCAGTGCCACGCTAATAGCCCAAGGTGCCCTTAGGAACGCAAACGGGTACGAGATCAAGGTTGACTCCCTGAATGCCCTCCTGACGAACTTAGCGAAGGCGGAAACCTTTGCCGACGCCTCCCCGATTGCCGCAGAAATCTCAGGGATGCACAAGTACGACAAAAACTCAGGCAAGCTCATCAACGGAGCCGTAGGTAGTCGCATGGGGCAGCTGAGCACCTATCAGCAGTCTCTCGCAGGCAACGCCGCGAGTACGGGAGGTATGCTTGCATCTTTGGGGAAGTCAGTCGGTGGCGTTTTTCTAGGCATGGCGGCCGCTGGAATCGCCGGTCTAGCCATTTACGCCACCATCGAAGGCGGCACCAAGTTGTACGAAGCTCTCACGCGCAATTCCAACGCCATTGAGTACATGAATACTCACACGGCTTCGGACATGAGCGACTTTGCCGCGAAGGCTGATCTTGCAGGCGGTAATCGGTGGAGAGTAGCACGAGGCATGTCGCCTATTGACTATTCAGGCGACTCCACGATGAAGTCCCTGTTCGATCTCAAGAACATAGACCCCGCGGTGGCGGGAGAGAAGACTACCGGACCTAGCTGGACGCAGAGGGCAATCTCGGCACTGATGATGGGACAGCAGACATCTAACGGCGGTATAGCCACTGACAGCCTGCTCTCTTCTTTCCAGCAGCAGAACGCTACGGCTATGGGCGTAGGGGACATCCCCAAGCTTACTTCCGCCCTTATCGAGGCCATTCCCGAGGAGCAGCTCGCGCTTCAGCAGATAGCGAATGAGGTCAAGAACGATCCGGGTCGCGCTCAGAACGAGCTAATCAACTGGCGGCAGAATTTCGGTGAGAAGAGACTCTCCAGTAGGATTTCAGCGTTCGGCATGCAGAAGTCGCAGCAGGACGAGCAGGCGCAGTATGATGAGGTTGCGAAAAACTTCGGCACCAACGTCGCGAATGCGATGCGTGATGTTTTCAACAACCAGATCAACGGCTCACATCCAAGCGAGATAGCCGGGGCACTTGAACGGGGAGCAGGAATGGACGAGCTGTTCTCGCGGACATTGAAATCCTCCAGCGTGCTGATGAGTCCCCTTGCCGAGAGCATTAGCACTGATTTCTCCAAGAAGCTAGGTAAGGGCGCGAGCCCTAGCGAAGGCATAGAGAACCTGATGGAGGAAGCCGATAAAGCAGCTAAGGCACTCGGCACACTTGCGGACCAGCAAAAGGTCTTCGATCAGGCGCGCAAAGACACTTCCAACTACGCTATGGCTCACCTTTACAGCAAGGATGCCAAAGACACGCTGATGGCCTCCTTGGAGGAACGTATTGCCGGTGTGACGTCCCAGATGGCGGAGACAGGCAAGAACCTTAACAGCATAATGACCAACACGCCTGTCGAGGCGATGCTGATGGAACTCGATAAGCTGGCGACGGGAATGACACGTAAGGGTGGAGACGGCGAGAATCCCTACGGCAACTTTAAGGATGCCAGCGAGGTGAACAAGATGCTCGCGATATTGCAGTCGAAGGGCATTGCCTCGGGCATGAGCCCGTTGAGTAGCAACGCGCTTCTCACAGGCGGAAAGGCGTCCGGGGAGGATATTTCCGCTTCGGAGAGTGCTCAGTTGGGGAATCTCACAAAGTTCCTGAAGGACCTTCAGAATATCCCAGGTCTGAAAAAGGAGTCGCTCGATGCGATTAGTGCCCTGCTAGATAAGATAGGTGCCACAGGGTATCGCCTAGCGAACGAGCAGTACAACATCGACTCCGCAACACTCAAGTCGTCCGTCCGTGCTGACGGCACATTCAATCCCGACAACCTTCCGCCTGCGTTGGCGAATCAGTTGCGTGCGCGCGGAATGGTCGGTACCAACAGCGCACAGGACGCAGCCAACCGCAGACTGTTTCCCGGTATGTACGGGCAGACAGGTGCAATGGCTGGAATCAACAACCAGCTCGCCGTCCCTCAGATTTTACAAGGTCTCAATAACGCCGATATTGATAAGCAAAACGGTATCATCGGAAGCAAGAGTTCCACCGCAGCGGACATCGCCACGGCCAACGCGCAGCTCAAGCAGGACTTGACGGAGCAGAAGCTAATCCAGACTCAGATCGACGACCTCCTGATGAAGCAGTTGGAGATCACGACCGCCATGAAGCCCTCCAGCTTCATCTCAGGAATGACTTCTCAGCTAGTTTTAGCGAACGACCAGTGGCTTAACTTTGCCCAGATGGGACAGCAGACCGGGCAGGCAATCCAGCAGTCGTTCGGTAATGCGTTCCTTAGCATCATACAGGGGACGCAGAAGGCCGGAGCAGCCTTTCGTCAGATGGCCTCCACGATCCTGTCCTCGATGGCGCAGATTCTTGCGCAGCAGGCCACGAAGGGCCTTCTGAGCATGGTATTCAGTGGGATGACTTCTTTTTTCGGTTCAGGTGCGGGAACGGGTGTGGGAGCGGCAGCCGACTTCGGCGGCGAGATGGCTTCGGGTGGTTTGATTACTGGAGGGTCCGGCAACAGAGACGACGTTCCTATCCTTGCGATGGGTGGCGAGTTCGTGCTCAACAAGAGGGCCGCACAGAATATCGGGTATAGCACGCTTCACGCGCTCAACAGCATGAGCAACGTTCGCCACTATGCTGACGGCGGCGTTGTCAACGGTCCCGGGAGCAGCGGAATTTATGCTGGCGGCGGTGGCGGATACGTTCACAACTCCAATGTCCAAATCCACATCGACAACACAGGCAACATGAAGGTTGACGCCGAGGAGCAAGGCAAACAATCTGCTGGCCTAGCAGAGGCACTTGAGGGGCTTTTGGAGCAACGCCTGCAAGACAAGTTCCGTTCAGGTGCCATGTTCAATCCCGTCAGTGGTAAATACACACGCTAATGAGCCTAGCAGTCTTCCCATCTGATCCATCCTTCGGTGGTTCCGCAACTCCACAGCCTGACCAACAGTCCAGCTACTCGGTCAAGCCGAGGATCAATGTCGTTGCCTTCGGGGACGGCTATTCGCAGAGAACACCGGACGGATTAAACACGCTTCGCCGCGTGTTCAGTTTCTCTTGGAAGAACATCTATTCGTCGCAGAAGGTGACGATTGAGAATTTTTTGATTCAGCAGGGCGGGTACATCCCGTTCTTGTATCAGCCGCCCACCTACAGTTCGCAGATCCAGTTTACGTGCGCCCAGTGGAAGTTCGAGTTCGGTGAGTACAACTTGTTCACCCTCACGGCGACCTTCGAGGAGAACTTTGACATCCCGACGTAAGGATTTAACGTTAAATTTCTATGAGCGGAACGATCCAGCAGGAAATCCAGAAGCTCGCGCCGAGCGCGATGGTGACTCTCTACGTCTTCGACCTGACGCCCAAAGTGACCGGGAGCAACAACAAGTACTACTTTCATACAGGGACCAACGGACTCAGCTTGCCGATGTATTGGAACGGGCAGCAGTATCAGCCTTGGCCGATTCAGATCAGTGGATTCGCCGCGAACACAGGTGGAGCGATGCCACGACTGAAAGTCACGATGTCGAATACCAGCCTCCTCTTCACTACGCTGGCGTTGAACTTCAATGACCTATTGGGTGCGCAACTCACTCGTATACGAACGTTTGCGCGATTCATCGACGCAGTGAACTTTCCCGGCAACACGAATCCAAATGCCGACCCGACGCAGTTTCTAACTCCTGACGTTTTCTTCATGGAGCAGAAGGTCACAGAGAATAAGAACATCGTAGAACTTACTTTCGCCTCCCTGATTGACGTTGAAGGTGCCTTGTTGCCTGCCCGACAAGTCACTGCCAACATGTGCGCTTGGGCATACAGGAGTGGCGCTGGATGCCCCTTCACAGGCTCCGCAGTGGCAGACATTTTAGACAATGCCCGTCCGAACGGGTTCACTTCGAGCCCGACGTCTGCACCTTTTCCTCAATACAACGCGGCCACGGCGTACACTGCCGGGATGCACGTATGGTACGGTTCTCCTGCGTCGGTATTTATGAATCTCCTCGCATGTACGGGAGTCACGCCCGGAGATCCGACGCACTGGTTTGCTGATGATTGCGGAAAGCAGCTTACGTCCTGCCAGTTACGTTTTGGAACAGGCGGGAGCGCCCTCCCCTTTGGCGCATTTCCCGGCGTTATGAACGTTCCGCTCGTTTCTGGCGGAGGATACTAAAGATGAACTACATTGCATTACCGACACAACAGAAGATTGAGGAATTAGCTCGTGAGGGCTATCCTAAGGAAATCTGCGGGTACGTAATACGCAAGGAGGACGGTACCGAGCTGGTCTATCCCTGCGCAAACCTCTACAGGAAGCCTACGGAGGCTTTTCTGATGAATCCTGACACGTATCTGGACGCCAAGAAGCTTGGGGAGATCATCTGTCTTTATCATAGCCATCCAAATTCCCCTGCCGCACCCTCAGACGTGGACAGGCTGATCTCTGAGGAAATGGAGCTTCCTTGGCTGATCTACTCATGGCCCGACAACGCGTGGTCCTCCTATACTCCCCAGAACTGGGAGATGCCTTTGGTGGGGCGCAAGTTTGTTCACGGAATCGTAGACTGCTACACGCTCGGGCGCGACTATTACAAGCGCGTACTGGGGATTGAGCTTCCTGACTTCTATAGGGAAAATGATTGGTGGGAAAAAGGTGGGAACCTCTACGTTGAAAACTTTGAGAAGTGCGGGTTTGTCCGCGTCAACGATCTGAAGGTGCATGACGCGCTACTGATTCAGCTAGTCAGTCCAGTTCCCAATCACCTAGCGATTGTGGTCCAGACTGAGACGCCGATGCTGGTGCTGCATCATGTGATGAACCGCCTCTCCTGTCATCAGCCGCTAGGTGGATTCTGGTTGAAAAATCACAACATGACCCTTAGGCATAAGTCTCTACTTTAACCATGCTGATTCATCTTCATCTCCACGGCAGACTGGGGAACATATTCGGACGCAACTTCTGCGTGGATGCGAAATCTCCCGCCCACGCAGTTCGAGCTGTTATGCTTCAGAAGCCGGGATTCAAGGAGCACATTCTTGAGCGCGATAAGGCGGGAGTTCAGTACAGGATAAAGATCGACGAGGCCCCTATGGCTTTTAAGGAGCAGTTGTTTCTTCCCGCGAAGAAGCGTGTAGACATCTTCCCCGTCGTGGTGGGGTCCAAGGCTGGCGCCCTGGACTTGGTAATCGGAGCACTCCTGATCGTGGCCGCAGTCGTTGTGACGGTCTACACGGGCGGCGCAGGCGCAGGTCTCTTCTCCGGCCTATCCACGACCGCAGCAGGTGGCGGAACAGTCCTGACTGCCGCAGGAAACTTCGTGGCCTTTGCCGCCCTGATGGGCACGAGCATGATCCTTCAGGGGCTATCTGCGATGGTCGCAAATCCACAGAGCACCTATTCGGCGGGCCGAAGCTATGTCTTTGGCGGACCTGCGACGACCTCGCAGCAGGGTGCTCCTGTGCCAATTGGCTATGGAACTCTGTTCGTCGGTCCAATAGTCGTCAACGCAGGCATGGACTCCTTTGACATCAACCCTTCCAACGGCGTGCTAGACACGACCGGATCAGGCGCAGGTATCGTTAATGGAGGTGTCACTCCTTCCGGTTATTCGGGCGCGGGCGGAACATCCGATGGCGGCGTATCTACAGGTCCCGGCGTCACCACAGCAATCGTCACTTGGAATCCTAATACCTCGTGGGACGGTATCTACCCTACAGGCGTTAGCTTCTAAATTTAACGTTAAATTTCCATGATTAGACTCGATCCCGAACGGGAAAAAGAGCTTATTGATCTGCCTCCCAAGCGCATCCTCGGTGCTGGAGGTGGAGGTAAGGGTGGAGGCGGAGGTGGTGCTTCGACGCAGACCGATCCAGACACGCTGCTATCGGAGTCGTACGTAAAGTTTATTCATCTGATCTGCGAGGGCGAGATTCAGGGGCTAGTCAACGGGCTAGCCTCAGTCTATCTGAACAACACTCCGCTGATTGGCGGAAGCGGCACGATCAGCGCCTCGATTGCGATGGATAGCGAGATAGGGAACACGAAGCTCACATGTACTGTTCAGGACCTGAATCAGTTGGACGGGATTGCGGTGGGGCAGACTGTTGTGGGTGTTAGCGTTCCCAGCGGCTCTACCGTAGTGCGCATCGACAACGGAACAGCAGGGGTCTACGGCGTAATTCTTAGCAATGCGGCGGTATCGACAGTCAGTAATACGGCAGTAGAGTTCACCACGAATACGGGAAGCAATTTCTTGGACTTCGTGATGATGTACCGTTACGGAACAGATGCTCAAGACCCCATTCCCGGATTCGACAGTGTGGAGACGGAGATCTCTGTTCCCTCAACGCCATTGTATTCAGGTATTCCCCTGTCTGCGACGATCACAGACCTTTCAGCCAACGCGGCGGCCCTGTCGATCTACACTCCCACGATGGAGACGCAGGTCATCTCGGGGAGCAACGTACATATAACAGGCGCATCGTGCAGCTACCACGTCCAAGCGAAGGGCTCCACGACGAGCTTTTCGACAGTCTATACTGACTCGATCACAGGCAAGTGTTCTTCTCCGTTTGTCCGCTCTTTCAGAATCGACCTCACGCCCCTAGGGCCGGGGCCGTGGACAATTCAGGTTATCCGAGACACTCCCGATTCGGTGGACCAGAACACCGTCAACACGATTTACTGGTACTCGTTGTTCAGCATCAAGGACATCCTGCTGACTTATCCGAACTCGGTCATCTTTGCCGGTCAGTTCGACTCGAAGCAGTTCTCCTCGATTCCGACTGTGGCGTACCATCTGAAGCTTCTAAAGATTCAGATTCCTACGAACTACGATCCCATTGCTCGGACCTATGCGACTTCCGGACCGGGAACCACCGGAGGCATTTGGGACGGTACTTTCGTGACCGCGTGGAGCGATAATCCCGCTTGGTGCTTCTATGATCTGCTGACGAGCAGCCGATACGGACTAGGAAGCTATTTCGGGTCCAGTGCGATCGACAAGTACACCCTATACACCATAGGGCAGTACTGCGATGGCCTCGTTCCTGATGGCTACGGAGGGATGGAGCCTCGATTCACCTGCAACGCATTCATTCAGAATAGGGACGATGCGTTCCGCGTTGTTGCGAACATGGCGGCAGTCTTCCGCGGTATCGTATTCTGGACGGGAGGACAGATTGAACTCTACCAGGACTCTCCTGCCGACCCCCAGGTAACGTTCACGAACGCTAACGTTGTCGACGGGATGTTCACCTATTCCGGGACAGCCCTGAAGTCGAGACACACGACCTGTATCGTCGGCTGGAACGATCCAGAAAATTTCTCCCAACTCAACTATGAGTACGTGGAGGACACACCGGCGGTGCGTCTTTGGGGAGTTCGTGAGCTAGACATAACCGCCTTCGGATGCGCCTCTAGGGGACAGGCTCGCCGTGCAGGCCGTTGGGCTCTTTATTCCGAGCAGAACGATACCGAAACCTGCATGTGGGAGGCGGGATGGGACGGAGCACCCCTATACCCCGGTCTGGTTGTCAATGTTGTAGACCAGTACAAGGCGGGTGCTCGAATGGGTGGTCGTATTGTTTCGTGCAATACGACGACGATAATCTTTGACGCCGCAATCACCTTTGCCGTAGGGACGACCTATAGTTGCTACTTCACGAATACCTCGGGAGCATTACAGGTGCAGGCGCTAGTTAATCCTGCGACCTCAGTTCCCGTCTCGACAGCGACCCTGACGTTCAGCGCGGCCATCTCCGTGGGTAATGTTCCTTCGGCTGGCTCGGTGTTTGCCGTCTCCGCAAGCAATCTTGTTCCCCAGCAGTTCCGAATCCTCTCAGTAGAGGAGACAGGTAGAAACACCTTCAAGATCGGCGGGCTACAGTACAACCCGAATAAGTACGCCTACGTGGAGACCGGGGCGCCCTTCTCCAGTCCTCCGACGAGTTCGCTGACCTCATATAATAACGGAGGATACTGCCAGCCCCCGACAAACTTAAACATAACCGATCAGTTCGCCGTAGTCGGAGAGACGCTTCAGCGCACGATTACAGTCTCTTGGACTCCCTCGACGGACACCCTTATCAAGGACTACACCGTAGAGTACTCTTTCCAGAACGGTAACTACATTCCGGTGGGCACAACCTCAGCGCCCACGTTGGACTTCAATGTACTGATTCCTGCTGATTACACGATTAGGGTCTGCGCGAACAACTCGCTAGGTATCGCCTCGATCTGGGTGTACGACGTACATACCTTGGCCTCACAAACCCTGTCCAATTCAGGTATCACCGGACTGGAGCTTACAGGACAAGGCAACAATCTCAATTTCACAGGGGACACTCCGCGCTTTGACTGGCGGTATAATTCGCCGAGTACGGGAGGCTCGCTGGCGGGAACGGCAGGCAATCCCGACATCGTAGGCTATGACATTCGGCTCTACGATACCCGAACGACGCCTTCGACGTTCCTTAGAGAGGACTTCTCAACTGATGAGACGTACAGCTATACGTATGAGGACAACTTCAGGGATACAGGAGGAAATCCCACGCGGCAGATTGAAATTCAGGTGGCAGGGCAGGATT
>Ga0302319_10003025_pt1 | contig 35607 bp, 34 predicted proteins | sample Bog_T0_2_FD_203319 | JGI IMG/M metagenome (GOLD analysis project Ga0302319, IMG submission 203319) | Peat permafrost microbial communities from Stordalen Mire near Abisko, Sweden - Bog_T0_2 | ecosystem: Environmental > Terrestrial > Soil > Wetlands > Peat | place: Sweden: Abisko, Stordalen Mire...
AAGGATTGGGGAGCTCATTGCTGTTTCCCCCCTTCCAAACGCAGGACGCGCCCGATTACGCCGGAGATGCGTTCCCAATTTTCGGTCTCGACCGTAAGCTGCTTATGGCCGCGTTTGGTGATGGAGTAGAACCTGGCTTTGCGGTTGTTTTCAGACGTGCCCCACTTGGAATCAATCCAGCCTTGTTGTTTCAGCCGAAGCAAGGACGTATATACTGTGCCCTCGTTCAGCGTTAGGACATCTTCGCTGACCTGCTCGATGCGGCGGGCGATTCCGAAGCCATGCAATGGGCCCAGCGCATGGAGAGTCTTGAGGATCATCAGGTCGAGGGTTCCCTGCAGCACTTCTGACTTGTCGGGATTCATTGTTACTCCTTTGGCCATTGCAAAGAAGGTAGCACGGCTCCTATGTAATGTCCATAGGAGATTTTCGGTCAACTGTTTACGTCGCGTGAGGATTGGCTCATCCTCGCAATGCCACACATCAAGATGGCTTACTCGCAGTACCACTGCTCCTGTCCGATTGTGGGCACTCGGCAGTTGATTTGCGGTGAACACCTCCTGTGCACCCGGAAGCAGAATCACGTCTCGGCTCATGCTGGGCGCCGAGGCACTCTTCCACGGCAGACTAGTCCTGACTCGTCGGCATCGCGACTGGACTGGACGGCTTGTCCTCGGTTCGAGATCGGCGTCGTGAAGGGCGATCTTGCGGGCCGAACTATTGCACGAGGCTCAATCCATTTTCGATGAGCGCAACGTCCCGCCAGCGTCAATCGACAATCGCGGCCGAGCAAGTCCGTCATTTGCTGGAGCCAGGCTGGGTCGTCGACGAGTGCGTGAAAGACAGAAAAGCCGGGCGCACTTTGTCACGGCGCTCCGATGAATTGGCGGGGAGATGCGAGCTGGCCTATCCCTTGACAACTAGGGTAAGCGGTTCTATGCTCTTGTTACCCTTGGATGTCTAGGGTAAGGAGTATATGGCGAAGAACGATTTGCAGGGAGCAATCGACCTTTTGATTCTTAAATCCCTCTCGCAACTGGGATCCATGCATGGCTATGGCATCGCGATGCACATTGAGCGAGTCTCCGATGAGCTATTGACCGTGGAGGAGGGATCGCTCTATCCCGCGCTGCACCGCATTGACCAAAACGGATGGGTGCGTGCGGAGTGGCGGGTGACCGAGAGCGGCCGCAAGGCAAAGTACTATGCGCTGACGGCGGCGGGCAAAAAGCAGCTTGCAGAGCGGGAGAAGAACTGGGAGCAAGTGGTGAAGGGCGTTCAGGCAATTCTGCGTTTTGCGTGAGGTGATGCATGGGTGTGTTGCGTCGTATTTGGGCACTTGGAAAACGTTCCAGTCTGGGCAGCGAAAACGAACGCGAGTTGCGTGAGCACATGGAAATGCGCATCGACGCGAACCTGGCGAAGGGCATGAACCCTGAGCAGGCAGCGCGCGAAGCTCGGCTGCGCTTTGGTAACCCTGTGGTTATGAAGGAGCGGGTTGAGGCTGAGGACGCGGCGCTGGGACTGGACAGTTTCATTCGCGACGTGCGCTACGCTCTGCGCGGATTTGCGAAAAGCCCAGGCTTTACAGCGGTGGCGATCGTCACGCTGGCGCTGGGCATCGGCGCGAACACCGCGGTGTTCGAACTGCTGGACGCTGTGCGGCTGCGCAGCCTGCCCGTTCATGCGCCGCAGGAGCTGGCCGAGGTGCGCATCGCCGGCGGCAATCATGGGTTCGGCATTACCGACGGCCCGTACTCGCAATTCACCATTCCCATGTGGCAGGAGGTTCGCAGCAACCACGAACCTTTCTCAGCCGTGTTTGCCTGGCGCGCCACGGACGTGCTTGCGGGCAAACTGACGGACGCGCACCGCATACACGGGTTGGAAGTGAGCGGCAATTTCTTCAACGTGCTTGGAGTTGCTCCAATGCAGGGGCGCCTGATTGAACCGCAGGACGAAGCTGGCTGCGGAGTATCAAAGGTGGTGGTGAGTTATCCGTACTGGAAGAGCCAGATGGGCGGACAGTCCCTGACCCCGGCCTCGACGATGATGATGGATGGCCGTTCGGTGCAGGTGCTGGGCGTGACGCCTCCGTCGTTTCTTGGCCTGGTTGTGGGGGACAGATTCGATGTGGCGTTCCCCACCTGCGATCCGCCCAATCCGCGGCGCGAAGTGTTTTCCTTTGCCGTTATGGGACGCCTGAAGCCGGAATGGTCTGTTGACCGTGCTTCCGCTTACTTCGGGTCGATCAGTTCAGGCATTTTTGAGGAAACTGCGCCCACTGGATATAACGCGGAGGCGGTGAAGACTTACAAGTCATTCCGTTTGGGTGCGTATGCGGCGGGATCAGGCGTGAGCATGTTGCGCGAAGCCTATGACTCATCGTTGCAGTTGTTGCTGGCGATCACTGGACTGGTGCTGCTGATTGCATGCGCCAACCTGGCCAACCTGATGCTGGCGAGAGCGAGTACGCGACAACGCGAGATGGCCATTCGCATTGCACTGGGAGCGTCGCGGGGGCGGCTGCTGCGGCAGCTGCTGATTGAGAGCGGCTTGCTTGCATTCGGCGGAGCAGCATGTGGCGTCGCTCTGGCACAGCCGCTGAGCCGACTGCTTGTGACGTCTCTGAACACAACGCAGAGTTCCATTCAACTGACCATCACGACCGACTGGCGGGTGCTGGTGTTTGCGGCATTGGTAGCTATGCTCACGGCCATCCTATTCGGCACGGTCCCTGCGCTGCGCGGAACCAAGGCCGATCCCATCACGTCTTTGAAAGCGGGAGCACGCGGAGTTGTTGGCGGTCGTGAGCGCTTCTCGGTCCAGCGGCTGATGGTCGTCACGCAGATCGCTGTATCCATGGTGCTGCTGGTGGGCGCGCTGCTTTTTGTTCGCAGTTACCGCAACCTTGTGACACTCGACCCCGGAATGCGCGAGAGCGGCATCACTATTGCCTATATCGGATTTCCTTTTGCGAAGATCAAGCCGGAGAACGAAGCGGAGTACAAACGGCAGATGATAGAAGATGTGCGCAGCGTTCCAGGCGTGGAAAATGCCGCCTCGACAACGAATACTCCTTTGGGAGGAAGCAGTTGGGAACATGCAGTGCGCGTGGGCGCAATTGAGGGTTCGAGTAAATTTACGTATGCCAGCCCAGCCTATTTCGCGACGATGGGTATTCCACTGCTCACCGGGCGCGTTTTCACGGACGCCGATACCAACGAGTCACCCTTTGTGCTCATCGTAAACCAGGCGTTTATCCGGAAGTATCTCGGGAACTCGCCGCCCATCGGTCAAGCGGTGCACGTGATGCCCGAACCCGATTACCCCGAGCGCTCGTACCAGATTATTGGGACGATTGCCGACACCAAATACGGCAGCCTGCGGGAAGACACGCCGCCCATGGCATTTGCGCCCGCTGCTCAACTGCCTGCCACCGCGCAGGGGCCCTGGGTTGCAATGATGATCGCATCCAGCGAAGGGCCGGAAGCTATCGCCGGTGTCCGACACGCGCTCGAAGCGAAGAATCCGAACATGATTGTGCGGTTCTCAAACTTCCAGCAAGGCATCCAGGACAATCTTGTGCGCGACCGGATGCTGGCGATGCTGTCCGGCTTTTTCGGATTCCTGGCGGCGATGCTGGTAGTGGTTGGACTCTACGGAGTGCTCTCGTTTTTCATTACACAACGGCGCAACGAAATCGGCATTCGCATTGCGCTCGGTGCGCGGCGCGGCCAGGTCATCGGGCTGGTGATGCGCGATACGGCCGCCATGCTGCTGGTCGGGGTCGCGCTGGGAACTCTTCTGGCGCTGTTTGCCGGCAGAACCGCCAGCGCCATGCTTTTCGGACTGAAGGCCTACGACGCGGCGACGATGATATTCGCTTTCGTCCTGCTGGCGGTGATCGCGGTAATCGCAAGCTGGCTGCCTTCGCTGAAAGCGTCAAGGCTCGATCCCGTTGCCGCTTTGCGGTCTGAGTGACAGGGGAAAGCCACTGGAGGTCGGGGGCGTCAGGATGGTTGGTGGTTCGGATGATCCCGGTTCTATTTCTCGGGATGTACAGATTTTGCCGCATGTGAAAACCCCTCGTGCCGGGTGGCATGAGGGGTTTTTTTAGCGATTGAGTTAGGGGCGGGTTACCCTGCTTTTTCAAGCAGACAGAGGGACAGGTCCCGGCGCTCGACCATCTCGCGGGTAATCTCGAGGTCGCGGACGCGCTTGTTGGAGGGCAGGTGGTACATCAGGTCGAGCATAAGCTCTTCGAGAATCATGCGCAGGCCACGCGCGCCGACCTTGCGGGCCAGAGCTTCGCGAGCAACGGCAACGGTGGCTTCCTGGGTAAAGTGGAGGCGGACATTCTCGTATTCGAGCAGGCGCTGGTACTGCTTGAGGATGGCGTTGCGGGGCTTGGTGAGGATCTCAACAAGTGCCGCTTCGTCGAGCTCGTCCAGAATGCCCATGACCGGGAGACGGCCGACAAACTCGGGAATCAGGCCGTACTTGATCAGATCCTGAGGCTCAGTCTTGCGCAGCAGCTCGGTGTCGCGGTGGGAACGGGCAGCGGACTCGGCTTCCGTATCGGTGGCCTTGAAGCCCAGCGCCTTTTTGCCGACGCGGCGGCCGACAACACGTTCCAGGCCTACAAATGCGCCGCCGCAGATGAACAGGATGTTGGTGGTATCAACAGCAGTAAATTCCTGGTGCGGATGCTTGCGGCCACCCTGAGGCGGAACGTTGGCCACGGTGCCTTCCAGTATCTTGAGCAGCGCCTGTTGGACGCCCTCGCCGGAGACATCGCGGGTGATGGAGGGGTTCTCGTCCTTGCGGCCGATCTTGTCGATCTCGTCGATGTAGATGATGCCCTGCTGCGCGCGGGTGACATCGCCCTCGGCCGCCTGGAGGAGCTTGAGGATGATGTTTTCGACGTCTTCGCCGACATAGCCGGCTTCGGTCAGGGTGGTGGCATCGACGATTGCGAAGGGAACGTCAAGCATCTTGGCCAGGGTGTGCGCCAGCAGAGTTTTGCCGGAGCCTGTGGGGCCGATGAGCAGGATGTTGGACTTGGCCAGTTCCACTTCGTTGTTGCGCATGCGGTTCATCTGGATGCGCTTGTAGTGGTTGTAGACGGCGACGGCGAGCTTCTTCTTGGTCTGGTCCTGGCCGATGACGAAGTCGTCGAGGAAGCTCTTCACTTCTTGCGGCTTGGGCAGGTGGCCAGCGGTGGTGGCGGGGTGGGCGGCGTCGCCGCGGTCGTCCTCGAGGATCGAGTTGCAGACTGCCACGCACTCATCGCAGATATAGGCGCGTGGATAGTCGCTGGGCGACGAGATCAGCTTGGCCACGGCGTCCTGTGACTTGTGACAGAACGAGCAGCGCAGTGCTTCTTCGGGTCCCGTGCGCGTTTTCATCTTGCTACTCCCTTTGGACGACTTTAGCGGTGTTAGCGTGTTGATGGTTGAATGTGGATTTGACACTGGCTAAGCCAATGTCAAACCCACCGAAAAACTACGTGCGCGGCCGGTCGATTATTTCGTCGACAATGCCGTATTCCTTGGCCTGCTGGGCGTTCATGATGAAGTCCCGCTCCACATCCCGTTCGATGCGGTCCAGAGGCTGGCCAGTGTGCTTGGCCATGAGCGTGTTGGTAATTTCGCGAATGCGCAGAATCTCTCGCGCGTGGATGTCGATGTCCGTGGCCTGGCCGCTCAATCCGCCCATCGAAGGCTGATGGATGAGGATGCGCGAGTTGGGCAGGGCGAACCGCTTGCCCTTGGTCCCCGCCAGCAACAGAAACGCCCCCATGCTGGCCGCCTGGCCAATGCAGTAGGTGACCACGTTGTTCTTGATGAACTGCATGGTGTCGTAGATGGCGAGGCCAGCGGTGATGGAGCCGCCCGGCGAGTTGATGTAAAGCTGCACGTCCTTTTCGGGGTCTTCGCCGGAAAGAAACAGCATCTGCGCCACAATCAGGTTGGCCACCTGGTCGTCGATCGGTGTGCCAAGAAAAATAATGTTGTCGCGAAGCAGACGGGAGTAAATATCGTAGGCGCGCTCGCCTCGACTCGTCTGCTCAACCACCATGGGAACCAATGCCATTGAGTATTCTTCTCGCTCTCCCGTTTGGGGGCTGCTTCACCCCCGTTTACTTCCTGGCCGCCCGGCTTCGTGATTCCTGGGCCGTGCGGCGCCTTCTGCCCCATTCTTCGGGCAAGTCCCGGGCTAGGCGGGCAGCCGTTCGTACAGTACAGTCGCTGTTTTTTCCCGTCGCAATTGTTCCCGGATTCTAGCTAGCCCACCGTCCTCAGTCAATCGCACTTTCAGGGCATCGAGTGGCTCGCGCGATTGGAGGGCGGCAATTTGCAATTCGTGGTCCATCTCCTCGTCGCTCACCGAGATGCCTTCTTCCTGGGCAATGCGGTCGAGGAGGATGAATGTCTTGACTTCAGCGGTAGCGCTGTCACGCTGAGCGGCACGGAGGCGGGCAAAGTCCAGCTTGCGCATCTGCTCGGTATCCATCCCCTGCGCTGCAAGAGCGCGAAGGCCGCGGTCCAGCCGGGCATCGATCTGCTCCTGCACCATGGACTCCGGCACCGGGAAGGGGTATTTTTCCGTCAGAGCGGCAAACAGGCTGTCTTTGGTTTCGCCTTCCACGCTGCGGCGCTTGCGGGCGGCCAGGTGCTCGCGTACCCGCTCTTCCAGGTCGGCATAGCTCTCATAGGCGCCCAGTTCCTTCGCAAAATCGTCGTCAAGCTCGGGAAGCGTGCGCTTCTTGATGGCCTTCACTTCCACGTCATAGGCCACTGTCTTGCCTGCCAGCTTAGCCTCAGCGTAATCAGCGGGATAGATCACCTCGGCCTTCAGCTCCTGGCCGGCCTTGGCGCCGCGCAAGGCGGTGGTAAAGGCCTCCACGGTGTCTTTGCCGCCGATCTCCACCAGGGTGTCTTCGCCAGCTACGGGAGCGGCGTCGGTCTCGCCCTCGATGTGGCCCTTGTAAGTGATCTGCGCCCAGTCGCCATCCACCAGCGGGCGGTCTTCTTCGACTGGCTCGACAGTGGCACGGGATTCGCGCAGCTGATCCAGCTCTGCCTGGAACTCCTGCGAGGTAATCTCGACTGGCGGCTTGGGAACGGTGACGTCCTTGTAGCCTTCCATCGAAAACGCAGGAACATATTCGAACACGGCCTTCACATGCAACGGCTCGCCGTCTTCCACGGTCAGCTCCGTCACCTGGGGCTGGCCCACGGGGCGCACGCCGAGTTCAGCAACCGCCTTGTTGAAGCGCCCCGGCAACAGGCCGTCGATTACTTCCTTGCGGATCTCGGTGGCGAAGCGCCGCTTGACCACGGATTCCGGGACCTTACCTGCTCTAAATCCGGGGATCCTGGCGTATTTGCGGTAGTTTCCCGTCACCGTCTTGTAGGCCTTCGAGACCTCTTCAGCGGGGATATCAAGGACCAGCTCGCGGGTGCAATCGGGATTCAGAACGGGGCCGTGCTGATGGTCGTGACCGGCATGATCGTGGCCTTCGTGGTCATGATGCTCATGCCCTTCATGGTCGTGGCCTTCGTGATCGTGCGCGGCGTGGTCGTGAGCGGCATCCGCCGCATCAGGGAGAGGAGTGTTTTCGAGGGTGTCTATGGAACTCAACGTTTTGCCTTCCGGGCGCGCACACCGCGCCAACAAATATGCAGATCCAGCTGCTGCCTGGGGCCGATTCCTGGCTGCAATCCAAGGATTTCTGGTCGCAGGCCGCCGGCTCCCTGTCTAAAGTGATGCAATAGACCGCCGCACGGCTCAAATCAGGCACGAGCAGCAGGGGGATTTCCTCATCTCATGGTAGTTGTGTTTGCGGCAAAGGGTCAAACCGGGTGGGCAGCGGAGGAGGAAAACGGGACCGTAATCGGCACGTAACTGGGCGGAGACTCGTTACTGGGCAGAGACTCGTTACTGCTCAGTGACCTGCGGCTTGCGGACGTAGGGGAGGAACCGGGGGTGGGCGGCGCCGCAAAGAGCAAAGTGCTCACGGGCCTCATTCAGGCTCAGTTGGCCGTTCACCGTAAGGCGGACTTCCGAGGCGTCCTCGTCTTCCTGGCCGTCGTCTTCCCACCAGCAGACCGGGCAAAGCGCCATGACGCCAGGGCTCTCCAGAGTTCTGTATCCGCAGCACGGGCAACGAAAAAGGGCCTGCAAGTGTTCCACGCGCTGATGGACGGTTTTTTGGCGCCGCGAGTTTACATTGAGCGCCGCCAACAGCCGGCCGCGCCACCCCTCCACCCGGCGCAGCGCTTCCTCATATCGCATCCAATAGCCTCTCCCGTGCTCAACAGAAACTTATCGGCGCGGCAAAGCAAACGGATAGGGCGTTCAGCCAGCGGCGGTGCCGGCAGGGCGCGGCGGCGCAGGCAGGACGGCTGGGGTTCTGGCCGGCTTGGGCCTACGCGACTCCTGTTTCGGGACTGAGCACCTCACATTCCCGCGAACCAGCGTAAAATTGCGCCCGAGGAGAACTCATCCATGCCGCGCCAATCCATTTTCCCGAATCTCGGGTCTTGCCTGCTGTTGGCCCTGTTCTGCGCCGTTCCCTGCCTCTTCCACGCGCAGCCGCTGCGTGTGGCCATTGTCGGCCTGGAACATGGGCATGTGGAAGGGTTTCTCGGAGCCCTGCCGCAGCACTCAGACGTGCAACTGGTGGGCATTGCTGACGGCGACCCTGCGCTTTTCGCAAAGTACCAGAAGAAGTTCTCGCTGGCCGACTCGCTTTATTACCGCACCGAAGGGGAGATGATCGAGAAGACTCATCCCCAGGCCGTGCTGGTTTACACGTCGATCGCCGGGCATCGGCCGGCCATCGAGGTCGCAGCGAAATACGGCGTTTCGGTGATGGTGGAGAAGCCTCTGACGATTTCTGTGTCTGACGCCCTCGCGATCCGCGACACGGCCCGGCGCGCCAGGATTCATGTGCTGGTGAACTACGAGACCACCTGGTACGCGAGCAACCAGGCAGCCTACGACGAAGTGCGCGATGGACGGATCGGCGAGGTTCGGCGAGTTGTGGTGCATGACGGGCACCAGGGGCCGAAGGAGATCGGTGTGCCGCCGGAGTTTCTGAGCTGGCTCACCGATCCCGCGCAGAACGGGGCGGGCGCCATGTACGACTTCGGATGCTACGGAGCAGACCTGACGACCTGGCTGATGAAGGGCGAGACGCCGCTGACGGTGACCGCGGTAGTTAGCCAAGACAAGCCGCAGATTTATCCGCGGGTCGATGATGACTCCACCATTGTGCTGGAGTATCCGCATACGCAGGCAGTCATCATGGGATCGTGGAACTGGCCTTTCGGGCGCAAGGACATGGAGGTTTACGGCGCGACAGGTTATGCGATAACTGTCGCAGCTGAGAAAGTTCGCATTCGCCACGAGCACGACAGCGAGGAACACCTGGTGACCGCGGAAAGCTTGACCGGGCCGCAGAATAATTCCTTGAGCTACCTGGAAGCGGTGCTTCGCGGGGAGTTGGACCCCAAGGGGGACCAGACGGCGCTCGATACCAATGTTGTGGTGATGCAGATACTGGATGCGGCGCGGGAGTCGGCGCGGACGGGAAAGAGCGTGCGGCTCAACAAGCTGAGCGACTAGGACTTCCCGGTTGTTTTGACAAGCGGATGCATTGCGTCGGATGATTCAGGGACTAACCGCAACCATCCTGATGAGCATTCTTTGCAAGCAGTGCAAATCCGGGCTGGACGACGGCGCCGTTGTGTGCGCCACGTGCGGCTGCGCAGTGGAGGAGCCTTCCACGCCTGCGAGGTTGATTGAGCCGCTTCCGGATGACGAGCCTGCGTTCAAGTACGCGACGGACAGCGACCTGATCGGCATTGGCGGATGGCTGATTTTGCCGTCAATTGGGCTTGCGGTTGCGCCGTTCCTGTTCCTGCACGGCATTTATACCGATCTGCACGTGCTGCATGCCGGCAGGTATCAGGCCGGCCTTTCCACACATCCCGCGCTGGCCGGACTCATCCTGTTTGAAGCCATCAACAACTCGGTTCTTCTGGTCGCCACGCTAGGCCTCAATGCGCTTCTCTACCGGAAAAAAAGGCGGTTTCCGTTCTACATGATGCTCTATCTTGGCGGCCAGTTTCTGCTTCAGCTGACCGATCACTTGATGGCGCTGCACTTCAATCCCCAGTCTTCCTGGACCCAGGTCATTCGAGGCCTCCTCGGGGCTGCTATCTGGATCCCCTATTTCCTGAAATCGCGGCGCGTGGAAGTTACGTTTGTGAACTGACTTCCACGCAGCTGCGCGAAGGCAGGCTAGTAGCTTCGAACCCACTCCAGAATCGAGCGGACGGCTGCGCCGCTGGGGCCTTTGGCAATGTAGGGGCGGGAGTCTTCGATCCAGGCGACGCCGGCGATGTCGAGGTGAATCCACGGCGTGTCTTCGGAAAAGGTGTGCAGGAACTCGGCGGCGGTGCTGGCGCCCCCATGGCGTCCGCCGGTGTTCTTGATGTCGGCGATGTCGCTCTTGATCTGTTCGACGTATTCTTCGCCCAGAGGCAGCCGCCAAAACTTTTCGCCGGAGGTGGCGAGAGCGGCCTGGAACTTGCCGATGGTCTCGTCGTCGTTGGAAAACGAGCCGGCGTTGTAGATCCCCAGAGCCACGACGCAGGCGCCGGTCAACGTGGCCGCGTCGATGAGGTGGGTTGCGCCGAGTTGGCGGGCATAGGTCAAGCCATCCGCAAGGACTAGGCGGCCTTCGGCGTCGGTGTTGATGACGTCAATGGTCTTGCCGGGCTTGTCTGGCGTGAGCGGCATGGCAGTGACCACGTCGCCGGGCTTGTAGGCCTTGCCGTCGGGCATGTTTTCTGCCGAGCAGACGATGCCGATGACTCGCGCCTTCGGCTTGAGAAGCGCGATTGCGCGCATGGCGCCCAGCATGGCCGCGCCGCCGGCCATGTCGTACTTCATCAGCTCCATTTTGTCGGAGGGCTTGATGGAGATGCCGCCGGTGTCGAAGGTAATTCCCTTCCCTACGAGGCCGAGGACGGGACCTTCCGTCACTCCCTCAGGTTCATAGCGGAGGACGATGAGCGCGGGTGGTTCGGCCGAGCCTTGGGCCACGGCGAGGAAGGCTCCCATCTTCAACTCTTCAAGCTTGCCGGTGGAGTAGACATCCCAGCTGAGTCCAACCTGATCGGCCATTTCAGCGGCGCGGGCGGCGAGAATGGTGGGCGTGAGCTTGTTGCCGGGTTCGTTGACAAGGGTGCGGGTAAAGTTCTGGCTGTCGCCGACGATGACGCCTTCGGCGAAGCCTGTTTCGATAGCCGCTTTGTCCGCGGACGCGGGCGCGGCGAGGACAAACTGCTGCACGCTCAGGTCCTTGCGGTCGCTGCGGTAGGTGTCGGCGTCGAAGTCGCCGAGGATTGCGCCTTCGAGGGCCGCGCGCGAACAGGGGCCGGGAGGCAGGAAGTCTGCTTCGGGAAGAGCGAGGACCAGTTCCCGAATGCCGCGAGGCTTGGAGATACGGACTGCCGTGCCAGCAGCCGAACGAACACTGTTTACCGTGGCCTTGGCTTGCTTGCCGAGGCCGACAATTAGAAGGCGGCTGGCGCCGAGGCCAGCAGGCGCGTGGAGCAGGACGGTCTCATTGGCGCCAGCCTTGAATTCGCCGCTGGCGAGCACGGCGGTTGCGGCGGCCTTGACGGTCTCGTCGGAGGTGAGCAGCGCTGGAGCGGGCTTGGCGTCGGGGCCCTTGGCGGTTTGGGTGTCTACGGCGAGCACGACCAAAAGGCCGGTTTCGAAAGCAGAGAGATTTGCGAAAGACAGTTCGGTCTTCATGGACCTAGTATTTCATCCTGCTGACAGAATCAGGGCACTTCGGGGAATCAAAGCGAACACTGCGTGGCCTGACAGCAGCCTGGCATCCGGAAAGCGATCTGACAATCCGAGAGTATTTGACACAAGAACGTATCTATGGCAAGATTCCCAGAGATGTCAACCAAGTTAAGAAATGTCAGACCAACGATTCACGCCAAAGCCTCGCTGAGCGCCAATGGGCGGATTGTCATTCCCGCAGCCATCCGACAGGAGTTGGGCTTTGGGGCGGGCGATACCCTCTTGATGGAAGTGGAGGACGGAGTGCTGCGTGTGGAAAGTTTCGACGCACGGCTGGCGCGGATTCAGGATGAACTTGTGCAGCTGGTTGGCCCGGAGCGGATGCTGTCAGATGAGTTGATTGCTGAGCGGCGCGCGGAGGCTTGGCGCGAACAGGTGGAGGCGGACCTGGAGCGCGAAGCCACACTGGAGCAGAAGAGAAAGGCTGGCTGAATTGCCGAATGAGGTTGTCCTGGATGCATCGGCAGTCTTGGCGTTGCTGAAGCGGGAGGCGGGGGCAGAACGGGTTCGGGCGGTTTTGGACCGGGCTACTATCGGAGCGGTAAACGCGGCCGAAGTGCAGGGCAAGCTGGTCGATTTGGGGCTCAGCCGTCAGGCAGCCGAAGCGCGGATTCGTGTGCTCGGCTGCCGCATCCTGGCGTTCAGCGAAGAGCAGGCGATTGAGGCTGGCTCGCTGATCGTGCAGACGCGGAGTCTGGGCTTGTCGCTCGGCGACCGTGCCTGCCTGGCTCTGGCCATCGACCGCAGGGCGGCGGCTTACACGACAGACAAAACCTGGAAAAACCTCGCGCTCGGAATTCCGATTGAAGTGATCCGCTAGCTTGGGGTATGAAAGCCCCTCAGCTACCGCCCCATGCGGTGTTTGCTGGCGTTTACGGCGGCGCGGGCTTCGCGGTCGCCTTCGCGGCGCTTCTCGGTTTCGCGCTTGTCCCAGTCCTGTTTGCCCTTGGCCACGGCCAGTTCGCATTTCACCCGCCCGTTGCGAAAATAGAGCCGGGTGGGGATGAGCGTGTTGCCTTTGATCTGCGTCTTCTGGAGTAGCTTGCGAACTTCTTCCCGATGGAGCAGGAGTTTGCGGGTGCGTGTTTCGTCGTGATTGGCTATATTTCCGTGGGAGTAAGGACCGATATGCAGGTTAAGCAGAAAGGCCTCACCGTCTTTGACGAGGCCGTAGGAATCCTTGAGATTGGCCTTGCCTTCGCGGATGGACTTGACCTCGGTGCCGCGCAAAGCGATGCCGGCCTCAAACTTTTCGGTCAAAAAGTAGTTATGGCTGGCCATGCGGTTGTAGGCAGCATCCCGCTGGCCGCTGGCGACGGGGTCGCGCGGACGCACCGGCTTTTGGGGGCCGGCGTCGGGGTGCTGGACGATCACGTGGCTGGTTTGGCGGGCCATCTTCGGGCTTCCTCGAACCTTTATGGTAGCACCGGGGATGGTTTCGTTTTCCCGGCGGGGGCGGGCTTTCCCCTTGCTGCAACGGGGCTTTGCTAAAATGGGGCAGCGTTGGATGGGTTTGATTCTTAACCCGAATTGTGTGATGAACCGCGACCAGAATCGCGACAAAAATTGCGTTAAGGGCGGCCAAGGCAGCCCGCAGGGGTCAGTTCCGGAAATGGGGCTCACCTGGACGCCTGGGAGTTCGATGAATCGCCCCGCTTATGCACCGGTTGCCGATCAACCGGAGTTCGCCGGATCCTCTCCTTCGCGCGGCCTCGTCTGGCTCGCGTCCCTGGCTGCTCTTGCTCTGTTTGCGCTGGGTGGGTTGCCCTTGCATGCCCAGTCGGCGAGTTCCTTCTTCAAGCATGCCCAGGCCGCGGAAGCGCGCGAAGATTACGACGGGGCTTACGACCTGTACCAGAAGGCAATGATCAAGGCGCCGGCCGATGTCACCTACAAGGCGGCCTTTTACCGCATTCGCTTGAGCGACTCCGCCATGCACATGGCCAAGGGCCGCAAGCTTCTGGACGGGGGCGACGAGCAGGGCGCGCTGGTCGAGTTCCTGCATGCGTCTGAGATCGACTCAAGCAATGACGCCGCGCAGCAGGAGATTGCCAGAATACGCAAAAGGCAGGGGCAGTCAACATCCGCGGGCGAGACCAGCCTGGAGGAGCAGTCGAATGGGGAGCAGGACCTTGCGTCGATGGGCTCCCCTGTTGTGCTCAAGCCGCTCTCGAACGAACCGCTGACGCTGCACTATGCGGGGGATGCAAAAGAGGTGTACCAGGCCGTTGGCAAGGCGGCGGGCCTGAACGTGCTGTTCGATCCCGATTACACCTCCAAGCGCATCACGGTGGACCTGACGAACGAGTCGCTGATGGATGCACTTCGCATTGTCGGCACCATGTCCAATACGTTCTGGCGCGCGGTAACGGAGAATACTATTTTTGTGGCGACGAACTCGGTGCAGAAGCGGCGCGATCTGGAAGAGACGGCCATCCAGACGTTCTACCTGACCAACGCCTGGCAGCAGAACGATCTCACCGACGTGCAGACCGCCATTCGCAACGTTTTGACCGGGGGCAGCCTGAAGATCTACGGTGTTCCCAGCCAGAATGCAATCGTGGTGCGGGGAACACCGGATGAGTTGCTGGTGGCACAGAAGCTCATCAACGATCTGGACAAGGCGCGGCCGGAGGTGGTGGTGGACATCGCCATCATGCAGGTAAGCAAGAACTGGGAGCGGACCCTGGGCATTCAGTGGCCCAGCAGCGTGGGCATCGCGCTGCAACCCCCCTCTTCCAGCACAGCGTCCACGACAAGTACGACCACGACGACGGGCAGTACATCGTCAAGCAGCACCTCGCCGTCTCTGTATGACCTGGCCCACCTGAAGGCGACGGATTTTGCCGTCACGATTGGTTCGGCCACAGCCAACCTGCTGATGACCGACTCGAACACCAAGATTCTGCAAAGCCCGCGGATACGCGCTACTGACGCGCAGAAGGCCACGATGAAGATCGGCGAGCGTATTCCGATTGCCACCGGCTCTTATGGTGGGGGTGGCCTGGGCGGGGTGGGCGGCGCGACCGGACTCGGCATCGGAGTACAGACCCAGTTCCAGTACCAGGACGTGGGCGTCAACATTGAGATGACGCCTACCGTGCACTATGACCACGAAGTGACGCTCAAGATCAAGATCGACATCTCCTCACAGGCCAGTTCGGTCACCATCAGCGGCGTGACGGAGCCGATTATTGCGCAGAACGTCGTGGACCAGGTGATCCGCCTGCGTGAGGGCGAGGCCAGTATTCTGGGCGGCATTAACGAAAAGCAGGACCAGGTGAGCTGGAGCGGGATTCCGGGACTGAGTTCGATTCCGATTCTTCGTTACCTGTTTGGATCGAAGGACCACACCATCACGGACACGGACCTGGTGTTCCTGGTGGTGCCGCACATTGTTCGCTCGCAGATTCTGGACAGGGACAACCTGCGCACCATCGACACGGGCGTCGGCACCACCATCGAACTGCGGCATATCTCCATCCCGCTTCCGGCTGGAGCAGTTCCTTCACCGGATGGGACGAAGCCGGCTGGGCTTGCCCAGCCAGCGCCGGGGCAGCCTGCTTCGCCGACCCAGACTCTACCCCCGGGCCAGGCTCCCGCGCCGGCGCAGACTCCTCCGCCGCCTAGATCGAACGTGGGGGTTGTTCCGGGCCAGAGCGCCATAGCGGCAGTTCCAGCGGCTCTGGCGCAGTTGGACGCGTCGGCGGACGTGAACGCACAAACCGCAGCCAAGGCCGCCCCTGCTCCCCTGGGAGTTCCAGGCATCAACCTGATGATGAGCCCACCAAGCAACCCAGTGGCTGTGGGAGCCACCTTCCAGGTCCCGGTGGTGCTTGCCGGTGGGAAAGACATTGACTCCGTTCCACTTCAGGTGCAGTATGATCCGGCGAAGCTTTCCCTGGTGAACGTAACCAGCGGCGACCTGCTAGGGCGGGATAACCAGGCGGTCGCGCTGGTGCATCGCGACGATGGGCCGGGGACGATTACAATCGATGCCGCAAGGCCGCCGGGCGTGGCCGGAGTCACCGGGTCAGGGGTGGTCTGCGTGCTCAGCTTCCAGGCAAAGGCAGCGGGGGATACCTCACTTTCGTTGAACCGCGCGTCGGCCATCAACAGCGCGCAGCAGCAGATACCGGCCCAGGGTTCACGGGTCACCGTCTCGGTACATTGAAGCAAAGTGGCGGAGATTCAGGATGAGAACATTGGCGCCAATTCGAAGGATTCCCAGCCACGAGCGAGGGCTTACGCTGGTGGAGCTGATCGTGACGATTGCAATTCTGTCCATTCTTGCCTCGGCCGCTGTGCCGGTGACCATTCTCACCGTGAAACGTGCCAACGAGCGGCAATTGCGCCGCGAACTTTGGGAGATGCGCGACGCGATCGACCACTACAAGGACGCGGCGGACATGCATGCATTCCAGACCAAGGTTGACAGCCAGAACTATCCGCCGGACCTGGAGACGCTGGTAAACGGGGTGGATGTGCAGACGAAGAAGGTGAAGTTTCTGCGCAGGATTCCGATCGATCCAATGACCGGCAAGGCGGAGTGGGGACTGCGCTCGATGCAGGATGATCCGGATTCAGACTCCTACGGCGGGCAAAGCGTATTCGATGTATATTCCAAGTCTCAGGGAACGGCCCTGGATGGGACAAAGTATTCCACCTGGTAGAAGGCGGGCGGGTGCAATGAAGACAACTATGCAGAGGATAAACAGACAGGACGCAGGCTTTACGCTGATCGAGCTGATGATCGTGATGGCCATCATCGGCGTGCTCAGCCTGGTTGCCGTGCCCAGCTATATCCAGGCTGTGAAGCACGCGCGCGAAGCCGTGCTGAAGGAAGATTTGCAAACGATTCGCGCGGCCATTGATTCCTACACCATGGACAAGCAGAAGGCTCCGCAGTCGCTCGACGACCTGGTATCGGACGGCTATCTGAAAGTGATCCCCGAGGATCCGATGACCCGCAGTACGAGTTCCTGGGCCACGGACACGAGCGAGGCAATGCATTCGCTGGATGAGACGGATCCCGGCATCGACGATGTACATTCGGGTTCCGACCAGGCGGGGTCCGACGGGCAACCTTACAATACATGGTAAGAGCGCACGGGTTTTTCGCCGCTCCCAGCGCGGAGGGATTCTTGACTCGACGGAAGCATCGTGTGTTTCTCTTGCTGCTGTGCCTGGCCGCATTCACCGTCTCTCTTTTTTCACAAGATGCAAAGATGGTCACCGTTCGGATGCTCGACAGCAGGACCGGGAAGCTGATTGCGACGTCGAATTTTCTGGTCCGCATCAATCATTTGGCTGTGCAACACGGCGACTGGGTCCACAAGAATGAAGATGGCACGGGCGCTCTGGCGCTGCCCGCAGATTCGGATGAGTTGTCGATCCACGCCACCTATGAGAGCGCAACCCTGATCTACGCGAACTGCGATGGCGACAAGGACCGTGGCACATCAGACCACGCAGCCAAACCCGAACACTGGTACTCGGTTGCGACGATTCTTTCCTCCGGCGTGGTGGCTCCCAATGACTGCGTTGGGAAGAAGGTGCCGGAAAGGCTGCAGGTTGTGGCCAGGCCGGGAGAATTTGTGTTTTTTGTCCGCGAACTGAACACCGCCGAGCGGTTCCGGGACTGAACTCTCAGCTACCCTGGTTGCCGCACTGGCGTGGGAGAGATTTGCCGTTGACCTTTGATTCCATTCCTTTGGAGGCACTCGAGTTCACTCTCGCGGTGGAACGAATCTATGCCGCCCTGATTTCAGGCGCGGACACGGAGCCAACGCTGGGCGGGAAGCTGCTGTATGCCGGCGAACTTGATGCAAAGGGACGCGCGCTGATGGTTGCCGGGAACATCGCCGGCGCCGCGTCGTTGGGAGTAACTGGAGATTCCGCTGCGGGAAAGCAGGCCGTGCGCGATGGGGTTGCCGACTTCCTGGTGAACTCGCTGGATGAAGGGCTGCGCATCCTAAAGAACGAAGTTCGCAAGCGGGAGGCGGCGGCCGTTTGCGTCGCGGCGGATCCTGGGGCGGTTGAGGCGGAGATGCGGGAGCGGGGCGTGGTGGCTGATTTGGTGGCTCCGGCCGTTGACTCGGAATTGCCGTCGGGGCCGGTGATCGTGGCCTGGGGCGTTGCTGCTGCTCCTGCGCAGTGGCTGCCAAGGGTGGATCGCATTGCGCTGGAATGCATTGAGAAGGCTGGCGGGTTGGAAGCGGGAGCGGCGCGGCGATGGTTGCACCAGGCTCCGCGCTATATTGGCCGTATGGCGCAGGGCGTGCGGGTGCTGCGGTGCGATTCGGGTGTCGCGGACGAATTGGTTGAGCGGGTACAAGGTGCTGTGGCGAGCGGGGAGATTGGCGTTGAGGTGCAGGTGAGACTGGCTCAACGGGTTGGTTAGCTGAGCGCCTGCAGCCCGTGGTGAAAATCCAGATTCGTGGAGAACGTCCCTCAGGGGTGAAAGCCCATCTTTATTTTCAGCTATTTGCGGCACGACTGAAGTCGTGCCCTTTCAAAACGCGGCTCTCGAATCGGGCTGTTAAACAGCTGTCTCCGTGGCTTCAATACGGGCCCAGAGGTCTTTCATGCCGTAGTCAGTCTTTGAAGAGATGGGCAGGATCTCGTCCAGTCCCAGGCCCTTCTTCAGCGCCAGCAGGTTGCGGGTGCGCTCGTTGCCGCTGAGGCGGTCGATCTTCGTGGCTACCACGGCGAAGTCGCGTCCCGCGGCGCGCAGCCAGTCGATCAGCTGGCGGTCGCTTTCCTGCGCGGGGACATTGGAGTCCACCAGGCAGATGCAGAGCTTGAGCGTGGATCGGATGGCCAAATACGGCTCAATGAATGCGGGCCACCCGGCGGAGATGGACTTGGAAATCTTGGCATAGCCGTAGCCGGGCAGGTCGGCGAAGATGAGGCTGGGGCGCTTGCTGGGGTCGAGGAGCGCAAAGAAGTTAATGGCCCGGGTGCGGCCGGGTGTGGAAGAGACCTTGGCTGCTTTTTCACCGACCAGGGCGTTGAGCAGGCTGGACTTGCCCACGTTGGAGCGGCCGAGAAACGCGACCTCGGGTACGCCGGGGGCGGGAAACTGCTCCGCTGCCATGGCCGAAAGTAGGAATTGTGTCGTATAGCGCATAGGAATGGTTGGGGATAGCAAGTCAGCGGGTCGGCAGGTCAGCGAGTCAGCGGGCGCACGGGCGGGTTGATGCCATCTGTTCTGAGGATACAGGAGCGGGCAGTCAGGCTACTGCAGTTGTGGATGAGGGCAAGGTGAAGGCCTTTTCGATTCCGGGCAGGCGTATGGCCAGGGTCGCGCCGCGGAGCGCCATGAACATGGCCATGGCGCACCACAGGCCGTTGTCGCCAAACCAGCGTTGCAGGAGGAGAGCCAGGGCGAAGTAGCCGAGAAACGAAATCACCATGGAGTTGCGCAGGTCGCGGCCACGGGTTGCTCCGATGAAGACGCCATCCAACTGGAAGGCCCAGACAGAGACGAAGGGCATGGCGATGGCCCAGGGCAGATAGCGCATGGCGACGATGCGGATCGGTTCCTGGTTGGTGAAGAGGCGGACGAGTTCCGGGCCGAAGAAGAGATAGGTAAGCGAGAGTAAAAGCGCTACGACTCCTGCGGCGACGGTGGAGGCGCGGAGGACGGCGCGGTAGTCGGCCAGGCGGCGAGCACCGAGCGATTCGCCCACCAGCGCTTCAGCGGCGTTGGCGAAGCCGTCGAGGGCGTAGGAGGCGATCATGTGGAGGTTGAGGAGGACGGCGTTGGCGGCCAGGATGAGGTCGCCCTGGCGCGCGCCGGCGCGGGTGAACCAGGCATAGGCGCAGACCATGCTGAGGGTGCGGATGAACAGGTCGCGGTTGAGGGCGAAGAGGTGACGCAGGCTGGGGGCGTGGATGAGCTCATGCAGGCGGATGCGGTCGCGGAGTTCGCCGGTGGAGTGGGCTGCGGAGAGGGTCTTCAGGTGGTGGGTGATAGCGAGGCCGAGGAACAGTCCGGCATAGTCGGCGAGCATGGTGGCGGTGGCTATGCCGGCTACGCCCCAGTGGAGTCCGACGACCAGGTAGAGGGCAGCGACGACGTTGACGACGTTGATGGCGGCCTGGATGGCGAGGGCGATGCGGGCGCGCTGCCGGCCGAGGAGGGAGCCGAGGATGACGTAGTTGGCCAAGGCTGCGGGGGCGGACCAGATGCGGATGTTGCAATAGATGGCGGCGTTTTGGGCGACTGCGGGGCCTGCACCCAGGAGATGGATGGAGAGCGAGATGAGCGGGCCTTTAACGGCGAGAAGGAAGGCTCCGATGGCGGCGGCGGAGAGAAACGCGCGGGCAAAGTGGAGGCGGAGTTCCTGTTGGTCTTCCGCGCCGTAGGCCTGGGCTACGAGGCCAGTGGTGCTCAGGCGGAGGAAACCGAAAGTCCAGAAGATTCCATTGAAGAAGATGCCGCCGACGGCCACGCCGCCGAGGGCTGCTGCGCCCGGGAGATGGCCAGAGAGCACCGTGTCCACAGTGGAGAGCAGCGGCTGGGTGAGGTTGGAGAGGATGAGGGGAATCGCCAGAAGAAAGACGCGGCGGTACCAATGGGCCATTGAGGTTATTGTAATTGGGGGAGGGGGTCAGGGGGTCAGCTAGTCAGCGGGTCAGCTTCTCCCTTTCAAGGAGTTCGCTTCGCACTGCGCTTTCGAATCGATCTTGCACCGAAACGGTGCTAAGATTGGTGCATTGGAGTGCGCATGAGAGCCACCGTTTCCCTCGATGACAGCCTGCTAAAGACGGCACAGGAGTACTCCGGCCTGACGGAGAGAGCTGAGTTGCTGCGTGAGGCGCTCAAGGCGCTGATTGCCCGTGAGTCCGGCCGTAGGCTGCTGGCGCTTGCCGGTACGGCGCCGCAGATCGAAGACGTACGCCGCCTGCGAGCCGGCGAGTTGTGATTCTGGCGGACACATCGATCTGGATCGAGCTGTTTCGACGGGGCCGGTTCAAGTCGGAGTTGGATGGCTTGATTGCCGGCGATCAGCTTTGCATTCACCCCTTTGTCGTGGCCGAATTAGCCTGCGGCTTCTTGCCCGATCGCCAAAATACACTCGTCTATCTGGACCGCCTCAACCAGGTCCCTGCGGTGCGATTGCCGGATGTGCGGGCCATGATTGAAGCACGCGGACTTGCCTCAAAGGGCATCGGCCTGACGGACGCTCACCTGATCGCATCGTGCCTGGCAACTTCGGGGACCCACATCTGGACTGTTGACGGTGGTTTGGCGAGGGTCGCCGGGACACTTGGCGTTCGCTACGATGCGCCGTAGGGGCGAGGAAGAACGGTATTGCAGGCAGGAAGGCGCGGTGGCGGCAGTTGGCAATTGACGTGATTGTAATGAGAGAGGCAGAGGAGTTCGCAGAGATAGCGCGGTTGTGGGGGGTTAGCGGAGCTACTCGATGCCAAGATCTTCAACGAAGCGGGCGTTGGGGACGACCTCGTCACTGGCGACTTGAAGCTGATCGCAGATGATATCGACGAGGCGTCGCCAAATGTCTTCGTCGGTGGGGTTTGAGTTGGATTCTGAAGATGCGAAATGGTCGTGGTTCAGGCCGAGGACAACTCGAGCTAACTCGCCTGCGGTATCGGCGGGAAGTTCAGTGGCTAGCTTGGGAGTAGACAGACGAAGAACGAGAGGCATGCTGGCGATGGAGAGCACGATCCAGAAAACGGCACTGAGCAGGAAGGCGGGGAGAGCCCACAATCCGCCCCACAAAGCCGTGATGCAAATAACGACGGCGATAGCGCTGGAGGCGAAAAAGGCGGACATGTAGAGGCGTTGTTTCGTCGAGGCTGGGATGCGCAGCGGCGGAGTGGACAAGCCGATGCAATCGCGAATGTGGCCCCATTGTTCCTGCCGGGTTTCGTCTGCCAGTAGCGGGGAAAGAAGAGTGGCGGGGCGAATGGAGCGGCGGGGGAGATCGAGGGTTTGGACGAGGGCGCGACGGGTGAGGTAGAAAGCTTTGCTGGTGAGGCACCCGGGGGGTGAGATCGAGCTTGCTGAGGATGATCTCGTAGAGTCTGCCTACGGTTGATGCTGTTTCCGCTTCGTCGTCGGCAATGGTGATGCCAAACTCATCTTCGGTGCGGAGGATAAGTTCGACGGCATCCAATCCCATGCGAGCAATCTCCTTGATCGATGACTGTATCGCAGAAGTAGCTCGCTGTGGACGCGCCCCGGAAAAAGCATCCCTCAGGGGCTGAAGCCCAGCAAATTTGATTGGCATTTTGGCACGACTGAAGTCGTGCCCTTTCAAAGCACGACTTCCGTGATTGGAGGCTTAGCTACTGCCGGGACACCTGGCCGCTGACTACATCGGCGGGGGGTGGGACGCTGGCGAGGACATCGGCTTCTTGCGGCACGAGGGCGATCAATGGGCTTTCGAGAGCCAGAGTCAGCACCTCGTCCATCTGGTCGACGAAGTGGAGCTTCATGGCCTTCTTGATGTTGTCGGGCAACTCGGCGATGTCTTTCTCGTTGGCGCGGGGGAGGATGATCTCGAAGATGCCGGCGCGGAGGGCGGCGAGGAGCTTTTCCTTGAGTCCGCCGATCGCCAGAACCTTGCCGCGGAGAGTGATTTCGCCGGTCATGGCGATGTCGCGACGGACGGGGATCTTGGTGAGAGCGCTGGCCAGGGCGGTGGCCATGGTGATGCCGGCGGATGGGCCGTCCTTGGGGATTGCGCCTTCGGGGACGTGCAGGTGCAGATCGAGGTTGCGATAGAACTCGCGGGTGAGGCCGAGGGCCTGGGCGCGGCCGCGGATGTAGCTGAGGGCGGCCTGGGCCGACTCCTGCATCACGTCGCCGAGCTGGCCGGTGATGGTGAGTTTGCCCTTGCCGTCGAGGACCTGGACTTCGGTGGTGAGAATGCTGCCGCCCACTTCCGTCCACGCGAGGCCGGTGACCAGGCCGACTTCGCTCTTTTCGTGAACTTCAGAATCGCGATAGCGGGCCACCCCGAGGAAGTCAGCAATATTGGCGGAGGTGAGCTCTTCCTTGTGCTTGGCGCCGCTCTTGACCACCTTGCGAGCTACCTTGCGGCAGACGTTGCCGATTTCGCGCTCGAGGTTGCGGACGCCGGCTTCGCGGGTGTAATAGCGGATGATTTCGAGGATGGCATCGTCGGTGAAGACGATGTTTTTCTCGCTCAGCCCTGTCTGGGTGCGCTGCTTCTTGACCAAGTACTGGCGGGCGATTTCAAGCTTTTCCTGCTCGGTGTAACCCTGCAGGCGCAGCACTTCCATGCGGTCCTGGAGCGCCGCGGGGATGGTGTGCATGACGTTAGCGGTGGCGACGAAGAGGACCTGGGATAGGTCGTAATCGACGTCGAGATAGTGGTCCTGGAAGGTGGTGTTCTGCTCGGGATCGAGCACTTCGAGCAAGGCCGAGGCGGGGTCGCCGCGGAAGTCGGAGGCCATCTTGTCGACTTCATCGAGCAGGAAGACCGGGTTCTTGGTGCCGGCCTTTTTCATGTGCTGGATGATCTGGCCAGGGAGCGCGCCGATGTAGGTGCGGCGATGGCCGCGGATTTCGGCTTCGTCGCGCACGCCGCCCAGCGAGAGGCGGACAAACTTGCGGCCGGTGGCCTTGGCGATGGACATGCCGAGCGAGGTTTTGCCTACTCCGGGAGGTCCGGCGAAGCAGAGGATGGAACCCTTGGGGTTTTTGACAAGCTGACGGACGGCGAGGAATTCAAGGATGCGCTCCTTGATTTTTTCAAGGCCGTAGTGGTCGGAGTTGAGGACTTTTTCCGCGTAGTCGATGGAGCGGGTTTCCTTGGAGCGCTTCTTCCACGGCACTGCCAGAAGCCAGTCAATGTAATTGCGGCTGACGGTGGACTCGGCGGACATGGGGGGCATGGCTTCCAGCTTCTTGAGCTCCTGGATGGCCTTGTCGAGCACTTCCTTGGGCATGCCGGCGGATTCGATCTTCTTGCGCAGCTCGTCGAACTCGCTCTTTTCGCCGCGGCCTAATTCTTTTTGTATCGCCTTGATCTTCTCGTTGAGGTAATACTCTTTTTGCGCGCGCTCCATTTGGCGCTTTACGCGCGATTGGATGTTGCGGTCGAGATCGAGCTTCTCGATTTCGATGTCGAGCACGTCGGCGATGCGGGCGAGTCGGGCCGCGGGGTCGAAGATAGCGAGCAGTTCCTGCTTCTCTTCAATGCCGAGCTGCAGGTTGGCGGCGATGGTGTCAGAAAGCTTGGCGGCCTCATCGAGCTTAACGGTGGCGATGATGGTCTCGTAGTTGAGGCTCTGCTGCAGCTTGACGTATTGCTCAAAGAGGCTGGTGACGCGCTGCATAAGCTGCTCGGCGGCCGGCGTCATTTCAAACTGCGATTTGCCCACGCGCACGGTAGCCACAAAGAAGCCGTCGCGATCGTTGACCTCGGTGGACTTGGCGCGCTCCACGCCTTCGACGAGAACCTTGATGTTGCCATCGGGCATTTTGACGCTCTGCACGATGTTGCAGATGGAGCCGACCTGGTAGATGTCCTTGGCCTTGGGCTCGTCGATGGACGCGTCATGCTGGGTGGCGAGGAAGATCTTGCGGTCGCCGGTGAGCGCTTCTTCAAGGGCGCGGACGCTGGACTCGCGGCCCACAACGAAGGGCGTCATCATGTAAGGAAAGATCACCATGTCCCGAATTGGCATCATGGGCAGCTTGCGCGGCTCGTTTTTTTCGCGGGGTGCGGTCATCTGGCCCTCTGGGGAATTGGACGTTTGCGAGCGCCAACGGTGTGATCGGAGGCGATGCAACCCATCTTCGGATTGTATATCAAATTGCGATGTAAGCCCTTGATAAGAGAACAGATAAGATGTAAACCGCTCATTTCAAATAGCCTGCGGATTCGTAGGGAGGCTTTCCGCGGCTGGAAATGCGTGTGCTAGTGTACTTACGTTGCCGCATCTGCTCAAGCGCAAGGCAAGGAGAACGAATGGCCTTTGGCGAGACTGAAATGGCGAGAGAGTTGGAGGCCGATCCTCCTGGAACGATACCCCGTTTTGCGGACTGGCTGGTCTACCTCGGCATTGCAGCTTGCAGCTTGTTGAGCGCATTGGTTGGGGCTTACCGCACAGACGCCGACACGGTTGCCTATCTCGACCTATCTGACGCGATGCGAGACTACAACTGGCATTCGGCCATCAACAGTTACTGGTTTCCGCTTTACCCTTGTCTGCTGACCGTGGCGCGCGGACTGTTCGGCTTTCGCGCGCAATACGACTTGATGGCGGCGCGGTTGCTGGACGCAGTTCTGAACCTGTTCTTCGTTCTGGCCACGGTGGTGCTGGCCGCCTCAGTCAGGCGTTACCTGGTCTCCATCGGGGCCGAAAAAGATGCGCTGCTGCCGCGACGAACGCTCTCGTTGTGGGTGGCTGTGGCGGCCTTCTTCCTTGCGTCGCTCGATCTGCTCAATCCCACGGCCGACGCGCTAGTCTCCATCTTCATGATCCTGACCCTGGCCGCGCTCTTCCGAGCCCTTGCCGGGAGCACAACTCCGGGCTGGATAGCGATGGGCCTGTGTGCAGGTCTCGCATTCTGGGCGAAGGCCTTCGCGTTCCCGTTCTTCTGTCTCCTTATCCTGCTGGCTGCGCTGGCACAGTGGCGCAGACCCAGCATACTGATCCGGCTGGCATTGGCAGTTGCCGTGTTTGGCGTTATTGCTGCGCCACTGGTTTGGCAGATTTCAGCGCTGCGAGGCCGCCTTACTTTTGGCGACTCGGGCCGCCTGAACATGGCGTGGAGTGTGAACGGCGCCGACCGCTTCAACCCGGTGAACAATACATCCACATGGCAGGCTGGATCGGCCATCGCCAGCCTGAAACACCCCGGCGAATTGCTTTCGAAATCGCCTTCCATCTCGTATTACGGCGGCGCGAACTCGTTCGGCTCAACACCTCAATTCACTGATACCGCCTACTGGTTCGACGGCCTCGGTTCGCGGTTCGTGCTGCGCCAATCTCTGGCAGCCATCAAGCTCAATCTCGTTGTGCTTGGAAGCATAGTGGTAATGCGGCTGCAGGTGGGGATGCTTTGCGTGCTATTGGGAGTCTGGAGCTTTCGAATACGACGAGAGTCATTCGCAAATCCGGTGGTCTGTGTCGCGTTTGCGCTCGCGCTCGGCTCAATCGGCCTGTATGCGAGCGTCTGTCTTGTGCCTCGTTACATCACCTTCGCGCTGGGAATTCTGGCCGCTGTTTACGCCGCGAGTTCCCTGGCCCGAAAGCCGGTGAGGTACCCTTTCCCGTTGCATGGAGCGGTTCTGATCAGTGCTGGACTTGTGCTCTGCTTTTTGTTGCAAGGCACGCTGCGGGAATGGAAAGAAGCTCGACTGGAAGGGTCCAGGCCGCTCGAGGGGATTTACAGCCTCGCCGTCCATTCAGCCGCTGTGCAGCTTGGCTCGCTCTATCCGCGCGGTTCCGAGGTTGCGTGCATGGGTGACGCGGCCTGCTGGGGCGACCCTGGCTGGGTTCACCAGGCCGGCATGCGCATGACGGCGATTGTGGAGACCGGGAACGGCAGCGTAAATGTGAGCGCGGAAACAGGCTGCGGCAAGCTGGCGTTGAACCCGGCTGCTCCGGATGCGTTGCGGAGAAAGAATGTGCGCGCAATCGTGGCCAGGTTCGACGGGACGCAGGCTTGTTCTGCCGAGTGGAAGCCGCTTGGAGCTTCGCCCAATTTCTTTTACTTGCCGTTGTGAGGATTGCGCGAGCCCGGTGATGGGAGGTTTATGCTTTCCCACCATTGCGATAATAAAAAATAGCAAGGATGGGGCACGGAACTTTGTGCTACTGATGAAATCGGGATCGCGGTTGACTTATCCTACATCGCTTCAGGGCTTTCGATGCCGAGCCAGCTTAAGACTTCAATCAGCTCGCGTAGCGCGACAGCGGCAGTTGCCAACAGGAAAGTGCGGCGCGCCGGGTCTTCTTCGTTCAGGATGTGGTGCTTGTGGTAGAAGTTGTTGAACTCCTGGGCCAGCTGGAAAGCGTGTTTGGCAAGATAGGCGGGCTCGGAAGTAGTGATGCACTGCTCAAGCACCATGGTGCGGCGCCCGGCGCGCAGCCACAGGGCCCAGATATCTTCATTCTCCTCGCCGGCCAGATATGTGCCCACCTCTGCCAGGTTCGCGAACTCGGCCAACACCGCTTCCTCCGTGGTTCCTGACTTGCGGAAGATGTTGCGCGCGCGGACCACGGCGTATTGGATGTAGGGGCCGGTTTCGCCCTCAAAGCTCAAGGCATCTTTGAAGTCGAAAGCGATGACCGAGTTGCGGGTGAACTTGAGCATGAAGTAACGCAGCGCGCCGATGGCGATCTGTTTGGCGATCTGCTGGCGCTCAGTTTCGTCGCGGCCAGTCTGGCGGGCATCTACTTCGGCGCGCGTTGCGGCAATGAGCTTGTCGATGAGGTCGTCGGCTTTGACGCCGAAACCTTTGCGGCCGCTGACTTCGATGTAGGGGCGGGCTTTGTCCTCGTCCGAAACGGCGTAGCCTAGCTCCTCGGCGCAGCGCGGGGTCAGTGCGACCATCTCATAGCTGAAGTGCGTGTAGCGGTTGGCCTGGTCCACATGGCCCATGCCGCGCAGGGCCTGAATCACGTTGGCCTGGGGGTCGGACTGGCGGGCGTCAATGACGTTGTAGATAGCCTGCGCGCCACCGAAATGGGGATGGGGCTCGACGCCGTGCTCGGTCGATATCCAGCACTCATGATCCGGATAATTGAAAAACGGCTTGTAGCCGAAATCCTTGCCAAGGAGGCCGAACTTCCATAGGTGGTAGGCAATGTCTTTGCCGACGTAGGTGACTGTGCCGTTGGAGCGGACGATCACCTTGGCGTCCTCGTTCGTGCCCTTCGGGCCGTCCTCGTTTTGGTCGGGGATATAGCCGGGGCGGGTCATCACCCAGCAGCCCTTGTTCTTGCCTTCGGTCTCGAAGTAGAGTACGCCGGTCTGCTTGAGCTGCTCGAAGGCGGCGTCCCAAAACTTAAGGTGGAGAATTTCGCTTTCGCGGGGCAGGAAATCGTACTCGATGTCGAGGCGGAGCATGGTTTCGAGATGGCGGCGGAGGACAGCGGTGGAGATGAGTTCGGCGATCTCGGCGGTCTCGTTGTTGCCTTGCTCGATTTCGTGCAGCGAAGCGTAACGGAGCTTCTTGCGCTCGGCATTCTCGGCTTCCGTTCCCTGCTCGTACCACTGCGAGGTTTTGGCGTAGAGGTCCCAGCAGTAGTAGTCAATGCGCTCGCCGGTTGACTTGAGTGTGTCGATAAGCGCGCGAACATCGGCGAGACTGCGGCCTTCGAGATGTTGAAAGCCGACGACCACATCGGCAACCTGGACGCCGGTGTTGTCAATGTAGTTTTGGACGTCGACTTTCTGCCCGGCGGCGCGGAGCAGGCGGACGAAGGTGTCGCCGAGGATGGCGTTGCGCAGATGGCCAACGTGGGCAGCCTTGTTGGGGTTGATGCTGGTGTGCTCGACCATTGCATGGAGCGGACTTCGCAAGGGCTGGGGCGCTTGCGCGATGACGGCGACTCCAGCAGTTCGATCGAGGCGAGCATTGATGTACCCGGCGCCGGCGACTTCAAATTCGGCAAAATCCTCAACGGTGCCCAGCGCGGCGACTATTTCCTGAGCGATGATTTTGGGCGCTTTGCGGAGTTTTCGGGCGAGTTCGAAGGCGATGGGGGTGGAGAGATCCCCGAATTTCAGGTCGGGAGGAATCTCCAAGGGGATGGTCTCGATGTCGAGGTCGTATTTCGCCTTGAGAACGGCGCGAAGGGTTGCGCCTAGCCGCTTTTGCAATTCCAGATACACGTTGAGGAGCCTCAGAAATTACTGATTTTCAAGGGTGATTCTACCACTTATGGTGGGGCGGAAGCGGGTTTGACCGTATACGCAAAGGGTTGGTTTGGGTTCGTTGCTTTCCCGCCCTCGCGCCAGAAAGAAAGCGCGAGAACGGGGCACGGGGGCTTTCTGGCTGATGAAAGGGAAAGCTGATCGGGATGCCGTAAGATGGTGAGAGAATTTGCCTTGAGTTTCCCGCATCCGGCAACGGGAGAAGTGAATCGAACATCCCTCTCATGACGAACGAAAACAAATCCGGCTTGTCCCCTTCGCGGTATTACCTGACCACGCCGATCTACTACGTGAATGCGCGCCCGCACCTGGGGCATGCCTACTCGACGATTGTGTGCGACGCGATTGCGCGACGCAAGCGAGCACTTGGAATCGATACCTGGTTTTTGACGGGCACGGACGAACACGGGCAAAAGATTGAGCGCTCGGCGGCGCTGGCCGGACGCACTCCAAATGAATTTGCGACAGCCATTTCGGCGGAGTTTCGCGGGCTGTGGGACCAACTTGGACTGACTTACGACGACTACATACGGACGACTGAGCCGCGGCATAAGCGCGGGGTGCGGAAGCTGTTCGCGACGCTCCGGGACCGGGGATTCATCTACAAGGGCTCCTATACGGGGCAGTATTGCGTTTCAGATGAGGCGTATGTGGATGGGCCTCCAGGGACCTACTGCCCCGACTGCGGACGGCTGACGGAGACGGTGAGCGAGGAGAACTACTTCTTCAAGCTGTCGGCGTTCGAGCGCAAGCTGCTGGAGTTTTACGAGGCCAATCCGGGATTTATGGGACCGGCGTCGACGCGGCGCGAGGTGATCAGCTTTGTGCGCTCGGGGCTGAAAGACCTGTCGGTGAGCCGGACGAGTTTTTCGTGGGGCATTCCGGTGCCGGGCGACGAGAAGCACGTGGTCTATGTCTGGCTGGACGCGCTGGCCAATTACATTACGGCGCTCGGATACGGGTCAGACGATCCGGCAGACCAGGCGCGCTTCGCCAAATTCTGGCCGGCGGATTTGCACCTGATCGGTAAGGAGATCAGCCGGTTCCACTGCGTCTATTGGCCGGCATTCCTGATGGCCGCGGGGCTGCCAACGCCGCGTAGCGTGAAAGCCAACGGATGGCTGCTGTTCGACCAGGGGAAGATGTCGAAGTCGAAGGGCAACATTGTGCGGGCGGAGACCGTGCAGGCCGTGCTGGGCGCGGATGCACTGCGGTACTTCCTGCTGCGGGAAATTCCTTTCGGGCAGGATGGAAGCTTCAGCTTCGATGCGCTAGTGCAGCGGTATAACGGCGACCTGGCCAATGGCTACGGGAACCTGGTAAGCCGTGTAGTGAACATGGTGCACAAGTACTTTGGCGGGGTGGTGCCGGGTCCTGCGGACGGCGGACTTTCTGAGATCGCGATGCGAACAGTAGCCGCGTTTGGTCCGGCGTTTGACGATCTGAATTTCTCTGAGGCGCTGAAGGGCCTGTGGACACTGGTTGCCGAGACGGACGGCTATTTGACAGCGAATACGCCGTGGAAAAAGCGGCCCGACGCGACCGACGAAGAGTTTGGCGCACTGCAAAGGCAGGTGCTGTCGACGGCGGCCGAAGCGATTCGTATTATTACTGCGTTGGTTTATCCCATCCTGCCCGACTCCGCTGCCAAGGTGTGGCGGCAACTTGGCCAGGGCGAGATTGCCGATGCCGCAAAGGATGCCTTCCTCACCCGGATCGCCTGGGGCGGATTGAAGGCTGGAACCCAGTTTGGAGAGCCCGCGCCGCTATTTCCGCGCGCGGAGAAAGATACGGTGGAACGTATGCAGAATCTTGAAGACAAGAATGTGGGTAGCGTTGTGGACGCGGCCAGTGTCACACCGGGCGCGGGCGAGACGGAATCTTCGGCGCCTCATGCGGCGCCGTCGGCACTGGGTATTTCTCCTGTGCCAACGGAAGGGGAATCGACGGAGGCTCAAACCCGTGCGACGGCATCGCCGTCTGTTTCCTCCGTTCAAGGGCACCTTGCCGGAACGGTCCCGGCCTCGTCGGCTGTGGATGCGCAGTTGGGGGGGCAGCTGACTGAGGCGACCTCGGCGCCGGTCAGCGGCTCGGAAGCGCCGGTAGCCACGGTGCATGTGCACCAGGTGCCGCCGGAACTAGGCGGCAACTCGCTGGATGCGACGCCGATGGCTGCGGGCGGAGTAACGACGGGGACGAACAACCCGCCGCCTCCACCGCCGCACGAACACAGGCATCACCACCCGGGCGGCGAACGCGAGCTGATCGCCATTGACGACTTCATCAAGGTGGACCTGCGGGTGGCGCAGGTGCTGGTGGCTGAGAGGATTCCCAAGGCGGACAAGCTGCTACGGCTTGAGGTTGACCTGGGCTACGAGAAGCGGCAGATTCTCGCCGGGATCGCGGAGCACTACGAGCCGGAGAAGCTGATTGGGCGGAAGATTGTGATTGTGGCGAATTTGGCGCCGCGCAAGATGAGGGGGCTGGAGTCGAACGGAATGCTACTGGCGGCGAGCCTGCCGGATGGGGCGCCGGTGCTGGCTGGGTTCCTCGAGGACGTGCCGCTGGGGGCTCGGCTGAAGTAGGACGCTGTTGGACATCGAATTTCTATCGCTTGAAAGCGACATCAACCCGGAGAATGACAATATCGATGTCCTGGTGCGCCTGGATGACAGCCGTGAATATCTGTTTCTGGTTGCGACTCCGAACAACATTTACGATTCCATGGACCGCGAGAGGGCCGATCACTATTTTGGTGTGCCGCCGCTGTTTGTTCGCAGGTTAACGAAGTCGAATGTGGAGTGCGCTGTGGCTGCTTTGCTTGATGAGCCGCAATGGCCGGCAATCTACGGCACACTTCAGGTCAGGAAATAAGGTAGTAGCTTCAGTTCCGGGTGGCTTCTCATCATACACATAAATCGTGTTATCCTTACACATTGAACGGACGGCGGCGATGCGGACCAATATCGATATCGATGATGAGTTGATGCACGAAGCGATGAAGGCTACCGGTGTCACCACAAAGAAGGGGGCAGTGGAGGCCGCGTTGCGCCGTCTTGTGGAGATTCGAGCCGAGGAGGCCGCCCGCAAAGAGGCTGTCCGGCTGCGCCGGGGCAAGAACGGTCAGTCCACCGATGAAGATTGGCTGGAAAAATGGCTCGCGAGCGGCTGGAAGTAAGCGGTGGTGGACTGCCGGGGATCGGCTGGAGGAAACGACAGATGAGGACCAACATCGAGATTGACGACGCTTTGCTCCACAAGGCGATGGAGCTGAGTCCGAAGACGACCAAGAAGGCCGTCGTCGAAGAGGCTCTGATCCTTGCGGCCAAGCTCTACCGGCAGGGGCAAGCGCTCAGAAAACTGCGCGGCATCGGGTGGGAGGGTGATTTGCAGGCTATGCGGCAGAGCCGTTTCCCCGATTGGGACAAATCCGAAGGGGAGCGGGCAGAGGACAAAACGGTTACAGCTGCTTGAGCAGGAAACCGGGGAGCGAGTTACAAAATGGTCATCATCGACTCGTCGGTGTGGATCGACTATTTTCACAACGAAGCCAATGATCAGACCGTCTGGTTGGAAGCCTCGTTTGGACTGCGCCCGCTGGGACTGACAAATCTGATCCTCTGCGAAGTTCTTCAGGGTATGCGGCACGAACGCCGTTATCGCGGGGCACTAATTCAACTTTCGTCGATGCCTATCTTTGATCATCCCGGAACGGGACTTGCAGTCGCATCCGCTGCCAACTACCGTACATTGCGCAGCCAGGGCATCACAGTGCGCACCACCATCGATTGCCTGATCGCAACGTTCTGCATTCTGGAAGACCATCGGCTTCTGCATCGCGACCATGATTTCGACTCGTTTGAGGATCATCTCGGATTGAAAGTTGTGAAGGTCTAAGCCGATGCCCTGTGCGACACTATCCCGGGAAATTAGACTCTCCCTGAGGCTCCTTTGCTGATCGATTCCCATGCACATCTGGACAACGCGCGCTACGCCGACGACCGCGCGGCGATGTTGACGCGCGCGTTTGAGGCAGGAGTGGGCACAGTGTTGGCAATTGGGATTGGGGAACATGCATCCGGAATGGATGGGGCGCTGGCGATTTGCCGGGAGTTTAACCCGCAGTCGGCGCAGGGTGCGAAGTTTCCACGGCTCTATGCCAGCGCTGGGGTTTATCCGCACAACACGACGGAGATTGACGCAGGGGTGCTGGCGAAGCTGGACGGGCTGCTGGGGGAACCAGAGGTGATTGCGTGCGGGGAGATTGGCCTCGACTACTACCATGAGGGTGCGCCGCATGGGGTGCAGCGGGAAGGGTTGATTCAGCAGCTGGAGATTGCGGCGGCGCGACGGCGGCCGATTCTGATCCACTGCCGGCCGGCGGGGGATGGGGCGGACGGCAACAGGGACGCCTGGGACGATCTTTTTCTTGTTTTGGAAGAGCATTGGCGGACGACGGGGTTGGGCGGGGTGATGCACTGCTTTGGGGCGGGTTGGGAGCAGGCGCGGCGGTCGCTGGATTTGGGTTTTCTGATCTCGTTTGCCGGGAATTTGACCTACGCCAAGGCGCAACCGCTACGCGACGTGGCCGCGCGTGTTCCGCTGGATGGGATACTCGTGGAGACGGACGCGCCGTGGCTGGCGCCGGTTCCGGACCGCGGCAAGCGCAATGAGCCGGCTTTCGTTACCCGGACGGCGCAGGTTCTGGCGGGTTTGCTGGCAGTTTCCGACGAAGAACTTGCTGTTGCAACAACGAAAAACTTCCAGGGGCTGTTTCGCCTTGGCCCTGACGTGGGAAACTGGTAGTACTGCGTACGGCAGACTCTTACAGAGGCCGGGACAGGTCGAGGCAAGGACAGGACGCTATGGCACAGGAAAACTCGTTTGATATTGTCAGCAAGGTGGAGATGCAGGAGGTCAAGAACGCCATTGACCAGGCGCTGAAGGAGATTCGCCAGCGCTTCGATCTGAAGGACTCCCACTCCGACATCACGCTGAAAGAGACCGAGAAGGAGATCCAGATGGCCTCGGCTAACGAGTACAAGCTGGAGGCGGTCAAGGAGATCCTGGGTCAGAAGCTGGTGAAGCGCGGCGTTTCGCTGAAGAATCTGACCTATGAGAAGCTGGAACAGGCTACCGGGCAAAGCGTACGGCAGACCATCAAGCTGCAGGTAGGGATTCCGATCGAGAAGGCTAAAGAGATTGTTCGCATCGTCAAGGACTCAAAAAAGAAGGCGCAGGCGACCATCCAGGGCGATACTGTCAGAGTATCCAGTAAAGATCGCGACGAGTTGCAGGGTATTATCGCTTTGTTGCGGGGAAAAGATTTGGGTGTGGATTTGCAGTTTACCAACTATCGCAGCAATTAGGCAGAAGCCTGGCGATGGCTGGCGCGTCCGATGGATTGAGGGAAAGCCTGGGGTCAAGCGACCGCACTGGCATGGGACAGGGACGAGAACCGGAGAGCTTTGAGCACACTGGCGATAGCGACGGGAAGGGAATTTTTCGATTTGCTGCGGGACGACCTCGTGGCGATCGAGCAGGAGCTTGGCCGCGATGCGGCTTCTCCCGTCAGCACCATCACGGAGATTGCGGAGTATTTGCGCGAGGGTGGCGGCAAGCGCATACGCCCATCCCTGCTGCTGCTTTCGGCGCACATGCTTGGCTATTCGGGGCATGGGTCCATCCGCCTGGGCGCGGTGGTGGAGATGGTGCACACTGCCACGCTGGTGCACGACGACATTATTGACGGCGCGGACATGCGCCGCGGGCGGCCCTCGGCGAATACCACCTGGGGCAACGAAAAGTGCGTGCTGGCCGGCGACTGGCTGTACATGCAGGCGTTCAAGGTGGCTCTGGAAGAGAAGAGCCTGCGCGTGCTCGACCTGCTGATTGGGCTGACGCAACAGATGGTTGAGGGCGAGCTGCTGCAGATTCAGAAGCTTGGCAAGGCCGTCTCCGAGGCCGAGTATTACGATTTGATCTTCCGTAAGACTGCCTGCCTGTTTGCCGTTTCCATGCGGCTGGGTGCGGTGCTGGCCGGGGCTACCGATGCTGAAGAGAACAGTCTGGCGGCCTATGGACGCGCAGTCGGGCTGTCCTTTCAGATCGTGGATGACGTGCTGGACCTGACGGCAACGGAAGAAGTGCTGGGCAAGCCGGTGGCCAGCGATCTGCGCGAGGGCAAGGCAACGCTGTCGGTGATTCACTCCATCGACCACGGAACGGCGGCGGACCGGCAGACCATTCAGCGGGTCCTGGACGATCGCAGCTTTGAGAATGTGAGCCGCGGGCAAATTCAGGAGATTCTGGTCCGGAATGGGTCTGTTGAATACGCGATGTCGGTTGCCGACCGCTACGCGGAGCAGAGCCGCAAGGCGCTGGCCAAGTTCCCCGACTCGGAGTTCAAGCGCGCCCTGCTTTGGGTGCCGGATTTCGTCGTCGCGCGGGACAAGTAGACTTCCGGGGACTCACATGCAGAAGGCTTGGGAAAAGGTAGACCGCTATTTCGAGGACCTGCTTGTCCCGAACGACGATGCGCTCGACGCGGCTCTCAAGGAGAACAAGGCAGCCGGGCTGCCGCCTATCGATGTCACCCAGCTTCAGGGGAAGTTCCTGGAGTTTCTGGTTCGCGTCTGTCGAGCGCGCCGTGTGCTGGAGATTGGAGCTCTGGGCGGTTTCAGCACCATCTGGCTGGCTCGTGCGCTTCCGGAAGGCGGCCGGGTTGTGACGCTGGAGCTTGAACCTCATCACGCCGACGTGGCGCGAAGGAATCTCGATCGTGCGGGTGTGCTGGATCGAGTGGAGCTGATTGT
>Ga0302319_10003026_pt1 | contig 35573 bp, 37 predicted proteins | sample Bog_T0_2_FD_203319 | JGI IMG/M metagenome (GOLD analysis project Ga0302319, IMG submission 203319) | Peat permafrost microbial communities from Stordalen Mire near Abisko, Sweden - Bog_T0_2 | ecosystem: Environmental > Terrestrial > Soil > Wetlands > Peat | place: Sweden: Abisko, Stordalen Mire...
GATAAAACCGCATCGTCTTCCAACCGCCGGATGCGGAAAACCGCACGTCCGGTGGTGTGGGAGCCCTGACGGGTGTAATCCTGTCAGGGCGACCCGATCTTTAAATCGGACTTTTTAGACGCCCTCTGAGGTTTCACACCCAAAGCTTTGATTGATACATGGCAGGCCTGATGCTACAAAGGCTCGCAACTGATGTCATTCCCCCGAAAAATGATTTCGCTTAAATTATTTGGCCACGGTGCCACTGTTGCCGCGCATCATTTTTGAGTTTGATAGTCAGCCCTGCGTTTCATCGTAAAAATAAATATACCAGTATTCTTATGAAAATGATTCCCATTCAAACCTTGCAAGTCTCATGGCAACGGATGGCCTTGACCGCCCTGCTGGCATTATCCATCGCTCCCGCTCTTCGGGCGGACGGCATCTATCGCGATGGAGTCGGCGCTCAATCGATGTCCATGGGCGGCTCCGATGTGGCATGGCCCGGTGATCCCCTCTCCTCGTTGAGCAACAACCCTGCGGGGCTCGGATTTCTGCAAGGCAACCAGCTTGATCTCGGCGCTTCCGGGTCGCTTCTCACGGGGCATTATTCGAATCGCGCGGATACCAACGGCCGCCTGTCCGATAATTTCTCCGGCCTGCCCGAGGGCGCCGTGGGGTTCCGCCTTGGCAGCCTGCCTGTGACTTTGGGCCTTGGCTTTTATCCGGAGTCAGGCCTGCTCGCCGACTGGCACTATTACGACGTCCCGGGCGGCGCCGACGGCAAGACGACCTATGGATACCAGCAGTTCAAGTCCGAGATCATTGTGTTGCGCACCGCGTTTGGAATTGGCATCCAGATCAACCCGATGCTTTCCATCGGGGCCAGCGTAGGCCTCATCTACAATAAAAACGAATTGCAGATGCCTTACATTTATCAAAATCAACCCGCGCTTCCCCGCGGTTTTAAGACCCTGCTGGATCTCCAGACTGAGGGGTGGGGGGTCGATGGAAACTTCGGTATCCAGTTTCATCCAAACGATCAATGGGAACTCGGTCTTGCCTATAAGACGCAGACAGGCATCCAGAGCCACGGCGGTGCCACCGGGGACGCCTACGCGCAACTGGACAATCTGGGGCTGGGCGCGGCGCCGGCTGCGTTTCACTACGATGCGGAGGTCGATAACACCCTTCCGCAGTCCGTTTCTGCCGGCATCACATGGAAGCCCTCTTCCAAGTGGACCCTTTCCGGCGAGATCGACTGGGTGGACTGGAGCGTATTCAACACTCTGCCGGTCAAACTTACAAACGGCAGCAACGCCGCCATCAACGGCGTGGTCGGGTCGAGTTCGCTCGGGGATTACATTCCGCTGGATTGGAGTGATGAGTTTGTCTATCGCGCGGGTGTCGAATACGCGATCAACGACAACTGGTCGCTGCGCGCCGGCTACATTTACAGCAAAAGCCCGGTGCCCGATTCCACGCTCACATCCGTCACCGCCGTGATCGCGGAAAACACACTCACCACCGGCGTCGGCTACCATCGCGGAGCCTACGGGATCGATCTGGCGTATCAATACAGCATCCCCGCAAGCCGCACAGTCGGCGTGAGCGAACTCGCGGGCGGCGAGTCGAGCGACAGCACCATGAAACTCAACGTCCAGACATTCGCCCTCACCGCCACGATCAAATTTTAAGGTTCTATGTTGGTTTTTCAGAATAGCCTGCATGGGACCAATCGTGACCAGTGGCGGTTCCGTGGCATCTCCGCATTGACTTTGTCACCATGGTGAATCATATTTGATTCACCATGAAAACCGCCACCGTGCGCGATTTGCGTACTAAATTTCCTGTTCTCGCCCGCTGGATGGACAACGGCGAACCCATCGAAATCACCCGCCGCGGACGCGTGATCGCACGTCTTACCCCTGCTGCTGGCGGCAAGGCCAGCAAGTCAAAAAAGCCCGACATGATGAAACGGCTCCGCAAAATCTACGGCGATTACGTCATGCCGGAAAAAGAGGTCAAAGTGATTCTCGACGACAACAAAGGGAAATGGTGAACGCCTACGCGGATACCAGCTTCCTCTTCAGCCTCTACGTGCCGCAGGCCCATACCGCACGGGCGGTTGCCCATTTCACAGCCATGAAGGAGCCGCTGCATCTCACGAGTCTGAACCGTTTCGAACTCACAAACGCCATTCAACTCGCCCTTTTTCGCAAAACAATCCTGGCCCGGCACGCCCAAGCTGCCCTCGCTGCTGTGGAAGATGACATCGCGACTGGCGCGACATTCCTCGTGCCGTGCGATTGGGCAGCCGCACACGGCCGGGCGCTTCAAATCTCGACGCACTATACGGCCAGGGAGGGACACCGCGGTTTCGACATCCTCCACATCGCTACCGCGTTGGAATTAGGCGCCAAAGATTTTCTGACATTCGACACCCGGCAAACCAGCCTGGCAAAAGCGGTGGGCTTGAAAGTAAAATTATAGCCCATATTCGCTATTAACAGGGAACACTTGTCCCATCTGACGCCTGAAGGATGTCAACGGCAATGGACGCCGCTTTCAACCCCCTCTTAACTATACCTGCCGCATGCTGCCGGCCACGGTCCCAGCCTACGCCTCGTCCTCCAGCCGCTCCGCAAGCCACTGCTTGATCATGCTCTGGTAATTCAAATACCGCGAGCGCGCCACGCGCTTGATGCGCGCCAGCATGCGGGGATCAAACCGCAGGGTGATTGTTGTCGATTCACGCGTATCCGCCTTGAGCAGCGATGCGTTCATCAGCCGCGGGTCAATGCCGGCCTCGGACCAGAAAGCGGCCTCATCCTCCTCGGTGTGGAATTGGGGAAGTTGCGACCAGTTGGAAATTGTTTTCATGGCGGTTGAAGTTTACGGGACAATCTCGGAGTTCTTGCGCTCGTAAAAGGTAAGCTCGTCGGGCGTCATCCCCCTCGCGAGGATCACGCGGTAGGTTTTTCCGTCCGTCCAGAAGACGCTGAAAATCCCCCGGTTCGCGATCGATTTTCCCAGGTTGAAAAAGCGCGACTGTTCGAGATGCAGGTCGGCATCCGGCAGCAACCGGAGGCTGAAGGGGTCTTCGAAGGATTCCTCGATTTCCTTGGGAGAGATCTTTCGCAGGTCAAACGGTGAGTCAAGCCAGTCAAAATCCATGGTGCTTTATTTGGAATGTTCGATGAGTTCGATTTCGTAACCCTCCGGGGCGTCGATGAAGGCGATCGCGCTCCCGCTCCCGCTCCCGCTGCGATGCGGCCCGTCGGAAAGCGGGTAGCCTTTCGCGGCGGCATGCGCGGCGAATGCATCAATGTCCTCCACCTCGAAAGCGAGATGCGTGAGGTCCGGGCCGACCACCACGGGGCCGCTGGCATCGTATTTGCAAATCTCGATCAATTCCTCGCTGCCGGGCGCCTTGAAAAACACAAGCTGCGATCCGCGGCCGGAGGTATGCCTGCTGACCTCGGTCAGCCCAAGCACATCCTTGTAAAAGGAAACTGTCTTATCAAGATCCGTAACCCGGTAGCGTGTGTGTAGAAGTTTTTTGACCATGCTGGGAGAATTGTTTGGGGGTGAAATGAAAGGCTTAACATTTGGAAGCGGTAAATACCATGTAAAAGTGAACGGAATATTGATGCTGGCATGCCGCAGGCATTTACCGCTACGATTCCGCTTCACTTTTCAACCCATTCCCCGATTTTTTTCCTATGCTTATTCTTGGCATCGATAACGGCACCCAGAGCACAAAAACCGTTGTGCTCGATTTTGAAACCGGCGCGATCCTCGCCTCTGCGCAGGCGGCCTATGGTCTGGTCGGCGGTCTGCCTCCCGGCCACATGGAACAGGAGCCGCAGGTCTGGACCGATGCCGTGGACAAGACCGTGCGCGAGTGCCTGGAAAAAATCGGGGCGCGCAAGAGCGAAATCAAGGCGATCGGCGTGAGCGGTCAGCAGCACGGCCTCGTGGTGCTGGACAAAAAGAACGAGGTCATCCGCCCCGCGAAACTCTGGTGCGACACCTCCACGGTGGAGCAGTGCGGGCAGTTTGCCGAGGAATTCGGTGGCGCAAGGGGGCTCATCGAGCTCTCCGGCAATACGATGCTCCCCGGCTATACCGCTCCCAAGATCCTCTGGCTCAAGCAAAACGAGCCGGGCAATTTCAAGTCCATCAACTCCGTGCTGCTCCCGCACGATTACATCAACTTCTGGCTCACCGGCGAAAAACGCATGGAATACGGCGACGCCTCCGGCACGGGCCTGCTCGACGTCCGCAAGCGCAAATGGTGCAAACCGCTTTTCAATTTCATCGACCCGGGTTTGATGGAGCATTTCCCCAAGGCTGAAAGCTCGAGGAAAGTCGTCGGCCTTCTCCGCGACACCCTCCGCAAGGAATGGGGACTGTCCGACAGCACGGTGGTCAGTTCCGGCGGCGGTGATAACATGATGGGCGCCATCGGCACCGGAAACATCGAGCCGGGCGTGATGACGGTAAGCCTAGGCACCTCCGGAACGCTTTACTCGTATTCCGACAAGCCGGTCACCGATCCCGAGGGGGACGTCGCCGCCTTCTGCGACAGCACGGACGCATGGCTGCCGCTCGTCTGCACGATGAACGTCACCGTCGCCACCGAGCAGGTGCGGAATCTCTTCAACTGGAGCCACGCGCAACTGAACGGCGCAATCTCCGCGACATCGGCGGGAGCGGGCGGCCTCCTTTTCCTCCCGTACATCAATGGCGAGCGCACCCCGAACCTCCCGAAAGGCACCGGCGTATTGCACGGCCTCACCACGGAAAACATGCATCCCGGCCACCTCGCGCGCGCCACCATGGAAGGCGTCACACTCGGCCTCGCGTATGGCCTCAACCGCTTCCGCGAGCTCGGTGTCAAGCCCACCGAGATCAGGCTCACCGGCGGCGGCAGCCAGAGCGGAGTATGGCGTCAGATCGCCGCCGATATTTTCGGCGTCCCCACCGTCTGCCTCACCTCATCCGAAGGCGCCGCCCTCGGCGCCGCCATCCAGGCAAGCTGGGCCTGCGAAAACGCCCTCGGCCACATCACCCCGCTGTCCGAAATCACAAACCGCCTCGTCTCCCTCGACGAATCCACCCGCGCCCTCCCCAACCCCGCAAACAAATCCCTCTACGCCGACCTCCTCCGCCACCACACCGACCTCACCAAGCGCCTCCACGCAAACGGGTATTTGTAAGAGAAGGTCTGATAAGTCCGATGAACACGGGGAGCGCGGGCATCCTGCCCGCAATCGTCTGCATCCTGCTGACGACATTCGACCGCTCGCGCGAAGCGCCATTCTTTCTTGCACGGGACTTTTTAGAAACCCTTTCAAGACACGAAGCCCGCGCGTCGCAGCAAAACTCCGGGTAGCGCAGCCGGCCCGGCCCCTCTTTTCGGCGGCTCGCCGAAAAGATGGAACTGCACGTCATTTCAAGAAAAATGTCCTAATCGCCCGTTGTAGACACTGCCCTGTGGGCCGTTCCCAGCGCCGGAGGCGCGGCGGAATTAAAGCCCGGAGCGTAGCGCAGCGGAACTCAGGGACACCCATCACAAAAAAATCCCAAACCCCTGGATTGGAGTGACGGAATCCCCGCGCTCGCAAAACGGATGCTGTAGGGTTGTCAGCATGCGGAATCGCTGATACTTTAACCCTGTAGTTATGGTTACGATGCTTGAAAAAGTGGAACATCTCCCACGCCTCACGCCCGGCGATTTGAGCAGCCGCTCCAAGCGGCCCAAGGCACCCGGCAACAAGGCGGCGTTTCTTCACGCCGCGTGCGGCACCATGAGCAAGGCGGAAGCCGACCGCTTGCGGAAGCTCATCGACGAAAGTTGCGAACGCATTGATGAATGAAGCCGTGTTTTCTGGACACGTGCGCAGTCATTGACATTCTGGCAGGCCGTCAAGGGCCGGTTGATGTCCTTGCGGAATATGACGACGTGCTTATTAGCCATGTCGTTTTGGGAGAACTGATTTTCGGCTGTCACCGCTCCCGGAACCCGGAACGGGAACTTGCGCGCATCGTCACCTGGCTCCCCGCCGTATCCATCATCACCGCCACGCCTGGCACTGCCGAGATTTACGGGGGATTGGCTGCCGATTTGGAAAAGCGGGGCGTCCGCATCCCGCATAATGACCTTTGGATTGCGGCGATTTGTGTGCAAACAAAACTTCCACTTGTATCCAGCGACGACCATTTTTCCCGCCCGCGTGGTTTGCAGTGAATTTCCTATTGAGGCAACCCCCTCATTTCTCCACCTGAACGCTTCCTGAATGAGTGGGCTCTCCGCTCGGCGCGGCAAGGGGGGATAGTGGCGGCTTGGTGGGCGGGCGAGAGCCGCAACGAACTTTTTCTTCGCACTCAATGCATGATTGAATCCAGTCGGATTTACGGAATACTCGTTCCCAGCGAGCCGTCCACTCGATTGCCACTCCATGCTCGCGCGACTGGGAATGCACGAAGCCTGGCCCTCCATGAAACTCACCTCCCTCATTCTCATCGTCGCGTTTATGCTGGCAATCAGCGCGTCCGGCGAAGCTTGACATTTTCGACGTAGCCTGATTGCTCTTAGGAGGATCTCGCAGAAATTCTGATTGTATGGCAATCCCGGGAGATTTTCAAATCGTCATTAAGGTGGAAGCCAGGTTTGATTCGGCCGTCTACCGTTTATCCTGCAATCTGGACGGAGGCGCTCCGTCTGATTCATTGGAAGTATCGATCTCCGCCCCGGTTGCATTCGCGATGAGAGGCGTCGGATCTCATTTCGATCCATATTCCCTCCTCCCGTTGATTGAAGAAAATTTCCGGCCTGTGCTGGACGTCGCAAAGAAGATCGGGGAAAGGGCGTATAAATTCCCACGGCGCATGCAGTGGATGGAGTCGATCCCGCTCTTCGTCATGGCCGACTCGTCCAGGGAGGCGGAGGGCTGGGCCGGAATGCTGCGTACCTATCTCAAAGTTAACCAGGCCGGCCTTCCATTTCCCATTGAAGTTGTAATTAGTGGCGACTCGGTCGAAGTCCGCCCATTTCCGGAACTTCCCTTGCGGGTCGCGGTCTGCGGAAAGGAGCCACTGCTCGACTCAATGGCTGCGCGACTTACTGGCGAGCATGAGTATTTCAGCGATCCGGATGTTCGTCAGCACATCCTCTGCATAGAGCCTGGGATTCAGGAGAAATGGCAACCGGGGATGGGCGAGATCGTTATTTCCACGAAAGTTAGCCTGCGAAACGGGCCTTTCTCCTTGTTTAAACGTCAATCGTCACCGCCGCGGTTGCTCATCTTGCTGGTGGATCCGGCGAGAACTGTTCGCCCATTGGCGAGGTGGGGGGAAGATATCGCCGTCCTTGTGATCCCGACGTATCACGAGGAAGATGCTTACCAAAAGGTTCACGCCGCCCTGCTCGAAATCGTTCATGACCGGGCGCTGCATGATGTTGTCCATCTGCTGAGGGCGAACTATTACCAGGGCGAAGTGAGTGACATCGCCTCCAGGCGCGTCAGCTATGAGCAATATCGCCTGCCGCAACTCTTCGCAAACGCGCACAGTAACCAGGCGTTACGCCTGTCGCGTGTTGTACTGCCGCAAATCAGCAGAATCCATAGTCCGTTGATGGCGCTGGGCACGGGCCCCCGGATTCGTACATTTCTTTCACGCGCCAGCGCCCAAATAGACGGTCCCTTGGATAGTGACTGGGAAAATATTTTCGGCGGGTTGCATAAGATTTCCGCAGAAGCGGAAGTGCAGCGTCAGAACATCGTGAGCTATTCAAGGGAGAGCAGCGGTCTGATGCCGATGGCAAAAATGGTCAGTTTCACGAACCGGGCCTTGGGCGATATGAACTCCCTGGCGCGGAACGCGGCGCTCTTGCTGGAGGATCAGGCCACTGCTGAGGCGTTCGAAAAAACTCAGTCGCGCCAGGTGGACGCGTATCTCACGCATCAGGACTCCGTTGGATCTTGGGAACCCGTGTCGCCGTACGAGCCGCTTGCGCCCGCTGCGGGCGTCAACCTGTGGGCGCAGATTGGCCAGACTGCCCCAGGGAGTCTGGTCGTGGGAGTTGTGCCTGCCTTGGACCCACTGCTGCCTCCACTGCCGGGGGAGCAGACTCACCTGCTGGATTTTGTGCTTTTTCCTCGGGATTTCCGCTTGTTGTCCGGCAACGCGGTGGAGCGGGTGCGGTTGCCCCGTTTCGGCGGAACGATTCCGGTGCCGTGGTCGCTGCGGGCACCGTCCATTGATCCCAATTTTTCCAACTCGGAGTCGCATGAGACACCTCCGGAAGGCTATGGCGTTATCTCCGGATCGGTCGCGGAGCTTCGGTTTTCGGTTTATTATAAAAATCAACTTCTCCAATCCTTCCGCTTGCGGGCCGTTGTAGGTGCTGGCAGCGCGCTCGACAAGGAGGGGCGTCGGGTTTTGATCGAGTGTGATTTTTCACAAACGCGCCGCTTTGGCGACCTCGAGTCGCTTCCACGGCGGGTTATTTCCCTTGGGCTGAATAGGAATGCCGCCGGGACGCATCAGCTGACTCTGAAGCGAAACGATGAGAAGGCGGAAATTTCGTGGACCGAGGGACAGATGTCTCGTTACACCGAGGATGTGCGAAAGGAACTGGCGGCTCATATGGGCGTGTTCCAGTTTGATAGCGATACGTTGGAATCTTCGAGCAACCCCGGCTCCCAGGCATCCGCTTTCCTGGGATTCGCTACCCGGGGCGCGGCTTTGCACGTGCAGATGGTTTCGCGCAACCCGTTCGCGCGGCGCTTATTAGAGAACCTCAAGAATGAAGACGGAACCACTCTCCAGATTATCCGTCACGATCCTGCATACGCGTTTCCCTGGCCGCTTGTCTACGATTTCAAACTGCCGGCCAATTCTCCAGGTTCGGCACCCGTCATCTGCTATGGAAGGAAGTCCGACGGCACCCGATGCGACTGCCATCTGGCCGATCCTGCGGAAGGGTTATGCCTTAGGGGATTTTGGGGCACCCGCATGGTCATAGAGCAGCTTTATGGGGATGTGCCGCCCCTCGATGACGTAATTGGCCGCATCGCCGGCCACACCACCAACCCCGCGGGACAGGTCGTCGTTGCCTTGCAAGGCGATGCTCACCTCGACACCTGGGCGAAGAGTCTCGCGACACAGCATCCCGATTTGCATCTCCAGACTCCGGTGCCGGAAGCTCTCCTGAAATGGCTGCAACCGGATGACCAACGCCCGGCGCTTGTGATTGTTATCAGTCATCATTTCAACCAGGGAACTGAAGATTTGCCTATGCCGGAAATGCTTGGTCCCGATGACAAATCATTCCTTAACCTCGACGATTTCACCTCGATGCTTCCTATCCCGCCTGCCCCCGCGCCTTGGGAAAAAGGCCCGCGTTCCCTGATTCTTCTTCTTGCGTGCGGCGTAGGCGGCGAGCGTGTCGATACCGGCACCAGCATCGCCGCTTCCTTCCTGCAACTCGGTGCCGTGGGAGTCCTTGCGACCGAATGCACGATCTACACCGGCATTGCTGCCCGCATGGCGCGGGACCTCGCGAGCGCCCTGACCCGGGGGGACGAAGTGGGTGAGGCACTGCGCTCGACGATTTCTCAACTTGCCGCTACAGGCTGTCCTCTCGGCCTTGCATTCACCTACCTCGGCCCGGCTGAAGCCCGGCTTCCCAAATAAAATGGACACCACATTCCAACCCCTCCGCCTCCCGGTTATTGCGCATCGTCTGTCAGTAATTCGCGATCTGGCAGCCGGGGCGCGGAAATTCGCCGCCGTGTTCATCCTGGGATTGTTGTCGTCCGCGGGCGCATCCGCCCAAAGTAACAACGGAATTTGGGTCGAGATTCCCAGCGGCCTGAGCCAGTCGTTGCCGGAAATAAACGACGAGGTAACCGTGAGGATTCCTGTGAACCCGGTTCAGGATGCTCCGATGGAGAAAGCCCATCTCACCGTGCTGGACATCGTCGGGCCGGACGGCAGGTTTCCATCATTGGGTGACAACCTGAAAATTAGCCTGGAAAAAGCCACAAGCCAGGTCGGGCCGGCGATTGTTGTCTGCGGTACCGCGGCCGCGACGAAACCGGGCACCTACACCGTTTGGCTTACCCTGAGCGGCACTGTAAAGGACGGCGAACCCGCCCGGATCCAACCGATTTCGCTCAACCTCCAGCGCGCCGCGCCCCAGGTTGTTTCGCTCCAGCCGCTCACACTGTGGCAGGGCTGGGATTCAGGCAGTGCTGTCTCTGACGCGAACTCACTTGTGCTGCGTGAGCAGAGTTGGAAAGCTGCCGCCCGCGGAATCATCTGCACCGATATTCCCGATACCTCCGACCCACCGCGGCAGCAGACCGCGGTGTTGCAAGTCAGTTCCAGCAACGCAGTGATTGAACCCGGTCAGGATGTCCGATGGCCCGTAACGATCAACGGGACATTCCCGCTTGGCAAGACTACAGGTAGGATAGAGGTGCGCGGATACAATATGCCGGCTCCGGTCACTGTGAATTATCAGGTTTACGCGCGTCGTCATCCCGCATGGATCGCTGTTTGTTTATTTGTGGGATCCTTCGTTGGCTTCTTCGTGAGGATCTTCCTTCAGAACAAACGTGAACTGCTGCAGTCAAAAGAAGCAGCATGGGAAATATTGGCCAGTCTGCAAAAAACGGCGGGCGAGGTGAAGGATGCTGCGTTTCTCAAAAGTATTGGGACCATTCGAAAAAACCTGCAGGACGCTTGCGAAAACGAAAACTCGGCAACGATTAAAGCCGCTGCCGTGGCGGCCCGGGATGGTCTGACCTCAGCTTTGGCCGATCTTGAAAGACGCAGGCAGGCTTTCGAAATGGCGTTCTCGCCGTTGCGCGCGCTATTGGAACAGAATTGGAACCTGCCTCCACTGGCCGCAGGCCTCCTTGCCGAAGCACGCCAGCGTCGGGACGAGATTGCCGCATTCGCCGGCCAGCGGGATATTGACTCAGCCCAAAAATGGCTGGACGGAGGGCTTCAAGAAAAGGACACCCAGCTCGTCGATGCGGCCTTAAGATGGCGGCATCATGCCGGGAATTACTTGAAGCAACTTGCGGAGAATCCACCGGCATTGCCGGACAACGGCCCCGTAATCCTCACTCAGGCCGTAAGTACGTGGGTCGCTTCTTATGGCGGCGATTTTGTGTCCAAACCGTCAGTGACACTGGAAATGTTGGCTAAGGAATTGAATGACGCTCATGCGGCCAGAGGCTCTGCGATCAATACTGTGCAGGATGTCAGTAACGCTGAACAAGCGATCACGGAATGGCTTGCAAGGCTCATGCCTCCTTCCTCATCTGCCACATTCGCTTCCTTGCGGGAATTGGTTGCCGGCAACCGCACGGCAATAATACGCGATTTGGATGATCCTGGGGAACATTTGGATGCGCCTGCCGACCGGCAGACCAGGGAACGCAATGCGTGGTACGTCGCTTTCGAGGTCGCGACAAATGCCGGTGAAGCCAAATTGAAACCGGTAAAAGAAGCCCTTGATTCCGGGAAATGGAGCGATGCCGCCAGGCTTGCCGGCACTCTTCTGCCCAAAGTTCTGCCCACAGCGGGCATACCTTTGGATAAATCCGGCAGCCAAACGCCCGGGTCTCCTGAACCACCTCAGGCGGGTGCCATCGCCTTGCGCATTGATCTGCCAGTCGGGAAGGGGGTCGAATCTATTACCAATCCTTTGGCGCTCACCGGTAGTCTCACCGAGCAAACAGCCCTTAGACGGGCCGGTAAATTTGCGGCGTCAATACAGGGAGCGATTTTTTTCTTAATTCTGGTCGCTGTTGCCTACGTTATTTATTTGCCGGCTTGGATTGGCACATTCAAAGAGATGTTCGGTCTGTTTGCCTGGGCCTTCGCGCTTGACCTGACCGCTGATTCCATTTTGCCAATCCTAGCCAGGGTAACTCCGACACCCAAAGTATAAACAACGAACTGCCGGGAAATGAGATGTATCTCTCTTTCTCCGTTACTCTCCGTTTTCTCCTGTTAAAATCCTCGCATTCTCGCCCCGGCATAGCCCGGCGACGCCGGAAGCCTTCCATTTTACCCTCGCATTCAATGCATGCTTGAATCCGGACGGGGTTACGGGAATATTGCATTCATGCGAGCCATCAAATTTTGCATCTACAAGGAAGCGCCCTACTATGTCGCGCAATGCCTGAACGTTGACGTCTCCAGCTTTGGTGAAACAGTCGATGAATCCATCCTTAATTTGAAAGAAGCCGTCGAACTCCATTTTGAAGATCTTAAAGAAGACGATTGCTTCGGCGGCTCGCCGAAAAGATGATACGGCGCGTTGCTATCTACGGTAAATATCGCGCCGGTTCCCGATCTCCACCACCAGAACCACGAGCACCGCATCCTGAATTTGGTAAAGAATGCGGTAATCTCCCACCCGGACACGATAGAGTTCATCGCGGCCCTGCATCTTGAGGCTCCCCGCGGGGCGGGGATTTTCTGACAAGGCCTCTATTGTTTCGCGGAGGCGGCGGTACAAACGGGCATCCCGAAGGGCTTCGAGAAACTTTTCCGCGCGGGGCTTAATCGATACCGTGTACCGCATCGAGCTTCGCCTTTACCTGCTCCCACGGCACAGCTTGTTCACCATCCGCAAGCGCTGCCTTGGCGGCAGCCAGGTCCTCGGCAGCTTCACGCGCCTCAAGCTCGGCAAGGTCGTCGATCAATTCCACGACACGCCGTGCCCTCTCCTCGGAAAGCGTCCCGAGCTTTGCATAAGCATCATTCAGAGCAACCATGAATACCAATATTGAAGCAGACATATCGCCTGTCAACGAAAACACCACCACGGGGCGTGAGCGGCATCTGCGCAATCTGAGGACGATTCATTTCTTCTTTCTCCGTTACCTCTGTTCCCTCCTGTTTAAATTCCTTCACCGCCTTTCATTTGACACCGCCCCTCATTCCCGAGAAAGTTACTCCCCTCTATGAGTGACAAGGCAGTTGATCCCGTAATTCCCGCCGAAGGCTGGCATGTGCTGCATCTTTTTTACAAGATCGAGTACGGCCAGTGGCAGCTTTTCAACGATGCGGAGCAACGCCGCGCGAAGACGGCGCTCTCCTCGCTCGTGCAGGAGATCCGCGCGACGCCCTCGACGCAGCTTTTGATTTTCAGCATCGTGTCGCCCAAGGCGGATATCGCCTTCATGCTGCTCACGCCCGATTTGCAGATCGCGAACCAGTTCGAGAAACGGCTGAGCCTCGCGCTCGGGCCGGATGTGCTGACCTCGGTGTACAGCTACCTCTCGCTCACCGAGTCGAGCGAATACACCAGCTCGGACGAGGAACTCGCCGCCAATCTCGCCGCGGAGGGCAACGTGAAGCCGGGGACGCCGGAGTTCGGGGAGGAGATGGAAAAAATCCGCGCCCGCATGGCGAAATACAAGAAGGACAAGCTCTACCCGAACCTCCCCGACTGGCCGGTCTTTTGCTTTTACCCGATGAGCAAGCGGCGCAACGAAACCCAGAACTGGTACAAGCTGCCATTTGCCGAGCGCAAAAAGCTCATGTCCGGCCACGCCCGCGTGGGCCGCAAATACCATGGCAAGATTTTGCAGTTGATCACCGGCTCGACCGGGCTCGACGATGCGGAGTGGGGCGTGACGCTCTTTGCGCACGACACATTTCACATCAAGGAGATCGTGTACGAAATGCGCTTCGATCCGGTGACCGCCGACTACGGCGATTTCGGCGAGTTTTATATTGGACTTCGCGTCCCTCTGGACGATCTTTTCCGCAGGATGCAGCTCTGAACCGCAATGAACGCCAAACTCGACGCCCTGAAATCATACCTGCGGGAACACGCGCCGCTCGTGATCGCCTATTCCGGCGGTGTCGATAGCGCCTGCCTGCTGGCCGTGGCGCACGAGACCTTGGGTGACAGGATGCTCGGCGTGATCGCGGACAGCCCGAGCCTCCCGCGCCAGGCGCTGGCGGATGCGCTGGCCGTGGCGAAGCAAATCGGGGCCCCCGTCGAGGTGGTGAAGACCGACGAGATGCAGGACGAAAACTACGTCAGCAATCCGCTCAACCGCTGTTACTATTGCAAGGCCGAGCTCTTCACGAAACTCGACGAGCTCGCCCGCGAGCGCGGCTACGCGGCAATCGCCTACGGCGAGAACGCCGACGATGCCCATCATTTCCGGCCCGGCTCAAAAGCCGCGGCGGAGTTCTCGATCATCGCGCCGCTGAAGCAGGCCGGCATCACCAAGGCCGAGGTGCGCGAGATTTCCAGGACGTTCGCCCTGCCGACATCCGAGGCGCCCGCGCAGCCCTGCCTGAGTTCCCGCATCCCGCACGGCACGCCGGTGACAACCGGGGCGCTTGCCATGATCGAGCGCGGCGAGGCGCTGGTGCGCAACCTCGGCTTCAAGGTTTTCCGCGTGCGGCACGTCGTGGAGGATCAGACCGCCGCGAAATATGTGGCGCGTGTGCAGATCGCCCCCGAGGAAATGGACGGCATCCCGGCGTGCAGGGAATCATTGGTATCCGGACTCGCGGCGGTCGGTTATTCCTCGGTGGAAATCGACCCCGAAGGTTACCGTTCACCCCACTAGGTGATGCGGCGGGCCGACGGCATCCCCCGGGCGTTTCGCGCGCACTTCGCGGAGCACAACCGCCAGGTGCTGTTGCTCACGGTAATGACGTTTATTTCCGCCGTGCTGCTCTGGCTGGTGGTTTACATCGTCCTCTACTGGCTCACGTTGCTCGTCATTACCAGCGGGGAGGGAGTCGATGCGCGGGTGCCTGCGTCGTTCCCGAAAATCTTCGCAATCGCAGTCGGCGGATTATGCGTCCTCGGCTGGCTCGTCCACAAAATCTCGCCGAATTATTTCCCGCGCGACAAGAAACCGGCCTTCGAGGTGTTCATGGATTTCGTCCTCGCCGCGCCGCGCGTGACGCTCGCGATCTGGGGAAATCTTAGCGCATGGCAATCCCTCAGCGGGTATGAACTCGAGGAGGCGTGGATACTTTTCCACACCATCTCGGAGCAAGGGAAACTCAGCATCTACAGCCTTCCGCTCGAGATCCCCAAGGCGGAGGTGCGGGCGAAAGTCGTCTTCGCATTACAGGTCGCCGGACTGATTGAATTGAGAAAGAACGAAGAGGGCGCATGGCTCTCCCTCCAGGGCGACAAAGCCCGAAAACTGGGCCGTGCCACGATCAAAATCGACGCAGGCCGCAGCGTTTAGACATCCGCAAGGCACGCCATTTGGCAGGGCAAATCAACCGTTGCCAACCCTTACCAACCGTCTGCTATCCCGCATCCCTGCCAAAACGGCTCAGGACCCGAGCAGCCAGGTGAGATGTCCGCTGGCCGGTTTGACATGCGCCGCCGGCCGGCTCATGTCGCCCGCGATGACCTCGTCGATCATCCCGGCCTTCGCCGGATCGTTGACCAGGAAACAGACATGCCTCGCCGCATTGATGAGCGGCAAAGTAAAAGTGATGCGCTGCGGCGGCGGCTTCGGCCCGGTGGCGGGAATCACATTCCGCACTTTCTCATCAAGCGCCGGCGACCCCGGAAAAATGGAGGCGGTATGGCCATCCTCGCCGAGGCCGAGAAGCAGCAGGTCGTGCGCATAGCGCTCCTCGCCAAAGCGGGACGCGACGTGCGCGAGCTTTTGCTCGTACTCGAGTGACGCGGTTTCGGGATCGATCTCGCCGCGGATGCGGAAGACGTTTCCCTCGGGAACGTGCGCTGCGTCGAGCAGGGTGTGCTTTGCCATCCTGTAGTTGCTCTGGTCGTGATCGGGCGGCACGCAGCGTTCGTCGCCGAAGGTGAGCTGCACTTTCGCCCAGGGGATGTCGGTGCTCTTTGCGAGTTCCGCGTAGATCGGTTTCGGCGTGTTTCCACCGCAAAGGCTGAGCCGGAAAATGCCGCGCGCGGCAATGGCTTCCAGCGCGGCGTCGTGGATGATGGCTGCGGCGTCGCCGACGAAAGAGGAGGTGTGGAGGACTCGTGTTTTCATGGGATTACATCAGTTTGGGAGGAATGGCGAAGTTCAGGACGGCGGCGCCGGGGCGTAAGGCCTCGAGGTTCATGGCGGTAAGCGAAGCCTTGCGCAGGTGGAGGCTCTCGTGCAATTGCAGCCCCAGCAGATGCGCAGCCAGCAAACTGAAATCCGGCTCGTGACCAACCAGCATGAGGCTCGGGAATCGCGAGTAAACTTTCAACTCATCGAGCGCGGTCTCGGGTTGCATGCCGGAGGCGAGGAAGGGACACACGATGAATTCCGCATTCTTGATTTCCTTCGCCACAAGCCGGGCGGTCTGCTCGGCGCGTTTCAACGGGCTCGTGAGAATGATGGAGGGAATGACTTCGTTTTTAACGCAAAACTTTCCCACCTTGCGTGCCTGCGCCATGCCCTTTGTGGTGAGCGCGCGCGCCGCATCGGAAGCGGCCTCATCAACGGCTTCAGCGTGGCGGAGCAGGTAGAGAAGCATGGGAATTTAGGAAGTAAGAATTAGGATTTAGGAAGTTGGGTTTGAACTTCGGTAAACAGCCATTCTGCAAAGTCATCAGCAATAACGGTGAGATCTGCAAGGTTCTCCTGTGCGGATATTTCGTGATCCCAAAAAATGATCTTATATTCCCCGTTTTCCTCGCATTGACGCGTGTCGAAACAATCTTGGTCACCCATTCCGTTATTATGAAATGTGATCAGGAATAATGGGAGTGGAGAATCCGATTCTCCACGTTCAACCATGTTTGCTTCAATGATATTACGATAACCTAGAGATTCGTCTCCGATCCAATAAGTTTCCCAATACGGTAACTGATACGCCCCGGCCTCTTCAAGAAATGTTCGGAAACTTGGAGGTGTCCGGAAACCAAGTTTCAACTCCGCTTCCTGAATTTGGTTCTCTGATGGAGCCCTCATGATTTCAGGCTTGTTGATCGAAGCCGATTTTAGAGCATCTATTGCTTGGGTGATGGAAACCATGTTCTCTTAGTGGGTTAGTTCTGAAGCGCTCTTTTTAATACGAAAAAAACCTGGTGGGTCCTTCCTTCGCTAGCGCTGGTGTGAAAAGTCCCGCTTAACTCCCACCCCTCATTACCGAGCTTGTTGAGTTCTGTGGTTAATGCGCCGTCGTCCACATCGTCGAGCCAGAAACTCGTCGGAAATTTAAGCGTATAATATTCCCATTTCATTGGTGAGGTTTTTCTTGATCCACCATTTCCTACATCACCATGCCGCCGTCTACGGTCAGCGTCTGGCCGGTGATGTATTTGGCGTCGGGGCCGGCGAGGAAGGCGACGGCGGCGGCGATGTCGTCGGGCTCGCCGAATTTTCCGAGCGGGATGCCTGGCAGGACGGCGGCTTTTACGGCATCGGGCAGCACGTTGGTCATGTCGGTGGCGATGAAGCCGGGGGCGACGACGTTGACGGTGATACTGCGGCTGGCGAGCTCGCGGGCGAGGGATTTGCTGAGGCCGAGGAGGCCGGCTTTGCTCGCGGCATAATTTGCCTGGCCGGCGTTACCGGCGAGGCCGGCGACGGAGCTGATGTTGATGATGCGTCCGCTGCGCTGGCGGATCATCGAGCGCATGACGCCCTGGCAGAAGTTGAAAGAGCCTTTCAAGTTTGTGTCGATGACGGTGTCCCAATCTTCTTCCTTCATCCGCATGGAGAGGCCGTCGCGGGTGAGGCCGGCGTTGTTCACGAGGATGTCCACGCGCCCGAAATCGGCGAGGATTTTTTCCGCTGTGGCGGCGACGGCCTTGGTGTCGGCGACATCGACGGCATAGGCTTTGGCGGCGCCGGGGTGCCTGGCGTTGATTTCCTCCGCGACCTTGGCGGCATTGGCCTCGGTGCGGCTGACGCAGGCGACTTTTGCCCCTTCAGTGGCGAGGCGGTTTGCGATGGCCTGGCCGATTCCGCGGCCCGCACCGGTGACGATGGCGACTTGATTTTCAAGTTTCATAAAGTGTTACAAAAGAATTGGAAGATTGGTTGGTTAAGATGGTGTAGGGGGATAAACGCGACCGCTGTGAAACCGGAATTCTGAATTACGATTTGAGAATGACAATTCGCCCGCTACATTTTCTTCATGTCCACGCGAGAGTTGCTCCAACGTATCATCGTTGATCCCGAAATATGCCATGGCAGACCATGCGTGCGAGGATTGCGTTATCCCGTTTCCTGGTTGCTGGAACTTATGAGTGGAGGAATGACGCATGAGGAAATTCTTACTGATTTTGAAGATCTGCAGCGCGACGATCTGTTGGCGACACTGGCTTACGCCGCGCAATTATGCGCAGTGAAGCGAATTCACTGAGCCAGCCGCACCCCACCGCGAACATTACTAAACCTAGTCCTGCATAGGTTATTCGCTCGCGCAAGGAATGGAATAGTGAATGCGGGTCGGTGAAAGCCGAGCCGGTGATCAACATTGCATAGATCAACATAGCCAGTATCAGGCCTCCGAAAAACCCAGCTAACACGCCGAAAATTAGTTTCAGAATAGTCATATTGAATTTTTCGAAGGTTTGTGGGCTTACACTTTGATCCAGCTTTTGGTTTTGGCGCTTTTTTCCACGGCAGCGAGGACTCGTTCGTTGGCGAGGCCGTCGGCGAAGGTGGGCTGGACACTCTTGCCGGAGACGACCGCCTTTACGAAGTCGGCGAAGGTGTTCACGAAGGTGTGCTCGTAGCCGATGATGTGACCTGGGGGCCACCATGCGCCGGCGTAGGGGTGGACGCCCTCGGTGACGAGGATGCTGCGGAAGCCACGGCGATCCTCGGGGTCCCCGGAGTTGTAGTATTCGAGGCGGTTCATGTCCTCGAAGTTGAAGGCGATGGAGCCTTTGCTGCCGTTGACTTCGAGGGTGATGTGATTTTTGCGGCCGTAGGCGAAGCGGGTGGCTTCGAGGTTCGCAATCGCGCCGTTTTTGAAACGGCCGATCCATGAGACGGCGTCATCGACGGTGACCTTGCCCATCTTTTTGGAGGCTTTAGCCCCGAGTCCAGCGCCAGCCTCGGCGAGGAGGGGGCGTTCCTTGATGAAGGTTTCCATGAGGGCGGAGACTTCCTTGATGTCGCCGACGAGATAGCGGCCGAGATCGATGATGTGGGCGTTGATGTCGCCGTGGGTGCCGCTGCCGGCGATCTTCGATTGCAAGCGCCAGACGAGAGGGAAATTGGGATCGATGATCCAGTCCTGCGCGTAGCGGGCGCGGTAGTGGAAAATGCGGTCGCCGAGGATGCCGTCGTCGATCATGCGCTTGGCGAGCGCGATGGCGGGGATGCGGCGGTAGTTGTGACAGACCATGTTCACCACGCGCGCTTTTTTCACGGCATCGACCATGGCCTCGCACTCGGGAATGTCCATGCCGAGCGGCTTCTCGCAAAGGATCGCCTTGCCGGCCTTTGCCGCGGCGATGGCGATCTCGGCGTGGGTGTCGTTCGGCGTGGTGATGTCGATGATGTCGATGGCGGGATCGTTCACGACCTCGCGCCAGTCGGTGACGGCCTTGGACCAGCCGAGCTGGGTCTTCGCCTTCTCCACGGCGGAGGGGTTGCGCCCGCAGATGGTGTGCAGCTCGATATCAACGGGGAGATCGAAAAATTTGCCGGCCTGGCGCCATGCGTTCGAATGGGCCTTGCCCATGAAATTGTAGCCAATCATGCCGACGGAGAGTTTCTTTTTCATAACGGATTCTGAGGTGTTCGGGAGTTGTTAGTTGAAGATGGAACGGGGATTTTAAGCAGAAGGATAGAGAGAGGGGAAGTTTGTTTAATGACGAAGCTCGAATGACGAATGACGAAAGAATGACGAAGCCCCAATGAAGAAAATCCGAGGCTGCGATGCCGGGTCATGGTTCATACGATTTGGAAGGCTTTGGCATTAATAGAATCTCCTGATCCTGTTGGGGTCGGTGAAGTCGTCAAAGTCGCGGTTGCGGGCTGCGTTCCAATTCGACATGTTCGGAGGGGTTTTGGACTTTTGGGTGCGTCGGAATTACTCTGGGGCGCCTTGACAGGGCTTGTCGCGGCTTGTCCTTTTTTCTGCGGTTCCTTCATCGATTTCTCGCGGTCTGGCTGTTCAGGCTACCTCGTCTCCGAAGAGAAGCCGGCGTACCTTTTCGGTCTTTTCCGGGGTGGAGAGGCCGGGACGCCCACGGGGTTTGGCGGGCTTTGACTTTGCCTCACGGGCCTCCTTGGTTTCAGCGGCCTGGGTTTTCTGGAATTCGAAGCGTTCGCGTTGCAGGCGGATGCGGGCGGCGCTGTGGTCAGAGCGGCGCAGGTTTGCAAGTTCGCGGCCGATGCGGTGCATGGCGGCTTCCTGTTTGTCGAGGTCCTGCTTTTCCGCGGCGGCCATGACTTTCTTTGCGAGGAGGAGATACCGGGCGGCGTACCAGAGGGCGATCTTGTCGGAGAAGCAGGAATTGCCATCCTCGCCATTGTAGATGGAGGAGATATCGTCCGCGTCATCTGAGACTTCTTTCATGAGTTCGAGGGCGTCGCGGCGGTTGGTCCATTCCTGATAGCCGCCGATGCGCCATGCGGCGAGATTTTGTTTGTTAATGGGCTTTGAGTCGAATTGCGCGGCCAGGATTTTTCGGACTGTCCTGTCGCGGTTGAGCCAGTCGAGTATTTCACGGGTAGTGAGACCGTTATCGAGACGGCGGTTGAGTTTGATGCGGAGGTCGCGTGGGAGACGTGCTATTTTTGATGTGCTGTTCATATCCCTTTATTTTACCGGCTGGAAGTAAAGGAATGCGGTGGGAATGTTTTAAGTCTGTGAAATTAATTAGCTTGACAAATTTAGGCTGGGTGTTTTTTAGAGCGGCAATGAACGGTGATTCCATTTGCGATGGGCCTGAACGAAAGTGCCGGGGAGTCGATGGGATGACCGCGTTAACGGATGTTGGAACCTAATTGAGATGTCGTTCAGGAAACTTTTATCGTTAACGTGCCTTTTTTGCATCGTGTTTGGTGCGCGGCTCTGGCTGATCAGGACATATTCCACCCCGGTGCCGTTCCGGGACCAATGGGACGGGGAAGCCATGATCCTGAAATCCTGGGTTGAAGGACGCCTGACTCCTTCCATGCTTTTTGTGCCTCATAACGAACACCGGATAGTGTTAACCCGCATTTTAACATTGGCGCTATTCTCGGTGAACCATCAGTGGGATCCGCAATTTGAAATGAATGTTAACGCTGCCATTTGCGGGTTGATCGCAATATTTGCCGCGCTTGCCCTGCTGCATGGGTTACCTTCCGTTTTTCACTGGCCGGTCCTGCTCACTGTGACAGCTCTTTTTGCGTTGCCTTATGCGTGGGAAAATACGCTTTGCGGATTTCAATCCCAATATTACTTTTTGTTATTCTTTTCCTTGGTCGCAATGTGGGGGATGGGTCTGCACGAATGTGGCAGCCGTGCATGGTATGCGGGATGCCTTGGTCTTGTTCTTTCCCTTTTTTCCATGGCCACCGGTTTTTTTTCAGCCTGTGCAATTATCGCCCTTCTGGTTGCCAGGACTTTTGCAAAAAGAAAACCGCACCGTGAAAACGTGAGAAAGGAGGTTGTAACCGGGGGTCTTTGTCTTATAGGCATTGTCGCCGGGGTATTGATGATGAGCGAAGTGCCGGAGCATGTCGCCTTGAAAGCCGGATCCGGGCTTGCATGGGTTGTCGCATTTGCCCGTGGCCTTGCATGGCCGTTCGCAGACATCCCCCTGTACGCGGCATGGATTCAACTGCCATTTATTTGTCTTTTGCTGCTCTATTTATCCGGTTTTAAAGCGCTTCAAAAGAAAGACTATTTCCGGCAAATCGAACTCTTGATTATTGTGGGGTTCTGGACGGTCCTGCAAGCAGCCGCCCTGGCTTATGCAAGGGGCGGCGGAAATGTATTACCGGCTTCCCGTTACCAGGATTTGCTTGCACTCAACGCCGCAGTCAACACCTTGTCGCTCCTTTTCCTGTTCTCCTCCATGACCCGTCTCGAAAAGTGGCAGGCGCAGACACGGTGGTTGATATCAATCTGGGTAATGACGCTGGCGTGGGGCTTGATAAAAGTGACCGTTGGGAACTTTGAGATGGAGATGCCTGCATACCACCGCTGCATGATTTCCGGAGAAAAGAATGTGGCGGGGTATATCGCGACCGGCGATTTTCAACGGTATCTGGCAGGCAAGCCCCCGTGGGAAATCCCGTATTCCCAGGCAGATTCCCTGCGGAGCCGCCTGGATGATCCGGTGATTCGCGGAATTCTACCCTATGATATTTGCGCGCCCCTTGAATTAAATCCCACCGGGCAGAAGGGCGTTGCCACGGAACCCTTTGTAAATGGCGGATGGGATCCTGCATGCGGCAGTCCCCCTGCCCAATTTTTGAGCGCAATAGGATCATACACCGGCCCGGGGGATGCCAGGACAGGAGTTTTTCATGCATCTTTTCAAACGAGGTTGCCCTATTTGATGTTTGTTTTTGCCGGTTATCCCGGAGAACAAAACCTGTCATTCACACTGAGAAATGCCGCCGGCGGAAATCAGCACGGTGTTAAATTCAATAGTGCGGTTGGCGAGACCTGGGCCGCAAAGTTCGTTCCCGCGCCTGGCCAGGAAACAGAAATCACCGCGACAGATGACAGTACGAATCATTGGTTTGCCTTTACAGCCCCTGTGCCGGTCGGCCGCCTGTCATATTACGGCCTGTTTTTCCTGACGAACGGCAAATGGATATTCTGGATCGGGATCAGCGGGTTGGTATTGACGGCCTGCAGCAACTGGCTGGAGAGGATCCCGGCGGAAGGGGAGGAAATTTACAAGCGATTGGCGTGAGCGGCATCCAAGTCATTCGCATCCCCGACTCCATGGGTACGCTTGTTTTACATGGGCTCATCCCTATTTGGACGGGAGGTTTGCGGCGAAGAGGTTTTGGATTCGCTGCCAGTGGAGTTCGGATGCGGTTTTGTCGTAGGCAGGGGTGTCGGTGACGGCGAAGCCGTGTTTGACTTCGGGGTAAACTTCGACGGTGTGATTCACGTTTGCGGCCTGGAGGGCGGATTCGAGCCGCGCTTTTTCCCCAGGTGTGAAGTGGGGGTCGATGCCGGCGATACCGATGTAAATTTCGGCACGCATTTTCGGGGCGAGGAGGTGCGGGCTGCCGGGCTTGCCGGTCGCGAGCCTGCCGCCATGCAACGAAGCGGCGGCGGCGATTCTTTCCGGAAAAGTCCCGGCGGCGGAAAGGGCGAATGAACCGCCCATGCAGTAGCCGATGCAGCCGGCTTTCGGGTCGGAGACGGAGGGTTGGCTTTCCAGAAAATCGAGGAAGCAGTCGGTATCCTCCATCACCAATTTTTGATTGAGCGACTGGAGAAGAGACATGAGGCGGTCGCGTTCCGGGCCTTCCTTGAAGATGCTTACGGCTTCGAACGGTTTGACCGGACCCGAGCGGTAGTAGAGGTCGGGCAGGAGGACGTGGCAGCCGCCGGAGGCGAGTCTCGCGGCCATGTCGCAAAGAGCCGGGCGGATGCCGATGGCATCCATGTAAAAAATCACGGCAGGCAGTTTTTCGTTTTCCTGCGGGCTGAAGAAATGGCACGGGGCTGTGCCGTCCTTCGTTTTGATTTCGATGGATTTTGCGTTGATGGAATGAGTTTTCAAACAGTGATAAAGCCAAAGGTCCAGGCCGTGTCTATTTCGATTGTTTTTTCAGGAGGATATTTTGCTCCATGGCATCCATGGAGAGTGTCATTGTTTTTTGAAAACCGGTGTAAGAGGAGGGGGGGAAGGTTCCGGTGGATTGCTGGAATTCGTAATTGTATGCCAGTGCGCCAGGGACGTTTTGCGGGGTGACTTTGCAGGCGGCGTAGGCGGAGTCCAGCCTGGGCTCCAGGGGATGAAACGAGGCGGCTTCGTAACCCGGCGGCAGTGTGAGCGTGACACTGGCGGTAACCTTCAGGGGAAAAATGAGGTGGAACGGGGATTGCCTGTCATCCAGGGGTTCCGCAGCGAGGAAGAAGCGTTCCCACAGGGCGGGGGCCTGGCCGATGATCTGCTGCCCGACAGGGCGAAAACTTTGTTTTACGACATAAGTCATGCTCATGACGAGAGGGGCGTGGTTGTCATCCAAGTTTTCGGCGGTGAAGTCCTTGATGTCAGCCGCGCTTTTGTTGCTCCACATTTGCTGCTGGATATAGATTTTGCGATTGGCGGAGTCGGCCTGCTTCAGGGACGAACGCAAGAGCGCCGCAGCGTAACCGGTGGAGGTGAGCGTCTCTTTTACCGAGGCATCCGCATGGTTGATGATTTCGATGGTTCGCTTCAAAGTGAGGGTGCTGCTTCCGGCGGGATAATCGGGGATGCGGATGAAGCGGGGTTCCTTTTCGTCGATGATCAGGGCGTCCTTGCCCGCGAGCCCGTACGGGACCGGGGCAGTGGGGTCGGTATCCTTGTCGGTGGTGTCAAAAAATTTGCCGCCACCGAGGGTCGGCGCGAAGACGACCATGTGATTGAACTGATCGAGGGAGGGGAGCTGCTTTTGCACGGCGCCCCCGGTATTGATCAACACCAGGTTGGCCGGGATGCCGGCCGCCACGAGCAACTGCTGGAGCAGGAGCGCGTGGTCCTTGCAATCGCCGTATTTGTTTTCCAGCGTCACGCCGGCTTTCTGAGGGATGCAGGCGCGGCGGCCAAATTCGATCCCCTTGTAGGTAAGGTCCTTCTGGACAAACCGCGCGAGGGCCGCGGCTTTGTCGAGGTCGCCCTGGATGCCGGAAGTTGTCTGAATGGCGACCTCGTGGAGGGCGGGATCCGACACCATGCGGTCGCGGATGGCCGATGCATATTGCTTCACTTCCGCATCCCACGTGGCCGCGGCATCGCTGATCCAGACCATGGGCATGTAGGTATCCGAGGGTTGCTGGTAGGGTTCCCAGCGCCATACGGGCGGATTGTTGACAGTCCAGCTGATGGCGCCATCCGCTTTTTTCTCCACGATGCCGGGAGTGGCCCGCCATTTGATCGCAGCGGGATCGCCCTGCACGTAGAGAATGCTCCTCAGGGTGGGAGCCTGCTTCGAAAAGGCGTGGGCGGTGAAATCGAGATCGTCGTTTTTGCCGATGATATTGCGCCGGGTGAAAACGAACTCGACGGAGTAGCCGGGCTGCAGACCGGGGACTGGAACGTGGAGCGTTTTCTTCTGCGTGGCGAGTCCGCTCGAGGTGTCGTCGATGGTGTAGTAATCATCCGCCCTGCCGGTCGAGACCGTCCTGCCCGCGGCATCCTTGATGATAAGCGAATTGACGAAGATTTCCTCGGAGAGGGGATCGTAGGGAAACTCGAGGCTGCTGAACTTTGTCACACCATCGCTGTCGAGGACCTTGATGACGCGGTATTCCGTGGTCTTGAACTCCTTCTTTTTTTCGAAGGCGATCGCTGTGGCGCTCGTCACGTAATACGCGCCGTAGCCATCCGTCGCCTGCTTGTCACCATCAGCAGGAGCCGCGCCGGAGAGCTCCTTTGGAAGGGGCACCGGGGCGATGGGGGTTTTGAGATCGGTGTTGCTGCCTTCGCCCAGCATTCCCGAGACCTGGTCGAGGCAGGCTTTTACGTCCGTATTGGAGGGTTCCTTTTTGAGGGCGGCCTCGAACGATTGTTTTGATTCGCGATACCACTTGAGGGCGTACTGGCTGCGACCCTTGAGGTAATTTGCGTAGGCCGAGTCGTAGCCGTCGGCGATCAACCTGTCGGATTGCTCGATGGACTCGGTGAATTTCCCTGCTGCGTAGAATGACTCGATGAGCGCATAGGCGACCTCGGTATCGGAGGGGAGCTTTTTCTGCTCCTTCTGCAGGAGGCTGATTGCGTCGTCGAACCTGCCCTGGGCGCGGTAGATGGAAGCCTCGAGGATCCGGATCTGGAGTGAATCGGAGTGGGCCAGGTATTTTTCGATTTCGCCGAGGGCGGTGTCGCGCTGGTTCTGCGCGGAAAGGAGGCGCGCGTAATTCGTAAAATAATCGTCGCTGCGGAAACCCGCATCGAATAATGCCCTGTAGTTTTTGATGGCGCCATCCTTGTCGCCACACTCGCCTTGAAGCAACGCGCGGTTTGCCTGAAGGGGCTGGTTGTCGGTGAGGAGATTCAAGTGCTGTTCCAGAAAATCGAGGCCTTCGCGCGGCTGTTGAAGCTGATCGTAGGCGTCGAGCGCATTGGAAACGAAGACCTTGCTTTCCGGATTGAAGCCGACGGCCTTCCTGAACCAGATCACACTTTGCTCGAATTGCTTTGCCTTAAAATAGGCGAGCCCGATGTCGTTGCAGACCAGGCCATGGGCCAGGCTTTCCTTTTTGGTGAAAGTCTTCGGGTCCGGCTGTGGCGCGGCGGTGAAAGTGATGCTGTCCAGCGCCTGATCGAGAATCCCGTCGTGCGACTCTTTTTTGCGGTCAAGCCACGCGGCCAGCAACCATGCAAAGCCGTGGCCTTTCGCCACACGCAGATGGTAGCGCAGGTCAAGGCCGTCCACAGTCCTGTCCGCGGAGAAGTCCTCCATCTGGACGCCGTCGCGATTCAGGGAACGGGTGCTGGTAATTTCGTCCCCGGGGTAAATAAATTGCAACCTGCCCAGGAGCGCCTTTTTCAAGATTTCCATGCCGGGATCCCCGCCGCCCAGGCTTACCGGCAGGACCATGAACACCCCGGTGGGCTGACGCATCGCCCCATACTCCGCGGAAGGGGCATCGTGATCGATGTTCGTCCATTTTTTGTTCCATTGCGTGGATGTGAGATCGACGGAGTAGCCGAAATTTTCGGATTTAAACTTTGTTTCCGCCTGCATCCCCGGGGCGTGAAATTCCTTTTCCGGATGGAGGAGCTGAAAATCCGACGCGAGAGACTCAGCCTCACTTTTAACGGTGTCGCGATTGCGGATATCCCCCCAGGTGATCAACTGGTAGGCGTAGCCATTGTGAATGATCATACGGTGAACGTAATAGAGAGACAAATTATCCAGTTCCGCCTCCGTCTCGAAAATGGCGACAGGCATCCCGTCCATTGTGGTGCGGGTATCCGAAACGAATTTGGCGGATTTCGAGGCGCTGTTCAGGTTGGACTTTGCGGCTTCGACGTAGGAATCGAGAGTAAGAGGGGATTCCATCCCCGGCTTTTCCGCAATGACGATGAAATAAACCTCGGGGAGGCTGCGGCGGATGCCGAGCGTGGCAGAGGAAATGATTTTTTTAATTTCATAGGGCATCCACGGGCGTGGCGGTGAAAATTTGAAATTCAGGTCTTCATAAACCATGGGAGCGACCGGCCCGGCGGCCTGTATCTGCGAGCGAGTGATGAAGCCTCTCACGAAGCTGACACAGAAAACCCCCACAAGCGGAGTGCAAATGATGAGCGCTATGATGGCGCGGACCTTTCCCCTGCGGTAACGGCGGCGCCTGGAGTATTCCACGAGGCCGATGACCGCGAGGATGCCGCCTGCAAATATCGCAAGGACGCCCGCGCAACGGATGAGCGCGAGGGCAATCGGGAAGCCGGGAATTTGTCTTGAAACGGGGGCGGCCAATATCAGTACCAGCATCCCGATGTACACGAACATAAGGGAAAAGACGCATTTGGTATTCGCGCTTTCCCTGCGGGAGGTCTTGATGCTTTCAATGATGCCGAATCCCAAACCCACCACCCAGAGCATGTAACCGACAATTTCCCCGGCGATAGTGGCGGAATCGGCATCAGCAATAAAGGTCATGGCTCAAGAAAATGTTTTCAGGAATGCGACTTCGATGGAGAGGAGCTCGACGACATTGCGGTCGAGGTTTTCGCGGAGTTCCTCGATGGCGGTGATTTTTTTCAGGACCAGCGCGGGGGTGAGCTTTGCGGCGAGGCGGGCGGTATCGGCAGAAAATTCGGGATACTCGAGCTGCGGGTTTTGGGGCTGGTGCTGATGGCGGAGGACGTCGGCCCACCAATTGAGAACGGTGGCGACAAGGCGGGAGCGCGCCTGGATGTAGCGGGACTCGGCGAGGGCCTTGAAATGCTCCTCGCGGTCCTTGAGCCATTCGCCATCGGTGGTTTTTGCGTAGCGCTCCTGCTCGCCTTCCTGCAATCCGTCGAGCTCGGCCTGGATGGTCTGTTTTGCGCCGGCGAGGACCTGGGTGAATTGGCGGACGAGGCCGAAGGCGGGGGCGATGCCTTTCGTTTCCTTCGTAAAATACTCGCGGAGAATCTCCAGGAGTTGCTGCTCGGTGGGGGTGGGCGCGACTTTTCCAGAGGAGGAAAGGGTGACGGAAATGCAGCGGGAGAGGATGGTATCCGGCAGTGCCTCGGGCTGGGTGGTGGTGAGGAGGAGCAGGGAATTATTCGGCGGTTCCTCGAGGGTTTTGAGAAAGGCGTTTGAGGCTTCCGTTTTGAGGCGGTCGGCCTCGAAGAGGATGCCGATTTTTTTGCCACCGAGCGAGGAGCGCATCTGAAGTTCCTTCTCGAGGGCGCGCACCTGGTCGATGACGATGCGGCGGGATTTGGATTCCGGCTCGGCGATGTGGACATCGGGGTGCTGGAGGATACTGGATGCTTGATACTGGATGCTGGATGAAGAGGCCACCAGTGCGGCGAGCCGGGCAACGAGGTCGCGCTTGCCGCTGCCTTGCGGGCCGCAGATGAGGTAGGCGTGGGCGAGGCGGTGCTGCTCGTGGGCGCGCGTGAGGAAATCGAGGGCGACGGATTTGGTGAAGGACATCTGAATTTAGGAAGTAGGAATTAGAATTTAGGAAGTAAGAGGCTGCGTGGTGAAAGGGCGGAAAGCGTTATTTCTTCTATATACTAATCAATTAAGCCGATCTTCACCGGTTCAACCCCCGCTAACAAACTTTTAACCGAGGATCGCCAATCGTAGCTGTTTTCTCCCCATGTTAGCAAAAGATAATCGGCAAACCCAACCAGGCGTCCTGATTCCAAAAGTAAAAGTTCAATGTGTTTACGATTGCAATCGCCAACAGGCGCAAATTCTTCACCAAAATATTTAGCCGTCAATTCATGTTGGGGGTAATGACGTCCGACGTTGATCAGACTTGGCCAGCAAAAATTTGCAGTTTCAGATGATCCTGTTCGAAAATCGGGGTATTCGATTTCCTTTCCACCATATTCCTGAACAAAATCGCTGAGGTAATTATTCCAGAGGAACCCATTTTGGATGTACAGTTGCTCGTAATCCTTTGCGCTTTTCATTGCGGTGTCAGTTTGTCTTTAAGGTGGGACCAGATGTCGGCTTCGATTTCGGCGAGGGATTTTGCGGCGTTGATGAGGTGGATACGATTGGGGGTGGTGGCGGCGAGTTTGAGGTAGCCGGCGCGGACGGCTTCGTAGAACTCGGGGGGCTGCTGCTCCATGCGGTCCACTCCACCGGGCGGGGGCGGGCGGTTTTTCAGGCGCCCGGTGGCGGTCTGTAAATCGAGATCGAGGATGAAAGTGATATCGGGAAGGGTGTCGCCAACGGCGAAGTCGTTGATGAACTTTACAGAGTCGGTCCCGATTTTCCGGGCAACGCCCTGATAGACGGTGGTGGAATCGAGGAAGCGATCGGCCACGACAGTGGTGCCGGCGGCGAGCGCGGGCTCGATGACCTCGCGCACGAGCTGGGCGCGGCTGGCGGTGAAGAGGAGGAGCTCTGTCTCGGGCTTCATGGCGTAGCCGGCTTTTGAGAATTGCAGGAGGTGACGGATATCCTCGCCGATGGGAGTGCCGCCGGGCTCGCGGGTGACGATGAAGGGAATGCCGAGGCCCTGGAGCCGGGTGGTGAGGCGCTGGATCTGGGTGGATTTGCCGCAGCCTTCTGAGCCTTCGAATGTGATGAACAAGCCGCGGTGCATAAGGCTGGCGATGTAAAAATAAAGCCGGCCGATTGTCGATGATGAAACCGGATATTCCGGTTCCGGCTAGCGCGTGATTACGCGGGGGGCGTCGTCGTCGGTTTCCTTTGCCACGCGCTCCGTGCTTTTGCGGGAGTTGATGACGAAGTCGTTATTGTCGCCGTAGCGGGACCATGGGCCCGGGGGAATGTCGCGGAATTCCACAAATTTCCAGTCGGTGACATCCTTGGTGCCGAAGCCGAGGTAATCGCGAACGGCGGGGGAGACGTCGAGGCCGGCGCCGCCATTGATGTTCCATTTCGGCGTTTCCCTGCCAAATACGTATTCCCAGTGATCCGTGCGGAAGGGGCCGCAATCGGCCCATTGGGCGTAGCAGACCTTGCCATTATGACCGCGGATGGCGATCCAGCGATTCTGGCAGACGGATTTGCCGGGTCTTTCAAAGGTGTCCTTGAACCATGGGATGACCTGATACGCCTCCGGCTTGGTGGTGCCGTGTGTGACATCATTATACGGGAGGGCGAAGTAGAAGGGATTCTGGCGCGGAGTGAATGCGACAGGGGCATAGTTGCGGCGCGCGGCGGGATTGGGATTGTCGAAGCCACCGTAATTGGATTCCCAAGAGGCGTCCCATGAGCTTTTGAAGTTTGGCACCGGATTGTTCCCAGCGGCGCTCTCGCCGACCCAGAAGACGGTGGTTACGATATTCGTCTTCCACGGGTAGCGCCCGAAGACGACACTACGGCCTGTGGTGGGGATAAAAACCTGGGGCTCGATCTTCAGCAAGGCGCTTTCGCGCAGCTTCATGGCGTACTTGGCGAAGTCGGAACTGCTTTGGTAGGGGGACTGGGAAAAAGCGGAGGAGACGGTAGCGAAAACTGCCGCAAATCCAAAAAGAGCTGGGAAGAGTCTGGTTCTCATATTTGGGTTGGCTCTCATTTATAGACGAATATGGCTAATCCGTAAAGCGGATTTTTATTTTGTGTCCGGTTTTTGTATTATCTTCTGGATTGATTACATAAAATGGTTTGGGTTTACCCTGAGTGGATTGATAAAGTACAAGATTTAACAATTTATCTGGATAATAAGAGCATCAAGCATGCCGTGGGCGGTGCGGGGAAGGGGGGTAAGGAGTGGAAAGCTTCTTTGGTTTCGGAGAATGGAGATGACAAAGAAGGCTGGGAATTATAGGTAATGGAGAACCTATGATCAACTTTGGCATTGTTGGGGTGGGGTGGCGGACCGAGTTTTATCTTCGCATCGCGAAGGCGTGTCCCGATCTCTTCCGTGTCACGGGGCTTGTGGGGCGGACGCCCGAGAAAGCTGCGATCGTCGCAAACTGGTTCGGGGTGGTGCTTTACAACTCTGTGGATGAGCTGGTGCAATCCACGAAACCGCTTTTCGTAGTGACGAGCGTGCCGTGGGAGGTAAATCCCGGCATGCTGAAACGGCTGGCCGGGCGCGGGGTGCCGGTGCTTTCGGAGACGCCGCCTGCTTCCTCCGTGGAGGAGATGGCGGAACTTAGTGCGCTCGTGGGGAAAGGAGCGAGAATCCAGGTAGCGGAGCAGTATTTCCTCCAGCCTCATCACGCGGCGCGGCTGGCATTTGTGCAAAGCGGCAAGATCGGGCGTGCGACGCAGGCGCAGGTATCGGTGGCGCATGGCTACCATGGCGTGAGTTTGGTCCGGAGGCTGCTCGGCGTCGGATTTGAGAACGCGAAGATCACGGCCACGGCTTTTAAATCGACCATCGTGAAGGGGGCGGGCAGGGGCGGGCTGCCGTCGCGGGAGGAGACCGTGGAATCCGAGCAGGTGATCGCGTGGCTGGACTTTGGGGACCGGCTGGGTGTGTTTGATTTCACGGGCGACCAGTATTTTGCGAGCATCCGCGACCCACGCATCCTGGTGAGGGGGGAGCGGGGTGAGATGGTGAACAACTCGGCGGTTTACCTGAAGGATTTTCTCACGCCGATCCATGTGGATTTCATCCGGCACAGCGCGGGGGAGCATGGGAATCTCGAGGGGCATTACTTGAAGGGGATCCAGGTGGGCGATGAGTGGGTGTATCGGAATCCGGTTGCGCCTGCGCCGTTGTTTGACGATGAGATTGCCATCGCGGATTGTCTTTTGAGGATGGGGGAATATGCGTGGGGCGGGGCGGATTTTTACCCGCTGGCGGAGGCGTGCCAGGACCGGTACCTGGATATTGCGATCCATGAATCGGCGCGGGAGGGGAGGACGGTGGTGACGGAGAGCCAGGCTTGGGCGGGGTAGATTTTGGCAGGGGTGCGGGGTAGCTGACGGTCGGTAAGGGTTGGCAAAGGTTGATTAGCCCTGGCAGATTTCAGGTGAGGCTGGCGATGAGTTTATTCAGACGGTGGCCGTACTCGACGTAGGTGCGGTAACAGTTTTCCTCGCGGGTGAGGGTGGCGTCGGGAAGGGCGGGGCCCATGTGGGGTTCGATGGAAATACCTCCGGTGTAGCCACTTGTAATGAGATCGGCGAGGATGCGTTTCACGTCGCCCTGGCCTTCGCCAGGAAAGCACCATTGCAGTTTGCCGGTGGCGGTGTCGAAAATGCCGTCTTTCACGTGGATGTAAGTGACGTGTTCCTTTACGTGGGAATAGAATTCCCATGAGGATTGCTTGGGGCGGAGTTTGGAGCGGGAGTAGTCGTCGTCGTGGACGGGGTTTCCGGTGTCGTAGACCAGCTTCAGGCCGGGGACGTTTTCGAGGAGCTTGAGGGTATGGCTCCAGCTCATGCCGCCGTAGTTGCCGCAGTTTTCGTGGACGAGCGTGAGGCCCGCGCCGCCGAACATCTGCTGCAATTCGCGCAGGCGGCGGAAGCGTTCCTCCTCCATCTGGTCGTCGCCCTCCTTGCGGATGGGGTAGCTCATGATGCGGATGAGCTTCGTGCCAAGCCGTTGCATGCGGGGAATTGCGCGGCGAGCCTCGGCGAGCGTGATCTCGAATGGATCCTCGATATTCTTTGCGCCGTTTGCGATTGCGGAGCCAAAGCTGTTGATGGTGATGCTCTCCGCAGCGAGTTTTTCCACGACAGCCTCGAATGCGTCGTCGGGGATGTCGTGGAGATTTGCGGCGGGGAAGTCGCCGATCTGGACATTGCGCATTTCGATGTTCGACCAGCCGAGTTCTTTTGTGGCCTTGATCTGGGTGTCGAGAGCGGCGCCGGCTTCGTCGGCGAAACCTGTGAGGTATATGGGGTTCATGGTGTTTTAAAGGGGGATGGTTATTGAAAGGAGGCGGCCATGTCGTCGGTGGGAGCCCTGGTGGGTTTCTTTTTCTTTGTCCGCGATTTTGAGGAGGCGATCTGTTTTTTCAGGAATTTTTCGTAAACGGCCGGGTTGAGGGGGAGATCGACGGTCTGATCGGTGATCGATGCGTAGATGATGGCGTTGGCGAGTTCCACGGATTGGATGCCTTCCTCGGCACGGGCGATGAGCGGCGCGCCCTCCTGGATGGCTTTCACGAAATTCTTGATGATGCCGACATGGCGCTCAGCCGTGCCGTGAATGGGAATTGTGACGTTCCATGCGCCTGGTTTGCCGAAGCGTTCGGGTGTGGTGCGGCTGAACTCGGTGGATGGAATTTCGTTGCGCGTGTATTCCAGGTGGTCGTCGTGCACCACGATCCTGCCGCGCTCGCCGACGATTTCGCGGCGGTCGGTGCCCGAGGCTTCGCCGGTGGTCGCGACGAGGACCGCGGTCGCGCCGTCCTTGAACTCGAGGATCGCGTTGATTTCGTCCTCGACCTCGATGTCATGGTATTTGCCGATGGGGCACCAGGCCCGGACGCGCTTCGGCAGGCCGAAGATCCACTGGAACAGATCGAGATCGTGCGGCAACTGGTTCACCAGCATGCCGCCGCCCTCGCCGGCCCATGTCGCGCGCCAGTCGCTGGAGGCGTAGTAGGCTTCGCTGCGAAACCAGTTGGTCATGATCCAGTTGATGCGCCGGATGCGGCCGAGCTCGCCGCTTTTGACCATTTCGCGGAGCTTGATGTAGCGGGGCTCGGTGCGTGTATCGAACATTGCCGCGAAAACCTGGCGCTTGTTCTTGTGGGCGGCGATGAGGCGCTGGCAATCGGCCTTGTGCACGGAGACCGGCTTTTCGACGAGGACGTGGAGGCCCTGCTGCAAGGCGTCGATGCCGATGGTGGTGTGATCGTAGTGCGGCACGGCGATGAGGATGGCGTCGATCAAGCCGGAGCGGATCAGCTCCCGGCTGCTGGAGAAATGCCTGATGTCCGGAAATTGGGCCAGGGCCGCAGGTGCGATGTCGCAGATTGCGACGAGTTCGCAATCCGGGACTTTCTTCGCGAGGAGGTTTCTGGTATGACTGCCACCGATGCTACCAATACCTACAATGCCGATGCGGACGGGTTTCATAAGATGGAGGATTGGGTTCATGCCAAGCATGGTGGCAGCCCGGCGAGTTTTCGTCGTCCAGATCCTCCCGCCGTTTTTTTTTGAACGATGAAACCGTGGCCCGAGCGCGAAGTTTATACCGGGGAGACCGCGGTGTTGCCGGAACTGCCGCTGGCCGGACGCGCGTTGCGCAGCCGCGCCAGCGTGCCCGGTCTCCAGGCGCATGTTCACAGCGGGATCCTCGAAATTTTCTTCATCGAGCGGGGGCGTGTGGAGTGGTGGGTGGAGAAGGAGGTCCATCGCGTTTCCGCAAACCATATTTTCATCAACCGTCCCGGCGAGCGGCACGGGTCGGTCGGGCTCGGGGTGCGGCCGTGCGGTTATTACTGGATCCAGCTCGCATTTCCCAAGGGCCGGCTGCCGGGTTTGCCGAAGAAGGAGTCGGATTCGCTGCGCGCCGAACTTCTGGGCATCGAGCCGCGCTGTTTTCCGGCTTCGCAGGAGCTCAAGCGCTGCTTTCGCGAGTTGCTGGAGCAACATCGCATGCGCCCGCCCCACCAGGCTGTTGCCTTGCGGGCGCTGCTGCACTTGCTGCTGGTGCGGTTGACCGGGGATTTTCGCAATCACGCCGCGAAACCCGCGCCCGCCCGCAAACCCTCCTACGCGATCCGGAAGGCGATGAACGGGATCGAGACCAATCTTGCGGATATCAAATCGATCCGTGAACTCGCGCAGATCTCGGGCTTGAGCGTCACGCAGTTCAGCGAGCGGTTTTTTATCGAGGCGGGATTTACGCCGGCTGTATATCTGCGGCAGAGGAGGATCGAGCGGGCGCGGCAGCTTTTGCTGGAAGGCGGCACGTCGTTGACCGAGGCGGCCATGGCCACAGGGTTTTGCTCGAGCCAGCATTTCGCGACGGTGTTTAAACAAGTGGAGGGGATTACCCCGCGGGATTTTGTGGCGCGGCATGCGGACTTTTGACCGCGAAGGGTGGGAAGAACGCGAAGGCGGGGTAATGGCGAATGACGAATGACGAATGACGAATCGAAAAAGACTGGTGAGCAAGCGTTAGACTTATTCGAAGAGAAAGGGCATGGAGCGCCGCTTTGTGACGAGGAAGGGTGCCGGCTTGTAAAACGAGGCGGCTTCGAGTAGTCGTCTGGAGATGAAGGTGGAGCAAATTCTCGATGCGATCAAAGCGTTACCGCCATCGGAACGTGCGAAATTGTGTAAGGGCATCAGGCACCTTGAGGCAAATGATGTTCCTGGTGATTTCGTCGTGGCGCTTGACGAGTTTGCGCGCGGAGGTTT
>Ga0302319_10003027_pt1 | contig 35555 bp, 18 predicted proteins | sample Bog_T0_2_FD_203319 | JGI IMG/M metagenome (GOLD analysis project Ga0302319, IMG submission 203319) | Peat permafrost microbial communities from Stordalen Mire near Abisko, Sweden - Bog_T0_2 | ecosystem: Environmental > Terrestrial > Soil > Wetlands > Peat | place: Sweden: Abisko, Stordalen Mire...
AGAATCGCGTCCTTCGGGTTCTCAAAATCTTCTGACGCGTAGTTCGCAATGAGCCGGGGTCGGGCGAAGTCAGAGTCCCCAGAGGCCTCGACCTTGAAACGCACAGGGAATGCTTCACCGGAATAGTATGCGTCGGCTCCCATTTTTGTTCGTTGATTAGCAGGATAGAGCATGACCGAGGTGATTGGGAGAGCCGCCCCAAGATCGATCTGAACCCAGGATGTGGTCTCCGCGCTACTGGCATGCTTCGACCGGTAGGGCCTGTAACGGTGAGTTGGAGTCGCAGCAATTCGATGTCCCGTATGGATGCGCGCTGCCGGTGGAAGTGCAAAGAGGATCTCTGCGAGGAAGACATCTTTGATCAACAACCCGCCCCCTGCAAGCGAAGCTGTGCCTTGGAGAAAGTTGCGCCGACTCACCCCCGCAGTTTGCCGCATTTCAGTCTCCGCAAGTGCATCTGGATGTTTCTGATGGCCCATCGTTTCCTCTTTCCCGAAGAACTGCCTTGAAACCTTTGAATGACGGGAGATTGCGACGCCATAGGCGGCGGGGTCTCCAGCCATACCGCCTAGAAAGAAAATCGCAGCGAAAATTGCATGGATCGCGGCGCGTTCATTTGGTAAGTCGCTTGGCCTAGCGTCGGTGACGTGACACTGTTACTGGCACCGGTGAAGAGCGGATGATTGAATACATTGAAGGCCTCGGCGCGGAATTGCAATTCCTGGTTCCGGATGATGGCAAAGTTCTTCATCAATGCCAGATCCGTTCCAAAAGTGCTTGGCTGTGTGCCCGCGGAGCGGGCCGTGCCGTATTGTCCTGGACCAGGCTGCGTGAAGCAGGCTGCGTTGTAGATTTGGAAGCGCGTCCGATGGAAGCCAGCCATCGGGTTGCAGACGACGTCGGCATAGACGGGATGCAGCGAGCTGGTATCAGCGTTATTGTTGGCTGTAATCGAGAAGGGTTGACCTGTAGCGAACTGTTGAATCCCCGTAAGCTGCCAGCCACCCACAAGCTCCCGGTTCGCGATGTTATTGGAGTGGAAGAGTTTTTTTCCAGGTCCAAAGGGAAGGACATAGACTCCGCTTAGCTCCACGTTGTTTGTTCGATCGAAGCTTGCACGGCCGTACGTGAGGTGCGGGTTATATAAGTTCTGAACGTCATTATTGTCTCCGTCCGCATCGTCCATCGCTTTGCTCCAGGTGTAGCTTGCAAGGAACTGAAGACCGTTAGTGAGCCTTCGTTCGAGTTTTACTCCCAGGGCGTTGTAGTTCGCATTCAGGAAGTTGAGTTGGCCATCAATCGGGCCGGCAAAGGGGTACGGACGTACATCGAACTTGCCCGAGGTGTTGCCAGCGGAAAGGGCATTGGGCTGATTGAAGTCGGCACGAACTGACTGATGTCTCTCCACGCTTCCAAGATATTCCAGCGTGAGCATCGTGCTCGAGCCGATTGTCTGCTCGATATTCAGATTCCATTCCTGTGCGGAAGCGTCTTTAAGGTTGCGGCTGATCGTATAACCTCCCTGACCCGGTACTGATGACGGGTCGGGAACGAACAACGTCTGAATATCCTGCGGATCTGCGATGTTCAAGCTATAGAACTGGTTGATGACGTTCGGGGAATACAGCAGCATGAACTGCAGATTGTTGTAGAGGATCGGCGCGTAGTAGATACCGTAGCCGCCACGAAGCACCGTGGTTTTGTCAGCGCTATAAGAGAAACCCGCGCGAGGTCCCCAGTCGTTGTAGTTTGCGCGCCAGCTTCCGGGGGCATTTGAATCTGTGGGAAGAACGAAGAGAGCCGCTCGGCCATTCTTGTCGTTTGGCGGATTCATGAAGTCGTAGCGAATGCCCAGGTTGAGCGTTAGACGCGGCGTAATCTTCCAGTCATCCTGCACATACCCTGCAACGTCGAACTCGCGAAAGGCACCTGCGGATACGCCGGTGAGCGCATTGCCGGTCACGGGATAGCCAAGTTCGAGGTCTGCGAGGGAGTTTCCTTGATCGGATGAACTGCGCACGCCATTGATGTATTGAGACGTGGCAGTGCCGTCGAAGTTATAGATGCCGTTGTTGCCAACCACCCAGTCGCCATCAAACTGGATTCGCACAAACTCGGCACCGAAGCTGAGGGTGTGATTGCCGAGCTTCCATGTCAACTGATCCGCATACTGATAGCGGTTTTGAATAGCACCCTGAGGGGAATACGGATCACCGAGGGAGGTGTAATTCGCAAGAGAGATCGATGGCGGCGTAGACTGCTCCAGCAGCGGATGGACATTCTCCAGTCCGTAAACATTTGCGTAATTCTTAACTCCGGTTCCCTGCTGATTCCTAAGGAGATTGCTTCGGTTGTAGCCGATCTTTACCGTGTTGACGATGTGGTCGTTGAAGACGTACGTATCCCCGAGCGATGCATTCGTTCCCGTCAACGGGATAGTAATTCCAAACAGGCCGGGGGTGATGGTGTTGTTCACTCCCGAGCTATCCAGTCGGGCGACGGTTCCGAACAACTGATTCTTCGTAGACATATTCCAATCCACACGGGCCAGATACTCATCGAAATCGCTGCTGGATGGAATGTTGACGATGTAATTGACGTTGTTCGCATTCAGCGGCACGTTTGGCAACGGATAATTTTGCAGCCAGAGTTGAGCGAATGGGCTGATGCTCGGCAAGGTGTTGTTGGTAAATGGTTGCGACATACCTGTCGTGGGATCGTACGTTGCGGGGTTGTAGATGATCTCCGGATCCGCGGAGAAATTGCCTGCGCGTTCCTGGACCGTGGGAACGCGATTCAACGAAAGGCCGCTTGTGTGGCTTCTGGAGCCAGAATAGTCGAAGAAGCCAAACAGCTTATTGTGAAGGATTGGGCCGCCAAGGTTGCCGCCGAACAGGTTGTAGCGCAGCGGAGATTTTGAGGTTGCATACCAGTTGCTGGCATTCGCTGCGTCATTCTGGAGGAAGTCATAGGCGGTTCCGTGGAATTTATTGGAGCCGCTCTTGGTAATCACATTCACGACCGATGGCTCATTAAAATAGGCGGGTGCATCGCTTGTTATCGTCGATACTTCCTGACTTGCCTCTACCGAAGCCAGGATATTCGCGGTCTCGGTGAGTAGATTAGTATTGTCGATACCGTCCTGAAGAAATTGCGTCTGGGCAGCTCCCAGGCCTGCAATCACTACGGCATTATTGGTTTGGCCGTAGAAGCTCTGATCTCCTCCCGCTGTGCTCGAGTCCGAACCCGACTGTGACGCTGGTCCCAGCGTGGATATGTTGAGAATGCTCCGGCTGCTATTGGGGAGGTTCACTAGCTGTTCGCTGTCCATGGAGGTGGAGACTTCGTGGCTGTCCGTCTGAAGGGTTAGAGCTCCCGATGCTCCGTTGACGGTGATCTCCTGGGAAACACTTCCTGGCTTGAGCTTGAAATTCACCGTCAGACCGCCGAGGGTAAGCACCGCGGATTGCGTTACCCTCTCGAATCCGTTGATCGTGGCTGTAATCGCGTAGGAGCCAACCGTTAGTGAGGGGGCTGAATAAAAGCCACTTGCATCGGTGGTGACGGTGCGAACAGCAGTGGTTTGCGTGTTCTTGATCTCAACTTTACTGTTGGGGAGAGAGGCGCCTGCACTGTCCGTAATGGTTCCCGTGATGCTGGCGAGGTCGCTCTGGGCGACGAGTAGGTTGCTCGGCGAGAGCATTGCCAAGGCCAGCGCGAAGAGTGCGAAGAGTTTATGACGAATAAGCAAGCTGTAGAAGGAATATGCAGCTCTGAATCTTGAGCGTCTGACCGTTTGTGCTGGTGTTTGAAACAACGTGGTCACGGATGGACCTCCTGAACTGAATCTCAATAACGCCCCCAGTCAGATCATGCTCAGCGGAATGCAATAGGGGAACTACTTTCCGATGGAAACAGTAGGGGAGGGGACAAGCGACCGTCAAGGAGACGAGGGAAGAAAGGGGCCGGATTTCGCTGAACGATTTTATGAGGGAAGGTTGAATTCCTCATAGATGCCAGGTGTTGGCAATAAAGGAGCTAAGAGCGCGCCGCTGCAGATTGCGCGTATGACTCTCTGGGGTGTAGTTTCATTCGATGAAATGCTGAGGAACGAAGCGTCGCATGCAAAGAAACCGGACAGCCTCATATCAAATTGAATCGGTGGGCCGCGCTTGCCGCATTCTTCGGATCCTTCAAATAGAAGGGAGCCTACACCTGTTCAAGATTGCCGAACGTGCGGGGTTAAGCCGACCGACTGTCTTCCGCCTGGTCGCCACGCTTCAAATGAATGGTCTTGTTGTGAAGGATACCGATCGCACGTATCGGTTATCGGGCGGATTCAATCCTGGACAACGGTTCCGAATCGGTTATCTCGCGGAAACCAGCCAAACCTCCTTTTACAAGGCAGTCACGAGGGGTCTTCTTGAAAGTGCGGAACGAGCGCAGGTAGATCTGGTGGTGCTGGATCGCGATAGCCAACACAACCTAGGAACGGCTTTGGAGAATGCAGAGAAGCTTCTAGCTGAAAATGTCGACCTGATTATCATGTTCCAATCCTTCGCCCAGGTTGCGGCGGTGATCTCGACCCGTGTCAGCAGCAGGAACATTCCGATGATTGCGATCGAGATCCCCCATCCCAACGCTATTTATTTTGGGGTCGATAACTGTCATGCAGGATTAACGGCTGGCCGTCACCTCGCTCGCTTCGCCCAACAGCATTGGCAGGGACAAGTCGATGAAATCCTTCTGATTGGCTCACCTAGAGTTGGATCGTTGCCGGAGGCGCGACTCACCGGAAGTCTTCTAGGGATTAACGAAGTACTTCCAAATTCCACGCATGCAAAGACTTCGATGGTGAATGGCGACTGGCAGTTCGACGCCAGCTATGAAGCCGTAAAGCGCCATCTCGACAAGACGCGCGCCCGAAGGATGCTTGTGAGTGCAATTTTCGATCCTAGTGCATTGGGAGCCTTGCAGGCATTTAAGGATGCGGATCGTCTTCAGGATTGTGCGATTGTTGGACAGAATGGCTCGATCGAAGCTCTTCTCCAGATGCGAAAACCAAATTCGAGGCTAATTGGTTCCGTCGGTTATTTCCCGGAGCGGTATGGAGAACAGCTCATTGCGCTTGCGCTGGACATCCTCACTCATAAGAACCCCGTTCCTAATGCTGTTTTCATCAAGCATCAGCTATTAACACCGGGCAATATCAATCAACATTATCAAGGCTAGAGGGCCCGGACTACCCTGGGACTGGGGCCGTCTTACCGCGCGAACTTAGTCCACTAAGGATCTGGCACAGATCGGCCCCGGATACGCTAAAGTGTTCTGTAAGCCTTTACACGAGGGCTTTGGCGCTACCTGCTCCGAGATGTAAACGGCATTTCTATGAACATTGAGGCTGTAGCCAAGCTCGCAAAGGTGTCAACCGCTACGGTGTCGCGCACCATCAACGGCACAGCGAAGGTAAGTCCGGAGACCGCCGAACGAGTCCACAGGGCAATCGAAGCCCTCAATTTTTATCCTGACACGAACGCACGGGCTCTTGGCTCGGGACGAAGTAACTTGTTCGGGCTCATCATTTCGGATATCACGAATCCCTTCTTTCCCGAGATTGTGAAGTCCTTTGAAGATTTCGCCGTGGCCAACGGGCAGGATGTCCTGATCTCCAATACAAACTACGATTCGGAGCGCATGAAGCTATGCGTGCGCCGGATGCTGCAGCGCCGAGTCGATGGGGTTGCCATCATGACCTCGGAGATGGATGAGAGCTTGGTGACAAGCTTCCGCCGCCGTCACATCCCTCTTGTCTTTCTCGACTCGATTGCAATCGGCCCCGGTATCAACTGTGTGCGCATCGACTATACCGCCGGCATCAACGCAGCCGTGGAACATCTGACGAATCTTGGACATCATCGGATCGCATTTATCAGCGGCCCCCTGCGCCTCCCTTCGGCGCGAATCCGCTATAAGGCGTTTATGGAAAGCTCGGCGAGAGACCACCTGGACCAGAATCCCCACCTGATGGAAGAGGGCAACCATCGGGTTGAGGGAGGGCACGAGGCGATGCAGCGGATTCTTACCTCTGATGCGATGCCCACGGCAGTTCTGGCTTCGAACGATCTGACCGCGATCGGCGCGATGGGTGCCATCACCGAGGCTGGTTTGCGCGTCCCTGAGGACATCTCCGTAGTTGGCTACGATGATATTCAGCTAAGCGCCTACACCACTCCGCCGCTCTCGACCGTTCGCCTGCCGCGTGCTGAGATCGCCCGCAGTGCGTTCGATGCCCTGCTCCAGGCGATGCAGCCTGGGGCGTCCAAGCCGAGTAGCGGCAAGGAATATGTCGTTCATCCAGAATTTGTGGCGCGGAAGTCTACCGGCCCTGCACCCAAAGGGCATTGAACGCTGCGCGAACTTAAAAGCTCTGCCATCCCGAAGGATGCAAAGGAAACCTCCCGTGATCCGCTTCACTCTACATTCACTCACCGTCGTTCTACTTGCCTGTCTCGCTTCGCCTGCCTGCACGTTGGCGCAGGGTGGCGAAGCCATTCGGTTCGATACGACAACCAAGGTCTTCCGCATCGATGCGGGAGGAGTTACGTATGCCTTTGGCGTGAATAATGCCGAGGAACTGCAGCCGCTCTATTGGGGCCGTCAACTTGCAGCGGCGGACAAACTGGCGGCCGCACACACCCTGCCGGAGGTTGCATCCTTCGATGGCCCGGGAACCGTGACGCAGGGTGAATACAAAGGCTGGGGAGGTCAGCTTTACCTGGAGCCATCCCTGAAGGTGAGCTTCGCGGATGGGAACCGCGACCTGGTGCTGCACTATGTCTCTCACTCCATTGAAGGCGACACCCTAACGGTGCTGACCAAGGACATACAGCAGGACCTATTCGTTGAGTTGCGCTACGCGGTCGATCCGGCGACGGGCGTGCTGGGACGTTCGGCGCTCATACGCAATGGAACCAGCGAACCATTGATGATCGAGCAGGCGGCCGCGGCGACCTGGAACCTGCCGCGGGGTACGGATTACACGCTACGATATTTGACCGGTCGATGGGCAGCTGAATGGAACCTGCAGCAGGAGGCGATCCGACCAGGGCAACGAGTGCTGGAGAGCCGGCGCGGGTCCACAGGACACCAGAACAATCCGTGGTTCGCTATCGAGCGAGGGGCTGGCCAGGACGAAGATGCTGGAGACGTGTGGTTCGGGGCGCTGGCGTGGAGCGGCTCGTGGCGCATCACGGTAGAGCAGGATCAGGTTCAGCAGGTGCGAGTGACCGGTGGGTTTAACCCGTTCGACTTTGGCTACAAGCTGCTGCCGGGCAAGACGCTGGAGACGCCGGTATTCTATGGCGGCTATTCACACGATGGGATCGGCGGAGCTTCCCGGCTGCTGCATCGGTTCGAGCTAACGAAGATTCTGCCTCAAGCTCCCAACCCCAAGCCTCGGCCGGTGATCTACAACTCATGGGAGGCTACGGGGTTCGACGTGGATGAGCCGGGGCAGGAGGCCCTGGCAGAGAAGGCTGCGTCTATTGGCGTGGAGCGTTTTGTGATGGATGATGGCTGGTTCGGGCAGCGCAAGACGGATCACGCGGGGCTCGGCGATTGGTACGTGAACCCGCAGAAGTTTCCGCATGGCTTGAAGCCGCTGATCGACAAAGTGCACTCGCTGGGTATGGACTTTGGGCTATGGGTTGAACCGGAGATGGTAAACCCGAACAGCGATTTATATAGGAAGCATCCGGACTGGGTGCTGAACTTTACTGGGAGGCCTCGGACCGAGGCGCGCAATCAGCTGGTGCTGAACCTGGCTCGTCCGGAAGTGCGCGCTTATGTCTTCCACTTTCTCGACGACCTTGTGAGCCATAACGACATCGCGTTTCTGAAGTGGGACTATAACCGCAACTGGACCGAACCTGGCTGGCCGACGGTGGCGCCCGATGAGCAGAAGCAGGTCTATGTTGCCTATACGCGCAATCTTTACAGCATCCTTAAGGAGCTGAGAGCGAAGTATCCGAAGCTGGAGATAGAATCATGCTCCGGCGGAGGAGGGCGCGTGGATCTTGGCATCCTCGCGCTGACGGATGAAGTATGGCCTTCAGATAATACGGATCCGTTCGATCGCTTGAGGATTCAGGATGGGTTTACCTACGCCTATACCCCGGGGGTGATGATGGCATGGGTGACCGACTCGCCGGGCTGGGCGAACAACCGGACGACTTCAGTGAGCTATCGCTTTCTTTCGTCGATGCAGGGTTCCCTGGGCGTGGGAGCGAACCTGAACCACTGGGCACCGGAAGACTTTGCCACAGCGAGGGACTTGATCTCGGCGTACAAGAGCATTCGCGACACAGTGCAGCATGGATCGCTGTACCGCCTGGTCTCACCGCGCGATGGGAGCGAGCAATCGGTGACGGAGTCGGTGGCATTGGACAAGAAGCAGGCTGCCCTGTTCACGTTCCTGCACTCCAGCACCATGGGTTATCCGTTCCCGCGGGTATTTCTGCGGGGGCTTGATCCTGAGATGGAGTACAGGGTAACGTCGATCTCCGGGAAGCTCGCAGGAGATACTCCTGCAACTGCATCGGGGAGCTATTGGATGTCGCATGGCGTGGACGTCGAACTGCGCGGAGACTTCCAGGCGGCAGCGTTCCGGTTCGATGTGGAGGGGCGGTAAACCCTTGGCCGGCTAGACCTCCTCGATGGGGACAGCGGTGAGGTTGAACTCTGCAGTTTGGGTGCCGAGGCGGGGATGTTTGGCGGTCAGGCGCACCGTGCCAGCGGTCTCCCTGGCGCGGATCCAGATGGCTCCGGTGCCTCCGATGAGTGCGAAGGGATTGTCGCCGATGAGTTCCGCGGGACCATCAAGAGTGAAAACGATGGGATCGTTGGCGTAGGTGCGGGTGGCTCCGAACTCGTCGGTGACACGGAGGACGACTCGGGTGGAGTCGGCGCCATCGGCCTGAAGGGTCGTGTCATCGGGCAAGAGCAGGAACTTGCGGTCGACGCCGCTTCCCGAGAGGGATTTGGAGATGACTTGCTTGCCCTTGAGGAAGCCATCAATGCGTAAGTCTCCCCAGGCGAGGTTGAAGTGCCTGCGGTTGAGCTGGAGGACGAAGGGTGGATGAGTGAGATGCTCAAACTCCTCGCGATCCGGATCGAGTTCCGCAACTAATTTCCAGGGATTGCTCTCGAGGCTGTGTTCGCGAACATAGAACTTGAGGTGGTCGCAGTTAGAGCACACAACTGCCTTGCTGAAGAAGATGGACTCGTCGCTGCTGGCCCAGTGAAATGCAGGCTCCAGAACGATCTCTTCGGAAGGATCACACTGCGACTTGTAGAACCCGGCGGCGGGCTTGTTCTCGCGGAAGATGTCCGTCACGCCGTGATAGCAGATGCGGTCGCCGGCACCGAAGTTCGCGTGCGTGTTGTAGTCGAAGGCGCACCAGCCGATGCCGCCAGCATACTGCGGGTTGGAGGCGAGCTGGTTATGGATGCGTGCGTGACGCAGCGTGTGCTCGCGCTGCCGTTCGTCGTCGTCGGTAGTCTTGGTGGGAAAGGTGTGGCCGACGAATTCCGTATTCAGGTAGCGGGGGTGATTGGGTGGACGAAGCGGAAAGCCGAAGTCGTTGATGGTGAAGACATCCTCGAGAAGTTCGGATTCCTTGAAGTTGCGGATGCCTCCCGTCTGGCGGGTCGTATCGAGAGCATGCGCGAGCGCGTTGGTGCGGGTGTAAAAGCTGTGATCGTCCGGCGACTCGTTGATGCGGACGCCCCAGAGGATGATCGATGGATGATTCCAGTCGCGGCGAATCATGCGGCCGACGTTGTCGATGGCGGTCTGCTTCCAAGGCTCGGGACCGATGTGCTGCCATCCGGGAATCTCCTCCAGGACGAGGAGGCCGATCTCGTCACAGCGGTCTAAGAAGTGGCGGGACTGCGGATAGTGAGAGGTTCGGACGATGTTGCAGTGCAGGCCGGTGCGTAGAATGTCGGCGTCCTTGCGCTGCACGCGAGCCGGCATGGCCTGGCCTACGAAGGGAAAGGTTTGATGGCGATCCAGACCACGCAGTTTGATGATCTTGCCGTTGAGCGAAAAGCCGTGATCGGTGAACGTCGCTTCACGGAAGCCGATGCGGCGCGTGTCTGCGTCGATCTCGCGGCCGCCGTTGAGCAGGCTCACATGTACGGTATAGAGATGTGGGTGCTCGACGTCCCACATCTGGATGTTGCCGAGGTTGGTAAGGATGAAACTGTGCCGGGAGGGATCCTGTGTGGTCTCGGTGGTGGCGTAAGCTGGCGCGGCGGTGTCTGGATCCATTGCAGCATTGGGATCGGGCGCGCTGGTGAGTTTGGCGTGCGTAGTACCGCGCGAGATGACTTTGTCCCCGTCGCGAAGCTCGAAGGCAAGTTCGTGGACCTTTGCGGCCTGACCAGCGAGGAAGACATCGACATCGAGTGTGGGGCTGCCGCTGAGCACGTTGTTGGGATGCGCATGGATGTTGTCGATATAGGTGGGCGGGACGATGCGCAGAGAAACTTCGCGGTAGATTCCGCCGAAGGTCAGGTAGTCGATCTCGTCGCCGAAGGGAGGGATGTCTGCACGCTCGGTGGAGTCCAGCTGGACGACGAGGGTATTATCCGCGTCGGCGCGCAGATGGTCGGTGAGATCGAAGGAGAAGGGAGTGAAGCCTCCCTTGTATTCGCCGAGTGGGTGACCGTTGATCCAGACCGTGGAGGCGGTCATGGCTCCTTCGAAGTCGACGAAGACACGATTGCCTTTGGCGGCTGCGGGCGCGCGAAAGTGCCGGCGATAGGTGGAGATGAACTCATAGTCTTTATCGTCGAAGCTGTGCCATGGCATTCGGATGTTGCTGTGGGGGATGACTACGGTATCGAAGCCTGAGTCATCGAAGTCGGGATGATGCGCGCCTTCAATCTTCGCCGGCTTGTAGCGCCAGTTGCGGTTGATGAGAAGAATCGTGCGACCAATCGCGGGGGCTTCTGTCTGCGCAAACGCTGGCGTCTTCGCCACAGTGGCCGATGCGATCGCCGCTCCGGTCATCTTGATAAACTTACGTCGTTTCATTCAACGTCTCCACTGGTAAATAGCTATGGCCTTTTGATTTACATGCGGTTGGGGAGTGCGACAGTGTCCCATAGTACCGAAGGCGAGGTAGGAATGTAATCCTTTACATGACTGCGACAAGCAGTTAGGGTTGCGCGGTATTCTGCTAGCCCGTAGCGAGGCTAAGAAGCTGTTTTAAAGTGAGCGCGGAGCCCGAGGTGACCCGGCGTGGCAAGGTGGGAGCGATCACGACGGCCTGATGTTGGCCTTCCCACCAGACGAGGAACGAGGATTGTTCGGCGCCGTGCAGCCGTTGCTGGTTGACCCAGTGATAGTAGGCGGCCATGTTGGCATCAACGAGCGAGCCAGCGGGGTCGAGCTCTCCGGGGGATATGGTGTTGGCAAGCAGCTCATTCATCGGCTTCTGGCGCTGACGAGGAGCGTAGCGGACTAAGAGCGTGAGCGGCTCCGCTCGGCGGAGAGCTTCGCGCGTAGTCCACTGGGCGAAGGTGGTGCTGAAGATCTGGGTGCCTGAACCCTCTGTGAAGATCTTCACCTGAAAGCGGTCGAGTGCAGGATCGCCCTGGCGTTCCATGCCAAGCTGTGCGGGAGACATCTGCGCGAGCTCTGTCCTTAGTTCTTCGGGACCCATGCCGGGCCTGGCAATCTGGGTTTGCATGAAGCTGAGCAGCTTGTCGCGGACTGGAGCAAGCGTGCTGTAGCTGACGGTCGTGAGTGCTTTGGTGGTGGGGTTGGGTGCGCCACCGTCGATGTACCAATGCGCGTAGTCGATGGGATGGGCGGCGGCGCGAGCCTCCGTGGCGGCGAGCAGAACTTCGAGGCCTCCTTCGGGTTTTATCTGCGAGAAGAAGGTTCCGTGCTTGCGAAGTGCGAGGAAGAGCGGCTCCGGAGTGGTTGCGGTTCCCTGCCCGATGATGGCGATGCCCAGACGGGCGGTGGGCAGTGAAGGTAGCGGTCGCGCCGATTGCAAGCGATCGCCGTAGGACACCGCAGCTTCTCGGAAGGAGTCTTGCTGATGTGTGCTCCAGAGATAGGCGGATTCCTTCTCGATGAACTGAGCGGGTTTGGCGACCCAGTCGGTGCGCTCGAGCGACATGGCAAGGTCGAGCGCGGCGAAGGCATGGAACCACTGCGCTAGCTGCGGTGCAGGGAGATCGCTGAGGATGGAGAGCTCTTGCTCGATGCGGATACGTTCGACGGGGAATTTGTAGTCGTATTCGATGAGTTCGCGCAGAAGGCTGGGGAGGAAGCTGAGCGGAAGCTGCTGGAAGAGCGTGAGGTGTTGGACCGCAAGCTGCCGCGCCTGCGGAGGGTAGGCATCGAAGTTGGCGGCGTGCAGGTCGCGGGGCAGCATGGCTAGAGTAGCTCCCGGATAGGCCTACCCTGCGATTGCGCGGCGTTGAAGTCCATCATGGCGCCGATGGTAGGCACGAGATCGATCGACTGCACGGGGCTGTCGTAGACGACTCCGGGCCGCACGCCTTGTCCCAGGGCCATCATCCAGGTTGTGCGCGAGGCAGGATCGCCGGTGCGATGGTGCTGGAAGCCGTTGCCGCCGGCATCTTCGTCGGCGTCGCGGCCGAAGTCGGGAAGGATGAGGAGGGTAGTATTGCCGGCGTATTCGGGCTCCTGCTGCACGGCCTGCCACAGTGCGGCGCAGAGACGATCGGTGCGGCGAATGGCGTCGATGTAGAGGGAAAAGGCTCCGGAGTGTGCGATGTCGATGTCGTGCATGGTGATCCAGAGGAGGCTGGGCGACTCCTGCCGCATGAGCTGGCGAGCGATGTAGACAGAGAGCTCATCGGGGCTGGCGAGACTCTTAGCATGCTGTGTAAAGTCGTCGACGGAGAGCTTGAGGACTTTTTCCAGCTGCTGGAGTTCGAACTCGCCGCCGCTGATTTGGGGAGCGTAGAGCGGCGTCTCGTAGTTGTCGTGCAGCAGGTGGGCATAGTCTGCTTTGGTGCCAGAGCTGGCCGCGCTGAGCAGGTGCTTAGGTAGGATCACCCGGGCGCCAAAGCCCGCTCCGTAGCTGCGGCTGTCGCTTTCGCCGATGCGATTGAAGCCGTTGCTGGGAGCGACGACCCAGGCATCCGAGATCGGCCGGCCGAGGTCTTTGCGGAAGTATTCGAACAGAGTGGGGTGGTCAGGCGGTACGGCGGAGAAGTTGTTGAGGGTTTCGTAGACGCCAGTGGCGAGACTCGCGGTAGCGACGTAGTGGCCAAGGATGCCGTGGTTGGTGACCTGCGTAAAGAAGCTCGACTGCGGCGCGAGCTCGCCGAGCATATGAGGGATGTTGACCCGGCCTTCGGGGGCGAATGTCTCCTGATCGCGGGCGCCGCCACCGAAGGTAATCACGATGATCTTCCGCTTCTTGATTACGCCGGCTGCTCGAACCAACGGGCTGGCGCTGACAAGTGCTCCTCCAAGTGCCATGCCGGCAGCATCGCGCAGAAAGTCGCGCCGCGTGCGACCGAAGTGGCGCGCGATCTCCCTCGGCGCTAGACTTCGAAGCTGGGCGGAGGAAGATCGATCGCTGATGAAAGAAGCCATGCGTGCCTCGGTTATGGAGTACCGTTAGCCGACTTGGAGGTGTACACGAACTGCTTCAACTCGTCGCCTTCCTTGTCGGAGGCGGAGAGATGTTCGGCGCGAAGTTTCTGGTAGACGGCGTATTCGGCCTGCGCCTTGTCCTTCTCTCCGATGTGGTTGTAGACGGAGCCGAGACGGTAGTGCGCATCGGCGAGCTTCGGATCGAGCGCGATCACGCGGAGGTACTGGGGCACAGACTTCTGATAGTCGTGACGATCGGCATAAAGATTACCCAGCTGAAAGTGCGCGTCGGAAAGCTTATCGTCGAGTGAGATCGATCGCTGCAGCAAGGCTTCCACCTCCTGCATATCGACCGACTCGCCGGCTATCTGTCCGCCCTTCCAAAGGCTCATCGCGTAATAATACTGCGCCTTTGCGTTGGTTGGCTCCTGCTCGGCGTAGCGCTGGAAGCGCTCGACGACCTGCTGGGTGTGGCTCTGCTGACTGTAGTAGGCCTTGGAGAGGAAGAGGTAGCAGCGCGGCTCCTTCGGGTCGAGGTCGGCACCCGCCAGAAGAGCGGTGACGGCTTCGTCGTACAGCCCGCGCGCGTAGAGCGAGATGCCAAGACCGATCATAATCCGGGGAGAACGGGGATAGCGCTTGGCGGCTGCGCGAAAGACCTCGATGGCAGGGTCGTAAGTGCGGTGCAGGAGAAGCTCGCTGCCCCAGTCGAAGAGATTATTCTCGCTAGGGTCGAGGTGCGAGGCCATCTCAAACTCGTTGGCCGCATCCACATATTTGCCTTCCTTTTCGTCGATCTGCGCATCGAGATCGTGCAGCTCGCCAGTGTTCTTCTGTTGCAGTAGGGAGTGAATCACCTGGTGCGCAGGTGCGTATTTCCCGGTCATCAACTCTGCGGTTGCGAGATCGTACCCATTGTCGTATGCGTCGGGTTTGATCTGCTGCGCTCTCTCGAGCAGCGGCACGGCCTCGGCGAGCTTACCGGTCTGAATCAAAACCTCGCCGAGATTGTGATTGGCGGTATAGTCTTCCGGCGCAAGCGTGAGCGCCCTTCGAAACTCATCGCCGGCCTCCGCGACCCGGCCGAGCCGGAGAAGACTAGCGGCGAGATTGGTGTGCGCCTCTTCCGACTGCGGGTTGAGACGAGCTGCGGTTTCGAAGTATGGAAGGGCGCGCTCGTCCTGCGACATGGCGGCATAGCAAAGGCCAAGTAGCTCCTCTGCAGAAAAAAGCCGGCTATCGAGAATCGCCGCTTCTGAGTTCGTCGCGTGTGGGAGAGCGGCCTCAAGCATTGCTGCTGCCTGCGACGGGCGGCCGGCGAGGTAGTCCGTCTGTGCGGACTGGACGACGGCGGACAACTGCGGATAGGATTCGCTTCCTGAGCGCGTTTTGGGTTGCTGGGTCACGCTCCGCTGGGCACTAGTAATCGCGCTCCAAAGGACGCATCCCACAGCCAACATCCGATAGCGGTTGTTCCGGCCTGTTATCAACGCCACCGACCTCGCGCGAGCGGACCGCTCTCTCTAACAATAATCCCCGCACACGATAAAGCCCGGAGGGACGCATTACGGCGTTCCTTCGGGGCTCTGAATTTCCAACTAGAAGTACACCTTTACCGCAAATTGGATCTGTCGCGGGTCATTGGGATTGTCGCGCGTGGCGCCAATGAGTCCAAAGTTGCTGTTGTTGAAGTTGGTTGCGCCGCTGATAGCGACGACACCGTTGCCACCGAATCCAGGAGCGCTGAAGTTTGGATGGTTGACGATATTGAAGACCTCGGTGCGGAACTGGGCTCGGAACCGCTCGCTGAACTTGATGTCTTTGAAGAGCGAGAAGTCGAGGCGATGGAATCCGGGTCCGGAGACCGTACCCTGCGAGTCGCCGAGGACCGCACTGCCCGTGAGTGGAATGCAACCCGGAGTAGCGGCTGCTCCCAAAGGACAGGCTTGCTGGAATGCAGCAGGGTTATTGAACCAACGAGGTCCATTGGCCGTGATGTGAATACCGAGATCAGGATTCTGTCCTGGCACACGGACATCATTACAGTTGGTACCCGCAGTCGTAGCACTCGGACAGCTGAGCGTGATGGGTTGACCACCTTGGAGCGTGAGGATGTAATTTGTCGACCAGCCACCGAACAGATTGTTCATGCCTTTGCCGGCGGACCCCATGAAGCGCTTTCCAGTGCCAAATGGGAGGTCATAGGTGCCGCTGAAATGCAGTACCTGCCGGACATCGAAGTCCGCCGGGCCATAGTCAAAGCTGGGTCCGAGACCGGGTACTGCCGGAGCGCGGAAGTTTCCGAGACTGCCACCGTTGAGGAGATCGAGTGCGTCACTGAGGGTCTTGGAATAGGTGTAGGCGAAGAGGAATGCCAAACCATTGGAGTAGCGCTTTTCAACTTTGGTTTGTAGGCCGTTGTAGTTGCTGTAGCCCGAGGTGGACTGATAGCTGGCATTGGAGGCGAAGTCGGGGAACGGAATGGTGCCGCCCGCTCCGGGTGAAGCCGTGTCCTTAGTGTTAGCGGTCTCCGGCAGAATGGCGGTTACGTTATTGCTGCCGATTCCAATTTGTAGATGCTGCGCCTGGGTGAAAACATAGGACACGGTAGCGGAGAGCGAACGAGTGAGGGCATACTCCACGCTGAGGTTGGTGCTCAGCGTACGAGGGGTCTTGTATTGGAATTGCAGCCCTTCCAACGCCAGCCCTTCCGGATTGACGAGAGCTGGATTGAAGCTCAAGCAGGAGAGACCGGAGGCGATGGTCGCGGTGCCCCCCGGACCGGCCGTGGAACAGCCTGCATAGGCCGTGTTATAGCTGACGGGAGAAACTCCTTGCTCGCCAGGGTTGGTACCCGCTGTCTGTCCTGTGTAGTTGAACTGGAACTGGAACGGATAGTTTTCACCGATGTTTGGTCCGTAGCCCTGGTTCTCGAACGAGTTATAGAAATACCCGAAGCCGGCACGGAGGACGAGCTTAGGCATAGCCTGATACGACACGCCAATGCGCGGGGCTACGTTGGTCTTCTGCGTCTGGACAAGACCCTGGCCGTACTTGTCAGTTTGATCCGGTGTAATGCCATCTTTCACTAGCAGGTTGTAGAACGCGGGATAGGTACTTTGCAGAGGAGCATCTTCCTTACCGGACGCAGGGATGAGGTAAGTGGGAGTTCCGTTCGGTGCTCCGCTGGGAACGAAGTTCGCCTGGCCGCCATTGGTCTCTCGGATAGGGGAGAAGTAGTCATAGCGGACGCCGAGATTGATCGTCAGCTTGGGAGTTGCCTTCCAGTCGTCCTGAATATAACCGGCGAGGTAGGTGCGATAGTCGTCGGTTTTGCTTGCGTTGGAAGCATTAACCGAATCCGCGCCGCCCGAGTAGTCGAAGCCGTTCGGCACGGTGGCGGCCTGGGGCGTGATGAGGAACTGGGCCAGACCGGTCGTGCTGCTGTTCTGTGCAGGAACATCGGTGTAGGTGCCGTTGTAGTCGAAGTCTCCGTGTGAGTACGGTGGCTGCAGGACGTCGTTCTTCACCAGTTGCGATTCGATGCCGAGTTTAAAGCTGTGGCTCTTGTACACCTTGGTAAAGTCGTCGGTGATCTGAAGAGTCTGGCTGGTCTCATCCGACGGGAGGTACGCGTTGGTTCCGAGAGTTGCGAGGCCGCCGAAGGTGATTTCGGGAAGACCGCCATTCTCAGCAAACTGCGGAATTCCCTGGATTCCGTACTGGGCGGGGATGCCGCTGGTGCCTCCCTCTGGGCCGTAACGCGTAGTGTGCAGATGGTTGAAGCCCGCATGAAGCACATTGACGGTGGTCGGTGTGAATACGTGGGTATAACCAACCACCGACTGGTTGGAGTGAGCTGTCTGAATGCCCTGCTGGAAGGCTCCGCCGTCGGCGATACCGCCGAAGACGCCGGGGATGTACTGCGGATCGTCCACATAGCTGAAGCGGACGAAGACCTGGTCATTCTTACTGGCATCGTAATCGCCACGAACATCGAAGGCGTTCCGATGCTCATAGAGATCGGGGCTGGTGACGTAGTTGGAGGCGTAGTTGCTGTTGGTTGCCGCGGGGAAGAGGGAGAGGATCTTCAAGCCCGTTGGATCTAGACGATTGGCGGGAATCTGATTGAGATTGCAAGCAGACTGTTGGAACGTCGTTGTGCTCGGTGCGCAAGTTCCGAATGGATCGCGCACATAGCCGGTCTGGGTTGCGACCAATCCGGAGACTGGATCGACTTGTCCCGCGGTTACAAGACGCGTTGTCGCGGGATCAAGCACCGTTCCGAGAGGAATGGTGCGGTCAAGCAGATCGACGAGCGGCTTAGCTCCGGCCTGTCCGTTGAGGATGTCGGCGAGGTTGGTGAACCCGCTGCTGACCTCACCCGCGGTGGGCACGGTTGCCGTGGTGGTCTCGCCCTGGACGCGGCGGAGACCTTCATAGTCCCCGAAGAAGAAGAGCTTGTCTTTGATGATGCGGCCGCCGAGGGATCCGCCAAACTGATTCTGACGGAAGGCTGCCTTCTTCTGACTGGAGGGCTCAAAGAAGTCGCGGGCATCGAGTACATCGTTGCGAAAGAACTCCCAGACGGAGCCGTGCAAGCTGTTGCTGCCAGACTTGATGCTGGCGTTGAGCACAGCACCAGCAGCGCGACCAAGTTCTGCGCTATAGTCTGCCGTTTGCACCTTGAACTCGGCGATAGCGTCGAGCGGAGGAAGAACGACGAAGTTCGTTCCGTTGAGGAAGTCGACCGCGTTCGAGTTATTGTCGATGCCGTCGAGCAGGTAGTTGTTCTGGGCAGGGCGAAGGCCATTCGCGGAAAACGCGCCGGAGTTCGCATTGCCGCGGGTATCCGCCTGCGGACTCTGCGTGCCGGCGCCGAGTTGGGCAAGGAAGGTGAAGTTACGGCCGTTCAGAGGAAGGTCGTTGATCGTCTTTTCGGTGACGACCTGGCCGACGGAGGACTCGTCGGTCTGCAACTGAGGCGGCGCTGTGGTGACCTCGACCGTCTCAGAGGCTGATCCGGTCTTCAATTGGACGGGCACCTGCAGATGCTCCGCGATATTGACCGTCAAGTTCTGTTGGGTTGTCTTCTGAAACCCATTGGCCGTCACGGTGATGGAATAGTGACCGATGCGCACCGGGGAGAAGGTGAACTCGCCGGAGCTATTGGTGGTGCCAGTCAGCGTCAGTCCCACATCGGTATTAACCACGGAGACGGTGGCATTCGCCACCACGGCACCCGTGCCATCGGTGACGATTCCGCTGATCGATCCTTCATCGACCTGCGCCCGCGCGGGCAAGGCTGTGCCGAGTAGCAAAGATAGAATGGCTACTGCAAAGCAGCCCGCTTTCAACGTGCGTGTGATGGGATTGCGGTCGTATTTCATCCGAAAAGCTCCTCAAAAAAGTTCTTCTCTCGAACTGCAAGCCCGCACAGCATTGGCATAGCCAACGTCGCGATTATTGCCCATTCTTGTATAGCTCTCCGTCTTTCAATGGAGAGCTATACCACCCTGGAAGGTGGGTTTTCCCCCGATCGAATCGCCGAGGTTCAGAGAACATGTAACCGCTTGCATAACTTCCCGCGAAACCCTACTCAAAGACATCTAGAGATGTCAATAGGGAAGTTTGAAATACGTTGAAACTTTGAAGGGGAGCGCCTTCCTTACGGTCACTCGTGGCTGAGGGCGTAGAGAATGGATGGTATTCTGCAAACGTTGCGAGCCTTGCTGTTTGAAAACGCATGTCCGACCGACCCCTCGCCAAACCGAAACTATCCCGAAGAGAACTCCTGCAAAGCCTTGGCTTCACAGCCCTTTCTCTGCGGGCAGCGCCATTCTTCGGGAGCGCTCTGTTGCCCCCCGAGTTCGAGACCCTTCCACCCTGGGAGGCGTTTGGCACCGCCGAAGTCTTTCGGTATAGGCCTCACTATCCGGCGCAGTCCATGCTCGCAAACATCCTGGCCCTCGTTCCAGCAGGGTCTGACTCGTATGTAACGGAGCGCTACGCGGCTGAGATTGGCGAGGTCTTCGATCGATGGAGCGTGGAGTTGCGCCGGGGCAAAGATCTGCGCTCGGGGGTGCGCAATCATGCTTCACTGCTCGGGGCGCTGGCAGACTCCATGCAAGCCTCGCTCACGCCAGTACGCGAAAGCGTCAGGCGGGATCGAGCCGGCATCCGTGTCACACAGCGGACATTTGCGCCCGCGGTTGAGACCACGCCGGCTCGCTTAATGGCAGAGCTAACCGAGTGGCTCGGGCCAATCGCAAGTATTCATATCGCCGAATTCGAGATCTACGGGATCGATGTAGTTGCCACCACACCGCTGACCGTGCGGATGGATATGCGGTATGACATCGCAAGTATCCGCGACGATCAGCACCGGGAAGAGCGGGTAGGCGCATGGCGTCTTGTATGCGCCTCGACGATGCAAGGGGCGTGGAGGATTCAGCGGTGGGAGGCGGATGACGAGATTCTTAGCATAGGAGAGGGTGCTGGCTTTGTCGACGTTACCGCCGCGTCGCTCGCGGGGAATGAGTCCTATACGAAACAACTCCTGCATGGGGTGGACTTCTGGCGCACGGTGCTGGATGGTGCCTCCGGCATTGATATCTACGCGAACAACGGCGTTGCTGCAGGCGACTTTAATAATGACGGCTTTGACGACTTGTACGTCTGCCAACCTGCTGGGTTACCGAATCGCCTCTATCGCAACCGGGGCGATGGCACGTTCGAAGATGTCTCCGCTCATGCCGGCGTGGATGTGCTCGACGGCACGGCCTGCGCGCTGTTTGCCGATTTCGAGAACCGTGGATGGCAGGACCTATTGGTTGTGTGTGGCAGCGGACCTCTGCTCTTCCGCAACCAGGGGGACGGCACATTTGCCTTGCAGCGTGATGCTTTCCAGTTCAGCGCTCCACCCAACGGGACATTTACGCATGCAGCACTCGCGGACTATGACAACGATGGCCGCCTCGACATTTATTTCTGCACCTACCAGTACTATCTTGGGCTCGATCAGTATCACTATCCGGTGCCCTACTACGATGCTCGCAACGGGCCGCAGAATTGCTTAATGCACAACGCAGGTGGGGGGCGATTTGCGGAGACCACGAAATCCGCACGTCTCAACATCGAGAACAACCGATACAGCTTTGCATGCGCGTGGGGAGACTCCAACGGAAAGGGCTTACCCGATCTATGCGTCGCAAATGATTTCGGCAAATCGCAACTCTACCGCAATAACGGCGACGGCACGTTCCAGATGGTCTCTCAGGAATCGCATATTGAAGAGGCTGCGGCGGGAATGAGCGCGTGCTGGACTGACTTCAACAACGATGGGCACCAGGATATATACATCTCCAGCATGTGGGAGGCCGCAGGCCAGCGCGTGTCGCAGCAGAAGCAGTTTCATGCGGATGCAAGTGCGGATATTCGCAGATCGTATCGGCGCCAGGGCCAGGGGAACGCGCTGTATACGAATAATAGCGACGGGACGTTTCGCAATGTGGGCGAGGAGTCCGGAACGGCCATGGGACGCTGGTCCTGGGCGGCCGACTCCTGGGATTTCGATCACGACGGATTCACTGACTTATATGTAACCAACGGCTATATCTCCGCTGTCGACAAGACCAATATCGATAGTTTTTTCTGGCGGCAGATTGTGGCCAATTCGCCTGAGGACGCGTCAGCCCGCCTTTCGTACGAGCACTCGTGGAACGCGATCAATGAGCTTGTCCGCTCGGATGCGTCATGGAATGGCTACGAACGCAACGTGATGTTCGCAAATAACGGCGACGGCACGTTTGCAGAGGTGTCTTCGATTGTCGGGCTCGACTGCGTGGAAGACAGCCGTTCCTTTGCCCTCGGGGACATCGACCACGACGGGCGACTGGAACTGATTGTGAAGAATCGCAATGCTCCGCAGTTGCGTATCTTTCATAACAATCTCAAGCCGATTGGTAACTCGGTAGTATTTCGCTTGCAGGGTCGGACGAGCAATCGTGATGCGATTGGCGCAGCTATCACGCTTGAAGTAGGCCTGCTCAAACAGACGAAGTATGTGCAGGCGGGCACAGGTTTTCTTTGTCAGCACTCGAAGGAGATTTCTTTCGGTGTCGGTAACAATGAGGGGCCACTCAAGGCAACCGTGCGCTGGCCAGGTGGCACGATGCAGACCTTTGATGACGTACCAGCAAACCACCGCGTTGAGATCGAGGAAGGTAAAGCGGTGTTCTCCGCTAATCCTTTCGCGAAGACTCCGGCGCACTTCCAGCAGGACTCTTCCGAGCTACCGGGGGAACCTCTACCTCGGCAGATCGAGACGTGGCTGACCACACCGTTGACGGCACCAATCTTTTCGCTAAGCGATACGACCGGCACCGTACGGCAATCGGGGCAGTGGCTGGGCAGCTATGTTCTGCTGGCATTGTGGGCCACGGGCGCTCCTGAATCAGTGGAACAACTGCGGCACCTGCAGACGTCACTCATCCACCTGCAACCGGCGATCACGGTGCTTGCAATTAACCTCGATGAACCTGCGGAGGAACACTCTGTTCGCGCCCTTGTCGCGAGGGAGATGTTTTCTTTCCCTGTTCTGCTCGGCACTCCTGAGATAGGTGGAATCTATAACATTCTCTATCGATATCTCTACGATCGACGCCGTGATCTTTCTTTTCCTACGTCCTTCTTGATTGATAAGAGCGGACGGATCATCAAGATCTATCAAGGCATGTTCGCTGCAGACCATTTAGCGGCAGATGTTAAATCGGCACCCGGTACACTCGATGAACGCATGCAGCGGGCATTGCCTTTCAAAGGCAAGCTGTATCAAAGTACCCTCCAGAGAAATGACTTCACCTACGGCGTCGCACTCTTTCAGCATGGATATTATGCGCAGGCAGAAGACTCTTTTCAGCAGGTCGTTACAACGCGTCCTAATGATCCTGAGGCTTATTACAATCTCGGCACATTGAACCTTCGGCTCAATCGTTTCGAGAAAGCGCGGGAATACCTTGAGCGGACGATCAAGCTGCGACCGGATTATCCAGAGGCTTGGAACAATCTGGGTATGATGGCCGCTCAGCAGGGACAAGCTGAGGAGGCGGTCAGGGATTTTCTGAAAGCGCTGCAATTACGACCGGAGTACGAAATAGCTCTGGTGAATCTTGGAAATGTGTACCGTCACGCACACGCGTATCCGCAGGCAGAAGAGGCACTGAAGCGCGCTCTTGCGTTACAGGGAGATGATCCCGAAGCTCACTACAGCCTTGGCATGGTGTACGCGCAGCAAAATGAGTTGCAGGCGGCGGCCGACTCGCTGCAGACGGCGGTTTCCTTGCGACCGGTGTACCCAGAGGCGATTAATAACCTGGGGATTGTGTATGTGCGCCTGCAACAGTTGGATAAGGCTGAACAGCAGTTTCGAATTGGCATTGAGTTGGCGCCGGAAAATGACCAGGCCTACCTCAATCTCGCGCGGGTCTACGCTCTCCAAGGCAACATGGCCAAGGCACGCGAAGTGGTTGAAAGCTTGCTTAAGCTCCAGCCTCAAAATGCGGCCGCCCTGAAGGCGATGGGACAACTTCAATAAGGCTGTGCTTCCGCGGAGCGATCGAGCGTCACTATAATCTGCGCATCATGTACACGCCTCGACGCCACTTCCTTGGCTCCACTCTTATTCTTCTTGGCAGTGCTCTGACTGATGCGCTCGCAACGCCGTTGTGGCGATGGCAAGGGTCGCTGACGGTAGAAGCTGCCGAGACCAAGCCGGGGAGCCTCGGTGTACGCTACGTCGATGTTGCGCAGAGCGCGGGCCTCAATGTAACCAATGTCTGGGGAGGCATTGAACATAAGCGTTCCATTATCGAGACAAAGGGGAGTGGGCTTGCCTTCTTCGATTTTGATAACGATGGCTGGCTTGATATTTACCTCACCAACGGCGACCTTCTGAACACTACGTGGCCGTCCGGAAAAGCGCCTACCTCGCATCTGTTCAAGAACAATCGCGACGGTACCTTTACAGACGTCACAGAGAAGTCGGGTCTTGGCATGCGGGGATGGCAAACTGGGGTCTGCGTGGGGGATTATGACAACGATGGATGGGACGATCTCTTCTGCTGCTTCCTGGGGCACAACCAACTATTTCGCAACAACGGTAACGGCACATTTACGAACGTGACGCGGAAGGCAGGGCTCTACCAGGAGCACGGCCGCTGGGGTGCAGGATGCAGCTTTCTAGACTACGACCGCGACGGCCGTCTTGATCTCTTCGTCTGCAACTATGTGAAGCTCGATCCAGACAAGCTAGAAAATATACCGATCACCAGCGACCAGGCGACCTGCCAGTGGAAGGGCGTGCCAATTCTCTGCGGCCCCAGAGGTCTGCCGCCCGACATGAACATCCTGTTTCACAACAACGGCGACGGCACCTTCACGGATGTCTCTGCGAAGGCGGGGATTCTTGCACCAGGCCCTCGCTACTCGATCACGTCTGTGTCCTATGACTTCGACAATGACGGTTGGCCGGACATCTATGTTGCCGTGGATTCGATGCCGAGCATCTTGTTCAAGAACAATCATGACGGTACGTTTACCGATGTAGCCGTGACCGCAGGGTGTGCCTATAACGAGAACGGCCACGAACAGGCCGGAATGGGCGTCGCGGTCGCTGATTACGATTGCGATGGGTGGTTCGATATCTTCAAGACCAACTTCGTTGACGACACGTGCAACCTGTACCACAACAATGGGGATGGTACGTTTACCGACGTGTCAGGGCCCTCTGGTGTCGGCGTGAATAATCGCTATGTGGCTTGGGGCTGCGGCTTCATTGATTTCGATAACGACGGGTGGGTCGATATCTTCCAGGTCAATGGACACGTCTATCCCGAGGTCGATCACTATGAGTTTGGCGAGTCGTTCAAGAATCCTCGTATTGCCTACCGCAATCTTGGTAACGGTCACTTCAAGGACGTCTCGTCCGAACTAGGACCCGGAGTTAGTGAACGCTTCTCGAGTCGCGGCGCGGCGTTCGGCGACTATAACAACAACGGCTGCATGGATGCTCTCGTACTGAACCTCAATGATCTACCCTCGCTTCTACGCAACGAGGGAGGCAACAAGCAGAATTGGATTGAGATCAAACTGATCGGCACAAAGTGTAACCGCACGGCAATTGGAGCTCGCGTACGCGTCATCACCGGCAACCATATTCAGATGGATGAGGTTGCGAGCGGAGGCAGCGTGATGTCACAGAACGATCTGCGTCTCCACTTCGGTGTGGGCGAAAACAACATCATCGACAGCATCGAAGTAAAGTGGCCGACGACGCAGAAGATCGAGCACTTCCCGAAGATCCAAGCGAACCAGATTCTCACGATTCACGAAGGTGCTGGCATCGTGAAGGCGGACAAACCAGGGGTCAAGGCGTAGTCGATGGAGGCGCATTGCCGGGTGCATCGAATACGAACTGCTTGATGGCTTTCCGCTGCTGCTCAGCGACTTGCGCTTGCGATTGAAGAAGTTCATCGTGCCGGAGAAATGCGGCTTTCGCTTTCTCGCTTTCACCCGTCCGCTCATAGGCATTGGCTAAGCGATAGTATGCGTCCGCCATCGTCGGATCCGCGTTGATCGCCTGCGCGTAGAAATGAATCGCTCCGGGCAGATCCTTCCGCTGTGCAGCAAGGATGCCTAGCTCCATGTAGGCGTCCGCACACTTCGGATTCAGCTCGATGGCCCTCTTCAGCAGACTCTCGGCGAGCGATACGGTCTTAGCCTCCGACGCACTTCCCTGTGGCTTCAAAAGCGCGATCGCATAGAGATACCGCGCGGCCGCACTCTCAGGCCTAAGACGCACATATCGCTCCATGCGGGGCTCGATGCACGCGAGCGCGTTGGGAGCCGCTAGTTCGACCTTTCCCATGAACGTGTAGGGAGCCTGTTCAGTAGGCGCGAGGTCTGAAGCTTTGCAGAGTCGTTCGGCGGCCTCTTCGTAGCGTGCACCGGCGAACAGTGCCGTGCCGAGCGCGGTCTGCATGCGTATGGAGGCTGGATAGAGCGCGACTCCTTGTTGTAATACCGCTTCAGCCTGCCAGATGGCGCGATGCAAGAGCAGCTCCGATCCCCATTCAAACTCATTCGGTTCACTGGGGGCCAGCTTGGCCGCCTGCTCAAACTCATGCACGGCTGCGAGCGGTTCGTTCTCTATCTCATCCGCCTCAGCTGCAAGGCGATAAAGTGTCGCCGTCGGATGCGCCTGCAATGCCGTGTGGAGTTTTGCCTGCACGAGGTCCGCATGACCATGGCTCGCTTCGTCGTGGAGTTCGCGCTCAAGCTGTAACTCCTCCGCGGTCGACGTGTCTGCGTGGCCGGTACTGCTGCGCATCCCGGCAGAGGTGCTTGCCATCGACTCGCTGGTCCGCAAGGTTGCGTCCGAACCATGCCCACCTACTGCGGTCCAGTCAGTTACACCGGCCACAGTGAAGTGAGGATCGTCGGAGAATTGCATCTCTCCCTCGCTTGCCGCATAGGATGAGGGATGCAGCACGAGCTCGACGGGATCGGACAGAGTCGATGCGGACCGTTTTGTGACAGCGATCAACCCTTCCCGACTGGCAGTGATTTCGGCATCGTGCAACGGCACAGCGGGAAGGACAAATGCTCCTGCAGCATCGGTGGTGGTCTGAACAGTGGACCGCGACGCTGATTCACGTAGCGTAACGAGAACATGCGCAATAGGTTTCCCAGCCGCATCTTTCACCTCGCCTCGAACGCTCACCGATGTCTCTTGCGCCGACACTGTGAGCGCGAGGAACGCAAGGAGAAGAGCCGCTTTCGACGCGCCATGGATCGGGTTGAATCTCGGTCTCATCACACTCACAACTGCAGCGATCCTTCCTTGACACTATAGCGCCATCGTTGGACGAGGGAGAGATTTCCGATGGTGACCTCGGCACCGTATGGGTCGAGTGGACGAGAACTGGATGCAGATCTCGTGTCTTGCTTCTCTATGGAACATGAGTACGCTTATCATGTTCTTGCCTAAGCCCTAGAATGGCTGCTGCACAAAGGAGTCTCTCATGCGATCCGCTTTACTCTGTCTCGTCGCCCTGTTTGCGTTTACCCCGTTGACTCCCGCAAAAGCGCAATCCGCCGCTCCACTGGCTGCGACACCACCCATGGGTTGGAACTCGTGGAACTGGTTTGCGACAACCGTGACGGACAAAGACATACGTCAGGCTGCGGATCTAATGGTCTCCTCGGGTATGCGCGACGCGGGCTATGTTTACCTGAACATCGACGATACGTGGGAAGGAAAACGCGATGCCAACGGCGTGCTTCACACCAACGACAAATTTCCCGACATGAAGGCGCTCGCCGATTATGTTCATGGCAAGGGCCTCAAGTTAGGCATCTACAGCTCTCCCGGGGACAAAACATGCGCCGGATTTGAGGGAAGCCTCGGTCACGAGCAGCAGGACGCCGACCTCTACGCATCCTGGGGCATCGACTACCTCAAATATGATCTGTGCGGCTTCCGCAGTTACATGAACGAGGTCGCACCTGGCGACAAGCTAAAGCAGGACGAACTCATGCGCTCCGCCTACGAGAAGATGCATAAAGCCATCCTCAAGACGGGCCGCCCCATGGTCTTCAGCCTCTGTCAGTATGGGTTCGATTCTGTATGGCAATGGGCGCCGGAGGTGGGTGGCAATCTGTGGCGCACCACTGGAGATATCAATTCCACCTTCGACCGAATCATCCTCATTGGCCGAGGGCAGGCAGGCCTCGGCAAGTATGCTGGCCCCGGCCACTGGAACGACCCCGACATGCTTGAGGTGGGCAACGGAAAGCTGACCCCCGATGAAAACCGAACGCACATGGGCATGTGGGCCATGTTGGCCGCTCCCTTGCTGGCCGGAAATAATCTCAGCAAGCTGACACCGGAGGTCAAGGCGATTCTCACCAATCGAGACGTCATCGCAATCGATCAGGACTCTCTCGGCAAGCAAGCGAATCGGATCTTTGCAGAGGGTCCGGTGGAGATCTGGTCACGGCTGCTGTCCAATGGCGATGTTGCGCTCGCAGTCTTCAACTTCGGTGAAGACGAGGCGTTTCTGCGTGGCATCAGCCTGCACCTGGATCAAGCTGGCGCCGCCGATGGTTGGAAGGCATACGACGTGTGGTCCGGGAAAAATCTCGGCAAGATCGATAACAATTACAAGTTCAGCCTGGACCGGCACGCTTCCCTGCTGCTTCGTCTCTCTCGTTGATGCAGGGATGACTGCAACTGCTTCTACTCGGGAATATTTGGCTAGGGAGCTATGTTGAAGTCGGCGACCTCGGGCGTTTGGGCGGAGTTGCCGCCAGCGTAGGCTTTGAAGGCGCCAGGATCGATCGTCCAATCGTGGTCGGCGACGCTGTAGTAGGAGAGGTCGCGCGGCGTGAGCTTGAACTGCACGCGCCGCGTGGCTCCCGCTGCAAGACTGACGCGCTCAAAGCCCTTCAGCTCTTTCGCGGGGCGCTTGACCGTCGCCGACGGGTCGCCGAGGTAAAGCTGCACGACATCCGAGCCCGCGCGCTTGCCCGTATTGGTGACGTCGACAGTGACGTTGACGCTGGTCGCATTCCCCTTACCAGTGACCGTCGCCCGAATGTGGCTGTAGTGGAAGGTGGTGTAGGTGAGGCCGAAGCCGAAGGGAAACAGCGGCTGTTGATCGACTGTTAGCTGCTTGCTGGTGTAGTAGCGATAGCCGTTGAAGAGGCCTTCGCTGTAGCTGACGGTGATGTTGTGGTTGGCGTCGGGCTGTGCGGTGGGGTAATAGGTGTCGTGGTCGGGATCGGTCGCCCAGGAACGGTCGAAGCTGAAGGGAAGGCGGCCTTCGGGCGAGCGCTGGCCGAAGAGGACCTCGGCGAGCGCGGCGCCTCCAGCCTGTCCGGGATAGTAGTTATGCAGCAGCGCGGGAATGTTGTCTATCCAGGGCAACGCGTCGACCGCTCCACCTGCGGTGAGGACGACGATGGTGTGCTTATTGATAGCACTTACCGCGCGGATGAGTGCGTCCTGTCCCCAGGGAAGTTCGAACGTGCGATCAAAGCCTTCGCTCTCAGTGTCCGGCCCAAACCCAACACTGAGGACAACAGCATCAGCAGACGCGGCGATCTTGCGAGTATTGTCGTCGATCAGATCGTGCTCGCTGCGAATGCCGAAGCCGATGTTCGGGCTGCTGGAGAAGGGGTGATAGACGAGCGTGAAGTGTACGGGCTGGCCGGCGTGCAGCATCACGGTAGCGGTCTGCGGTGCGTGGCCTTCGCGATGCGTCTGATCGAGAACAGGCTTTCCGTCTAAGTTGCTATCGATCTTGCTGTCGATTTTAAGATCAAAGCGATCCTCTCCGGGAGCAGCAGCGATGAACAGGTACGGTCCGTCGGCTTTCGGCGTGTAGACGCCGGTGTAGCGGATGGTCTGCGGCTTAGGAGCTGGCGGGGTGAACATCTGGCCATTCCAGCTTGCAATAAACAGAGGCGACGTCACGACGGACTTGCCCTTGGCCTCGTCGCCGGAGAAAGTTTCTTCTTTGAGTTGGGTGAAGCCGGTGTGAAAGAAGATGTCTTCGATGGAAGGAATTCCGCGCGAGTAAAGGACGTTGACCTTGCCGGCGAGCGATTCGCTCAGGCCGTCGAGCAGACTGGTGGCGTGGAAGGGATCGACGATGGAGCTGCCGCCGCCACCGGTGACGGCGGGCGATGCATCAGGGCCGATCACCGCGAGGGTATGGATGCGCTCTGTGCTGAGAGGAAGGAGTGTGCCTTCGTTCTTGAGCAGGGTGAGGCTTTCGCGGGCACCTTCGAGCGAGACTTCGGCGCCGTGCTGGTTGTCGAGCGAGATGTTGGTATTAATCTGGGGACGATCCAGGAAGCCATACTCTAGAGACACCCGAAGCAAGCGGCGGACTTTGTCATCGATCGTAGCTTCTGTCACGGCGCCGCTCTTGAGCGCGGGGAGAAGCACGTCGGCCGCCATGAATTTGGCGAAGGGCATCTCGAGATCGAGGCCGCCGTTGGCTGCGGCAACGCCATCGTACGTGGCATCCCAATCGGACATGAGGAGGCCCTTGAAGCCCCAGTCCTTCTTGAGGATTTCGTTGTTCAGGTGGTTGTTCTGGGTGAGGTGCTCGCCGTTGATGAGGTTATAGCTATCCATCACCGCGCAGACGTGGGCCTGCTGGACGGCAGCCTGAAAGGCCGGCAGATAGAGCTCGCGGAGAGTGCGCTCGTCGATCACGCTGTTAATGTTGTGGCGGTCGTACTCGGAGTTGTTTGCAGCAAAGTGCTTCGCGGTAGCGCAGACACCCTGGCTCTGCACGCCGTCGATGTAGGCGACGTCCATATGCGCGGCGAGATACGGGTCTTCACCGAGGTACTCAAAGTTGCGGCCGTTCATTGGAGCGCGGTCGATGTTCACGCCGGGGCCGAGCAGGAAGTTGACGCCCCGAGCTCGTGCATCCTCGCCAAGCGCAACGCCTTCGCGCTCGGCCAGCTTTGGATCCCAGGTAGCCGCGAGAGCGACGTCTGCGGGATACGCCGTTGACGGTCCCCACGTCCGCACGCCTAGAGGGCCGTCCGACATCTTAAGCTGCGGGAGACCAATGCTCGGTGCGGGGAACGTGAACATGCTGTCCGTGCCGCCGATGAGTTGAATCTTTTCAGCAGGCGTGAGTTTTGCAATCATGGTGTCGATGCGCTGCTCGATCGCCGGACTGTCGGGCGCGGGGTTCTCCGAAGCTGGGGCCTGGCCAAAGCTGAAAGAGGCGAACGAAAGGGCGAGGACGGAGACGGAGCACAGCGAGATCCTACGAGTCATGAGCAGCTTTCCAGAGTTGGTCGTCACGAAATTCACGACGAATATATGCGCTCGTCGGCATTGATACAAAAGCCTACATCAAGGGGAAAGATTGTGCACTGAAGCGCTTCCAGCTCGGGCGAGAGGCTACGACGTGCGAATGATTTGCTCGCCTGTCAGCTGCGCAAAGATGTTCGCGAGCTTCAGGACACCAAGATGGATCTCTTTCTCGTGCACGGCCGCGAAACCGATTTGCAGCGCCTCCGGGATGGAGACCGTATGGCAGTAGCGACTGAGAGGTACGACGTCGATGTCCTGCTGTGCGGCGCGCTGGGCAACGGTTTCGGCGGAGAGAGGGACCCGCAGGCGGCCGATAGTTTGCAGCCCGGCCTCGATCGTGGCGACCTCGAGATACTCGGCGAGGTGTTGTTGTGCAGAGGCTAAGAGGATCCTGAAGCGCTCTTCGTAGATCTTGCGCATGCGTCGCAGATGCCGTCCGAGGTGGCCCTGCTCGATGAAGTCGCAGAGCACAGCCTGGTCCAGCAACGATTGATGGCGCGTAGTCATCGCCTTGGTGTGGGTGAAGACCTCCATGAGATTGCGCGGCACAACCAGATACCCGAGACGCAGCGACGGGAACATCACCTTGTTGAAGCTGCCGCAGAAGATCACCTTACCTCCATGATCGAGGCCCTGCATGGCGGGTATGGGACGTCCGGAGAAGCGAAACTCGCTGTCGTAATCGTCCTCGAAGATGGGTGTGTCATACTTCTTTGCCCATGCGAGAAGCTGCAGGCGGCGATGCAGACTCATGGTCATACCGACGGGATATTGGTGGCCCGGCGTGACGTAAACGAAGCGGCAACTGCGGAAGTCGGACTCCTTTGGCGCTGCTCCTTCCGCATCGAGACGCATGGAGACGATACGAGCTCCGACGGCCTCGAAGACAGCGTAGGCACCCTGGTAGCCGGGATCTTCGACCAGCGCTTTCTCGCCGGGATTAAGCAGTAGCCTCGCCGCTAGATCGAGACCCTCCTGCACGCCCGAGACGATGATGATCTGCTCCGGCGTGCACTGTATGCCGCGCGAGGAGTGAGCGTAATTCGCGATGGCCTGGCGCAACGGGCGATATCCCTGTGCCTCGCAGCCAAGCAGATCGCGCGTGGTGGCAGAGCGCAATCGCCTGCCGGAGAGCTGCGCCCACAGCGTGGTGGGAAAGAGATCGAGCGCAGGAAGGTTGGTGCGAAAGGCGCTATTCTCCGGCTTGACCTGCAGCGTGAAGGGACGGACGCGGGTAGCAAACGCGGAGAGATGCGGACCTTCTGGCGCGATTGTGCTGAGCTCCTGATCGGCGCTTTGCTGAGGGGGAAGAAGGTGCTCCGGAAGGATCTGCGAGACATACGTCCCGGAGCCGCGGCGGCCTTCGAGATAGCCTTCAGCGTGCAACTCGTCGAGTGCGGCAATAATGGTGCTTCGCGAAAGCTGATACTGGCGGGCGAGCTCTCGGCTGGCGGGCAGCCGCGACCCGGGAAGGATGCGGCCGTTGAGGATCTCCGTGCGCAGCGCATTGCGCAGCCATTGAAAGGAGGGCACGCCCTCGGTACGCGGCGGAAGGATCAGCTCGAAGCTTGAGGCTTGTCGGGTCATGCGGTCCTCCTGCACTCGCAATCGAGGCGGCTAGGGCCCTAAGTGGTCTGGTGAATTTTGCGTAAGTGGGCCTATTCCGCCGGACCAATTGGGATCATGCTAATCCGTAATCCCTTCCGGGTCTAGAAAACACGGTGGGGATGCAGGTTGAACGATGCATGGAGCGGAGGTCGCTATGAAGGGCATAGGGATTGGTTGGGATACGGTGGTCAGTCTGGTTTTAGCTCTTGGGATACTTTCATCCGGCCGCGCGGTGGCGCAGACCAACAACAGTCTGAACTTCGGGCGAGCGGACCAGCAGGCTCCGTCGACGACAAGCTCAGAGTCAGCCGTCGTCACGCCGGAGCTACGCGCAGACATGATGGCAGTGCATGGAAACTATGAAGCGGCAATCGATGCGTATCGCAGAATTCGGCCGCAGACAGCAGAGCTCTATAACAAGATTGGGATCGCGTACCAGCATATGGCCAGGGACGAAGAGGCGATTGCCAACTACAGTCAGGCAACGCGTTTGGATCATAAGTTCGCCGCTCCCTACAATAATCTCGGAACGGTTTACTTCCACGAAAACGATAACAAGCGCGCGAAGCAGCTCTATAAGAAGTCGATCAAGCTGGATGCGGAGACAGCCCCATTCTGGAGCAACCTGGGCGCGGTGTATATGGCGGAGCGGAAGTACAGCGACGGAGCGGAGGCGTATGAAAAAGCCTTCCTACTCAATCCTGACATCTTCGAGGAGGTCGCCTTAAACGGGATCCGGCACAATGAGTCACCGGAGGAGTTGGCAAAGATCTATCTGGCATTCGCGGAGATCTATGCCCACGCGGGCATGAAGACCCAAGCCTTGCTCTATCTGCACAAGGCGTTGGACGAGGGGTTCAAGGATCGGCAAAAGCTGCAGGATGACCAGCAGTTTGCGATCTTGCATGGAACTCCAGAATTCGACGTTCTGCTCGGCATAGCGCACAAGTAGTCTACGAAGCTTAGAACGGGCTCCGCGGATCTAGGCCGCGGAATTCGTCGACATAGTAACTACTTGAGGTAATAACATACTTGACACACAAGATGATTTGGACTAGATTTGAGGAATGGAAACGCCTCATACACTTCAGCAAGCCATCATCTTTTTCTCCGATGCCGACCGCTGCTTTGAATATGCTGTGAGCCTGCGCTGGCAGGATGGGGTTATCGCTTGCCCCCGCTGTGGCTCGGATCGCAACTCGTTTGTCCAGACTCGCAAGCTCTGGCACTGCAAAGGATGCCACAAGCAATTCACCATCAAAGTTGGAACGGTGATGGAAGACAGCCCCATCGGACTCGACAAGTGGATGAGCGCGATGTGGATGCTGGCGAACTGCAAGAACGGTGTCAGTTCTTATGAAATTCACCGCGCTCTGGGGATCACACAGAAAACGGCTTGGTTCCTCCTGCATCGCATCCGCACTGCCATGAACGATACGACGGGTAAAATCGGCGGCAATGGTCCCGTAGAGATGGACGAGACGTTTGTGGGCGGCAAGGTAAAGAACATGCACAAGAGCAAGCGCCCTCTTGGCCCCGGCGTAAGCGGCAAGCCCGTTGGATCGACGGCCAAGACCATCGTTGTCGGCATGGTGGAGCGCGGCGGACGGGTCAAAGCCGGAGTGGTCTTGGATCGCACCAACCAAACCCTCGACGCGCTTACAAAAGCTAATATCGCGGACGGTGCGACTCTTATCACCGACGAATGGAGCGGCTATCACGGTACGGCCTATGAGCACGGGGTTATCAATCATGCTGTCGAATACGTCAACGGTCACATCCACACCAATGGTATCGAGAACTTTTGGTCTTGCCTCAAGCGCGGTTTGAACGGAACATACATCTCTGTGGAACCTGCTCACCTTGACGCTTACGTTGTCGAACAGGTCTACCGTTACAACAATCGCAAGGACTCAAACGACCGCAAGCGCTTCGAGGGCGTAATGGCAGCGGTAACGGGTAAGCGCCTCACCTATTCCGGCCTCACCGGAGCGGCCACCTCACACTAAGAAACGGCAAGGGCGCGGCAAAAGAAAGATCATCGCCTAGCCTCTTGCCATGCTACTATATGCTGCAAATAGAAAACCCCGCTCTGACAAGCGAGGTCTCTGGGTCTTTGAGATGTGTTGCAAGCAGTCTCTAGAGCGCATAGTAGCGCATAGGAGAGTGCTGTGCAAGATGTTTCTTCAGTCATTCCTGATACGGATGCGGCTTTATCTCCAAAATCTCACGCGCATTTGAGAGGCGCTTTAGAAGGCGTGTTTTTTCGCCTTCTGGGTCGTAACCTTTGGGGCAAGTTGTATATATTACTCTCTGCTCTACGGAGTGGTCTGGGCCATATGCGTACACAACTCGCAACAGGACGAGATTATGTGAGTTTTGGCCCGTCATTTGAGCGGCATCATCAATCTCTTCGTCGGAACAGGAGAACACTCGCCCGCAAAAAGGGCATAAAAAATCTGCAGGCCACTCGTCCATGGGTTGATGCTCAAGACCTTGAAATATTCCTAGCGGGCTTTGATGCGGGAGAACAATGGATTTCCGACAGTACGGACAAACAACTTGATCTCCAGTAACTTGCATACTCATGCGATCCTCCCAAATCACACATGTAGATGAATCTACCTAATCTCAGTGCAGGATGCCCAAGCCTTGTGCTTTATCGGATGCCCCGCTGGTGTAAACGCATCGTGTGCGAACTCGCAGGAGGGATTATTCACGGTTCCCTGCTGATTTCCCGTCCAATCCATCCGAGCACCATCTATCGGACAAATCAAGTGTTCTCTCCGGTATTCCTGCTGGGCAAACAAAAACGTTGTGATTCCAAGAAATACTGCAACAGCAAGCATGGTTCGTTTCATTTTTGATTTCATCCTCTCTCTATATTTCCTTTCAACGTTTTCAGAACTGGAAGGTTTGTCTATCAACCTCTTCTTCTTCGGTCAGAGGAGTTCTAACGGCCCACCAGTACCAGCGGATGGCCTTTCGCAAAAATCGCCACAATTTTATGTGGTTCATGGGATTCCTTGATGTAGTGCATGCACAACACTATGCGCCAATCCTAAAGCCATTCTGGGGAGATGGCAATAGACATTTGCATTCGGATGGGAAGGAAAATCAGGCTATTGCGGGAGAGTCGCGGCTGGACACAGCAACAACTGGCCGATATGACGGGCATCGGCAGAGTTCATGTGTCGGAGTTAGAGAACGGGAAACGAGAGGCTGGGCTCAGAATGTTGGAGCGGCTGGCAAATACCTTCGAGGTTAGCCCTTCCGAGCTGCTGAAGGAACTTTAGTCGGCTTCTTCTCGGCTTTTGCAGGAGTAGACTTAGGAACTCTGAAAAGCTGTGTTGCGAGCTTCTCGAATCTCTCCGCTGCTTCTTGGCCTTC
>Ga0302319_10003028_pt1 | contig 35554 bp, 29 predicted proteins | sample Bog_T0_2_FD_203319 | JGI IMG/M metagenome (GOLD analysis project Ga0302319, IMG submission 203319) | Peat permafrost microbial communities from Stordalen Mire near Abisko, Sweden - Bog_T0_2 | ecosystem: Environmental > Terrestrial > Soil > Wetlands > Peat | place: Sweden: Abisko, Stordalen Mire...
GCCGTTAACAGCTTGCATCGAAGATCATCCGAATAGGCCTTCGCCATCTCTCAATGCCGCGAAGTCCAGAGCTATTACAGTGTACACCTATTAGAGAAATGCTCTAAAGCATTTCTCCTGAAGGTGGAGACCTTTGGGTGCCCCGCCCTCGCCGCGTTTTTGCTTTTGCGGCTAGGGTGGGATACGAGAGGACCACTCTACAGAAACAGGAGAAATGCTTTAAGGCCGAATCTCGTTGAGCTGTATCCGCGGCGCGGTACCCAGAGGGCTCCCGGCCGCGCCCTCTCAAAGCGAGTTTCTTCCAGCTTGTGCTAACTGAATCAGAAAAAGGCCTGCGGCAAGGGGACCATTCCAGTGCTTCTGCATCACTCGTCGGTGATCTTGCGCCAGGCAGTGGTGGTGCGGGGAGTTGCGGGCTCCGAGAAGTCGATCTTGCTGCGCGGCAGGACGACCAGATCGACGCGCCGGTTCTGAGCGCGGCCCTCGGGGGTGTCGTTGCTGGCCAGCGGGTGGAATTCCGCGTAGCCGGCGGCGGACAGGCGGTCGGCGGGCAGGGCGTGCAAATCCAGAAAGAGCCGGGCAATGCCTGTGGCGCGGGCCGAAGAGAGCTCCCAATTGGAGTCGAATTCGGCGGTGTGGATGGGGATGTTGTCGGTGTGGCCCTCGATGCGCAGGTCATAGGGGGTGCGGCCCAGCGAGGCGGCGATTTGGCGGAGCGTGGGCAGGGTCTCGGGCCTCGGGGTGGCGGAGCCGGAGCTGAAGAAGCCGGCCTCGCGCAGGCTGATCACCAGGCCGTCCCGGCCCATCTGGATGGAGACGGTGTGCTGGGCCACCTGGTTGGAGAGCGTCTGCTGCAGTTCGCGCCGAATTTGATTCAGGTCGTCCTTGACCCTGGCGGGAGCCAGCACATCCTCGCCCATGACGATGTTCATGGGAGAGACCGCCGGTTCGGTGCCGCAAGCAGCGTCTTTGCTCGCGTGGCGGGAGGAGTCGGGAAAGATGCCCAGGGAGTGGAAAGCGGAGTCGATGGCTGCGGAGACCTGCATCTGCTTCCTCTGGTCGGCCTTGGCAAAGGCATAGAGAACGACAAAGAAGCCGAAGAGCAGGGTGATGAAGTCGGCATAGGAGACCAGCCAGCGATCCTGGCTGACGCGGCTGCGGGGGGGATAAGGCCTCATGCGGCGCGCTCCTTCGGCTGCCGTGCCGAGTGATCCACAAAGCCCGCCAGCTTGATTTCCAGCATGCGCGGGTTCATGCCTTCGAGGATGGAGATGACGCCCTCCAGTATCATCTCGCGGCGCTGGTGCTGCTCGCGCAGGTGGAGGCGCATCTTGCCGGCGAAGGGCAGGAAGAAGAGATTGGCGATGCCCACGCCGTAGATGGTGGCGACAAAGGCTACGGCGATGCCGCGGCCAACTTCCTGGATGTTGTCCAGGTTCTGCATCACCTGGATGAGGCCGAGGACCGCGCCCAGGATGCCGATGGTGGGAGAGAATCCGCCGGCCGACTCGAAGACCAGGGGCAGGCGCTCCTCGCTCTCGGCGGTGGAGTCCAGGCTGACGCGCATGATCTTGCGCAGCTCGGTGGGCTCGGTGCCGTCCACGGCGAGCATCAGCGCCTGTTTCAGAAATGGGTCGTGAATGGAGTGCAAGTCCGCGTCGAGGGAGACGACGCCGTTGCGGCGGGCCTTGTTGGCGAACGCGACCAGCTGGCGGATGAGGGGGTCATGCCTGTTGGGAGGCGCGGCAAAGACGTGCGTCAGGTTGCGAAAGGCGGCCAGGACGGTGTGCAGCGGGAACTGGAGAAGCACCGCGCCCATGGTGCCGCCGAAGACAATGAGGGCGGCAGTGGGTTGCAGAATCTGGCCAACGTTGCCACCTTCGATCAGTAACCCGGCAAGGATGCCGGCGATGGCCAGGATAACTCCGCCAATACTCGATTTATCCATGAAGATACCCTCCGGAGAATGAATGCGGAGACGCCGGGGCGGGCGTTCAACGGGTCGAATTCGGATCGCGCGGCACGGCGCTGGACTGGGGGCAGAGGTCCAGGCTGGCGATGGAGACCACCCGCTGCAGATCGCCATAAGAAGGCAGCTTGCGGGCCACGGTAACCAGCAGGCGGGCGCGGTACGCGAGCACGCGCTCGGTGATTTCAGTGCAGTCCTCGCGGACAATCAGCTTTTCTCCATTGATGAGAGTGAGCATGGTGTCTGGAGAGGCCTCGGCGGTCTTGATCAGGTCGCTGTTCAGCACCATCGGGGTGCCGTTCAGCCGGGTAAGTTCGATCATCTCCGTATAACTCCTTTGATGGGGTTATCGGCGGCCGGCTGGAAAGGATAAAGATTAGAAAAGACGCGTCGAAGTGTCCCTGGCTGGACAGAAGGCGGGCAGCGATAAAGTCCCCGGGGGGCACGCCGAAGAAGGGGCCAGATGCAGCGGCGCCTCCCGAAGCGGCAGCCCAGGGCCACACAAAACAATGGGAGCAAGCAATCGGGGAAGGGCCGCAACTCTACGCATCCACAAGGAGAACCCCATGTCCCTGGGTGTCTTGAACAACATCTCCGCGATCTATGCGGAGAACAATCTGAACAAGAGCAACGACAGCCTGAACACCGTGCTGCAGCAGTTGTCGTCGGGTTCCAAGATCAACTCCGGCGCCGACGACGCCGCCGGGCTCTCGCTGGTGAACGGCCTGCAGGCCAACCAGACAGCGCTGACCCAGTCGCAGACCAACGCCAGTGAGGGCGTGGCGCTGTTGAAAGTGGCGGATGGCGCCCTCGCGCAAGTGACGAACCTGCTCAACCGGGCCGTAACCCTGGCCACCGAAGCCTCGAACGGCTCCCTCAACGCCAGCCAGGATACGGCGGCCAACCAGGAGTACCAGTCGATTCTGGATGAGATCAACAACATCGGAACCACGACCACCTATAACCAGCAGGCGGTCTTCAACTCCAACACCAACATCTACACCGGCGACTCCTCGACCGCGGGCGCCTCGATCAACGACCTGAACATCCGCGGGCTGTCTTCGTCCAACCTGGGCGATACAAGCGGTACGATGGCCTACAGCAGCGGGCAGAGCGGAAGCAACGTGTTCCTCGACCTTTCCAATGACCCGACCACCGTGGGGCAAGAGGCGCATATCACCGATAGCCTCACCACCGCGGGAGCCACGGTGACCATCAACACTCTGTCCAGCACCGGCACGGTGGTAGCTCATGCCATCTCCGTCGGCGGTACCTCCGGCTATAACGACACCGCCCAGGGAATGATCAACGCGATCAACGCCTCGGGCCTGGGTGTGACGGCCAGCTTTACCTCGGCAGCCGTGGCCGGGGCAGTCAATGCGGGCGCCACAGCCCCCATTGTCGGAACCGACATGGGTATCATGATTACGGGTTCGGTTGGGGCCGGGGCTGCCCCCAGCACCTCAAGCTTTAGCGGCAAGGTGGCCGGCGCCGGCGCGGGCACCGATAACATGGCCGGCTCCATCACGTTGCAGGTGGGCAGCGGCGGGGCAACCACCGTGACCATGGCTCAGGTTGCCGCGGAAGCAAGCAAGAACGCGGGCTCCGTGACGCTCACCGACCTGGAGAACTACCTGAACGCGGACACGGGTTTGGGGGTGACCGCCGGCCTGGATGCCAGCCACAACCTGACGCTGACGACCCTCGCTGCCGCCGGATATCCCTCGTTGAAGGTCACCTCGAACCTCACCGACAACACGCTCGCAACCCCAACCCAGTTGGGCTATACCGCAACAGCGGCTTATAGCGCCGGGGTGGTCAACACCAACGTGATCGATCAAAACATCAACAACCAGGGAACTGCCGATCCCCAATTGGCTGCTCAGGCAATTGGTATGGGCAGCGCAGGCTCGGGCGGGATTGCCACGCTCAGCTACACGGACAACGCCGGGCAGTCGCTGAGCGCGACCGATCTCTTGAGTCAGGGAGACGCGCAGGCCGCGTTGACCGCCCTGAACACCGCCATCGCCGACGTAGCGGCGCAGGACGGCTACCTGGGCGCGCAGATCAACACGCTGAGCGCGGCCAGCTCGGTGCTGAGCACCCAGCAGACGAACATCAGCGCGGCGCAGAACGCGGTGCAGGCCACCGACTATGCGTCGGCGGCGTCCAACATGTCCAAGTACGAAATTCTGAGCCAGACCGGCATCTCGGCCCTGGCGCAGGCCAACAGCGTGCAGCAGGAAGTGACCAAGCTGCTGCAGTAAGGCTCGGAATCCAGTGGCGGGTCTTGGCCGCTGGAGTGCAGTAACCGGGGTCCCCTGCGACGGGTCTTGGTCGCAAGGGAGGCGTTAACCGGCGCGAAGCCGACAACCAGGGAAGGGCGTCCCAGCGGACGCCCTTCTTTGCGTTTGGGCGCACAATATGAGTTTTTTCCAAGGGGCTACAGGGCTGCGTGGTTGCGTGGCTGCTTGAATCAGGAGCGGAGGGTGCAATGGGCACAGTGGGATTGAGTTTCGGGTCGCCGACTAGCGGGTCTGGATTCGACGTGAGCGCGACGGTGTCTTCGATTGTGGCCAATCTGCAGAATGTGGAGACGCCGTGGCAGAACCAGTTGAAAACGCTTGAGAGCCAGGACACAGCGATCTCCAGCCTGGGGACGCTGTTCTCGAAGCTCTCCAACGACATGAGTTCGCTGACCGACCTGGAAGGCATCATGGCGGAGAAGACGGGATCGAGCTCCAACACCAACGTGCTGCAACTGACCGCGGCGACGTCCGCGGCGGTGGCGGGGACGCACACGGTGGTGGTGACCAGCCTGGCGCAGACCTCCAGTGGTTATCTGACGCCCATCACCAACGCCGCCGACACGTTGTCGGGGTCGATTTCGATTGCGGTGGGCAGCGGCACGGCGCAGGTGGTGACACTGGACTCTTCGGACAACACGCTCTCCGGGCTGGCCGCAGCCATCAATACAGCCGGGGTGGGAGTGACGGCAAGCGTGCTGACGGATGCCTCGGGTTCGCGGCTGAGCCTGGTCTCGGGCACTTCGGGCGCCGACGGAACTCTGACCGTGACTTCGTCGATCACCGACACCAGCAACTCGAATGCATCGCTGAGCTATACCGCCTCTGCGGTGGTGCCCGCAGACGCTCAACTGACGGTGGATGGCGTGAGCCTGACCAGCCCATCGAACACGGTGGCCAACCTGATTCCCGGCGTGACCTTTCAACTGCTCTCGGATGCGCCCAGTACCCAGGTGCAGGTGGTGATCGGCAACGATAACAGCGATGTGGAGAGCGTGATCGGCACCATGGTGGGCGATTACAACTCGTTGATCAGCGCCATCAACACCCAGGAGGGGAACGACAGCTCAGGCAATGCGGAGCCGCTGTTCGGGTCTCCCACACTTTCGCTGCTGCAGCAACAGTTGATGGGCAGCCTCAATACGCAGAACCCGAACGGGTATCTGGATGGGATCAGCAATGCCAGCGATACGCTTTCGGGCTCGATCTCCATCCAGGTAAGCGGCGGCTTTCTCTTGAGTTCCGCCACCACGGCGGGCACCGATGCGGCGGCCTCAACCGCGACCCTGACTTCCATTGCCAGCGCGAGCGATGCGCTTTCCGGTTCGATCTCGATCCAGGTGGGCAGCGCCGGCACGGCCCAGACCGTCAGCGTACCGTCCAGCGACAACACGCTGGCGGGGCTGGCCCAGGCCATCAACGACACCGCCGGCATCGGGGTTACAGCTTCGGTTGTGAAGAACAGCGATGGCTCTTCGAGCCTGTCGCTGCTGTCTGGAACCTCGGGAACCAGCGGGACGTTGACTGTGACCTCGAACATTCGTGACACCAGCCAGCAGACCGTCAGTGTTCCGGCGTCGTCCGGGAACAACACCCTGGTCGGCCTGGCCAGCGCCATCAACTCGGCCAACATCGGCGTGACGGCCAATGTGGTTACCGACAGCAGCGGGTCGCGGCTGGTGCTGGTTTCGGGAACCTCCGGGTCCAGCGGGGCGCTGAAGGTGACTTCGAGCATCGCGGATACCTCCAATAGCAACACCATTCTGAAGTACAACAGCTCATCGGATATCAACAGCCTGACCAGCCTGGGCATCAGCGTGAACAACGACGGCTCGATCAGCCTGGACGTCACCTCGCTGGATTCGCTGCTGAACTCGGATTACAGCAGCGTGTTGGGCTTTTTCCAGAACCCGGACAGTTGGGGCCAGGGCTTCAGCACCATGCTGACCAATGCCGGCACGAGTTCTTCGACGGGGCTGCTGTCGCTGGCCTCCAGCTCCAACAGCAGCATGGAATCGACGCTGAACAGCGACATTTCCAACGAGGAGAGCATCATCTCCGTCCAGCAGAAGAGTCTGACGGCGGAGCTGAACAGCGCCAACGAGGTGATGCAGGAGATTCCGATGCCGTTGAGCGAGGTCAACGAGTTGTACTCGGCGATCACCGGCTATAACAGCACGAACGGCTAAGGAGCAGCGGAACCATGGGGAATTATCAGGAACATGCGCTGGACAGCGCTACGGCGGTGGATTTGGTGGTGGCGCTTTATGACGGAATCATCCGATTTCTTCATGCGGCCAGCCAGGCGGTGGAGCGGGGAGACGAGGCCGGGAGGCGGATGGCGGTGAAGCGCGCCCTGGACATCATCATCCACTTGCAGGCGCGGCTGCGCATGGATGTGGGCGGGCGGCCGGCGCAGGTGCTGAGCGAGTTCTACGCGTCCATTTTCGCGCAGATTCTCCAGGCGTCGCAGTCGGTCTCGCGGCCCAAGTTCGACCATGCCATTGGGTGCGTGCGCACGGTGCGGGACGCCTGGCGCCAGGTGGCGAAAGACCCCGATGCCAATGGCGGCTTGCCGTCTGTGGCAGTGCCGCCGCGCCGGCAGTCGGGGGATGGTTCCGATTCCGCAGTTGCGGGCTCAAACTGGACGGCGTGATGGGCAGTTACCCGGCGACGGTGAGCTCTTCTTCCAACTGCTGCTTTTGGTAAAGACTGGCGTAATAGCCGTCCAGTGCGAGCAGTTCGTCGTGGCGGCCCAGCTCGACGATGCGGCCGTGGGCCAGCACGGCGATCTGGTCGGCGTTGCGCACGGTGGAGACGCGATGGGAGATGAGAATGGTGGTTGAGGTGGTGGTGTAGTCGCGCAGGCCGCCCAGAATGCGTTCTTCGGTGTAGGTGTCCACGCTGGCCAGGGCGTCGTCGAGGATGAGGATGGCGGGGCGGCGCAGCAGGGCGCGGGCGATGGCGGAGCGCTGCTTCTGCCCGCCTGAGAGAGTGACGCCGCGCTCCCCCACCATGGTCTCAAAGCCCAGCGGAAACTCCTCGAACTCCTTGCGGATGTGGGCGGCTTCGGCGGCCTTGAGCAGCTCCTCATTGCTGGCGCCGGAGGCGCTGAAGGCCAGGTTTTCGCGGATGGTCTCACTGAAGAGAAAAGTCTCCTGGGGCACCATGCCGATGTTGCGGCGCAGCACCGCCAGCGGGTAATCGCGCAGCGGCCGCCCGTCAATGAGGAGGGCCCCCTCGGGCGCTTCAAAAAGCCGCGGAAGCAGGTTGACCAGGGTGGACTTTCCCGAGCCGGTGGGTCCGACAATCGCCAGGCTGGAACCGGCGGGGATCTTCAACGAGACGTCGCGCAGCACTTCCGTATCGCCGTAACTGAAATTCAAATGGCGGAACTCGATCTCGCCCTGGAGAACGGCATCGGCGGGAATCGCCGCATCGGCGGCGCTGTCGTCGATGGCCGGTTCGACGCGCAGCAGTTCGTCGATGCGCTGGATGGAGGCGGTGCCGCGCTGGAAGAGATTGATCACCCAGCCTACGGCGATGATGGGAAAGGTGAGCATGATCATGTAGGTGTTGAAGGCCACGAACTCGCCCACCGAGATGCGGTGAGCAATGACCAGGTGGCCGCCGGCCAGCAGGGTGATGACCATGGACAGGCCGAGGATGAACTCCAGCGTGGGCCACAGCATGCCCATCAGTTGAACCAGGCGCAGGGCGCGGGCAATGTACCGGCGATTGAGGCGCTCGAAGAGGCCGATTTGCGACTCTTCGCGGGCAAAGGCGCGCACCAGGCGGGCGCCGGAATAATTCTCCTGGGCCTGGGCGGAGATTTCGGAGAAGCTGGCCTGGATGCGCTCGAAGCGGTCGTGAATCCTGCGGCCGAAGTACTGCACCAGGATGCTGGCCAGGGGCATGGGAGCCAGCGCCACCAGGGTAAGCCAGGGGCTGATGCGCAGCAGGAAGAAGAGCGCGCCCACGGTGAACAGGACGGTGTTGGCGCTGTACATGATGGCCGGACCGAGCAGCATGCGCACCGCGCTCAAATCGTTGGTCATCCGGGCCATGATGTCGCCGGTGCGATAGCGCTGATAGAAGCCCGAGTCCTGCTGCTCCAGTTTGCGGAACAGGTCGTTGCGCATATCGAACTCGATCTCTCGGGAGATGCCGATGAGAATCCAGCGCTGGGAGTAGAGGAAGATGCCTTTGGTCAGCGAGATGGCGATCAGCAGCCCGGCAAAGAACAGGATCAGCTGATGGGAGGCCTTTCCTTTTTGGAGCGCGTCGATGGCCATTCCCAGCACTCTGGGAAACTGCACCGCGACCAGATTGGTGCCAACGCAGGCCAGGGTGCCCCACACGTATCCCCAGCGGTATTTGCGCATGTAACCAAAGAGGGGGGCCAGCTCACGAAGCATGGCTTTATTGTACGGGGGCAGGGCGCGGAAGGGCCTAGGTGGGGGTCCGGAGCAGCAAGTAGCCGCCGATCAGGCCGAAAAGAATATCGGAGGACCAGGCGGCGAGAGCGGCGGGCAGATAATTGACGGTTCCCATTGCGCCAAACAGGCCATCGACGACCCAGTAGGCCAGGGCCACGGCAATGGCCACGGCGATGCCGGTGAGCGAGCCGCGGCGGCCCATGGAAAGCGCAAAGGGGATGGCCAGCATGGCCATGACCACGGCGATCAGCGGATATGCCAGCTTGTGCCACAGTTCGACGCGCAGGCGCATGGTGTCAAAGCCGCTCTGCCGCAGGTCGCCGATGTAGTGTTCGAGCTGGCCGAAATTCATCTCCTGCGATTGCAGCTTCTCCTTGCGGAAGTAGCCAGGGTCTTCATGGATCTCGGCGAAGGAGGCCTGCTTGAATTCGCGGTACTCGGTCACGTTGGGGCCATCGATGTCGCGCTGCCAGCCGTTCAGGAAGCGCCACGTGTCGTGGGTGGAATCCCAGACGGCGCGGCTGGCGAAGATTCGCCGGGAGAGCGCGAAGGTGGAGGGGTCGAACTCGAAGACCGAGAGGTTGGCGAACTCCTGGCGGTCTGGATCGAAGAACTGGTAGTAGAAGATGCGGCCGGGCTCGCCGGGGCGGGGCTGGCCGAAGATCCACTTCTGTTCGGGATGCAGAACGGTCTGCGGCGGGCGGCCCTTGATGATGTTGCGCAGGGCCTCCTGGCGGCGGTTGGCCTGGGGCAGATAGAACTCATCGAAAAGGAAGAGGCTGACGGCCAGGATAGCGGCGATGGAGACGATGGGCACCACCAGCCGGTAGAGGCTGATGCCGGTGGCCTTCATGGCGATGATCTCGGAGTTGCGGTTGAGCACGCCGAATGTGACCAGCACGGCAATCAGCACAGCCAGCGGAGCGATCTGGTAGAGCATGCTGGGGGTGAGGTTGATCAGATAGGCGCCGACCGTGGAGAGGGGGATGCGGTTGCGCAGGATGTCGCCCACGAGCTCAAAGAAGGTGAAGACCAGCATGAGCATGACAAAGCCGGCGAGCACCATGAAGAAGGTGTTGAGAAACTCGCGAATGACGTACTCGTCGAGGATGCGGGGAAAGGCATTGCGCGATGCGGCGCGGTGGGGACGGGGCTGAAACCGGCTCAGAAGCCCACTCAAGGGAGCGCCGTTGAGCTTGGCGGCTTCCTTGGGCTTGGGGGAGCGCGAGACCCAGCCGGTGATGGTGCTGAGAATGCGACCGCCGCTGGCCATTTGCCACAGCAGAAAAAGGCCGGCGCCGGCAAACAGCAGGTTGGCGGACCAGACCGCGAAAAAGGCGGAGAACCTGTCCTGCTTGCCCAGGGCGATGCCGGTGTAGGAAAGGATGTAATAAAGCAGAACCAGCAGGATGGTGAAGACGAAGCCGGAGCTCTTGCCGCCGCGGCGCGAGGCTACCCCCAGGGGAACGCCCACCAGCATGAGCACCAGGCAGGCCGCCGGATAGGCAAAGCGGCTGTTCAATTCAATCAGGAAGCGCTTGCCGTCGGGCCCATGGGTGCGTTCGATCAGCGCATGCATGGGCAGGGCATAGATGGCCGTATCCATGCGGCCGATATGCACTTCGTTCTGCTGGCTCATGGAAAAGGGGCGCGTGGTGGTGGTAAAGGCAGAGATGTTGTATTGCAGCGGCTGGCCGGCCACGCTTTCATACTCCGCGCCATTGCGCAGGCGCATGAGCAGTTCCTGGGCGCTGTCGTTGACCACGGTGGCAGAGGCGGCAGTGGTGATCTTGGGCGCAATGGGATCGGTGACGTCGGCCATGAAGACCTGACGCCAGTTGGAGGCGCCGGCTCCGCTGCGCACGTCTTGCACGTAGAGGACAAAGTTGTGAAAGTCCTCGTCGAAGACGCGGGGCTGGATCTCGTAGGAGGCCTGCGAGGTGGCCAGCGCCTGCTCCATTTCCAGAATGGCCTGGTTGGCGCGGGGAGCGATATAGAGAGAGTTGGCCAGGCCCAGCAGCGTGCCGCCGATGGCCACGATGGAAGCGACCCGCACAAAGTAGCCGATGCCCATGCCGCCGGCGCGCATGGCGATGATTTCGCTATCGGCAGCCAGGCGGCTGAGTCCCAGCAAAACGCCCACCAGTACGGCCATGGGAATGGTGACGCGGAAGGTGTTGGGCAGTGTGAAGAGGAAGATCTCCATCACGTTGGTGAAGGTGGAGCTGTTGCGGACCACCATCTCCAGGATGTGAGGCAGGTCCCGCATGAAGAGAATAAAGGTGAAGAGCGCGCAACCAATGAGCGTGTGGGAGAGAATTTCACCGAGAATGTAGCGGGTCAGGATGCGCACAGAGGGCTCTGGGGTTAGTTTACCGTGACTACGCGCCCTGTGCCGAAACAGGCCGCCAGCGGCGCAGGCGCAGGCTGTTGGCCAGCACGCAAACCGAGCTGAGGGCCATGGCAGCGGCGGCCAGCCAGGGGGTAAGCAAGATGTGGAAGGCGGGGTACAGCGCTCCCGCGGCCAGGGGAATGCCGAGCAGGTTGTAGCCCACGGCCCAGGCCAGATTCTGGCGCATGACGCGCAGCGTGGCGCGGGCCAGATCGAGCGCCGCGGGGATGGCGGAAGGCTGGGCGCGCAGCAGGAGCACGTCGCCGGCCTCCTGGGCCAGGTCGGCGCCCGTGCCCATGGCGATGCCGGCATCGGCCTGGGCCAGCGCGGCAGCGTCGTTGATGCCGTCGCCCACCATGGCCACGTGCAGGCCCTCCTGCTGCAGCGCGCGGATACGGGCCAGCTTGCCGGCCGGGTCAAGACCGGCTTCCACTTCAGCAATGCCGGCTTGTTGGGCAATGGGCGCGGCGGCGGCGGCCGAGTCGCCGGTCAGCATCAGCACGCGCAATCCAGAGGCTCGCAGGGCAGCGATGGCCGCGGCCGCTTCTGGCCGGAGGGCGTCGCGGGCGTCGAAATAGCCAACGGGCACCTTGTCCAGGGCCATCCACAGGCGCGTCATGCCGGGCTGCGGCGGCTCGGCGGGCGGCGGCAGCGGAATAAAGTACTCCTGGAACATGGATTCGTTGCCGAGCAGGCAGGCGTGGCCTTCCACGCGGGCGGTGAGGCCGCGGCCGGGCTGAATCTGTACGTCTTCGGCGGGCTGCCAGGTCAGGTTCAGGGAGCGCGCGTGGTCCAGAATTGCGTGGGCCAGGGGATGGTTCGACCGCTCCTCGGCGGCGGCGGCCATGCGCAACAGGTCGGCCTCGGCGTGGCCCGCCAGCGGATGAACAGCGGCCAGCACCGGCCGGCCTACGGTGAGGGTGCCGGTTTTGTCCAGGACGATGGCGTCCAGATGGCCCAGCCGCTCCAGGGCCTCACCGCCTTTGAAGAGGACGCCGAGCTGCGCGCCGCGGCCCACGGCCACGGTGAGCGCGGCGGGCACGGCCAGCCCCATGGCGCAGGGGCAGGCGATCACCAGCACGGCGACGGTGTTGGCCAGGGCCATGGGAACCGAATGCGCGGCCAGGAGCCAGACTACGAAGGTGAGCGCCGCCAGACCCAGCACAACCGGGACAAAGATGGAACTGGCGCGGTCGGCCAGGCGCTCCATGGGTGCGCGCGAACTCTGCGCCTGCTGGACCATGCGCGTGATCTGCGCCAGCACGGTGGCCTCGCCCAGCGATTGCGCCTGGCAAACGACAGCGCCGTCGTAGTTGAGTGAGCCGGCCAGTACGCGGCCGCCGGGCTCACGGGCCAGAGGCGTGGATTCGCCGGTAAGCATGGACTCATCCACGGTGGTGCGGCCTTCCAGGATGGCGGCGTCCACCGGAAAGCGTTCGCCGGGCAGCACCAGGATGCTGTCGCCGATCTGGATCTCCGCGAGCGGCACGATGGCTTGCACGGCGTCGCGAATGCGGCGGGCGGTGACGGGGCGCAGACGGGAGAGCGAATCCAGCGCGGCCAGGGCGCGGCGTTTGGCGCGGGCCTCCAGCGCCTTGCCCAGGAGCAGAAAACCGACAATGAGCAGAACCGCGTCAAAGTAGACCTGGCGACCGGCTGCGGGCCAGAGGGTGGCGTACGCGGAGTAGGCGAAGGCTACGCTGGTGCCCAGGCCGACCAGCGTGTTCATATTCGTGTTTCCGTGGCGCAGGGCGCGGATGGCGCTCAAATAGATGCCGCGCCCGGCCCAGACCAGCAGAACCGCGGTGAGGATCAGCAGAGACCAGCGCAGCAGCTCGGGATTCAGGGCATAGAGCCAGGGCACGAGGCGCATGAGGCCGCGGTCAAGAGAGCCCATGTGCGAACCGAGCGGCATGGCTAGCAGCATGGCGGCCGCGCCCGCGGCGATTGTTACCCCTGCCTTGCGCGCCGACTCGGCCGCCAGGTCCTGAGCTTGTTGCCCGGCCGCTGAATCGCTGGGGCGGGGAAGCACGGCGTCGTAGCCGGCGTTGCGAATGGCCTGCACCAGCGCGGCGGGTGCGGCAATCGCGGGGTCAAAGTCCACGCTGGCGCGGTGCGCCATCAGATCGACGTGCGCGGAGTGAACCCCGGCGGTCGCGCGCAGCGCTTCTTCCACATGATGCTGGCAGGAGGCGCAGGTCATGCCCAGCACCGGCAGGGTGAGCGTTTCTTGGGCGGGCGTGGGCACCTACTGTTCCAGGGTCGCGGGGAAGCCAGCCTTGGCCAGTGCTTGCAGAGCCAGATCGACGGGTGGAGGATTGTGCGTGCTGCTCAGTCGCGCCGCGCCCAACTGCACTTCCTTCACTTCGAGGCCTTCCGTCGCAGCCAAAGTCTGCGTGACGCGGCGAATGCAGGCGCCGCAGTGCATATTCTCGATGCGCAATCTGAATTCCGACATCATCTTCTCCCGTTTGTCTTAGATGATAGCCCGCTGCAAAAGATGCGCCGCCTGCGGTAGGGCCATGGTTAGGCTGGGGCAGGCCGGGCCTTCAGCCCCGGCATTCCGGCAGCAAGAAAGGACGGGCCTTCAGGCCCTGCGGTATGCTTTCCAAGTCAAGCGCATAACCAGGGGCTGAAGCTCCGGCAGTTTGGTCGGACATTTTGTCAGGACTAAACAGGCTGCGGAAAAACTCAATTCAAAGGCAGGAAGTGTCAGGGCACGACTTTAGTCATGCCGCAAGTCGCACAAAATAAAGGGCGGGCTTTAGCCCCTGACGGATGCTTTTCACGCCCTTCGCCGTTCATTCGCAGTTTTTCCGCAGCCTGTAAAACCCTGACCTACCGACCTTGGCCCAAGGGCTTGGAAACACGATGAGGCGATCATGCAAAGAGAGTTTCCCGAGGCGCCGCTGGTGGGCGTGGGCGCGGTGGTGGTGGAGGCGGGCCGTGTGCTGCTGATCCGGCGCGGGCGTGAACCGCTGAAGGGGCATTGGTCGCTGCCCGGTGGATTGCTGGAACTGGGCGAGTCGCTCACCGAGGGTGTGATCCGCGAGGTGAGGGAAGAGACCGGGCTGACGGTCGAGCCGGTGGAGCTGGTTGAGCTGCTGGACCGCATCCATCGCGAGGGCGAACGCGTCCGCTACCATTACGTGATTGCGGATTATCTGTGCCGCGTCACTGGCGGCCAATTGCAGGCGGCTTCCGATGCGGATGCGGCAAAATGGGTGGAACGGGCGGAGTGGAACAGCCACAGCGCGCTGCTGCTGGACCCAATCACGGTGCGGGTGATCGAGATGGGTTGGCAACGGGCGCAGACATTGAAATGGAAAGAGGAAGACAGGTGAAACTGGTTCGAAGGCTGCTTTGGGTTGCGGGCGTGGTGGTGGCGCTGGCGCTGGTTGCCGGCGTCGGGTTCTGGTTGCGGCCGGTAAGTTACTTCAACGGGCTGATGGATCTGCGTCTGCGCCTGGCGGGGGTAGAAAGCAACTCGGTTACGGTTGCGGGCCACCGCATGTACTATTTCGTCGAGGGGCCGGTAGGCGGGCCGTCCGTGGTGCTGGTGCATGGGCTGGGCGGGCGCGCCGAGGACTGGCGCGACCTGGCGCCCTATCTGACCCAAGCAGGTTTCCGTGTCTATCTGCCCGATCTGCCCGGCTACGGACAAAGCGAGAGGCCGGCGGACTTTTCCTATTCCGTGCCCGACGAGGCCGAGGCGGTAGTGGGCTTCCTGGATGCGCTGGGGTTGAAGCAGGTGGACCTGGGCGGCTGGTCGATGGGCGGCGGGATCGTGCAGCACGTGGCGGCCCGGCATCCGGAGCGGGTGCGGCGTCTGATGCTGTTTGACAGCGTGGGCATCTGGCAGAAGCCCACCTGGAATGTTTGGTTGTTCACGCCCACCACGCCGGGGGAACTGGACCAGTTGGATGCGCTCCTGATGCCACATCCGCCGCAGATCCCGGGGTTCGTTGCGCGGGACATTCTGCGCATTTCCAGGCAGAACGCCTGGGTGATTCAGAGGGCAGTCAAAACGATGATGACCGGCCGCGACGCCACCGATGCCCTGCTGCCCACCTTGAAGATGCCGGTGCTGATCGTGTGGGGCGCGGAGGACCGCATCTTCTCGACTGCGATGGCCGAGAAGATGCACAGTCTGGTACCGCAGTCGGAATTGGAAATCTTCCCCGGCTGCGGCCATCTAGCCCCCGGCCAGTGCGCCGCCGCGATCGGGCCGAAAGTGGTGGCGTTCGAGAAGCAGTGAGAGGGTAGATGGGTGCTTACCCACCCTAGCCGCAAGAACAAATACGCGGCGAGGGTGGGGCACCCAGCGCTTCACGCGATAGGTGAGAATCTGCTAGAAAATCCACCTCGCCGTCAGCACCATGGCGTGGTTGTTGGTGTGGAAGTGGCTGGTGGCGATCTGCATGCCGCCGCCTACGGCCAGGCCGGGGCGGGATTTGGGATCGGAAGGGTGCAGGGCGCACTTGCCCACGATGATTCCGGGGGTGAGGAACTCCTGCCTCTTGGCGTCGTTGGTTCCGCCCTTGTAGAAGGTGGCGTTGCTCTCGATCTCCGGCCAGAAGAGTTTGCCAATGCGGTACTGGGCAACGGTATTCCAGACCACAGGACGGCCGGCGGTGGTGATGGCGGGTTTGCCGGTGGGTAGTGTGGCGCCCAGCGAGGATTGCACATCGAAGCGGCCAAGTCCCTTGCCGCCGCCCAGGCTGGGAGCAACGCTGGCGTCGGTCGATCCATTCTTGTAACTGCCGGTGGGGATGGTGGCCGTTACCCAGGCGCTCAGCGTGTAGTTGCCGTGCTGCGCGTTGCCGCTGGCAATGCGGTACTTGCCCTGGAACGACACGTCGCCAAACCCATCCTTGGCGGTGGTGTTGTGCTGGATGTAGGGGGGCAGGTCGAAGGCCAACTCGGTGTTGGCCCAAGGAACCACGTTCACCCCCTTGCTGTTGTCGAAGTTCCAGGTGCTGGTGCGGGCCGGCGCGATCTGCCGCAGAACATCCGTGCGCACCACCTGGATGAGCCCGGTGGTGGTGGTGATCAACGGGACGGCCCAGCCGGGCTGTTTGGCCTGGGTGGCCGAGGTACGGGCCATCCAATGGTTGAAGAAACCGCCGCCAGCGACGCTTGCCGAGCCGCCTTGGGCGTACACGCTGGCGGTGGCCAGCAGGAAGAACAGGGAAAGGGGAAGCTTTCTCATGTCGGTTCCATGAGCATGAAGACCGGAAGAGGAAGCGGCAACCGCCTATTGGGGTAGTTCCTTCTCCGTCTTTTGGTGGAGACGGAGAGGACGCTTTCCTGCACAGCACGGCAGATCAATCAAGCCTTGGACAGGCAGTTCGCACTTGCCGGCCTATTGACTGTATGGTACTGTCGAATTGTGATCATTGCATCGAGCCAACCAACGGTCTGCTGTTGTGCCTGCGCGGCGCACGCGGCCTGTTGTTGTCTGCGCTAGATTTCGCAGTGATCTGCTCCCGGCCCGCCGCCGGGTAGAAGACCCCTTCCCCACAACACCGCTTTCAGGAACTTTGCAGATGATTGTCTCCTCGCATATCTCTCTGTATTTCGCATGCGCGCGCCCCCCCTTTGCGGGCGCCGCGGCTTGTTGTTGCCGCTAACCCCTTCTCTCTTTCCTCGTTCTTCCGGCATTCCCAGCAACTAATTCCCCAGGAGCCCAGTCATGCATCCATTGCATCTCTCTGCCCGTGTTCGCCTTCTGTTTCTTCTCATCGCATTGGCCGTGGCCGTGCCCTTCGCGCGGGCGCAGTTGGTTGGCGGCACCATCGCCGGCGAGGTGGTGGACCCCAGCAACGCCACAGTTGATCGAGCGGAGGTTCTTATCCGCAATCTGGAGACGGGTGGCGAGCGCCGTCTTGTCACCAGCGGGAACGGCGTTTTCTCCGCGCCCTCCATTCCTGTTGGCATCTACACGGTTTCCGTCACCCACGAGGGCTTCGCTCCGCTCCAACGGACCGGCATCGCTCTGACCGTTGGCCAGAGCATCCATCTTCACCTGGCGTTGACCCTTGGCACAGTGGAGCAGGCGGTGACCGTTGTGGATACTCCGGCCAGCGTGGACACGTCGACGCTGCAATCGCAGGGGCTGGTGAATGAGCGTCAGGTGAAGGAGCTTCCCCTGAACGGCCGCAGCTTCGACCAACTGTTGCAACTCAACCCGGCCTCGGTGAGTTACAGTACGCAGCGCTCCGGCGGCGTGGGCACGTCGAACTCGTCGGTGGGCAATATGTATTCGGTCTCCGGGCGCAGACCGCAGGACAATCTGTTTCTGCTCAACGGCATCGAGTACACCGGCGCCTCGCTGATCAACGTGACTCCGGGCGGCACCAGCGGCCAGTTGCTGGGGGTGGAGGCGGTGCGCGAGTTCAACGTGGTGAGCGACACCTACGGCGCCAACTACGGCAAGCGAACCGGCGCGCAAATCTCCATCATCACGGCTTCGGGTGGCAATCAGCTTCACGGCTCGATATATGAGTTCTTCCGCAACAGCGCTCTGGATGCGCGCAACTTCTTTGACCAGGCGCAGATTCCGCCTTTCCAGCGCAACGATTTTGGCGCTGCGGCAGGAGGTCCGTTGCGGCGCGACAAGCTTTTCGTCTTTGCCAACTACGAGGGATATCGCCAGCATCTCGGGTTGAGCGACGTCACTTTTGTTCCAGACGCGGCAGCCCGCGCTGCCACTGTGGCCAGCGTGCGGCCGCTGCTTGCGCTATGGCCGGCAGGCACGAAGGAGTTGGGCGGCGGCATTGCCGAAGCTTTCTCCAATCCGCCTCAACAGGTGCGAGAGGACTTTGGAACCACGCGCATCGACGCCAACCTGTCGCAGAAAGATTTGTTCTTTGCGGCCTACACGGTGGATGACAGCGACGCAACCACGCCGTCGGCGAATCCATATTCTTCAATTTACGAGCGGCTCCGCGAACAAGTGCTGAGCGCGCAGGAGCAGCGCGTGGTTTCGCCAACCCTGCTCAATACGCTGCGGGTGGGGTACTCGCGTGCAGCCTTCGACTTCAACAGCCTGGTTACGGGTTCCGTTTCCGGATGGGCCGCACGCGGTCCCGTCGGGGCTATCGTGATCTCTGGCAGCACCGCGTCGAATGGCGCTTCGCAGATCTCGCTGGCCGGCGCAAACACCGGCAGCAACAACTCAACCGTGCGCAATCTGTTTACCGCGGACGAACACATTTACTGGACGCATGGGCGGCATCAGGTGGAGGCGGGTGTATGGCTGCAACGGCTGCAATCCAATGACCTCCTGGCGCAGAACCAGTACGGACAAGCTTCCTTCTCCACGCTGGCCGCGTTTGAGCAGGGCACGGTTTCCAAGTACACCATCGTTCCCGCGCCGTCAGAACTTGGCTGGCGTTCGCTGTTTGGCGCCGGCTTCATTGAAGATGCGTGGAAGCCGACGCCGCGGCTGGAAGTGCGCGCCGGGTTTCGCGTTGAAACATCCAACGGTTGGAACGAAGCACAGGGCCACGCCTCCAACTACGATTTCACCAACGGCATCATCAACACCAATCCGACCGTGGGCAGTTCCGCGTTGTCAGAGAATCGCGCCAGGTTTCTGCCCGAGCCGCGCATCGGCATGGCCTACGATCTGTTCGGCAATGGCAAGACCGCGCTCAAAGGCAGCTTCGGCGTGCATCGCGCCCTGTTGGACACACTCGACTACCGGCTCGATCAGACCGCGCCCTTTAACACCACGCTCTCTTACAGCAACACAAGCGTGAGCAAACTGGCGTCGCTTTCGACGGCCACGGCAACCGGCGGCCTGGTTTCACCGAGCAACGTGCAACGCGACATTCAGACGCCCACCGTGCTGGCCTGGACGGTGAAGATCGAACAGGAGATTGCTCCCCGCACCACGCTCACCGTGGGCTACATTGGTTCGCACGGCTACCACCAGATTCTCTCCGAGGACCAGAACACACCAGTGGCGGTGGTTTGCCCCGCGACGGCCTGCCCCGCGGCTGTGGCGGCGGGAACCGTCTACTATCCGGCCACCACGCTGGCGAATCCCAAGCTGGCCAACTCCACCTCGTGGGTTTCAGAAGGGGTAAGCAACTACAACGGATTGGAGGTGGATGTGCGCCACCAGCTTTCGCGCGGCTTTCAGTTGCGCGGAGTATATACGTGGTCGAGGAATCTGGATGACGGTTCGGCGTGGAACACCAGCGTCTCATCCAACACGCCTGCCTATGTCTCCTTTCCCGGTAATCCCAAGCTCGATTACGGACTGGCCGCCACCAACATCAGTCATGCGGCGGCGATCAACGGAACGTGGGAACTGCCTGCGGGCCGCGGCCATGCAGTGCTTCGCGACATATCTCCGCTGGCGGATGAGTTTGCCGGAGGATGGAGTCTGAGCGGGATCGTAACGTTGCAGAGCGGCTTTCCGTTCTCGCCGCAGCTTGGCTACAATCCCACCGGCAACGGAGACTCGCGCAACCCGGCTCGTCCGGAGTTGAATCCTGACTTTCACGGGTCGCTCTATGCGAAGACTGCGAGCCAGTGGTTCAACCCCAATGCATTCCTGGCGCCTTATCCGGGCACTTTTGGCAATGCGGGCCGCGACTCGCTGACCGGTCCGGGCTTGAAGGATGCGGATCTTTCGCTGGGCAAGAACGTGAACCTCCGCGAGCGATTGCACGCGCAGTTTCGCGCGGAGTACTTCAACGTGTTGAACCGGACCAACTTCACCACGCCCAATGCGGTGGTCTTCAGCACCGGCCCCACGCCGGCCAAACCAGCCACAGCGGCGGCGCTTTCACCCACGGCGGGCGTGATGACCGCAACCGCAACCACTTCGCGCCAGCTCCAGTTCGGTCTGAAGATACTGTTTTAAAACGATTACACCTGCAACAGGAATAGGGGCGGTTTTGCCTTGTGCCCGCCCCGGCATTTTGATACTATGAGCGAACACATGGTCCGTGCTTCCCAAAGCCGCTCTTGTTGTTGCCTGTCGAATCTCTTCGACGGGTGTTCGAACTAGTCTCTGATTTCCCCCCGCAATTCATCAGAAGACGCACCCGAGCTGCTTAAGCCGGTGTGTGATCCCATTGCATCGGCCCGCAGCGTTCCCCAACACACTGAACGAGGTCATGCATGCCGGTCACAGAGATCGATGCCAGAGTTGAAAGCACTGTCCCCAACCATAACCGCCTGAGCCATCTGCGCCTGCTTGAAGCAGAGAGTATCCACATTCTGCGCGAAGTCGCCTCCGAGTTTGAGCGGCCGGTCATGCTGTATTCGATCGGCAAGGATTCCTCGGTGATGCTGCGGCTGGCGCAGAAGGCCTTTTATCCCGGTCCCATTCCGTTTCCGCTACTGCACGTGGACACCGGCTTCAAGTTTGCGGAGATGATCGCCTTTCGCGATGAGATGGCGCGTTCGGTTGGCGCCAATCTGCTGGTGTGGCGCAATGAAGCCGCGATTGCCGCGGGCACCAACCCGATTGCGCTGGACACCAAGCGCTGCTGCGGACTGCTGAAGACGCAGGCTCTGCTCGATGCGCTGAAGCACTACAACTTCGATGCGGCCTTTGGCGGCGCGCGCCGCGATGAAGAAAAGTCACGCGCCAAGGAGCGCATTTACTCCTTCCGCGACGGCGCAGGACAGTGGGACCCGAAGAACCAGCGTCCGGAGTTATGGAACCTCTATAACGCGCGCGTTCATCCCGGCGAAAGCATTCGCGTCTTTCCGCTTTCCAACTGGACGGAGATGGACGTGTGGCAATACATCCACGAGGAGAACATTCCCGTGGTGGATTTGTATTTTGCCAAGGAGCGCCCCATGTATGTGCGCGGCGATGCGCTGCTGCCCATTGAGCAGGCCTTTGTTGCACGGCCGGGCGAGCAGCCTCAGATGATCAAGTCGCGGTTGCGCTCGCTGGGATGCAGCCCATGCACCGGGGCCATTCGATCCGAAGCGGAGACCATCCCCGCCATCATTGCGGAACTGCTCTCGTTCCGCTCGTCGGAGCGCGCCAACCGGGTTATCGATCACGACCAGGAAGGCTCCATGGAAATCAAGAAACGCGAGGGCTATTTCTAAATGACGGCAGCTACGATTCCAGGTTTCTCCATTGACGAATTCCTGACGCAAGAGGGCGAGAAAGATCTGCTGCGCTTCTCTACCGCGGGCAGCGTCGACGACGGAAAGTCCACGCTCATCGGTCGCTTGCTCTATGACACGCAGTCAGTCTACGAAGACCAGGTGCTCTCCATCCAGGGCAAGGGAACCACCGCTCCGGGGCAGATCGATTTCGCCTTGCTGACCGACGGATTGCGCGCCGAGCGCGAGCAGGGCATCACCATCGATGTTGCTTACCGTTACTTCTCCACGCCGCGGCGCAAGTTCATCATTGCGGACACGCCCGGCCATGAGCAGTACACGCGCAATATGGCTACCGGGGCCTCGACGGCCGATGCGGCGGTGGTGCTGATCGACGCGGGCAAGGGGGTTCTGTTGCAGTCGCGCCGCCACGCCTACATTGCATCTCTGCTGCGCGTGCGCCACATCCTGGTGGCCGTGAACAAGATGGATCTCGTGGGCTATGACGAGAGTGTTTTCCGCGCTATCGAGCGCGATTTCCGCCTGGTGCTGGAGCAGATTGCGGCCGATACCGGCAACCCGGTCGAGGCCACGTTTGTGCCGGTCAGCGCACTGGCCGGGGATAACATCGTGCATCGCTCGCAGGCCATGCCGTGGTACCGCGGACCTTCGCTGCTGGAACTGCTGGAGACGGCGCCGTCGTCGCTGGATACGCGCACCGCGCCGTTCCGCTTTCCGGTGCAGCGAGTCATTCGGCCTGACCATAATTTTCGCGGATTCGCGGGTCAGATTGTTTCCGGCACAGTGCGTCCGGGAGACAGGATCGCGGTGCTGCCTTCGGGCCGCAGCGCGGAGGTGGAGCGCATTGTCACCTGGGACGGTGACCTCGACGAGGCGCATGCGCCGCTCTCGGTGACGCTGGTGTTGAACCAGGAACTGGACATCAGCCGCGGCGATCTGATTGTCGCGGCGGACGCGCCGGCGACCGTGGCCAGAAGCGTGAAAGCGGCGTTGGTGTGGATGGATCAGCGGCCGCTCGAACTCAACCGGCGCTATCTGCTCAAACACACCAGCCAGACGGTGCCAGTCGTGGTTGCCTCCATCGAGCACCGCACCGACATCGGCACGCTGACCCGCGAACCCGCGGAAACATTGGAGATGAATGGCATTGGCGCGGTCACTCTCAAGCTTCTGCGACCGATTGCTCTCGATCTTTATGGAGAGAATCGTTCGACCGGTGCATTCATCCTGATCGACGCCGAAACCAACGCGACGGTAGCGGCGGGCATGATTACCGCGGCGACCGGCGCGGTTGCATCGGGAGAAAATGCATCGGGTCCAGTGACTGCGCAGGAAAGATTGGCGCGCTGGGGGCATCGCGGCGGGGTCCTGGAATTGAATGGGCCGGTCGAGTTGATCGATCGCATCGAGCGGTCGCTGTTTCTGCGCGGAGTTATCACAGCGCGCATCGAGGTGGGCGACGCAGCATTTGAGATTCCCGCAAGTGTGGTGGAAACCTTGATCAGGTCGAAGGCTTTATCCGGAATGGTGGCGCTGGTCATCGGCCTCACTGAAGGCAGCAATTTGACCGCGCAGGTTGAGGGTGAGGAAATCACGCTCGACGCGAATGACGCGGATGGGGCAATCGCCGCTGTTCATGGACTGCTGGAGCGGAGCGGCGTTCTTCGGGCGCCGGGAAGCGCGGACTGGGAAATCTAGATCGGAACAACGAGACGTGCGCAACGGGAAAGGAAACCAACAATGAGTACCGCTGAAATCAATGCGCAAGTGAAAGCCAGGCTGGAGCAGGTGCGTGCCGCCCTGGCGCGGGAAATCACCGGCCCGCAGGATGTGTGCCTGACGTGCAGCTTTCAAGCTGAAGATGTGCTGCTGACCAAGCTGGCGCTGGAACTGGATGCGCGGATTCCCATTCTGTTTCTCGATACCGGCTATCACTTCAAGGAGACCTACGCCTATCGGGATCGAATTGCAGACGAGTGGCAACTGAACCTGATCAACCTGCTGCCGCAAAAGACGGTTGCCGAGCAGGAGGCCGAGCATGGGCTTCTTTATCGGTCCTCGCCGGATCAGTGCTGCAAGCTGCGCAAGGTGGAGCCGCTGTTCAAGGCCGTGGCGGAGTATCGCGTATGGCTGACCGGGTTGCGGCGGGAGCAGGCTCGGAGCCGCGCGGCGCTGGAGGAAGCGGCGCTCTTCACGCTGCCCGGAGGAAAGCAGGTGCTGAAGCTGGCGCCGCTGGCGGCGTGGACCACGCAGGACGTGTGGTACGGCTGCGAGCAGCTCTCGATTCCGCGCCTGCCGCTCTATGAACTGGGTTACTCCTCGATTGGCTGCGAGCCTTGCACCACGCTTCCCCTGGACCCCAACGATCCTCGATCCGGGCGCTGGGGCGGGCACAAGGTGGAGTGCGGCATTCATATCGAAGCGGCGGCGAAATAGGACAGCAGAAACTGAGGGCAGGGAATGCATTATCTGATTGGATTTGCCATTGCACTGTGCATTGCACTTACCGGCGTGGGCGCGGGCACCATCACCGTGCCCATCCTGGTGCTGTTCCTCGGGGTTCCCGCGCCGATCGCGGTGGGCATCGGGCTGACCTTCTCGGCTGCCGTCAAGCTGATTCTGGTGCCAGCGCAGATTCTTCGCGGCAATGTGCACTGGCGAACGCTGGGGTTGATGCTCCTGGGCGGCGGGCCGGGCGTTCTGATCGGTTCGCTGCTGCTCAAGCACCTGGTCAGCGCGGGATCGCAGAACCTGTTGAACGGTTTGCTGGGCGCGATTCTGGTGAGCACGGCGAGCTGGCAAATTTTCTACTCCTTCCGGAAAATGGAACAGAATACAGCCGCCAAGGGCCGCAGTTTGTTGCTTCCCTGGCTGATGTTTCCGGTGGGCGCGGAGGTGGGTTTCTCCTCTGCCGGGGCGGGCGCATTGGGCAGTGCTGCGCTGCTCAGCTTCACTTCATTGATCCCCGCGCAGGTGGTGGGCACCGACATTGCGTTCGGCTTCCTGCTCTCCCTGTTGGGCAGCGGGGCACACTGGTTCGCGCACGCTTCTGACGTGCAATTGCTGTTGGAACTGATTGGCGGAGGCATTGCCGGGGCGGTGGGAGGAACGCTCTTGAGCAGCCGCATCCCCAAGCGGCCGTTACGCTTTGCGCTGTGGGTATGGCTGCTGGTGCTGGGCGGCCAGTTTCTCTTCAACAGCTATCAGGTGTGGGCCGCGCCGCATCGGGAAGCCAGCAGTAAAGTGGCCTTGATTCGGATGAAGTAGGCAGGGCGTTCTGGCGCGTGGAGTGGAAGGATCGTGCTCACCCACCTTAGACGCAAAAAAGAAATACGCGGCGAAGGTGGGGCACCCAGGCCGTGATTTGAGTGAAACAAGCGAAGAAGTTGCGGTACCGGTTTTCAGCAGCCTTTTTTGCAGCGGGCCATGATGGCGGCGTGGAGGCGCTCGCGCAGGCCGGGGGGCAGGTCGTAGATCTCGTGGGAGCGGTAAATCTCGATGGTCTTGCGGGTGGTGTTGAGCGTGACCTCGCAGTGCTCGCAGCCGCGCAGGTGCTCTTGCAGTTGGGCGCGGGTCTCGGGGGTCACCGAGTCGTCGATCAGGTCGTCGAGCAAAGCCAGAAACTCAGTGCAGGTCACTTCTCACCACCCCTTTTCCTGCGGAAGTAGCGGCTCAGGCGCTCGCGCAATTGCAGCCGGGCGCGCAGGAGGCGCGATTTCACGGCGGGAATGCTCAAACCAAGCGTCTCTGCCGTTTCTTCCGTGGAAAGTCCTTCCACATCGCGCAACACAAACACAATTCGAAACCCCTGGGGCAGTCCCTGGATGGTCTTGCGCAGAATCTCTGCCAGTTCAGCCTGGCCGTAGTTCTGCTCCGGATCGGGAGCCCAGTCGGCGAGATCGCGGGGGACGCTGCCCTCGTCGGTCTCGATGTCTTCGTCAATGGAAACCATTTTGCCGGTGCGCCGCTTGCGCAGCCGCATCAGGCTTTCATTGACGGCAATCCTTACCAGCCAGGTGTAAAACTTCGAATTCCCCTGAAACTGGTCGATCTTCTCATACGCTTTGAGGAACGCGTCCTGCATCACGTCCTCGGCATCTTCGCGGTTTTGCGTGATGTGCTGCGCAATCCTGAAGATCTGGCGGTCGTATTTGCGGACCAGCGTATCGTAGGCCAGAACGTCGCCTCCGCGTACCCTTTCCACCAGGGCTACGTCGGGATGCGGCTCGTTCTCGCCTGCTATGAGTTGGATGGTCGACATGGCGGTTGGTTGCGGAATTCCTTTCGGCCGGCTGTTTGGTTCGCAACAGGTCTGAATAGATGAGTGTAACGGACGGCGGCGGGCAGGACCAAACCGGGGGACCGTCCGGTGCTGCACTTGGAGTGGCCGACTCATCTGGCAAGAACGCTCCGAAACCGGTAACGCGACAGGTTCCTGTTTGCCCTCGGCCGGGGATAGCGGCTTAGAGTGGAGATATGAGGGTCGCGAATTCCCCAATTTCTGCTCCGCTGCTGGCATGTTGCCTGGCCTGCGTGCTTTCTGCCGTAGTGGTTATGACGCCGATGGCCGGGCAAACCAACAACGGCGCGAAGCCGCGCACTGCCGGCTCCGCTTCATCCAGAGCTAAAAAGGCGAAGAAGGCGGGCAAGACCAGGAGCAGCGCCAGGAGCACGGCCAAACCAGGCGCCCGCGCCGGGAAGGCGGGCAAAGGCAAAAAGGCGAGGAGCCGGGCCAGCCGGGCCGCCCAGGCGGCGCGCATGGCGCTCCTCAAGCGCGCATTTGTCGCATCGGCCGAGTTGCGCCCCATGGCCCAGCAACTGGCTACGCTGCGTACACCCGCGGCCTATGCCGGTGTGTCCGAGTATGCGCGCCGCCACAGCGGCGATGCAGCGGCCGCTGCCTACCTGGCGCTGGGCCACGCTTATCTGCTGGACAAGCGCTACGCGGAAGCCGTCGCCAGCCTGCGCCAGGCCGGCAAGGCGAGCAATGTGCTGGCCGACTACGCGGATTTTCTGGCCGCCGAGGCCAACCACGACGCAGGGAATCAGGCGGCTGCCGAGGCCATTCTGCGCGGCTTCACCGAACGCTATCCCGACAGCATCTTCAACGGCCAGGCGCCTGAACTGGAGGCCAATGTTCTGCTGGCCATGGACGATCCGGCGGGAGCGCAGCGGGTGCTGGCCGCGGCCGCCGATTTTGCCGCAAACCGGGCCGGTTACCAGCTGGCGCAGGGGCAGGCTGCCCAGGACCTGGGGCAGACGCAGGAAGCGCTGCAATTGTTCAAGCGTCTGCTGCTGAGCCACCCCTTGAGCCAGGAGGCGCAGATTGCCCACTCCAGGCTGACGGCCCTGGGTGCGGAGTCGATTCTGACCGCGACCGAACTGCGCAGCCTGGGCGACGCCTACTACAACGCCGGGCGCTATGCGGACGCCAGTGAGGAATATCGCGCTTTGGCCCGCGAGCCGGGCCTGGACGCCGAGGCGCGCAACGGCTTTGCGGTGGCCGCGGCTGCCTGCGATCTGAAGAGGAAGCTGCTGACCACGGCCCAGGCAGAAGCGCTGGCCGACACTCCCGACGAGAACGGCGCCCGGCGGCTCTATCTGCTGATGGAACTGGCCCGGAACCGCAACGATCTCGACGATCAGCAGCAAATCGTGGTTCAGATGGAGTCAAGGTATCCGCGCAGCCCATGGCTGGAGGAGGCGCTCTATTCCAGCGGCAACATGTACCTGCTGCGTCGAGAGTATCCCAAGGCAGTGGACTATTACAGCTATCTGGCCACGCACTTTCCCTCGAGCGCGCACGCCGCCACCGCGCACTGGCGGGCGGGTTGGCTGAGCTACCGGCAGGGACTCTATGGCGAGGCCGAGCGCCTGTTCGACGAGCAGATAAGGCTCTATCCCGGCGCCAATGAGACGGTGTCCGCGCTCTATTGGCGGGGGCGCTTGTACGAGACACAGGATCACGAGCCGGCCCTGGCTGCTGCCGACTACCGGACCGTGGTGCGCGCCTTCCAGCACTTTTTTTATGCCCAGATGTCCAAGGAACGCCTGTCCGCGCTGGGCAATATGCAGGTTGTCGCTGAGCCGCAACTGGACCGCTTCAAGGCCCCTCCGGTGCCGCACCTGCAGGAAAGCTTCCCCGCGGACAGCCCGCATCTGGCCGCGGCGCGCCTGCTGGCGAATGCTGGCCTGAGCGACTATATCGCGCAGGAGATTGCCGCCGATCCCGACTCTTCTTCCTGGAGCGCGCTGGCCGAGGCGCAGATCTATTCATCGTACGGTGAAACTTTCCGCGCTCTGCGCGCTCTGAAGAAGGCGCTGCCCTATGCCACATCCGCTCCGATCAAGTCCATTCCCCTGGCCTACTGGCGGATTCTCTTCCCGGAGCCGTATTGGAGCACCATCAAGGATGAATCGGCCAAAAACGGCCTCGATCCCTATCTTGTGGCCTCACTGATCCGTCAGGAGTCGGAGTTCAACCCTTCGGCCATCTCCCACGCCAACGCCTACGGGCTGATGCAACTGCTGCCCTCGGTGGGCAAGGTCATGGCGCGGGAGGAGGGAATCAAGCACTTTGAGACCTTCCAACTGCTCGATCCGGCAACCAACATCCGCTTGGGCACCCGCTATCTGCGCAAGACCCTGGACAAGTTCAGCGGTGTGCAGGAGTACGCCCTGGCCGCCTACAACGCCGGCGACGACCGCGTTCTCGACTGGCAGCAGGCGGGTCCCTATCACAGCACCGACGAGTTTGTAGAGTCCATTCCGTTCTCCGAGACCCGCGAGTATGTCGAGGCCATCCTGCGCAACGAAGAGACCTACAGGGCGATTGACGAGTTTGCCGGTTCCCAGGGCAGGGCGGAGATGGGTACCTACCGCTAGGGCGCGCTTGCAATTCCTGCCGTGGAATCCAGCTGGACACGGTCCGGCTGCGATTCCAGTTGACTTTGGCAGCTATTCTCAGCAAGATTAAGTTCGACCGGAGGTCTCCCCAAACCTCCGGATTACCATTCGCAGTCTGCTGTAGTTGCACAACGGAGCCGGCCCGTACGCAAGGACCCGGCGCTGTTGCATCTCAACCCTTCGGAGGGCAAGATGATAGCCGACCTGCAGTTTCTGGAAGAATGGATTCCCGAAAAGATGGACCCCGGAACGATCTTTGTGCTGGAGAACCAGGCCAAGCTGGGTCATGCGCAGGACCCGTTTGTGGCGGTCATGTCCTGCCCGCGCTGCGGAACCCTGGGCCTGATCACGCGCCGCCAACTGTGCGGCGGCGAGGCGATGATCTGCGGCGGCGAAGTTTGTTCGGCCGAGTACCGGCTCAATGGCGAGACGATCTGCTATCGCAGAGTTCAGTAGCAGGTTGCTGCCGGGGGTGTGCATGGCTCTTGCCGATGCGTGCGCGGCAAACAGCCGGGTTGCGCCCAGCCTTGCCTCTTCTCTGTGACGATGGAAGCGCGCAGGGAAGTAACTCCAGCCGGGCTGCTCAGCGCCGCGCTCGCGCAGCCGCATCGGCCGGCTCGGGAAAGATCGGTGCGCAGGCTGCGGCGATTTGAGCGGGCCGCATCCACCGCGTTCATTTGCCATGAATCACGCAGCGTGGTGCACCTCCTTCGGCACAGCGTGGATCGCCGCGCCATTGGAGGGCAGGCGGATTGGCAAGAGGTTTCAGGCAAGCCTTTTATGATTCAATGAAGCAGGCCATCCGCGAGGCGAAAGCAGAGGCGCGGATTCCACCGTCCCTGAAGAGTGCTTCCGGCCTGCGTGTACTTAGCTGCCCGATAAGGGATACGGATATCTTTCCCGGTTTCTGCGCCGAGGACGGGGTGCAACTGGCAGAAATGAGACCATTGGAACAGGGAAGACGGAAGGCGCGAAATTTGGCTGCTGATGGCAGAGTCGACAAAGTTCTCTTTGATAAGCCCGGATGGCGAAACTGGCAGACGCAGCGGACTTAAAATCCGCAGACCGCAAGGTCATGGGGGTTCAAGTCCCCCTCCGGGCACCAAGATAAGTATCATAAGTTGAACAACTTGCAAGCACAGAAGCCTCTCACGCCGAGAGGCTTTTTTGCGCTCTCAAAGCACTGGTGATACTTATGGTGATACTTTGATACTGTGATAGTGGAGGGTACAAAATGCCACGCAAATCGACGATCAAGGCCACGGGAGTCTGGGAGCGCGAACCCGGTAGCAACATCTGGTGGATTCGCTACCGGGCGGACGGCGTTCTCAAACGCGAGAAGGTTGGGCGCAAGAGCGATGCACTCGCCCTCTACCAGAAGCGCAAGTCTGAACTGAGGGCCGGCGTAAAGCTGCCAGACAATATGCGGCAATCCTCGTTGCGCTTCAAGACGCTCTGCGACGACATCCTGGTTTACAGCGAGAAGCACCACCGGGACTACCGCAGCGTTGTCTCGCGGATCAGTCGCATCGTCCGTGACTTTGGCGACTTGCCGGTCGATAAGATCAAGCCGTCTGAGATCGACCTGTGGCTTTCCAAGACGACCAAGACACCCGCAACCTCGAATCGATACCGGGCGCTGTTTTCGCTGATCTTCCGCGAAGCACTGCGCAACGGCAAGGTCTCCAGCAATCCCGCGCGGCTGGTTCGCCAGCAACATGAGAACAACGGTCGAATCCGATTTCTTACTGAGGCCGAGGAAGACAGTCTTCGGGCCGTCATCGCTATACGCTACCCGGAGCACGAGCCGGAGTTGACCATCTCGCTTGGAACTGGAATGCGGCTCTCCGAACAGTACGGCCTCACTTGGCGGAATGTGGATTTTGTTCGCCGTGAGATCAACCTTGATCGCACCAAGAACGGATCGCCGCGAATGATTCCGATGAACGACACCGTGATTAAGGCAATGCAGGAGTTCAGCAAGCGCAGCGTCTCCCCAAGCAGAGACGCACTTGTCTTCCCCACCAAGAACCCCAAGAGGTGGTTTTTAAGCGCACTGAGTCAAGCCAAGGTCGAGAACTATCGCTGGCACGATAACAGGCACACATTCTGCTCACGTCTGGCGATGAGGGGCGAGAACCTCAAAGTCATCCAGCAACTCGCCGGACACAAGACGATTCAGATGAGCGCCCGCTATGCGCATCTTGGAGAGAAGTCTCTGCACTCCGCGGTCGATGGGCTTTGTTCTTGAACGCTGTGCAGGTGTGCGGAACGCTTCCCGCACACCCGCCAGTGCCCGCCGCATCTCTGCTACTGATGAGGAAGCAGCCGGTGCCGCATCCCAGGCCGTGCCCCCGCTCTTCCCAGAGTTCGGCACGAAGCGGAAGATTCCGGGCAATTCCTCTACAGCACGCCGAGGGATTCCTGAGAAGGGTGGCGGTTTTGCATCAGCCGAGAATGCTTCCCGGCCACATACCCGCTCGATTCGCTGTGCCTTTGACGCGGGAACAGCAGCAGCGTAGATTCATTAGGTTAGCTTATGGAGGGCAAATGTCGAATATCACCCGTTCCGGCGGAATTGTGATCTCGTGGGGTGGCGAAGTTGAAGGGCCGGTCCAGATGCTGAATCCCATGGGCGCGTCAACGGGGTGGAGCGAATTCAAGACCTCTCTCGCGATCCAGTGTGAAATCTGTGAGATGGGTATTCACGTTGAGGATTCCGCGATGGATATCCTCGGGCGAACAAAGACGCCGGAGAGAGACGCGCTTGCAAGGAGATGCGTGGCCCGATTTGTCGAAGGGCGCTGTGAAGACTCTAGGAAAAAACTTCCAGAGCACAAGGAATACTTCCCGCTTACATCGACTGACATCAGAAGCCTACTGGAGTCCGCCCAACGGAACCGGACGAAACTCATCTGCACGGTGGAGTTGCCTGTAGCAGGGGCTGCCTCAGAATCTCACGATATCGAAGTGTTCGATCCCTCAAATGCAATCACGATGCTGCGGGGCAGGCTTCCCTCGAATCGACCGTACAACTGGGACTTGGCTAGGGTTACGAAACAGGTGCCCATAGAATAGGAAATGTATGCGTATGCAGATGGATTTGCCGTTGCTCAGAAGGCCGCAATTGTCAAATCCAGCAAGACATCGAAAGGGCTTATGGGGCAAACAGTTTTCTATCCCGGTCTGAATGATTTCTGTCGAACCTATCTGGTTACTAATCGGATTGTTACACCTGCCGAACTTGTTCAATATCCCGTGCGGCTCAAGGAAGAAAACGCTTCTATCTTTGAACAGTTAATGCTGTTCGATAAGATTTCGTTCAAGGTGTACGGCGAAAACATCTTGGTGCCGTTTCTCATAAGCCAGTTGGGGCAGGATGCCTTTGAATCGCTTCTTGAGCAAGAGGCTATTGGTTTTACTCTTTGGACGCCAGTTGTTACTCATTTCGTTCAAGACATTCCCGGAGTGGTGGCCCTACAGTCAGGGACGCAGTCATCACCAGCTCATTCCGACCCAGAGATGTCAATAGAACTCGGTCTCAAATGGATGAGTAAAGATCAGCTTTTTCCCGGTGCTCGTCGGCGGTTAATAAGGAAATTGGTTCCCCTCTATAACGTCCCCTCGCCAAATCTCTCCCGTGATGCGGTCGGAATGACAGTGTCAGCATTCAACTCCGGTAAGCTGGACGCCCTCAATTTCTCTTCATCAGGCAAAGACATTCAAAACCTCACATTGCCGGAGAGAAAGGATTTGTGCCGTTGTGCTACTGAACTCCTCGAATATACCTTCCTCCTCCAACACGAGATGACATCGTTCTCCAACAAGCAGTATTTCTCTCTGTTTGATGAGTCGGCATCAAAGGTTCAAACACAGACGAAGATTCCCGCTGTATTCAACCGTCTGGCGAGACTTGAAGGGTTTCCAGACCTCAGGGCCTTGTATGGGGAGTTGAACGATCCTTTCAAGAGGCTACCTCAACTTAGAGCAAAGAGAAGTTCCGCCGCATTTCGCAAGTGGCTGACCGAGACAAGTTCGTCTGGTAAGGATGTAGACGTAACGAAGGAGTATGTGGACGCCATCGCTGAGAGTAAAGGCTTCTTTGAGACAAAAAAGGGGAAGCTTACCAAGTCTGTCGTAATGACCGCGATAGGCACGGGCATAGGCGCGCTCATCGGAGGTGCCGAGGGAGCAGTGGGTGGTGCAGCGGTTGGGAAGACTCTTGAGGTAGGAGCCGATTGGGCTCTTGATCTCATCGACGAGTTCCTAATTAGCGGGCTTACTAAGGGCTGGTCACCCAGGATGTTCTTCGATGATCTTGGCAGGCTACGAGAGCGCTAAACATGGTTTGAAACGTAGAGGCTCAAGACAGGTCATTGCTGCACGCCGGTTTCATCGTTGGCGAGATTGCAGACGACGAAACTGCAACTCTGAATAGATACACGGAATTCGTGACTCGCCCGCAGATTGCAGTGTAACCGCTCGCACTCCTATGAAAATGTCACCGTTCGCTCTCTTTACAAACTGTCACCGTTCGGTTACTATCTCAATATGCAGGAGTGGAGGTGTGCAGGATGCGTATCCGAACAGCTACCGATTTGGGGGCCTTCATAAGGGAGCGCCGAACCAAGCTCGGGATGGATCAAAGTGCCTTGGCGAAGAAGGCCGGGACAAGTCGGAAGTGGCTTGTCGAAGTGGAACAGGGAAAACCTGGAGCCGAAATCGGTCTCATCTTGCGTACATTGAAGAGCCTTGAAATCGCCATCAACTTGCGCGCCGATTCCGCTGTTGAAACCTCTGCACAGGGTAGAGAGAAATCGCCGGACATCAACAGCGTTCTTGACTCGTTGAAGAAGCGCCCACTGAAGAAGCAGATATGACAAATCAACTGATAGCCCTGCTCGATGGCCGCGAAGTCGGCACGGTCAACTACAAGAACGCCAGACTTTCGTTCATCTATAACGATGCTTGGAGAGCCGATCCCAATGCCTACCCGCTATCGCTTTCTATGCCGCTGGCTTCGGCAGAGCACGGCCATGCGCGGATCGAGGCATTTCTGTGGGGACTGCTGCCCGACAATGATCGAGTTCTTGAGAACTGGGGCAGGCGTTTTCAGGTTTCGCCGAAGAATGTCTTTCGGCTGATAACCCATGTGGGTGAAGACTGCGCAGGCGCTGTTCAGTTTGTTCGCCCAGAGCGCCTTGAAGCACTGCAATCGGACACAGTTGCCAAGGAAGTTAAGTGGCTTACTGAGGATGACGTTGCCGAGCGGTTGCGTGCATTGCGCGCGGATCACTCTGCATGGCGCAGTGCGCAAGACACGGGCCAGTTCAGTTTGGCTGGGGCACAGCCAAAGACTGCTCTTCTTTTTGAACGCAAACGGTGGGGAGTTCCCTCTGGCCGCGTTCCCACCACGCACATTCTCAAACCGCCTACGGGTGAATGGGATGGTCACGCGGAGAATGAGCACTTCTCACTGCTGTTGGCCAGGGCCGCAGGGCTGATCGTTCCCAACTCCAGCGTCCAGCATTTCGGCGATGAGATCGCGATTGTGGTGGAGCGATATGACCGTGTGCGAAGCGGAGGGCGTTGGTCGCGTATCCATCAGGAGGATATGTGTCAGGCGCTCGGCATTCATCCCACGCGCAAGTATGAGAGTGAAGGCGGGCCGGGAGCGCGCACGATTGCGGAGTTGTTGAGGGCGCAGTCGAGCAATCCAGAAGAGGACATTGAGTCGTTTGTCGATGCGAACATTTTCAATTGGCTCATCGCCGGGACAGATGCTCATGCAAAGAACTATGCGCTGCTGCTGGGCGGCGGCGGCGCGGTTCGACTCGCGCCCGTCTACGACTTGGCAAGCATTCTGCCGTACCAGACCGTTGATCTTCTGAAAGCGAAGCTGGCGATGAAGATTGGCGGCGAATATCGGCTGAGAAATATCGGCCTTAGGCATTGGAAAAAGTTTGCAGTCGATTTGCGCCTGCATGAAGGCTGGCTTATCGAGCGCATCCGAGCAATGGCCGCTTCGCTTCCAGACCAAGCAGCGACCATTCAGAGTGAACTTGAAACGGCTGGGCTGCTGCATGGCACGATCACGCGGTTGGCGCGGAGGCTCAAAGCAAGGGCGTCCTCTTGCCAAAAGCTTCTCCCAGGCAGTGATTCAGCCGTGGGCTAGATCAGCTTGCCAACCGCGCCGGATGGTCGCCACGCGAGAAGCGCCGCAGATCGGCGACGGGAATCAGCACACGCGCACCGATGCGGCGAGCGGTCAATAGCTTATTGGCTACGAGATAGTCGAGCGCTCTTCGGCTGATTGAGAGCATGTCCGCCGCTTCAATTCTCCCGACCAGGAACTTCTCTTCAGGAGAGAGCGTAACCCTCCCAGGACGTTTTTTCTCGGTGACGTTTTCGTTTGCCATTGACAACTCCGGGGGAATCTTGAAGTATCGCTTTTGCGATCCGCAAGACGCAGTTGCTATAGACTCAGCGAATATGTGCGCGGCGTCCAATACTTTCTGCCTATGGGACCATAGCTCAGACCTATGGATGGGGTTTGGGCGGTTTTCATTTTTATTGCAAGGCCCATCACTATGCTGCTAAGTACGTCCGTGTGCAACAGCTTGCGGCTCGCCAGATGCCCCGCAAATGGAGTCATCGAGAAGTTATTGAAGAGAATTGCTGGTTCTTTTTGAACACAATAGGTTGTTGGGGCGTCTAATTTGTATGCGTGAAGGAACGACCACAGCCAAAGGGCCTGTCGTAGTCGTACCTACGGCCCTTGAATTCGCATCCATATTCTATATACGAGAGTTCTGTTCAATCCCCGCCAGCAATATCGCACGTCTCCAATGAATCCGCACCGAAATAGCGCATTTCAACGGCTCTAAGGTCGCAAACAGCTCACGGCCGCAGGGTATGCGAAGGGCAGGTGCAGCATTTACGATGAACTGGAATTCCGTCATCTCCGGTATTTTGTCGCGGTCGCCGAGGAATGCAACTTCGGTCGAGCTGCAATCAGACTTCACCTCTCGCAGCCCTCACTCAGTACCCAGATAAGGAAGTTGGAAGACGGCATACACGCAACGCTGTTCGTGCGCGGGCGCGCTGGAGCAGAGTTGACGGCTGCCGGTAGGGTCTTCCTCCAAGAAGCAAAACGACTGCTCCATATGAGCAAACGTGCAATTCAGGCCACATCCTCTGCCCACTCCGGCATCGATCTTCCGCTTCGCTTCGGATATTCGCCCTTCGTCAAACATCAGCTTGTGGAGGATGTGATGGGCGGCTATCGAGACCTCGCGCCCGACGGTCAGATTGAGCCTTCCAGCGAAGGCTCTGCGGCGCTTATCGCTATGGTTGCGGAAGGACATCTTGATGCTGCCCTGATCCTCCTTCCAATCGGCGACCAAAAGCTATTTGTTCAAAGAATACGCAC
>Ga0302319_10003030_pt1 | contig 35523 bp, 31 predicted proteins | sample Bog_T0_2_FD_203319 | JGI IMG/M metagenome (GOLD analysis project Ga0302319, IMG submission 203319) | Peat permafrost microbial communities from Stordalen Mire near Abisko, Sweden - Bog_T0_2 | ecosystem: Environmental > Terrestrial > Soil > Wetlands > Peat | place: Sweden: Abisko, Stordalen Mire...
AAGATTTTTTTTGAAAAGTTGTGACCGAAAAAATGGCCGCAGATGAATGGGATGAACGCAGATAAGAACGGAACGAACTTGGCTGCGAAACGAACTTCAAAATGGGTTCGTTTTTGCGGATTTGAGGCGGAAGAGGAAGGATGGCCTTGGTGTTTACGGCGGATTTTGCGCGAAGTGGCGATGGCCTCCGCACTATCCAGGCAGGATCTACTATCTCGCACCCTCTGTTGTCAAACTACAAAGAAGCGGCCGGCACGACTTCGAGCGATGTATACCCTGCAATCGCCTCAAAATCACGATCCCGGTGCCATATGGGCACACTATTCTCAATCGCTATCGCCGCAATCAGGCAATCAATCGACGACCTTATGGTGATTCCCCGCCGGCGGCCCTGTCGGTAGATATCCGCGGCAGAAAGGTAAAGCGCAATCGAGATGGGATCGCTGAGGACGGGAAGCGCCAGGAAGTTGCTGCGGAAGTGATCGCTTTGATGGCCCGGACGCAGTCCCTGGAGAATTTCTTGAACGACGGGGCCGCAGGTGACGAATCGCAGTAAATCGTCTTCCTGAACAAGGCGCGCTGAGTTTTTCTTCAGGAGATCGATCCAGATGGACGTGTCCACCAGGATCATTTGCGACCCCGGCGCCGCGTTGGCCGGTCTTCGCGCATTTGCGAGAGTTCACCCTCCCAAATGCCAGACCCAAAAGAGTGCGGTATCCTCTGGATCTTCCGCACGCGGATTACTTCCTCAAGGGCAGCATTTACCGCTGCCGAATACGTTTTGGCCGCCAGAATCTGTGTGGCCTCCATCAGCAAGCGCTCGTCCAACACAAGATTTGTGCGTTTCATGTGTATAGGGTATCACCGCATCGGCGCCGACAGCACGATTTCACCGGGCAGCCGTAGTCGAATCACGGTCCAATCTAGCTTGCTGATCCGAATCCCTTCGAGCAGAGGCCGAGACAACAGACCCGCATGCCGCCGATAAGTACGTTTCCATCAACGCTACAGATTTTTCGCGCTATGTACAACAAGGACTGGCCAAAGAACCGACCCCTAGCGGCAAAGGGCAGCTAATCTTGGAGACGGTCAGGGCGCGCTCTAATGCTTTCGGGTTTCCAATTCACTGGGATGTCAATTCAGAGTGGCCAAAGGTTAAGTGTAGGGGTGCCGACGAGTGTAAAGGAATAATCGCTGAGCTGGGCAAACAATCTTTACTTGGCCACGATCCAAAATACACGCAGCTAAATCTAACCTGGGAAGGATGGAGACAACTCGCACCGTTGACGGGCAGCGCTTCTGGCCGCGTGTTCATCGCGATGTGGTTCGACCGGGAGATGGACTCGGCGTTTCGGGCGATCAAAGGTGAAATTGAAGGGGCCGGGCTTATTCCCATCCGCGTCGACGAGCAAACTTCCGACGATAAGATCTGTGAACAGATCCTCAGTGAGATTCATAGATCGGAGTTTATCGTCGCTGATTTTACCGGCCAACGGTCTGGAGTTTACTTTGAGGCGGGCTACGCCAAAGCTTTGAACAGGAAGGTCATATGGCTTTGCCGCAAAGATCAAGAACAGCAATTGCATTTCGATACTAGGCAGTACGCGTATATCTTGTGGTCCGATCCCGATGATCTAGCAAAGCAGGTGAAGCAGAAATTGCGCTATCTTTTGGAACAAGCGCGAGATAGCCCCAAGCGATCAAGCGTTCACCAATCGGTTCGCTGAGCTTTGATCGGCAGCCCTCGATAGGCGCGTTCACAAGTACGCCCGGCCCGCCGTCGGTCGGGACTTGAAGCGCCCCGTAAACGGCGTTGCGCGGCAGAATAAGCTGGGTATAACTCGGGTTATGCTCGAAGCATGAAGACTGCCGTCTCCTTGCCTGACGAGCTTTTCCGCCGCGCGGAAGCAGCGGCGCAGAGGCTTCACGTTTCCAGAAGCGAGCTGTATGCCAAAGCGATTGGGGAGTTTCTGAAAGCCGAGAAGGGGGATGGCATAACACAGCGTCTCAATGAAGTCTATTCCCGCCGGACGGCAAAACTCGACGCCGGCTTACAGCGCGCGCAACGGAAGTTGCTTGAGAAAGACGCTTGGTAAAGATGGGCGGGATTCAACGCGGGGAGGTGTGGTGGGTAGATCTTCCAGAGCCGAGGCGCTCGGAGCCTGGGTGTCGGCGGCCGGTGCTGGTGGTGCAAGCCGATTCCTTTAATCGCAGCCGGATTCAGACCGCCATTGTGGCCGCGATCAGCAGTAACGTCGAACTCGCTGCCGCGCCGGGAAATGTGCTACTGCCAGCGCGTTCGGTGGGTCTTCCGCGAGACTCGGTGGTGAATGTCTCCCAGATACTGACTCTTGATCGCAGCTTCTTGACCGAGCATGCGGGCACGCTATCGGTGCGATTGCAGCGGTCGGTTGATGAAGGGCTGCGGATGGTGCTGGAACTTTAGGTTTAGGTGATAGACTGCAGCGGGCAGGAGCTGAAGCTGCACTTTTCTCGCGAGAAGGATTTGCTCTTTGTCTGAAACGGAGAGAGGTCGATCTGCGGGGCGATTCTGGGCTTGTGCAGCGTGGCCAGTTGGGACGATCAGGGCGGAAACGAGGATGTTGATGTCGATGACCACAGATCTATCTTTCGAGACCTTGAGGCTCTAGGTGACCGCTTGTTTTTCCATTTTGAGCCAATTCGCTCAAGTCCATAGGGGCTCAAATTATCAGTGATATCGAGCGACTGGCGGATTCTTCATCAAAGGTACCCGCGTGTCTATTGATTCGGTTGTGTAAGCGTTTCTGAGGGGCGAGCCCCAGAGGGAATTGCCGACATCACGCGCGGCGAAGCCGGTCACTGCAGGTCGGATAGCAGGACCAAGTCGTTGGTTTGCTGACCGCGGCCGAGCAGCAGCATCTTCTTGTCTGGAGACAGAGTGCGGAACAAAATGCGGCCGGCATGGAACGCGGTGATGGGAGCGGGCGGGGAGCCATCTAGCGGCTGACGCCACACGTTGCCGACCCCATAGGCAGAGACAACATAATCAAGCGCCGCGCCGTCCGCGTTCCAGTAGACGGATTCGCCTGCGCCAGGCGGGCGATCGAAGTATTTCGTGGCTGGGCCACCCGCGAATGGATAGATGGCAATTCTCGTTGGCTGATTGGGACGGTCATAGCGATAGAATGCGCACGCAATGGACTTGCCGTCCGGTGAAACGTCAGGCAGAGAGGTATTGTCGCTGGTCAGCTGGACGGGATCGCCGCCATCGACCGGCACTTTCCAGAGCATCGGTTGTCCACCTATGGCCGGAGACCAATCAGAAAACGATGCGTACACCACCCAGCGGCCATCGGGAGAAAAAGCGGGATGCACGTCCAGCGCTCCGTGCGTCAATTGCCGCGCACCCGACCCATCGAGATTGGCGCGCCAGATATGCCCTTCGGCAAAGTATGCGAGATAGCGTTGGTCGCGGCTGACGGCCATTTCGGTCTGGTCGAAATCCGCGGTGGTGAGTTGTCGGCGGTTGCCTCCTTGCGCGTCCATGGTCCAAATATTGCGGGAATCGCCTGCCAGCGCGGAGAAAATAATCTGCTGGCCGGAAACCCACACCGCCCAGGAGAGCCCGCGGAGATCGGCCGCCGGGATTTGCACTGGCTGACCACGGTAGGCCGCGGGCGTAAGCCATAGATCTTCGGTTTGCTCCCGGCGGACAGCGAGCAGGGTCTTGGAATCGGCGGTTTGCGTCAGCTTCGTGTAATCGCCGAGATCGTTAGTGATGCGATGGATCTTGCCGCCGGGGTAAGAGACGCGCCAAACCTGACCCCAATCCTCGGAGCTACCGGCGCTCACGATCAGGCTGTGGCGATCGCGCGCCCACATCACTGATCCGGGCCACGCCCACCCGGCGGCAGTCAGTGGACGCTCGCTTCCGCCGTCCACGGCAATTTCCACGAGTCGAAAGGCGTGTGCGTTGTAATAGGAAGCGTTTCCGGCGAGACAGACAATGGAGTGTTCGTCAGGCGACCAGGTCAGCCCATCGCGCGCGAAATATCGCGGACTACGCCGAGTGGCGACCACCCGCTGCCCACTCCCATCGGCATTGGCGACAAGCAAGGACTCCATCCGCGGGGTCATGTCTATCCGGATGAAGGCGATGCGCCGGCCATCGTGCGAGAAAGCAATGCGCCCCGATATGTTTTCGGTTACCAGGGACGGGGAGGTCCCCGCGACCGGCAGGCGATACAGGCTACCTGTCCAACTCGAACCTGCTCGCCCCTGCACATAGTAGACATCGCTACCAGTCGGAGAGAACATCAGTTCGCGTCGATCCTCCGAGGAGAGCGGCAGAATCTGGCGGTCTGGAGAAACACCGAAGCGGCGCAGCCAAATGCTCTGGCCGCGGGCGTTTTCAAGCACATAAGCGACGCTCTTGCCGTCGGGCGAAATAGCGGCGTCCGTCGTCAGACCAGCGGTGGGCACGAGACCGATTTTCATGGTCTCAAACGGCTCGGGCCTAGACGCCACCATGCCACGGTAGATGGCAAAGCCAGCCAGCATGGCGGCGGAAGCCGCCAGCGAGATAAGCCAGCGCCGGCGCACGCGCAGGGTTCCTAAATCGAGGCTGCGCGACAGACGGAGCAGATCCTTGCGAAGTTCGACGCCCGTCTGGTAGCGGTGATCGGGACTCTTGGCCATGCAGCGCTCCAGGATGTGCTGCAGATCCGCGGGCAGCCCGCGCACGCGCAGCGAAAGCGGCGGGGGCTCGGATTCGAGGATGGCCGATAGAATTTCGGTGTAGCTGCTTCCAGTGAAGGGCGCTTCGCCGGACAAGGTTTCGTAGAGAAGGATACCGAAACTGAAGATGTCGCTGCGGGCATCGGTGTCTAGGCCGCGCACCTGTTCGGGCGACATGTACTTCACGGTGCCCATGACGACGCCCGAAGCATGGGGAGTAGCAGCAGGATCGCGGCGGGCAGCGTGAAAAGAACGGGCCAATCCGAAATCGAGAACTTTGACGAGCCCGTCGGCGCGGATCATGACGTTCTCGGGTTTGATGTCGCGATGCACGATGCCGGCGGCATGCGCGGCTTCGAGGGCGGCGGCGATTTCGAGCGCGATCGGCAAGGCGGCGCGCAGGTCGAGAGGGCCGGCGCGAAGCCGCTCGCGCAGGGTTTCGCCGGCCACATACTCCTGGGCGATGAAATCTGCGCCCTCGGCCTGGCCAGTGTCGTAAATGGTGACGATATTGGGATGATTTAACGACGAACTAATGCGAGCTTCGGCATACAGCCGCGCGACATGATCGGGGCGGCTGGCGTACTCGGGGGAGAGCACTTTGATGGCGACAGGACGGCCGAGTTGGAGATCCTCGGCCAGCCACACTTCACCGTGTCCGCCGGCGCCGAGCCGCGAAATCACCTGGTAGCGTCCGAAGAGGCGACCCGTGAGGTCCTGATTCGGCGGAGTTTCAGCGAATGCGCCGGCCAAACTGGCGATGGCGGGGAGCGCCAAGAAATCCACTTCGGCGGCCTGAGTTTCTACCAGACGCGCCACAGCGGCGCGCAGTTCTTCGTCGTCCGCGCAGGCATCGGCGAGAAAGCCGGCGCGCCGATCGGAAGGCATTTCAAGCGCGGCGTCGGCCAATTCGTTGATCCGCCGGTAGCGCTCAGGGGTCATGGCGTTTCCGCGACGCCCGGTTTAGCAAGTTCACAATACAGCCAAGCCTGCGCGCGCTTCCATTCGCGCATCACGGTGGCGGAGGAGACTTTTAGGACCTCGGCGGTCTCTTCCACGCTGAGGCCGCCGAAGAAACGAAGCTCCACGACGCGGCTTCGCCGCTCGTCGAGGGCCGCCAGTTGGGTAAGAGCTTCGTCAATGGCGACCACATCCCTGGCAGGAGAGTGAGCAATCAAGGGGGCCTCATCGAGCGACAGTTTCCGCGCCATGCCGCCGCGGCGCTGCGCCTGCCGTGAGCGCGCGACGTCCACCAGAATCCGCCGCATGAGCTGCGCCGAAACGGCGAAGAAGTGAGCACGGCTGTTCCACTTGACCCGTTTCTGATCGATCAGTTTCAAATAGGCCTCATGGATGAGGGCGGTGGTTTGGAGGGTCTGATTCGACGCCTCGCCGCGCATGTGGTAGCGGGCCAGGCGGCGCAACTCCTCATAAATCAGCGGCACAAGTTCCTGCAGCGCTTCAGCTTCGCCATTGCTCCAGGAAATCAGGAGTTGCGTGATCTGCGGAGAGGACGGTTCCATGACGGCTTGGCTCAAACTTTTCCACTACCCAAAATAAATTTCAGGCCGGTGCAAGTTTTTCCGCTGGTATTCCGCGTATACGGACGGGTCAAGACATCGGCTGCGGTATTCCGATACCAGTTCGAAAGCCAATTATAGCTGCTTAGACCCGAAGGAGTAAGAATCATGAGCCAGCGTTTCCATTTTCCGCAGACGCGCAATGCGTATGCAGTGATTTGCCTGATGGCTGCGGCCGCGGCGCAAGCGCAATCGGCAGTTCAGCCAGCAATCTTAACCAGCCTCACGCTAGCGCCGAGCCTCGCGCTGGTGGGCCGAACTACCCCCGTGCAAATGCATGCCACGGCTACGTTCAGCAATGGACAGGTCACCGACGTCAGCTCTTTGGTGACGTGGTCATCGGCGAGCGGACAGAGCGTGATCCGCGCCAGTGGATTGCTAACGGCGGTGGGGAACGGCAGCGACACCATCACGGCGACTTATGGCCAAATAGCTTTTGGCGGTATGGCTGCCAGCGCAGCGGCCGCCGCCGTGGTGGATACGGACCGGCAAACCGTAACGGCCACCATACCCGTGGGCCAAGCGCCCATCGGCGCAGCCGTCAACCCATTGACCAACAAGATCTACATCGCCAATAGCGGGAGCAATAACGTGACGGTGATTGATGGTTTCACCAATAATACAACCACAATCGCCGCGGGCGCCAGCCCATCCGCCATCGCGGTCAATCCGGCGACCAACCGGATCTACGTGGCGAATAAGGGCGCCAGCGTGACCGTGATTGATGGTGCGGCCGGCACAACCACCACCGTCGGCACATGCGGCGGCTCAGGGCCGACGCTTGCCGTGAACCCGGTTTCGAACCAGATCTTCGTAGGATGTAACAACGGCGTTACCGTCATCAACGGGGCGAATAACCAAACCACCTCGATCTCCTTTGGCACGTTAGTAACGGCTTTGGCGGTGAATCCGGCGACGAATATGGTCTATGCCGCGACTTTTGCACAAACTATAGAGGCGATCAATGGCACCACCCAGTCGGTAATCGCGAGCATTCCGTTTAACTTCGGAGTGCAGTTGAACCTGCTGGCGGTGGACCCGGCGCGCAATCGGATTTATGCCGGCTCGTCACAGCTCTCCTTTTTTTTGGTGATCGACGGCAATGCCAATCAGTTGATCACTCCGACAAATCCGCAATTTGCGCCGGTCGGAGGAGCGATCGCAGTAAACCCAAGTACAGGCGTGCTGGTGACGGCCTTCAACCGAGTGACTACCTACAACCCGAGTACTAATTCTTACGCACCGACCAAGAGCACGCCCCCAAGTGCGAGCGACCATTGGGCGGCTGCGGCACTGAACCCGGTAACTGGTGATGCCTACGTCATTTCCACCCAAGCCAACCTCATCGGTATTCTGAATGGCGCGAACGGCTATTTGCTTACCAGCACTTTAAGCGCTGGACTCTCTCCTGTGGCGCTCACCATCAATCCTGCAACCAACAAAATTTATGTGGTCAATCAGGGCAGCAACAGCGTGACGGTGGTGGACGGAGCCTCTAACCAGATCACCGCGTTGACCGCGAACTTTCCGAGTGATGTGCAAGTGAACCCGGAAACAAATCAGGCTTATATCGTCAATAACGGCAACAATACTGTCAGCGTTGTTGACGGCGTCACGAATAATATCACCACGGTCTCGGTAGGCGCGAACCCGCTGGCGGCGGCAGTGAACCCCGGCACGAATAAGATCTACGTGGCCAATAACGGCAGCAACAACGTAACGGTGATCGACGGCGCAACCAATACCACCACCACTATTACAGCCGGCAGAAATCCGTTTGGGATGGTGGCGAATCCTCTGACGGATCAGATTTATGTGGCGAATTCGGATGGAACGCTGACGATTATCGCGGGCGCGACCGGTACAACGACGTCACTGAATGAAGGTATTACCGCAGGGAACGGTTCGAGTGCACCCTACGGCATGGCTCTGGACATGGCGAATAACAGGCTATATATGCCCAACGCGGCTAACGGCATGCTGGCGGTAATTGATGGAACGGCAGGCACTGTTTCCAGGCTGGCGGCCGGCGTCAAGCCGAGCGCGGTTGCCGTCAATTCATTCACGAACCAGATCTATGTGGCGGACTTGGGCGGCGAAAGCGTAATCGTCATTGATGGAACAACTCTGCATGAGACAAGCATTCCGCTAACGTTCGAGCCCTGGAGTATCGGGGTGAACCGGGTGACCGGCCTGGTGTACGTGGGCGGACTCAATGTGGCGGCGAATCTGGATAGCTTTGCAGCCATTGATCCCAACGTTTCGCCGGCAACGGTCTTGACCTTAGCGGGCAGTTCGGCTGCAGTACCAGCCACGACTCTCGCCGTGGATGAGGTTACGAACAAAGTCTACTTCGCAGGACCCGGAATACCTCTTCTTGGGCTGGATGGCGAAACCAATACACTGACGTTTCAAAGCGATCCGCCCCTCAACGCCGGCTCTCCGGGGGAGCCGAATGCGCTCGCCATCAATCCCGTCACCCACCAGGTTTATGGCGTATCAACGATATTATCCCCGGCCGGCTTTTTCGTCGCCGAAGAACCCGTCGAAAGCAGTCCGTTGAGCGTGAGCGTTGCGTCTTTGGCTGGAAACGTGACCAGCAATCCAACACCATCGTTCGTCCTGACGGCGGTGGATGGTCTGGACCCCGGCTTGACGGCGAACCAGAACGTGAACGTCTATTTCCAGTTCGACGCGCGCGATGGCACCTGGTCGACGGCCGTTCGGAACCAAGATGGGACTTTCGAGGTGACGCCAACAACGCCGCTGCAGCCAGGAATGCAAACACTTCTGGCATTTGCCACCAATGGCCGGGAAGCCACCATGTCGGGTTCCGGCGACGGATTCGGAAACGGCGACGGACCGGTAATCGGGCAGATGCTGGCGTACGTCTTTTTCGTACAGCCTGTTTCCCTGTTGAAGATGCTGCCGTCTCTCACGACGGACGCCAACGGAGATTATGTGGTTCAGCTCTCCTTGACGAACGCCGGGAATATGGCGCTGGCGAATATCGGCCTGGCATCGGCGGTCTTGAATAGCGCCACTGCGCCGCTGCCCGCCCCGATTACGAGCCTTGCTGTGGGCGACACGGCCGTCATGAGCTTGACGTTCCCTGCCTCCGCCGGTTCTCCGCACACAACCGCCCTGCTGCGGCTTGCGGCGGGGTACTCAGCCCCGAATTCCAATGGGTCGACTCAAGCGGGTTCGCTCTCGGCGAATTTCCGAGTGAGCCTGCCCTAATCACTTCATTAGAAATCAACAAAAGAAAGGATTAACGAAAGCCATGCAATCCATTATCAAAGCTGTCGCGTTATTCTCGGCGCTGGCGTGGGCGAGTTTGCCAGCCGTTGCGGAGACCATCCAGATTTCGTTGGTTGAGCCGATATTGGTCGTAGATTCTGCTCAGCCGTTTGTGGATGTTCAGGTGGCGCTAACCAATCTGGACATGACGGATACAGTGTTCCTGAATGCCGACAACCTCAACGTGTCGCCTGATTTCCAAGCGGATGACGAGTTCTTTAGCAATGCACCAATCTCACTCAATCCTGGCCAGAGCACCGGTCCTATTTCGCTGTTCACTTTGACGCTGGAGCCTGGCACGCCGTCGGCTTCTTATGTTGGAAGCTACGAATTGTTCGGTGGAGTAGGCACTGACAATCAGTTCAACTTCGATCCACTTGGCAGCACCTCCTTTACGGTGGAGGTGCCAGCACCGGAGCCCCCAACCTTGCTGTTTACGGGCGTCATGCTGGTTGGCATTGCGTCGCTGGGACGAAGGCGGAGACACAAAGGCAGAGCGCATTAGAGATTTGCAGGCACGGCGGCTAGCGAATCCGCTCCCACCGGATGGCAAAACTCGATTCCGGCTTGCAACGCGCGCAACGGAAGTTGTGGATGAGCTGGAATCGAAGGGCCTGCTTGGGCGGCGGCCGCACGAGAGCGACCGGCGCAGCTAAGCACTGCATCTGACGGAGAAGGGAAAAGCGATGTTGGAGGCTATCGGCAAGGTGGCGCGTGAACGTCAGCAAGCCTTACTGGCGGCGCTGCCAGAAGGCGAGCAGAGCGCGCTGGCCGGTTTTTTTTTGCAGCGGGTTGCCGATCAGCGAGGACTGACGAGAGGCGTCCATCCGGGGTTCGGCAAGCAAGGGGCAGTGAAGGAGTTTCAAAAGCATGAATAGGGGGCTGCATTACGTCGGCGAGGAACTTCACCGCGCTTGTCATTGGCTTCTGCGAGGAGCCTAGCTGATGTACGCTGGCCGCGGCACGCAATGGCGGTCTACCTGGAAATAGGATAATCGGGCCAAGGAGCCAGAGATCCTGCTGTACCTTCGTCGGGTGAATCGCGAGCCGTTACCGGCGGCAGCGTTGTCTGTACGGATCGTGTTCCAGATTTTGGCGCTCGTTCCGGGATTTCTGCTGCACGGGCAAGCGGGATCGGGCGAGCTGCGGGGCGTTACGAAAGGAGCGGACAACTTGGCGATCCCGGGAGTTCGTGTTGTAGCACACAACTTGGAGGGAAACGCCGAGCAAACAGTGTTGAGCCGCGCAGACGGGACCTTCGTCATTGAGAACCTCAAGCCGGGGCGCTATCGATTGTCAGCCAGCAAACCGGGCGAGGCGATCTCGTCGTCCGGCATTGAAGTGCAGTTGAATAGCGGGCAGACTCTGAATGTTGAAATTATTCTTGAGAAGAACGTTTCGGCCCAATCCTCGGGGTTTTGGGAGAGACTGTACAAGGCCTACGCCGACGACTGGAATGGGGCGGCGGCGAGCGGGCCTCCAGCGCCCCGCCGGGGGCTGCCGTCTCCTCTGAACTCACCTCCTTTTCCGAATTCCGACTGGTCCTATGGCGGCGCTCCGGAGATCGGCGCACCGGACACTAATGTGCCTCCGCTGATGCAGGCGCTGTATGGCGGCGCACACGGCCAAGCTTGGCAAGACAGCAGGGTCAAGGTGTACGGGTGGTTGGAGCCGAGTTTCAATCTCAGCACTTCGCATAACTCAAACTCACCGTCGGCCTATGACATTTATGCCAATCGGATCGAGTTCGACCAGGCGGTACTCTATGTTGAACGCATACCGGACAGCGTGCAAACCGACCATGTCGATTGGGGCTTCCATCTCAGCGGCTTGTATGGCACCAGCTACCGGTTTACGACAAACGAAGGATATTTCAGCCAACAACTTCTCGAGCAACACCGCCAGTACGGGTTCGATCCGGTGCTCGAATATCTCGACGTGTATGTTCCGCAGGTCGTGGCCGGGTTGAACATCAGGGTAGGCAGATTTATTTCGGTGCCGGGGATCGAAGCGCAGTTAGCGCCCAATAACTACGTGTACACGCACTCGCTCTTGTACAGCATCGACCCCTTCACCGATACCGGCATCATGGGCACTGCCAAGCTCAACGACCACTGGCTCGTGCAGTTGGGGATTACGGCAAGCCACGACGTGGCGCCATGGGCACCCGGTGCCAGACCGTCCGGCACCGCCTGCGTGAGTTTCACATTCGACGGCGGCAATGATAATGTTTACGCCTGCGCCAACGGCCTCAACGCCGGCCGGTACGCCTACAACAACCTGCAGATGTTCGACAACACCTGGTATCACAAATTCAACAGCTCGTGGCACATGGCAAGTGAAGGGTGGTACATGTACGAAAGAGACGTGCCCAGCGTTTTCGGACCGGTTCGCCCCGAAAAAGGCACTTACGGTGCGTTCTGCGCTCCGGGACAGATTCGCTGTTTCGCCCCGGAGTGGGCAATGGTCAATTATGTAGAAAGACAATTTTCGGCGAAGAATTTTATTTCGATTCGCAGCGATTTCCTGAACGACGAGAAAGGCCAACGGACCGGTTTCAAGACGAGCTACGCCGAGGAGACTCTCATGTGGGGACATTGGGTAGGGAGCACGATTCTGCTGAGGCCCGAGCTTAGGTTCGACCGCTCGTTCGACGAGCCGGCATACGACAACGCGAGGCGAAGAAGCCAATTTCAGTTGGCGATGGACGTAATCTTCAAGTTTTAACAATTTGCGGTTGCGGTGCCTATGGCGGAACAATCGGAAATGTTGGCGAATGACTACGATTTCTTCATCTTGCGCCGCTTCTCGTATTCAGTCAGCGCCGCGAGGTAATCGATGCCCCTCTCCTTCATGATTTCGCGGATTTCGGCATCTTCGCGTTCAGCGGCTTCGATGTGCTCGGGTATCGCCCAATCCTTGGGTTTCGCGATGGAGTTCCACAGCTCGAAGGCGCCGGGCCTCCAATCCCTTTCTTCTGCGCTCAACTTGATGCGTGTATCGGTATCCGTGGTGATGTCGTAGTCAGGGTCGAGTTGCTTCAGGAGAGACGCGGCGAGCTTAAGCACAAAGCGCTCGCTCGGCGTGACTGATGCCGAGCGCGCCAGCACGTAATCTATCAACTCATCGTTTGGCATGTGCCCATGATAGGCAGAACAACCGAGAAATTGGGAGATAAGATGGACTTCCGAACAGGGTGACGACGCCCATGTCAATCTTTTAGCTGCTGAATTATTGAAACTCGTGTGGTGCCCGGGGCGGGACTTGAACCCGCACTTCCCTTGCGAGAAAAAGGATTTTAAGTCCTTTGCGTCTGCCGATTTCGCCACCCGGGCAGAGTGACTTCTGGGGTGATCTCTAATGATAATCGACGAAGCGGAAGCTAGTTGCGCTTGGGGGACTCTTCTTTGGCGAGCTTGACGCGTGCGCCGTCGAGTTTCTTTTGGACCTTGGCGACTTCTTCGGGTTCCACGTCGCTGGGGGCACTGGAGCCCCACGCCTTCAGCGATGACTGCCATTGAGAAATCGCTTGCTTCAGCTTGCCTTCCTTAAAGTAGACATCGCCTAAGTGATCGTGGATGGTCGGATCCTTTTCCATCAACTGCAGAGAATGTGCGAGCTGCTGCTCGGCGTCGTCCAATTTGTTAAGGCGGAAGTAGACCCAGCCTAGGCTATCGAGGAAGGCATAGTTGGTGGGTTCCAGATCCACGGCGCGCTTGATGTAATCCTGCGCTTCTGGGAGGCGCACGTTCTGATCGGCCAACATGTAGCCGAGATAATTCAAAGCCGAGGCGTTTTTGGGGTCGGCGTCGAGGACGCGGCGGAATTCCTTCTCGGCCAAGTCGAATTTCTTCTGGCGTTCGAAAAGCGCGCCGCGGGTGAAATAAACGCTGGCGTGGCTGCGGTCGTCTTTGGCCAGTTTGTCGGCGTCATCGAGAGTTTTGGCCGCTTCGGAGAAGTTGTGCCCTTTTTGATACGTCTCGGCGATGCGGAGCTGAACTTCCAAGTCTGACTTGCCGTTCAGCATCTTGCGCAGTTCGGCGACGGCTTCATCGGTCTTGCCCTCGTCGGAGAACAACTCGGCGCGCACGCTGCGGATGGTTGGATCGTTGGGGAATTTCGCCAGAGCGGCATCGGACTCCTGCTGGGCCTTGGCGTATTCGCGGGATTGGCGGTGGGTATCGATGATTTCCGCGGCAGCGTCATTGGCCTCGTCGGGATCGAGCGAGGACATTTGCTTGAAAGCATCGACAGCTTGATCGTATTGCTCGTTGCGTCGGTACAAAGAACCGAGTTCTTCAAAAAAACGCGCGCGCGCAGCCTTTTGAGCAGGGTCGTAGTTGGATTTGGCAGTCATATCCAACACGTCCTTCATGCCTGTAATGGCTTCCGGCAGCTTGCCTTCGTCGGCCAGCAGAAGGGCATCGGCGCGGCGGACTTCGGGATTGAATTTATCGATTTCCTTGGCTTTATCGATCAGCTTGCGGGCTTCTTCGGGATTCTTTTGCTCCTCGCGGATGAGGGCCATGCGGAGATAGGGATCGGCTTCGAGGGGCTTGGCGGCGGCGATGTCCTGATAGAGCTTGATGGCGTCGTCGTAGTTGCCGGCTTTGGTTTGATCGAGCGCGGCTTCGTAATTAAATTCTTCCTGACCGGGCTCAAGTTCGCCCGCCTTTTTAAAGGCTTCGGCGGCGAGCGCCCATTCTTTCATGGACTCGTAATTCTGGCCCAGCATGGCGTAGGCGCGGCCGGAGGGGTTCTTGGTGGCGAGACGTTCGAGCAAATCGGTGGAAGCCTTGGTGTCGCCGCGTTCGCCATAGACGCCCGCGAGGCCAACGAGCGCGTCCTCATTGTCCGGGTCGATGGCCAGCGCTTTCTTGAACGCGGCTTCGGCGTCAACGGAGTTTTCCAGCATACGATTCAAGCCGCCGACCATGATAAGGCTTTCCACGTCTTTAGGATCTTTGTCGGCGATGAACTGGAATTGTTCGAGGGCGCGGTGGATCATGCCCTCGTTGGTGCGCGAGCCGTCGCCGCCAATCTGGCTGCGGTAAATGTGCGCCAGAACGCGGTGGGCGGCAAGGTCATTGGGGTCGGTCTTGAGGGCGCTCTGTGCTTCTTCGACGGCGTCTTTGACACGCCCGGCGGCCAGGTAGAGTTCGGAGATATCTTCGACCAGGAAACCGGCTTCGGGATCCTCCTTCATGGCCAGACGGAAATTGTCGATGGCCTTATTCACGTAGTCGCTCCGGTTGCCATAAGAGGCGGCCATCTCGGCGTAGAGATGACCCAGCGAATAGTGGTAATAGGCAGCGGCTTTGGGTGAGCTAGACTGCTTGATGGCCGGCGGCAGCGCGGGTGCATCCGCCTTTTGTGCCGCATACGCGGGGGAGAATGTCGCCGTGAGCCCGGCGGCTAGAAATACATTGGCTCTGAGCGATCTAAAGTGGAAGTGGGGCATTCAACTACTTTTTTGTTGGTATGGCCAACCGATCGTTTAGAGGCTGACCCACTTTGAGTATAGCTCCGTTTTCTTTTGGTCATCCGTTGGTGGCGGTTGTTGGGCCCACGGGCGCCGGCAAGAGTGAACTGGCCTTGCGGTTGGCGGAATTGTTTGGCGGCGAGATCGTCAATTGCGATTCGGTTCAGGTGTACCGGCGGTTGGACATTGGCTCGGCGAAAACGCCGGTGGCGCAGCGGATGGGTATCCGGCATCATCTGCTGGACATTGCGGAACCGGACCAAGAGTTGACAGCGGGCGTTTATGCGCAGGTCGCGGGCGAGGCGCTGAACGACATTCGCGCGCGGGGAGCGTTGCCGATAGTGGCGGGCGGGACGGGTTTCTATTTGCGGTCGCTGCTGGATGGCCTGTCGCCGGCACCGGCGCGCAATGACGCATTACGCGAACGGTTGAGCGCGCTTGGGAAGCGGCGGCCCGGGGCGTTGCACCGCTTCCTTAGACAACGCGATGCAGCTGCCGCGGCGCGCATTCATGCGAACGATCATCAGAAACTGATGCGAGCCATTGAACTGGCCGGACGCACGCCTGTGCCACGGCGAGGTTTAGAGGGATTTCGGGTTTTGAAAATCGGTTTGAATCCGCCGCGGGCGCTGCTTTATGAGAAGCTGAACCGGCGCGCGGCTTGGATGTTTGAACATGGCTTGCTCGAGGAGACGAAAGCGCTGTTGGATGGCGGAGTTGCGCCGACGGCGAAGGCGCTGGAAAGCTTGGGATACCGGCAGGCGGTTGAAGTGCTCACGAGGGGGATGCCGGTGGCGCAAGCGATTGAGGAGTGCTGGCAGAAGACACGACAGTATGCGAAGAGACAAATGACGTGGTTTCGACATGAGGCAGGGGTAGAGTTTTTGCAAGGGTTTGGCGGTGAGCCAGGAATTCAGGAACGGGCAGTTTTGTTGTTGAGAGGATTTTTGAGAGACGGAGGGTGATATTGTGTGTTAGCTTTGACACGATCTTCACTTCTTTTGCTTTTCGCGCTGCCGGTGTTAGGGGCAGATTTTCGGCCGCCTGCGGTGCCTTTGGTAACGCATGATCCGTATTTCAGTATCTGGTCGATGGCGGATCGCTTAACGGATGCGCCGACCAAGCACTGGACCGGAACGGTGCATTCGCTCAGTAGCTTAGTGCGGGTGGATGGCACGTGCTACCGGGTGATGGGAACGGAGCCGCGTGGAGTTGGGGCGTTGGCGCAAACGAGCGTGGAAGTGCGGCCGACGACGACGCTTTATCGATTCGCGGGTGCCGGGATTCAGCTGACGCTTTCGTTTGTGACGCCGGCGCTGCCGGACGATCTGGCGGTCCTCTCGCGGCCGGTGACTTACTTGACTTGGACCGCACAGGCCACGGATGGCAAGGCGCACGATATTGCGATTTATTTTGATGCGGGCGCGGAGATTAGCGTGAATACGCGCGACGAGGCGGTGGTGTGGTCGCGCTTTAGGGTGAACGGGCAGGATGTGCTGCGCGTGGGCAGCGAGCAGCAACCGATGCTCGAAAAATCGGGCGACGATTTGCGGATTGATTGGGGATATTTGTATGCGGTTGCGCCGGCGGGCCAAGGGACATCACAAGTGGTTTCCTTGCGGCCGGAGGCGTTGAACTCGTTTGTGAACTCCGGGCGCTTGCCGGCGAGCGACGAGCTGCGCCCTTTTCAGCGATATGCCCAGCCGACAGCCGTGTTGGCGCTGGCATTCGATTTCAAGCTGGCCGCCGGACGAACGGAAACGCGCTATGTGGCGCTGGCGTACGACGATGAATTTTCGATTGAATATCTAAATCGGCGGCTGCGGCCGTATTGGCGGCGGGACGGCGCGGGCGTCGCGGAGTTGCTCGATTGGGCGATACGCGATTACAGCACATTGCAGGAGCGCTGCGCGCGTTTCGATGAAACGCTGATGGCGGATCTCAAGACGGCGGGTGGCGAAGAATATGCACGCCTGTGTGCGCTGGCTTACCGGCAGACTTTGGCGGCGCACAAGCTGGTGGCGGACACGGATGGCGCGCCGCTGTTTTTTTCGAAAGAGAATTTCAGCAATGGCTCGATTGATACGGTGGACGTAACTTACCCGAGTTCACCGTTCTTTTTATTGTTCAGCCCCACGCTGCTCGAGGCGCAGTTGCGGCCGATTATGGATTACGCAAGTTTGCCGCGCTGGCCGTTTCCGTTTGCGCCGCATGATTTGGGACGTTATCCACTGGCCAATGGCCAGCAATATGGCGGCGGCGAAAAAACGGAAGACGATCAGATGCCGGTGGAAGAGAGCGGCAACATGCTGTTGATGGTAGCGGGCATTGCCGAAGTGCGCGGAGACGCCGAATTTGCACGCCGCTATTGGCCATTACTCGGCAAGTGGGCCGAGTATTTGAACGATAAGGGGCTCGATCCGGAAAATCAGTTGTGCACGGACGATTTTGCGGGTCACCTGGCGCACAACGCGAACCTTTCGATTAAAGCCATTCTGGCGCTGGCTTCCTATGCCAAGTTGGCTGGGATGCTGGGCGATGCGGCGGTTGAGAAGACCTATCACGATAGAGCGCGGGAATTCGCGGCTCGCTGGGTAGAACTCGCCGCAAATCAGGATCATTTCCGCTTGGCATTTGACCGTCCCGATACCTGGAGCCAAAAATATAATCTGGTTTGGGACCGCCTCCTGGAGCTGAATATTTTTCCGGCGACGGTAATGGGAAAGGAATTGGCGTTTTATAAATCGCACTTTAATCGTTACGGATTACCGCTGGATAATCGGGAGAATTACACAAAAATCGACTGGCTGGCGTGGACCGCATCGCTCGCGCCGACAAAGGCGGAATTTGCGGAAACCTTTGGGCCGGCTTACCAATTTGCCACGGAATCGCCCAGCCGGGTGCCGTTAAGCGATTGGTACGACACGAAAACGGGCAAGCAAATCGGGTTTCAGGCGCGCTCCGTGGTAGGCGGTATTTTTATTGAAATGCTTACGGATAAAGCAATTTGGAAGCGTTACGCGGGGCGCGGCGGAAATAGCCTAAGGTAAAGGTTGAGTGCGCGGGTAAACCGTTGCCCAGGCATTTTGTGAATTCGATTCGCTACCTTAGACTTAGTGAATCTCGCGGAAAAAGTTCTTCAAGTCTGTGATGAAATAGCCACTTTCACGGAAGCGGACGGCATTACCAGCCGGCCTTATCTTTCGGGCAGTATGCGCTCCTGCCATCAACTTTTGAAAAGGTGGATGGAAGATTTAGGCATGCGGGTGAGCTTAGACGCCATCGGCAACCTGCGCGGAGTCTATTCGGGTGAGAGTGCTTCGGGAGAGCGGCTGCTGATTGGCTCGCATTTAGACGCAGTGCGCGATGCCGGGCCGTATGACGGCGTGCTCGGGGTCGTTTTGGGCATAGCGATCATCGAGGGCTTGGATGGGCAGCGCTGTCCGTTCGAAATTGAAGTGGTGGGATTTTCCGAAGAGAGCGGCCAGCGGTTTGGCACGGCGTTCTTAGGAAGCCGGGCGCTGGTGGGACGCATTGACGAGCAATTGCTGGAGACGCGCGATTACCACGACATCTCGCTGGGCGAGGCCATTACGGACTTTGGGCTTGATCCGGCGGATCTGCCGCAGGCGGTGGTGGGCCCTGAGACGTTGGCGTTTTTGGAGTATCACATTGAACGCGGACCGGTGCTGGAGAGTATGCATAAATCGCTGGGCGTAGTAGAGGCGATTGTGGGCCGCAGCCGCTTTACGGTTGAATTTATTGGCGAGCCGAGCAATTCGGGCACCACGCCGATGACGCTGCGGCGGGATGCGTTGACGGGCGCGGCGGAATGGATTGGCATGGTGGAGCAGGAGGCGCGCTCGGTGAACGGCTTGCTGGCGACAGTGGAGAAAGTGGAGGTGTTTCCAGGTGCGACCAGCGTTATACCGTCAAATGTAACGATGAGCGTGGACATGCGGCACCATTCGGATAAGACGCTGAGCGGCACAATTGCGCGATTGTTCGAGAAGGGGCGGCATGTAGCGCAAAAGCGGCGGCTGCGCTTCGATTTTCACCGGCATATGGATCATCAGGCGGTGGCGATGCATGCCGGGCTGATTCATGTGGCCGAACGCGCGCTGCGGCTGGCTGGCTGCCCATCTTCGAAGCTGGTGAGCGGTTACGGGCACGATGCCATGATTCTGGCGGAAAAAATCCCGGCGGCGCTGATCTTTGTGCGCACGCCCGATGGCCTTTCGCAAAACCCCGGCATGCAGCTCAACGTGCCGGACTTGGAGTTAGCGCTCGCCTCTGGCGCGCATTTCTTGCGGGAGCTGCCAGGTTTTGCGAAAAAGGGCAACGTTTCGGCCTACGCCTAAAACGGCGGGTTTTGTTTTCCAAAAAGGAGGATTTTAAATGAAGGGTTTTCAGGCGTTTTTGATGCGGGGGAACGTCATTGATCTGGCGGTGGGCGTGGTGATTGGCGTCGCCTTTGGCGCGGTGGTGACGTCAGTGGTGAACGCGTTCATTAAGCCGTTGATTTCGCTGATTGCGGGCAATCCGAATTTTGATTCGATCGGGTTCGATATCGGCGAGGTGAAATTTCCCATAGGCCAGATCATTACCGCGCTGGTGATGTTTTTACTGACGGCGGCGGCGATTTATTTCCTGGTGGTGCTGCCGGTAAATGCCGTTACGGCGCGCGCCACGCGCGGCGAAGCGCCGGCTGATCCGACGACGAAGCAATGCCCCGAGTGTTTGAGTGAGATTCCGATTGCGGCGCGGCGCTGTGCGCATTGCAGCCAAGTGGTGGACGCGGTAGAAGTGACGGCGGTCTAGCTCGCGAGACTTCGGCTAAGATTGGCAATTGACTTCCCGCTTCTTCCTTTCGCTAATTTTTTGCGGGGCTGCCTGCGCGCAAGGCAACTACGAAGTGCAGATTTACGGCTCCGACACGGTAGCGCCGGGAAGCACCATGATCGAGCTGCATAGCAACTTCACGGCGATGGGCAGCAAGACCACCACCGACGGCACTTACCCTACCAACCATCAGGAACACGAAACGGTAGAAATCACGCAGGGCTGGAACGATTGGTTTGAAACCGGCTTTTACATTTTCACGAGCATTGGGCCAAATGGGCAGGGCTATCAGTGGGTGGGCGATCACTTTCGTCCGCGGGTTCGGGTGCCGGAAAAATGGAAATGGCCTGTCGGCGTGAGTCTTTCCTTAGAAGCGGGTTATCAGCGGGCAATTTTTTCGGCGGATACCTGGACGCTGGAGATTCGCCCGATTGTGGATAAGCAGCTAGGCCCGTGGTATTTGGCTTTCAACCCAGCCTGCGACCGGAGCTGGCATGGGCCCAGCGTAAACAAGGGGCTGGAATTCGCGCCCGGGGCGAAGGTTGCCTATAGCTTCAACAAAAAGATTGCCGGAGGCTTTGAATACTATGCGGCGAACGGGCGGCTCGGCAGTTTCGATCCGATCGGCGAGCAAGAACAACAGATTGTGCCGGCCATCGACTTGGATTTGAACCCGGATTGGGAATTCAATTTTGGGGTGGGCATCGGCATGACGCACGGCACGGATCATTTGCTGATCAAAATGATTTTAGGACGCCGGTTTAATTTTTTCGGTTCGCATCATTAGATGGCGAGGGTGCGGATGCGAATCGTACGCAGGGCGAAGTAAAGCAGCAGGCCTATGGGGCCGAACATGAACGTAAAGAACAGGCACGGCAGCACAAGCCAGTGTGAAATGCCTTGGGATTGGGCGTCGCGAACTTGCCAGGAGCCGATGAACAGATCGAAGCAGAGATAGTGAATCCACCCCGCCAGTAAGACCCATTGATTCGAGAAGAGAGCGGCGACGCCGGCAAGAGTGGCGAAGCTGCCTTTGCTTCCGCCCCAATGGGCTGCCAGGAGAACGAGATAGGCGACGGCGAAGAGCAGAGGCAGGACGACGCCAGTAATCATGGGCGCGGCCCAACGGGTCCGGCCGGCGATGGCGAGAGTAAGCCAGCCGAGAAGAGCTACGGTGTTGCAGAGTGAGAAAAGTTGGTCAGCGGTCATGACACGGCCTCTATGCTATTCGCGCGGCGGTTGAACGGGATGAGCGCGGCGAGCGTAGCGACGAACCAAATGGCTAGGGCGGCAAGGGCAGCGTTGCGTGGTTCAGTAATGGATTCTCCTGCCAGCGCCTGGAACAGCAGGATGAGGTACAGCACGAAATAGCTGGCGGAGATGGAAAACACGAACGGAACAGTGCGTTTGCGCCGCGCCCACCAGGCGAGGAGCGGGATGATTTGCAGCGCGTGCATGCCGATGAAGTGCGGAATCCGCAGATCGCCATGCCGGGTGCTCCAGCCAAGGGCGTGAAGACCGGGGCCACCGTCAGGCGCGCCTACGGTGTGCGCGCCGATGACGGACGGGCGCTGATGTTGCGCGATGACGGCGCGCTGGGCAGGGGTGGGCGTCGTCATGAGGCCGCCGGAGCCGGAGCCTAAGACGCTGATCAACAGGGCCAGCCGCAAAGCCCAGCCCCAGGCGCGGTCCTGGAACGGTTGGCGAAACAGCGCAACCAGGAGCCAAACGCTTAAGAGCCAAAGAATGCCGATGGCCGTGCCCATAATGGCGAAGAGCACGATATTTTGTGGCGTGCTTACGTTGAAATGGCTGGTGGTGCCCCGCGCCGCTTGAAAATCGATGATGCCGACTTCGAGGATGAGGATGAAAGAGAGCGCGGGGCCAATGAAACGTTTGGTTTTGGGGAAGTCGGGAAGATAACGGAAGAGCCACGCGAGAGAGGCGGCGAAAATGGCGGTGGAAATGGCGAATTTAGCGGGCTTAAGCCAGACCGGCATGGCGGTGACGATGCGGGGATCGAGGGCCAGACCGATAAGCGAAAAGACAAAGGCGATGAGCATGACGAGGGCAGTCGCGGTGAGGGAGCGGGATTGTTGCCAGAGAGTGGAGAGCATGGAATCCTTTTGATGTTGACTATGACAACACTATACACGGGTGATGTTGACGATGTCAACATCTTGGTTGCGATCTGCGCCGCTGAAGCTGGCGCTAACGAAACAGCAGATTCGTTTTGGCGAGGTCAATCACTTCGTCGCCTCGGCCGCTCAGCACGGCGCGCAGCATATAAAGACTGAAGCCGATTGCCTGGCTGGCGGTAACCGCCGGCGGCATAGACAGTTCTTGCCGATTTACAACGACGTCAATCAGGCACGGTCCATCATGTGCGAAGGCAGTGCGCAGAGCTGGCCGAAGGTCTTCAGGCGCTTCCACGCGCACGCCCAGGATGCCGGCAGCTTCGGCTAATTTGGCAAAGTTGGGATTCACCAGCTCCGTTCCATAAGGCAGCCATCCGGCGGCTTTCATCTCCAGCTCTACAAAATCGAGCGCGCTGTTGTTGAAGACGACCAGCTTGATTGGAAGACGAAGCTGTACCAACGTCAGCAGGTCGCCGAGGAGCATCGCTAAGCCGCCATCGCCGGACATACTGATCACTTGCCGTTGCGGGAAGGCGCACTGGGCGCCGATGGCCTGCGGCAGAGCATTGGCCATAGAGCCATGGATGAACGAACCTAGCAGACGCCGCTGGCCGTTCATGCGCAGGTAGCGCGCGGCCCAGATGGTGGGCGTACCAACATCGCAGGTGAAGATGGCGTCTTCGGAAGCCATCTCATCCAGCAATTTCGCGACGTATTGCGGATGAATGGGCGTATGTCCGGGTTCGCCGGTTGCCAGATCGTCGAGTTCGCGGCGCGCCTTCGTGTAGTCTTCGAGGCATTCGTCCAGATGCGCGCGCTCCGTCTTGTCGTCCAAGAGCGGATTGAGAGCCAGCAAGGTCTCCTTCACCGTGCCCACCAATCCGAGATCGACCGGCGTGCGGCGGCCAATCTGTTCGCCGCGCATATCCACCTGAACGATCTTCGCCTTTTTCGGATAGAACTGCTGATAGGGAAAATCGGTTCCGAGCATCAGTAGCGCATCGCAGTTCAGCATGGCGTGATAGCCCGAAGAGAAGCCGAGGAGGCCGGTCATGCCCACGTCGTATGGATTGGCGTATTCAATGAATTCCTTGCCGCGCAGCGCATGTACGATGGGGCTTTTCAAGCGTTCGGCGATGGCCATGAGTTCGGCGTGTGCGCCTTCGCAGCCTGCGCCGCCGAGAATGGTGACCTTGCGCGCGTGATTCAGTAGTTCCGCCGCTTGAGCGATTGTTTCCGGCGGAGGAAGCGTGGTAGAAGCGCGCCCGTCAAGCCCCAACGCCAGCGGCTCATGCGGGCACGCGCGCAAAGCGACATCGCCCGGAATAATGACGACCGCCACGCCGCGCTTGGCGATGGCCGTGCGCATGGCGATGCCCAACACGCGGGGGATTTGTTCCGGCTGCGAAACCAGTTCGCAATAATGGCTGCAATCCATGAACAAACGCTCGGGGCGAGTCTCTTGAAAATAACCGCTGCCGAGTTCGTCGCTGGGTATCTGCGCGGCGATTGCCAGTACCGGAACGCGGTTGCGATGACAATCGTAGAGGCCGTTAATCAGGTGCAGATTCCCCGGGCCGCAACTGCCCGCGCAAACGGCAATTTGCCCGGTGAGCAGAGCATCGGCGCCGGCGGCGAAAGCCGCTACCTCCTCATGCCGGACATGCAGCCAATCAATGGCTTTACTCTTTCGAATCACATCGGTAAGGCCGTTGAGCGAATCGCCCACCAGGCCGTACACGCGCTTTATACCCGCCGCAAGCAGCGTCTCGACAAACACTTCGCTAACAGTTTTGGACATATCGATGTTGAGACGCAAGAGCCGGCGATATTGGAACAGACCAAATCAATTTGCCGGGCGTGTGTTGGGCGGGCAAGTTTCCTCGTTCAGGAGTGAGCTGGAGTTCGATAGCGCTTGCCATCAGGCTCTCACAGCCCCTGCGTAAATACTAGCGGCGGTACTAAGTACCACATCTTATTCGTAGCGCAGAGCTGCTAGCGGATCAATTCGGGACGCTCGCATTGCCGGCGCATAGCCGGCGAGAATCGCAGCGGTTAAGAGGACGACACCGGCCAGCGCGAGGGTCTTCGGATCATTGGGCTGGGTCTCAAACAGAAACGACTTGACAAGCTGGGAAGCGATGAGCGCGGCGGGCATACTGATCGCCAGCCCTACCGCCGCCAATATTAGAACGCGGCGCAGAACCATCCAAATCAAGACACCGCGTTGCGCGCCCAGCGCCATACGGATTCCGATCTCGCCGATTTGCCGCGCGACATTGTACGACATCGTTGCGTAGAGCCCCACGCACGCGATCAGGAGAGCGAGAACGGCGAAACCCGTGCACAATTTCGCGAACATGGCTTCGTGGCTGATTGTTCTGTCGATTTCCGCTGCTTGCGTGACCACGTTGGTGACCGGTATGCGGGAATCGGCCTGCCGCACAATCTCATGCACACTCTTGACATGCCTCAGCGGATCACCCGCGGTATGCAGCGCGTAGGTCATTCCGTCCGGAGAAAATTGGCTGACCGCTATGAGCACGGTCATCGGACTCTCCTCTTTCAGACCACCGTACCGCAGGTTAGCGGACACGCCGACGATTTCGAGATCGCGCATTTCGTCCACCAACGTGATGCGCCGGCCCAGCGGATTATCGTTTCCAAAGTAAGTCCGCGCCAGCCGCTCGCTGATCACGGCCACCGGCGTGGAGCCCGGTTGGTCACGGTCGTCAATCTCGCGCCCGGTCAGGATCGGGATCTGCATCGTCGTAAGGAAACGCGGTCCGACCACCAGGGCGCCTGCGCCTAGGACCGTAGCGTTGCCGATCTTCATTGTTCCCCTGTATGTCTTCCCGGCATGGCCGGCGCTGATGATGGAGGATTGCGAAAGCGTCGCGCTACTCACTCCAGGGATCGATTCGAAGCGCTTGCGCAGGTCCATGTAAAAAGTGGCGATCTCCGGGTCGCGATGCCCGGTCTGGCGCGCATTCAACGAGAACAGAATGATGTTCTCGCGGGCGTATCCCAGTGGGACGGAGTGCAGCTTGTTGAGCGTCCCGGCAAACAGACCCGCGGCGACCAGGATGACAAAAGAGATCGCGATTTGGGCGACCACCAGAACGTGCCGCGCGCCGCGTAGTGGTCCGCCCCCGCGGCCATTCTTTAGTGCCGGCATGACGTCCGGACGCGTCGACTGAATCGCTGGAGCGAGACCAAATAACAGGCCGCAAACCAAGCACAGTGCCGCCGTCATGCCCAGTACATGCCAGTTCATTTCCGCGTGCAGCGTAAAATTCTCGCGCCCGCCGGAGAACAGCAGCGTAAGCGACCGCACGCCCCAGATCGCAAATAAGACGCCGAATGCTCCGCCGAGCCAAGCCAGCATCACGCTCTCGGTCAGCAACTGCCGCACCAAGCGCAACCGTCCCGCTCCCAGGCTGAGCCGGACAGCCATCTCGCGGCGTCGCGCGGCGGCCTTGGCCAGCAGCAGATTGGCGATGTTCGCGCACGCCATCGCCAGAATCAATCCCACCATCATCAGGAGCACATACAGCGGCTTGGAATACTCGCGGCGCAAGCTGCCCAAACCGGCGACGCCCGGATTCAACAGCAGCGCGGGAAGTTTGGCGCGCTCGCCGCCGGTACTCGCCGTAGTGGCAACCCATTCATGGAAACGCGGAGCGAGCGCTGCCTGCGCCTGCGCCCTGCTTACGCCGGGACGCAGACGACCCATGATTTCGATCCAGTAGAAGTTTCCGTCGTGATACATACGAGCCGCGCCGGCTGCGTCCACGAGCAGATTGGTATGCAACGGGAGGTAAAGGTCCGGCGCAGCCGCTGGGTCGACTCCGAAGAATTCCGGCGGCGCAACGCCAATCACCGTGAGGGGCACGTTATCGACCAGAATCTGTTGTCCAATTGCATTCGACGGTCCCCCAAACCGCTGCTGGCTTGCCGCAAAACTGATTACGGCGACTGGCGCTGCGCCTGGACGGTCGTCGTCGGAGTCGATCAGACGCCCCGCGGCCGGAGACACTGCCAGGCCTCGAAAATACTCGCCGGTGACGTACTCCGTGCCGACGCTGGCGGCCTGCCCGCGGACGGCCAGGTTATGCTTTAGTCCGTCGAAGTATCCGAACAGCGTGGAAAAGACACCATTCTCCTCGCGAAGCGTCTCGAACGCGCCGTACGGGAACATCCCGCTGACCATGGCGCCTTTGCTTCCCGGCCAGAGAATGCCTTGCACCCCGTGCATCACGTGGACCCATTCCTTGCTGCCCTCAACGGGCGGCCGGCTCTGCCAATTCAAAACCACCAGCGACCCGGGATCGGCCACCGGCAGCGAGCGCAGCAGAATCGACTCCAGCAAGCTGTAAATGGCAGTGTTGGCTCCGATCCCAAGCGCCAGCGATAGTATGGCCAGCATGCTGAAAGTCTTATTGGCGGCCATGTTGCGGCATCCATAGCGCACATCCTGGCCAAGTTCCGACCAAAACCGCTTGATCCAAATCTCCCGCGACTCTTCCTGCTTCAGGCCAACGTTCCCGAATTGCCGGCGCGCTTCAGCCCTGGCGCGCTCCGGCGTCATACCGTCTGCTTCCAGCGCCGCAGCCTTCTCCGCAAGGTGGAGTTCCATTTCCTCGCGCAGCGCTTCGCTGCGCCGGGCGCTCTCCATCCAATACCTCAGCCGTCGTATCAACATGTCGCTTAGTGCGCTCCCATCACACGGCCGATCGCCAGCGTGAGTCTCGCGTACTTCCGGGTTTCAACCGACAACTGTTTGCGGCCGGCCGCCGTGATCCGGTAGATCCTAGCCCGCCGGTTGTTCGACGTGACGCCCCAGACACCGTCGATCCAGCCGTTTAGCTCCAGCCGTTGGAGAGCAGGGTACAGCGAGCCCTCCTCGACGAGGAGCTCATTGCCGGACGATTGCTGAATGAACTGGACTATGCCATATCCGTGGAGATCTTTTCGCGAGAGCGTCCGCAGAATCAACATGTCCAGTGAGCCTGGTAACGAATCGTTCTTTTGTGCCTTGCGCCCCATACCAAGAATTCTTAGCTTACCGCAATGAGATTTGCGCGAGCGCAGCGGCATGGGGCTTAACCGTTCGCTACCGGCAAAGCGAGCCGGGAAAAAAATACGTTTTTACCTGATCGCTAACAGATCAACTTGTCGGGCGTGATCGGCAAATCCCGCACCCGAATTCCCGTCGCGTGGTAAACGGCATTCGCAATGGCCGCAGCCACGCCGGTGATGCCAATCTCGCCCACTCCCCGGCAACCCATCGAGTTGAAGTTGAGATCCGGTTCATCAATCCAAGTAATATCCACCTCGGGAACGTCGGCATGCACCGGCACCAAATAGCCCGCCAGATCGGCGTTCACCGCGTAGCCGTGCTTCCTGTCGTAAGTGAGTTCTTCGAGCAAAGCGGCTCCGATGCCGAAGACGACGCCGCCCATGAATTGGCTGCGCGCCGTCTTCGCGCTCAGGATTCGTCCGCAATCGAAGACGCTCACCACGCGCGACACCCTGACTTTGCCGATCTCGGGTCTGACGCGAACCTCTATAAAGTGCGCGCCAAACGATTGGAAAGCGAACTTCTCGTTCTGGCCGAAAATCGGCTTTGTCTCGCCCTGCGCTTCCACGAAGGGCATCCCTGCCGCCGCCATCAGATCTTCGTAACCGATGCTGCGCGCCAGATCCGAACGATGTGCCAATCGCCCGTTCTGAAAAACAAACTCCACCTCCCGCTCCACCGCCGCCGAGAAACCATCCGGAACCTCCGCCGCCGCTTTCAGCAGTTCGCGCCTGATCCGCGCAGCGGCATCGTGGGCAGCGGGCGCGGTGCTCGCGGTCAAGTTTGACCCTCCGGCCACCGCGCACCTCACCAATTCAGAATTTCCGAGTTCCACGTGTACCTGAGCGAGTGGCAGCCCTAGCGCGTCCGCCACTGTCAGGGCCAGCATCGTGTACATGCCCGTTCCGGCGTCGCTGCCGGCAGTAGACACTTTCGCTCGCACACCGGACGAGTGATTTTCCAGCCGCACTTTGACCGCCGCGCCCATCATATAGCCCGGATAAGTCGCGGTCGCAACGCCCCAGCCGATGAGAGTGTCACCATCGCGCATCGAGCGCGGCGTAGGGCCTCGCCGCGACCAGCCAAAGCGCTCGGCGCCGCGCTCGTAACATTCGAGTAGGTGCTTGCTCGAAAACGGCTTGCCATTTTGCGGACTGGCGTTGGCGTGATTCCGCCGGCGGAGTTCAATCGGATCCATTCCGAGTTTTGCCGCCAGTTCATCGAGCGCGCTCTCTAACGCAAACTGCCCGGGCGCTTCTCCCGGCGCCCTCATCCATGCCGGACGAATCACATTCAAACGCAGAACTTCCTGTTCGGAGGAATAGTTATCCACCCGGTACAGCATTCTGGAGGTAATCGTGGCTGGTTCGGTGAAGTCGTCGTCCAAAGCCGTATGGGTAGTCACCGAATGTTTCAGCGCGGTGATGACGCCGTCGTGTTTTGCGCCGATTTCAAGGCGTTGAACCGTTTCGGTGCGGTGCCCGACGTTTGTCAGCACCTGCGGCCTGCTGAGAACCACTTTGACGGGACGCTTCAGCCGGCGAGCGGCCAGTGCCGCCAACATCACATGCGCGCCCGTTGCCGCCTTCGAGCCAAACATTCCTCCGGTAAACGGACAGAGGATTCGCACATTATCGAGCGGCAACTGAAAGGCTGCCGCCAGAACCACTTGATCGCCCATCACCCACTGCGTCGAGTTGTAGACTGTCAACTTGTCGCCAGACCACGACGCCACGGTGGCATGCGGCTCCAAGGCGCACGGGTGTTCTGTCGGTGTGACATAGGTTTCAGCCAGCCTGACGTCTGCCGCCTGGAAACCGGCCTTTAAGTCACCCCGCTCGAAAGTGAGCGGCTCTCCCATGAAGTCTTTGGGCTTATAACGGCTCTCCTCGGCGTCTTCCAAAGCGGTCGCGAATTCGCCTTCTTCGTAGTCCACCTGGATCAAAGACGCGGCATGCCGCGCTTGCTCCCACTGTTCCGCCACAATCATTGCAATTTATTGGCCGGCGTGCAGAATTCGATCGTCGGCCAGCGGCGCCCGCTTTTCGGCCGTGGTCCCACCCTTCTGCATATCGTCCGGCATATCGCCAAACTTGCCGGCATTCCGATGCGTGAGAACCAGCAGCACGCCTGGCAGCTGTTGTGCCCGGGTTACATCGATATCGCGAATTCTGCCGCCTGCTTTCGGACTGCCCAGCAAGACCGCATGACACATCTCTCCAAGCACGATTTCAGCCGCATACTGGGCGGTTCCAGTCACTTTCTTTCGTCCATCGACCCGGTTGACGGGTGCGCCGATCAGCGTGGTTGCCATCATTTCTCCTGCTGTCTCTTACCCTTCCGCGCCATCAGTTCTTCCAGCGCCAAAATCAATGTTCGCTTGGCCAATTCAACCTTTAAGGCATTGAGCCGCCGTGGCCTTGCCCCGGCAAGCGCCGCCTCAGCCGCCGCCGCGAATGTGTGACGTCCCGCCGGCTCCCCTTGCAGCACCTTCTCTGCTTCGTGCGAGCGCCACGGCACCGTGCCGACGCCGCCCAGACCCACCCGTGCCTTCACTACGCCGCCATTCTGAATCTCAAGTGCGACCGCCGCCGAGGTAAGGGCAAACTCATAACTCGCGCGGTCGCGAACCTTCAAATAATGCGAACGCCGGTTCACCGAGTCGAACGGTATATGAATCTGCGTAATCAACTCGCCCTTCTCCAACACGGTTTCACGATTCGGCGTGTCCCCCGGCAGTAGATAGAACTCATTCAGCGGAATGCTGCGCGCATGCCCGTTTTGCCACTGCGTCCGAACAACCGCATTGAGCGCCACCAACGCCACGCACAGGTCCGAGGGATGAGTGGCGATGCAAAGCTCACTCGTACCGAGCACCGCATGCATGCGATTTTCTCCGCTGATCGCGTTACATCCCGAACCTGGGTTCCGCTTGTTACAAGCGGCATTTACGTCCCGGTAGTAAGCGCAGCGGGTTTTCTGCATCAAGTTGCCGGCCATGCTTGCCATGTTGCGGAGCTGCGCCGAAGCGCCGGCCAGCAGAGCTTCCGCTAATACCGGGAGGCGCTCGCGAATCAGCGGATGATGCGCGGCATCACTGTTCCGCACGTTGGCGCCAATGGTAATTCCCGCGTCGTCGGTCTCAATCGAAGAGAGCGGAAGCCGGTTGATATCCACCAGTTGCGCGGGTGTGACAACATCCAGTTTCATTAAGTCAAGCAGTGTCGTTCCACCGGCGAAGAAAACCGCCCCGGGCTGCTGGTCCACAGCTTGCAATGCTGCCGCTACCGAGTCTGCGCTGGTATAAGAGAACGGCTGCATGGTCAACGGCCTCCCTTCGCGCTTTGGCGCGCTTGCTGAATCGCCTCCACGATGTTCGGGTATGCGCCGCAGCGGCAGATGTTTCCGCTCATTCGCTCGCGGATCTCGTCGAGGGAAAGCCCGTCAATGCCGGGCGCCCGCGAAACATCCGGCGTCGCGTGACTAGGGACGCCTTCTTCCGCTTCCGCCAGCATCGCGACGGCCGACATGATCTGACCCGGCGTACAGTAACCGCATTGAAAGCCATCGCAATCCATAAAGGCGGATTGCATGGGGTGCAGTTCTTCGCCGCGCGCGAGGCCTTCGATGGTTGTGATTTCATCATGCTGGTGAGCAATCGCCAGCGATAAACAAGCCAGTACGCGACGCCCATTCAAATGGACCGTACAGGCCCCACACTGTCCCTGATCACAACCTTTCTTACTGCCGCTCAATCCCACATGTTCGCGTAGCGCGTCGAGCAATGTGGTGCGCGGGTCCACTTGGAGAGTTCTCGCGGTGCCATTGATCTTCAATGTGAACCGGACTGCTGTGTTTACTGGTGTCGACTCCGCTTGGCTCGTGATCTCTACTTCGCTCATAGTCGGAGAGTAGCATTCAAAATCGAGGTGGAGTTTCTACCTTGCCTAGCACCCTGCCAACCCTTGCGTCATCGGCGTTCCGCACTCAAATCCTTCCCATCCCACTCAACACCTCCAGCGCATCGTACACAAACACCGTCGTCCCACCCGGCCCCGTCTTCCCGACCCGCTTGCCATCCCCGTCATAAAAATACGTCTCGCTCGTCATAAGCGAACGTCTGGCTCAACGTCAACCCGCCCGTCACCGCCGTCGCACTCTGCAGCGTCCCATTATTCGTATTGTTGGCCGGATTCACCCACCCCAATCCCAAACTCCACACGCTGCTGCTATTCAGCTTCTCGCTAATCCCGGCCATCTGCAACCGGCTGTTGTACGTCTCTCCATACACCAACCCGTTCCCACGCGTCAGCGACGTAATTCCGCCATTCGCCCAATACGCCGTCCCCGTCACATAATTCGTCGTCTGCCCGCTCAAAACCCAATTCACCGACACCTGCCGGTTCGCCGCGTCATACCCCGTCGTCACCACCCGCCCGCTTTGCCAACCTTCCGGTACAGCTAGGCTCAACGCTTCTTTCTAAACAGGCGACGGATCTTTTCCTTCCAGATTATGCCGCGGTTCGGCCACGGCTGCTGAACATATCGAAACCCGGCGGCGGTATAGACCTCACGAACAAAACCCATCAGCGCCCTCTGCCGAGGCGTACGCGAAGGGAATTCGTGCATTTCCTGCCGAAGGAATGGACTTGCCGCGAGGCTGGACGCGCTAACGAAGAATTCCGCCGGATCGAAGGCAAGCTTCTCCGCGCTACGAAACAGAAGGCACATCCTGATGATGCTGTCACGAGGGTCGAGACCCCCACCCTCGATCGCCAATGCGAGCAGCCCGAGCCGGATCATCTCCGGCGCACCCTGCGAAACAGAATCCTCGGCCATTTCCCACGCGTAGCCCAGGAGCACCTCGCTCGAGTACGGGACGAGCACCGCACGCGCGGCATGCCGATCCCCTTCAGTGGCCCCGACGAACGCCCGCGCCAGTTCCCCGATCGCGTCATTGACCGCCGAGTTCCGCAGAGGGCGATCCATCGAGTAGGCTCCCGCGGGCAAAAGATCGTTTACCTTCTTGACGAGGGCCGCGAGTTGCGTGTTCATGGGACAGGGGGAACCAGGAAGCTCCCGATTTGCTGATAACCAACGCCCTGAAGGAAACCCACCTCCGTAGCGAATACGCCGTTGGCACCCGCGACTGGAGACGCCAGCAGAAAGCTCTGCCCCGAGACAACGGTCTCCCCCATCCACGTCGCCTGTTGCGCAAGGCCGTATCCGCTCTGAAGAAGAACGTTATACCCAGATTGCCCGAGATACGCACTCGTATCGGATAGTTTCCCAATGACAGGCGTCTCGCCAGCAAGAAGGCCCTCTGCGCCACCGTAAAGTGCCGTTGAGGCTAGGTCGATTGCGATCGGCGCCGCCACCACGGCAGCAGTGCCGACACCAAGCGCGTTCCCGGCTCCCGCCGCATCCCGCCAAAGCTGCTGGTTGCCATTGAAAAGCTGCTGAATACTCCCGAAATACCGAGTCTCGGCCCAGTTCTGGACAAGCCAGGCGCTCCAACGCGCCCACGAGCACTGGAAGTTTTCGACGCTCTCGCCAACGCAGTTGAGCGTCGGCGTCGGACTGTACGTATTCAAGAACACATTGCCATTCGCATCGGCCGACAGACCGTTGCAACTATTGTTCGGGCAGAGAACGGCGGAGGTCGAACTGACGAGTCCGCAAGGGGTTACGACGCCGTCCATAGTGCAGGACGCGCTACTACTGCCCAAGTAACTCGGCGGCCCGAATTTCGTAATGAGGGGACCCCTGCCACTCGGATCCACCAACCCCAGCGGATTCCCCAACACATACCCATACCCATTCCAACTCTGCGGATTCGTCACATCCGCCCCCGCATTCTCCGGATCCACACTCATAAACCTCCCCATCCCACTCGACAAATACCGCGCATTAAAATAATCCAGCCCCGTCTCCGTATCCCGCACCTGCCCCGTAAACCGCGGATTCACATAATCCACCACCCCCCAAATCCCCGTCCGCCCACTCACCCCACTCGGTATCTCCTGCCCAAACGGCGCATAATCGTGCAGCGCCTTCACACTCCCGCTCCCATCCGTCACCATCCGCACACTCCCCAAATGATCCCAACTCAAATAGCAGGTCGTGCACACGCTCCCCACCACCGCCGTACTATACTCCGCTATCAACTTCCCAAACGCATCATAGGCGTACACCGTCGTTCCGCCCGGCAGCACGTTCTCCACCCGCTGCCCCAACCCGTCATAGTAATAACTATTCACCCCCACCATCGTCTGCCGGCTCTCCCCGTCGTAACTCACATTCACCGACCCGAACACCGTCAAATTCCCCGCGCCATCATACGTCGAATTCACGTTCCGGTTCGTCCCGCCACTCGTTTGCGTGCTATACACATTCGCCGTCGGCATTCCAGGCCCCAGCGTTGGCGCCGGCAAACTCGACGCCGGCATCCACATATTTCCCCACGCATCGTAAGCATAAGCCTGCCCCCAAGCCCCATTCTCATTCGCCGAAAGCAACCGGTTCACATTGTCATAAGCGAACGTTTGACTCAACGTCAACCCACCCGTCACCGCCGTCGCACTCTGCAGCGTCCCATTATTCGCACCCGTCGTCGGATTCACCCACCCCATCCCAAAATTCCAAACCGTCCCGCTATTCAGCTTCTCGCTAATCCCCGCCATCTGCAACCGGCTGTTATACGTCTCTCCATACACCAGCCCATTCCCGCGCGTCATCGACGTCACCCCGCCATTCGCCCAATACACCGTCCCCGTCACATAATTCGTCGTCTGCCCATTCAAACTTCCATTCACCGACACCTGCCGGTTCGCCGCGTCATACCCGGTCTTCACCACCCGCCCGCTCGGATACGTCTCGCTCGTCAAAGCCTCCGCCAGGCTATACCCATACCCATACCCAAACGTATACGCCGACCCCGTCGTCACTTGCTTACTCGCCGTCACCGATTGCAACGCATCGAACGCCGTGAAACTCGTCGTCGCTGCCCTTCTAAATGACAGCCTCCGCGTGCACCTCCTCGAAACCAAATCACCTGCTCCGCTGATTGAGCGTGCCTCGGCCAGCGGTCTTTTCAAAGGCCGGCGCCCTGTCGGGATCAACGTAGAGTTTGACCCTACCGGATAGCGTCGTCTCGGGCGACAAGCTGAAGTCAGACTTGATCGTGCCCTGTGCCGTCCGTTCGCCGATTTCCCGGTCGTCAAAACGAAACAAGCCCTCGGGCACCAAACCTGCCGGAATTAGGAATCCCTCCAACACAACGGAGCGCCTTTCAAACTTCCAGTTGGATTTGGCCGTCTCGGTCGCACCGCTTCCATGACGAACGATTTCCGTATAGGTCCCATCCGAATTGAGCGTAAGCAAGGCTACTTGCCCCGACCCCTTTAACTCATACGAACCCGGCAGAGCTTCCGCCGTCACAAACGGGAGGGAAGCCGAGCAGCCACAGAGAACCAAAACAACGAAAATCGTGCAGCCTATTTTCCACATGGATTGGATAAGGACATGCTGAAGTCTTGGTTAATTGACCGAAACGGACCAGCAGGGGAAGCCCGATCAGGCACGCCGTGGTAGAAAAATGAGTTGGCACCAGCCACATTATGAATGTTGATGTTCATCGTATTTCCGCTGAACGAATAATTTCCAAGATAACCCCCGACCTGAACACCGGTCGGCGAACTCGTCGCGTCAAAAGGCAAGAACAAAGCGGCCTCAGGGGTGCTGACGTTGAATGATCCAAACGCCTTTCCGGATGCACAGGCGCCTCTTAGCGCCATTTGGAATCCACCTGACCTCCGGAGATCCACACTTTCGATGGAGTTCGTCCCGTACTGCCGGCTTGTCCTCCCACTGCCCGTCAGAAAATCATACAGTACCCGAACAGCTCCAGCGTATCCCAATGAGGGGGTCCAGAGTATTGGTGCTATCACTCCAAAGCAGCCAGCCTGGGGGCAGGCAGAGAAGATGAACGGGTTGGGCGACCCGACCCCAAACGGATTAGGAATATTCATCCCCGGCGGCAACCCCAAATTCTCCCCGCCCGGAAACGACCCAGGCGGCCACGGCCCTCCACCACTCGCTGTCGGCGAACCCGAGGGAACCCTCCCCCCGCCACCACCACCTCCTCCACTTCCTCCGCCTACCCCGCCGCCCACTCCCCAGCACGGACTATCATTCCCCACACTATATGGATCCCAACACGGATCAAACGGATCACTCGGCTGCCCAGTATTCGTATCGTTCATCCCACTCGGATCCACCAGCACTCCCGGCGTATTCCTCACATACCCATACCCATTCCACGTCTGCGGATCCGCCCCATCCGCCCCCGCATTCCCCGGATCCACACTCATAAACCTC
>Ga0302319_10003032_pt1 | contig 35516 bp, 19 predicted proteins | sample Bog_T0_2_FD_203319 | JGI IMG/M metagenome (GOLD analysis project Ga0302319, IMG submission 203319) | Peat permafrost microbial communities from Stordalen Mire near Abisko, Sweden - Bog_T0_2 | ecosystem: Environmental > Terrestrial > Soil > Wetlands > Peat | place: Sweden: Abisko, Stordalen Mire...
GAAATCTCGCGGCAAACTGTTCTATCGATTGGCTCAACAAGCCATGCAAACAGCCCCGGTTCCGTTCGCCCAATTGGTTAAACCACAACCAATTGGGTCTGGTGGCGTCAAGTAAATATCCCTATCGGACGATCAACCAAAGGGTGCCATCGGATTAGGCGTTCTCCAATCCCAGGGCGTGGGCAAGTTGCGAGTCCGCGCATTCGCGCATGTTCCGCTGGCGGCCTACTCCGAATCCGGAAGCGAGTTTGCGGCCGCAAAGCAGCCTTTCCAGATTGGCGTGGAGATTCATTCGCCGGAGGCCCTTCGCGCAGGCGACTTTTCCTTCACCGGAATCTCGATCGAGACCGATATTTTCCTGTCCTCAGCCGAGCCTCGCTTCCGGTTGACGTTTCTCGGGGCTGTCCCGCGGACCTTTACGACACTCAAGGAGATTCTGAATTCGACATCCGAGATCAACGTGCTCGATTGCCTGGATGTGCTGCTTTCCGCCGCCAGCTACTGGGTGAATACGTATCTGGGGAAGTCAGGCGTGACGATCGGCCAGATTCTGGAACTTGCTGGATTGCTGGTTGAAATCGAAGAGACGACTAAGTACAAAACCGCTCGCACGTCTCTCGCTGAGATGCAAAAGAAGAGCGCCGGCGACCTCGCGCTGGATTTTGTCTTCGCGGCGTTGGAGGCGTTGTCGGAGAGCAACGAGCCGTTGATGAAACTGCCTGGCGGCGGGGGCGTTTCAATTGTCAAGCGTGGCGGCGAGTATGGCCTGCGGCTGGCTACACGATTGACGCTGACTGCGGGATCGAACGAAAACGGAAACAGGCGCGCGGCGGTCGATCTTTGCCTGGGTCAATGGCTGCAAGGCGAGAGCGATGAAAACAACTGGGTGAAGCGATGCGGCGGCGATGCGGGCGATGTAGGTCTGTTCGTGTTTCTGTTGAAGGCCGAGGGCCAACAGCGGAGTTTTTCTCCTCGGCTGGAATTGAATGGCGTGGGACTCGACTTCCGCGGCGCCGGCGACGGGCTTCTCTTCGACCTGAACGGCTACACGTTGAGGTCCGCCGCGCTTCGCACGCAGGCGCGCTTTGGGCCGGACATATCTTTGGGATTCGCGATTCATTTGAATCAGTGCGGTTTTCCAGTGGGGCCCAGTTTTGAAGCTGCGCAGAATCGCGGAGGAAACGCGGTTGCCAAGAGTCTGCTGGCATCTGGAGAGGCGCAGCCCGGATCGGATAGCAAGAGTGCCGTCAATCCAGCCTTTTCCGCCAAGGCTTGTTATATCTCCGGCAAGGACGCCCTGCTGGAACTCTACGATCCAGAGGGAAAGAGCACGGACCTGATCTGGTTTCCGATGCAACGGCGGTTCGGTCCGCTGGATTGCAACAAAGTCGGCTTGCGCATTCGAGTCACGGGAGAGGCTAAGAACGATCCGATTCTCGGGATCGTTTTCGATGGCGGAGTGAAGTTGCCGGCGCTCGATGTTCGTCTCGATCAACTGGCCGCTAACGTTCATTTGAAGCGCATCGCCGATGTTTCCGGATACGATCTCGACTTGCAGGGAATGTCGGTCTCGTTCAAGAGCAACGCCGTTTCGTTGAGCGGCGGATTGTTCAAGAAGCGGGAAGCAGATGGCAGTATCGCCTACGATGGCGAAGCCCTGTTGAAGTTCAAAGACCTGACGATTTCGGCGATTGGATCTTTCAGTTCCCCTGCGGGCATCGGCACCTCGATGTTCATCTTCGCCATTTTGAGCAAGCCCCTGGGAGGCCCGGCGTTTTTCTTTGTCACCGGCCTGGCGGCGGGTTTTGGATTCAATCGCGGGCTGCGATTGCCGGCTCCGAGCGATGTGACCAAATTCCCCCTGCTTACTGACATCGGAAACGCGTCGTACGACAATGCCCACGCACTGCAAGATCTGCGGGCAGGGAATTGGATTCCGGCGGTGCGCGGGGAGTATTGGCTGGCGGCGGGAGTGAACTTTACCACCTTCCGCCTGTTGAATACGAGCGCTCTTCTCGTGGTTCAGTTCGGCAAGGAACTGACGATTTCGGTGATCGGGATTTCCACCTTGCGCCAGCCGCAATCGGGGCGCGCCTATGTGTATGCGCAACTTGGGCTCACTGCTGTGTTCAAGCCGGAGCGCGGGGAGTTTATGGCCGCCGCCCTGCTGTTGCCTGGATCCTATGTTCTGACCGAAGAAGCGCATCTGACGGGCGGTTTCGCGCTGGCGGCGTGGTTTAGTCCAAGCTCTCACGCCGGCGATTTTGTGTACACCATCGGCGGCTATCATCCTGCGTTCATTGTTCCGGATCATTATCCGCGCGTACCGCGGTTGGGGATCAACTGGCACATCAGTTCGAAGATCGAGATGGTCGGCGAGGCTTACTTCGCCATCACTCCCTCCGCGATGATGGCAGGCGGCGCCTTGCAAGTGACCTTCTCCGCGGGCCCGCTGAATGCGTGGTTAAAAGCGCGTATCGATGCGATTGTGTTTTGGAAGCCGTTTTACGTGATGGTGGATGCCTCCATTTCGGTGGGCGTTTCCTTCCACATTCACGTTCTGTTTGTCGATGTCACAATTTCCGCGGAGATTGGCGCGCAGTTCTCCTTCTTCGGTCCTCCGGTCGGCTTCCTGGTGCATGTGGATTGGTACATCATTTCGTTCACCATCAGTCATGGCGATCGAGGATCGCGGCCGGAATTGAATTGGGAAAGTTTCAAGGAGATGCTCCCCGCCAGCAAGCCCGCCCGTGCTGCGAAATTGCCGATGAGCGGACTGCCCTTCGAAGACGCCGATCACAGTTTGACGGCCGATCCGCCGGTGCCGCCTCCTTCTCCTTATATCGCGATCAACGCCAACGATGCGGGCTTGCAAGCCAAACATTCTCTCGATGCCGGAATCGATTTATGGTTGGTGCGGCCCGCTGATTTTCGGTTCACGGCAACTTCCGCCGCACCCTCCACCAGCGTAGTTGTGGGATCGGAAGAGCGCAGCGTGATCCCTGGAGTTGCGGTGACGCCGCGGCGGATTGCCGGCACGTATTCGTCCACCCTGACCGTGACCATTCTGCGCCTGGGGATTGAAGTGGGCGCGGCAGAAATTCGCAAGTGTTTGGCGGAATCGCTGCCGTCGGATTGTGGCGGGCGGCGAAGCGGTTGCTCCCGGCCGGAAACAGATATGCGCGGCTGGGATCGGCAAACGACTTCCGGCAACATTCCTTCGGCGATGTGGAAGCTGCCTGGAGAACAGGATGAGGTGGACATCAACGCGCCGTCTACCGTCACTGCTACCGGTGGCATCACGATGCACCCGTTGCCTCCGGCAGTGGTGAATTGCACGCCGCAGATGGAAATTTCCGTGGTCTTCGCCGACCGCACGATTTTCGATGACGCCGATGAATGGTGGTTGCCCATCTCGCAGAAGACCGTGCCGGTCGCAAACAATTCCGTCGTCGCGGCGGCGTTTTTGAAAATCGCTCAGGTAAATAGTTCGGCCGTCGCCGATTCACGGACACGGTTGGTGGCGGCCCTTACTCGCTTCGGCGTCGCGGGACTGACCAACGGCCCGTTGATCAAGATGGCTGCGGATCCAGGTTCCGATTTCGCCGATGAGCCGCGAGAAGGATCGGTGGTCGATCACCCGAAAGGAGCTGCGGCGTGAGTACAACCGACGATTGCCGGAACGTTGATCCAGGGCACATTCGCTTTTACGACAATTACGTACCCACCTTGGAAGTGGCCACGTACTTGATCAACGTGGCGCAGAAAATCGACCCGCCAGGACACGATCCGGGTACGGCGACGGAGTGTCATGTCTCTTCGCAGGCGTTTTGCGTTTCGGGACCGCGATACACGCTGCCGCCCGATGATCTGGCTTCGATCTTTCCTCCGGCCGACGCATGCGGCAACTTCGGCCAGCAGCTTCCGCATGTTGTCTTGAGCAAACAAGGCCTGCCGTGGGAGCGCAACATTTTCGATGACGATCCCGCGAAGACTCCGCAAACCCCCTGGATGGCCGTTTTGCTGTTCGTGGCCGGCGAGGAGATTGACGGTAAACCGGCGTTGCGTTCGCCTGCAGATGTCGAGGTCAATCGAACCATGACCGCAACTCTTTCGGCTCGGCGTTTCAAAGATCATAAGACCGAACAGCCTGACGTGGTTTGGCCTGATTTTGCGCCGAACTGGTATGAAGAGCAGGTACTCGATTCGACCAATTGCAATGTGATCGACGTTTCGGGGACTGCGTTTCGACTCCTGACGCCGTCGCGGGAGGATTTGCGATGGTTAGCTCATGTGCGCAAGGTCGATCCATCGGCGAAGGACACCGCGGTGCTGAAGATCTCCCCGCGTGGCACCTATTCAGTGATTGTCGGCAAGCGACTTCCAACTGCCCGTACCGACCGGCCGGTCCGGCATATTGCTCATCTGGTTTCTCTGGAAGGCTGGCAGGATTACATTACCGGCAAGAAAACTCTGAATGGTTACGCGCGCATGATTTCGTACCGAAGCTGGAGTTTCGATTGCGCGCCACAGTTGAAGGAAGATTTCACACACTTAATGAACGGCCTGTTGCGGGAGCCGAAGGAGCTGAACCGGCCGGTCCGCTTCGCTATTCCGGTGGCGCAGAACCAAAAGCCGGACGGAACATTCGAATCGGACTATGCCTGGCGAGCGATCCAACAGGGATTCGCGCCACTGCGCTATCAAACCCGCCAGGGCGAGCAGACTTTCGGTTGGTATCGTGGCCCATTCTCGCCGGACCCGGCGAAGAAGTTCGTGATTCCCGATGAAAGCGCAGCACAAGGCGACTGGCTCTTCTTCGACCGCGCATCGGCGGCGATGATCTATGACCCGCGGTACGGTATTTTCGATCTTTCCTATGCGGTGGCGTGGGAGACGGGGCGCTTGCTGGCGCTGTCGAATCGCGCCTTCGGGCAGTCCCTGCTGGAATGGCAGCGGCGCGGACATGCGACCGTAGATCGCGTGGCGGAGCGGCAGATCCAACTAGCGATCATGCGATGGAATCTGCCTCTGGGGAGGCGCTTTGCGGAAGCGGAAATGGAGCCGGTCACTGCAGGAGCTGCGGGCGCGGCGCACTTGCGGAAGCAAATCCGCAGCGGCTTTCTCACCGACGATTTCGTTGCCTCGCTGGTCACGGATTTTAGCCAACTCTTGCAGCCGCCCAACGAGCGTGGCGCACTGTTTCATGAGCAGCCGTTCGTTCCCAGCTTTTTCGATTCGGCGGCGTGGGGACAGCCGCAGACAATCTTTCGAGGTATGCTGAGCGCGCCTGCGGCCCGGACCCTGGTGCAAGAGGAGGGGGCGAAGGGAACGGAGACGATCGTCGATTTTTTGGCGGATCTGTATTTGCTGATCGGCGTTCCGTTCGAAACGCTGGTTCCCCATGCTTCGATGTTGCCGGTGGAATCGGTGCGCTTCTTTCACATCGATTCGAATTGGCTGGATGCTTTGCTCGAGGGCGCGCTGGGCATCGGCGTGGAATCGAGCCGCGATCTGGCATACCAGAAATTGATGAAGGACACCATCCGCGCCGCCGTTTGCAAAGCTACCCGGGGCAAGCGGCCGGCACTGGTGAAAGAGGCCGGTGGAGCATTGCGCAGCGACAACTCTTCGACCGTCGATCCACAAAAGATGACGGGCATGCTGCTTCGCTCGGCGCTGGTTTCAGGATGGCGCGGCCTGGAGGTCAACGGCTACCGCAAGATCGCGCCGACGAAAAACGATCCGGCGGCTCCGGATATTGGCGAATGGATCCAACCATTGCGTATCGAAAGACTCGACGGTCCCGACGGCAACATACTGCTTTGTCTTTGGCCGGAAGTTCCGGCGGTGGTGACCATCGACGAGCCGCATGAGGGCGTGGCCTTCGGTTTCGAGGATGCACCGCTCGATGTGCCGCGTCCGAACGCGAACCGCTATCTCTATCTGCGGCAGATGTCCGCCAAGGATTACGGAATCCTCTATCCGAAGGACAGCAAGAAATACATCGACGTCCAGCCTTATATGGATGACGCGCAGAAATTGAAGATCTCCGAATTGCGAACCCGCATCCAGAGCGACCTGGGAGGAACGGCACTCAACATTCGAGACTTCGCCGTGCAAATGGTCCGCGTGCCGCAACAGGGCGTCTTTGCATGGCACGAGCGTGCCGCCGCGGAATCGGAGGGCTCCGATGCCTGATCCGAGTTTGCTTGTGCCCATGCATCTTACCGCTTTGGTGGTGACAGAAAAAAGCATCGCCAACACTTTTCTGCGCTTCCAGATGAGTTACGAGAAGCTGGCAAGTTTCGAAAATCCGGAGCCGCCGCCTTTTGCCGGGGAAGTGGAGAGGCCGCCGGACACAGGAGTTCATTTGCATTGGACGCTTCCCAAAGCGCTGCGCAAAGGAACTCACAGCGAGCAACAGGGATCGACGGAATTTCCACTGGTGCCGAATCGTTGGTTGATTCTGCGGGTGCAAACCGGCCCCGCGCCGGTTGTGAAAGCGTGGCTGCTTGAGAGCGACGTTCCGACGCCGAAGGGCGATGGCGGAAGTCCGTATCTCGATCCGGTAGCGGCGCAATCCGGCATCGTCAAGCCGGTGCGTATCGGGCGGGTGCGCGAACTGCAACTTGCCGACGCCACCAATCCCCAATCGCTGTTCCTGACTGCGGTGGCGCCGGGGTCGGTGATGTTCTCAGCGTATTCGCCGTCTGTGAAAGACGTGCTTTCCTTTCGGGATTCTCTGGATGGCATCGCGGAAGGGAACCTGGTCTACTCGGTGGCCGGCTGGTATTCCAATCCGACGAAAGACCCGCTGACGAATACGAAGTGGGTCAAGGACGACAAATCGGGACGATTCGCGAATAATACGTTCGATTGGTTCGTACCTGGCTCAGACGTTCCGCCGATGCGGATGCTGGTCCACGGCTCGGTGGATCGCGTTCCCTGGAAGCGTAACGGGGACAATGTGCCGGCGCCCAGCTATCCGACGAATATCCCGAAGAATGTGCGCGTGTCCTTTGGCAACACCGCAATTGATGCGCTGGCGGGAATGGTCGCGGCGCAAAAAGGGCAGCCGCAAGCCGATCTGTTGACCGCATTTCAATATGGATTGCTGGATGAGTTCGACCAACCGGGCAGCGCCGAACGGCTGAACTCAGCAATTCGCCAAAACTGGTTCGGCGCCACCACTGGCGGCACCTTGTGGACGATTGTTCCCACCGAACAACCGCGGGAGGGAGAGGATCAACACGCGCCCGAGCCGCCTACAGATGAAGAACTAGCCGCGCTGGCGGCCTTGAACGCTTCGCAAAGCCGCCTCGATCGCGAAACGCGCATTCTGGAATCGATGCAGTGGCAGCTTTATGCGCTGTGGTGGAAGTCGGGCTATCTGAAGAAGAATTGGCCGGAGCCGCTCGAAACTCCCGACGATGACGATGCGGTTTACAAATGGTTCAAAGATCAGTTGCGTCTGCAAGTCGGAGAAGGTTCGAAGGCCAAAGATCCGGGCGGCGCCGATCCAACGCAGGAATCCTGGTATTTGTTCAAGGTCAAGGCGCAACAGAAGCGCGTTGAAAAACTGAAAGCGGCGGCAGGCCTGATGCAGGAGGCGCTGGACTTGTTGCTGCCATCCGATCCACAACGCATAGGCAAGAAGATCCGCCAACGGAAAGCTGTCAACGAGCCGCGTTATTTTCATCCCAATGATCCGGTGGTGTTGATCACCGGTCTGGGACGGTCCACGGCTTTCGATCCGCCGCGTGGGGTCGCGTGCCGGTTGCTGTCGCAAACGATTGTTGAACTCAATGTGGGCGGAACACTTTTCTCCACGATCGATGGACGGGGAACGGATTTGCGTCCGGCGATTCCGCCGTTGAACGACCCCAACAAAGTGCTGCCGGAAGACGCGCGGCGAATCTACGTGGAGAGCTTTTTTCTGCTTCCTTCCTTGCTGGCTGCGGTCACAGGGAAGTCGCTGGACGAGGCTATCGCGGCGGTAAAAAAGTTGCCGGAGCCATCTTCCGATGGTCCTTTCGCGCCGCTGGTTTATTCTCGCGAGGCCTGGGAGCAGCCATGGATTCCTCTGTTGCTTGATTGGGATATCACGATCATGAAACGTCCCGCCTACATTGAGGTGAAGGACGAAAAGACCAAGCGGGACAAGCCCTATTCCGTGTTCCAGCGCGACCTATGGAAGTTTGACGGGACGGATTATGTCTGGCAGGGTCCAACCGAATCCTCGGCGGACGATTTCCGGACCATCAAGACCAACATGCGCCTGGATGGAAGAACTTTCATTACTCCGCAACTGTCCTTCACGCTTGCACAGCAACTCAAGGAGTACGTTACGCAACATCAGGATCGCGATCCGAAAATGCGTGAGTTGCTGGAGGATTTGGAAAAGTACATTGAGGAGATCGAAGGCCAGGATATGCTTTCCCAGCGCCTGAGTGGGTTGCTGGCGATGATGGTGCAACGGCAGTATTCGCAAACCATGTCGCCCGCGGGCGAAGTGGGATCGGCGGTAGAAGGGGCCCGCAACGGACACCCCCGGCCGCTGGGCTTCAAGACGGCTTCGGCGGTAATGGATTTTGCGCCGATGAGTGGCGTGTTCTTCGTGATCAACCGCCTGGCGGTAATCGATACGTTCGGGCGCATGGTGAATTGCACACTCGCGAATTACAGCACCAGTCCGCAAACTAAGGATGCTCAGCCGGACCTCTATTTCTATCCGTTCACGGGCCGCGGTTTGACGCCGATGAAGTGGAAGGAGCAAGGGCCGCCGACGCCCATCTCGCTGCGACCTGATCAGACGGCATCGCGAATCCTTCCGTCGGCTTCACCCACCGAACGCATGTTGCAGATTCCTCCGCGCGTGATTCAGGATTCGCAATTGTCGGTCCGCCTGGTTTCGAACAACCTCAACAACCAGGACATTCGGCGAGTGGCTGGATCTAATCCGGTGTGCGGATGGATCGTACCGAATCACCTGGATCGCAGCCTGGCGTTATATGGCCCCGACGGCTCGCCGTGGGGCGAGTTCTTTCTGTCGCAGCGTCACCGGCCAGAGCGTCCAACCGAGCCGGTCTATGTTCCTGTGTGGCAATCCGACCCAGTGAATCCGGCCGCGCCCAGGCAAATCGCGGACATACCCAATGTTTACGTGCGCAGGATGCTGGAGACACTGCGCCGGCGAAGCGAAAGTGACGCGGGATCGGGATTCCGCGCCTTCCTCCGCTCCATTGACGAAACGCTTTGGACCATCAATCCGCGTGGACAGCGCCAGGATCAGGACCTTGCTGTGCTGGTCGGACGCCCGCTAGCGATCGTTCGCGTGGAACTGGCTCTTAAGCTGCGCGGACTTCCGAGTTGCAATCAGGATTGGATGCAAACCTTTGCCGGTCCAATGGACTTCAATCGGCTCGGGAATCCCGCCGAAATCGGCCGCGAGATTGGCGGGATTTTCGATTATTCATGGCCTGTGCGGCTGGGCAGTCCGCTGCTTCGCGACGACGGCGTGGTGGGATTCTTCCGCGACGATCCCAGCGACGAGGCAAAGACCTTTTCCGTATTTAATTGCATCTCCCCTGCTGAACCTGCGACGGATTACATCAAGAAGATCGGCGATCCAGACACGCTGCCGATGCTGCGCTTTACCGACGATGCCGTGACGGCGCTCGATCCAAAGCAGAATCAAGTTGCCTATTTGACCATGCTGACCGATCCACGCGGACCGATGCATGCGTTCAGCGGCCTTCTTCCTGTCTTCAGCCTGGAGATCCCGGATGAGTTTGTCACTCCGGCGCTGCGGAAAATCTCCTACATGTTCCGTGCGGGTCCATATCTGATGCCTTCGACGGGAGTCCGCTTACCGATTCCAGCGGAAACCAAGGGTGCTTGGACGTGGTTCGACATGCTCAACGGGAAGAGCGAGGTCCAAGCAGCCGACGGCTCCGCGGCATTCCCCGCAGTACCTCCAGTTGCTCGCGAAGGATGGTTGAACTTCCAACCCGACGACGGGCTGCGCCTGAACTACGAGATATTGCCGGCCGAAGGTCCGATTCGCACTTCGACGCGTATCGACTTGAACGTGAAGATTTCGAATTCGCGAGTTGGCCAAGCCTCATTCGAAAGAATCACCATCGGAATTCCGTGCGGCGAGAACCTTTCGTCCACACTCTCTACGAATGCCGCGCTGCCCATGCCGGAGGTGGAAGGCGAGAGCGAGTGGGACATTCGGACATCCACCGATACGATCGTGATCACACCGAAAGGCACGGCGTCGAGTGCGCAGGTCGGCCGCGCCACTCCAATCGTTTTTCAGTTGAAGGGGATCGGCGTCAATGACCAGGCCGGCACGGTGAAAGTATCGATTACTGAAAGGCCGTTTCCGCAGGCGGACGCCAGCCGCAATTCCCGTTCGCTCGACAAAATTTGATGGCTGAATCGCCATGAAAGACGAAAACCCGATGCTTCAGTTGAGCCATGCCGCCGGGGAACTGAAACTTGCCTACATCTTTCAGGCCGACCCGAATCCGATCCGCGCGTCTCCCAAGCAAGGCAATCCCAGCGTCTGCGACTTGCGCGTGATTGTCTCCCGCCGCCGCATGGACACCGTGGCTCTCCTTAAGCAAATCACCATCGCTATTCCCGTCGGCGAGGACAGTGGCCCTGCGCTATCCGCCGAAAAGCTGCCCCAACCGCGGCTGGTCACGCCGGGCGATTGGCTGGTGGAAACCTCCGACGATCGCACGATTGTGATTCGGTCGACGAAGAGCGATACCGGTTTGAGCTTCAGCGAGAGTTCCCTGGTCTTCGTGCTGCCTGGGATTCGAATCAATTCAGAGCCGGGCCTCGTGGCGCTCACTCTCAAGGAGCAGGATTCGGACGGCGAATGGAGCTCGGGCCGGGCGGAACTTACAAAACTGGACGCCGCATTTGTCGTCGAGCATTTTTATGCCGACCAGCCGATTGTGAACTCGCGCGGCGCGAAGGTGAAGCTCTTTTGGAGATGTTCGGACAAGGGAGCGCAATATTCTTTCGGTCTTCGAGGCAACGGATGGCCGGCGAGAGACTGCCTGAACGATGGAAACTGCTACACCGCCGCCCAGGGATTAGCCGGGATCCAGACGAATGACATTGACCAAACCTGTACATTTCGTCTGGACGTGATTCGCGCGGAGGCAGGAGGCGGGAAGATCATCGGCACGCTCGAGACGACTGTACAGATGGCGCCGGTCTCCATCGCTCAGGATAGCTACCTGGAGTTCACGCCCAGTGGCCGCATCGCCAGAGTCGGCTGGATTGCCTTCAATGCGGTGCGCTGCTCCATCCGCGTGAACGCCGAACTCTACGACGACAATGCGCCGTGCAACACCATCGCTCGCGAGAAAAACTACTTCATGGTTCTCGGCGGCGCGAAGGGAGAGAGCCCACGAATCCAGATTGTGGCGCATGGCGCTTCGGGCTTCACGGCATCTCTTCTTTTCGTGGATCGAGTCAAGTTGGACGATCCAGCATTGCTCCAGCCATGGGATCAGGGCTTCTCTGATCCCCGACCGGATTTGCCGTTTTCTGGTGTCATTGAGCCTCGCGCCGGAGGCGGTACGGTGGTGCTGATCATGCCGGAGATTGTCATGTATCGCCCCAATTCGAAGATCAGCGTAGTCGACGTGCAGACGCGAGCGGCCGTGGGAACTACGGTCACCATCGTGAATGCCTCTACGACGAATGTGTTTCTAGTCGGCGACGCGGCGATTGCGGATTTTGGTAACGAAGTGATCCAAATCGACCTGGCCGCTCGGAAGGTTGTGAAGCGCTTGAAAGTGCCCATTCCGATCGCAACTGGAAACCTGGTCCGCATTTCCAACCAGGATCGCGCGTTGCTCATGGACGAACAGCACATCTCCATCGTGGACCTGAAGTCCTTCACAATCGCAGTCGGCGGAAAGCTGAAGATGCCCGGAGGGCGGGCAATCGCCATCACACCGGATGGCCGGCTGGCGATCTTCGCGGATCGCAAGGCGTTGTCTTTCGTTCGCGTGGAGGGAGCTTCGCTAACAAAAGAGGAAGGTCAAATCGTCGTGGAAGCCGCCATTTCCAGCGTCGCAATCTCGCCGGACGGCACCTTCGCCGTGGTGACCCAGGCGAAGCAATCCAAAATCATCGACATCGCGAAGCGAGAGCAAGTGGCAACAATCGGCGCATATTCTCGTGCGCAGTTTATTAGCAATACGCAAGTGCTTTTGAGCCGGGAGAATGAAATAGTGGTGATGAATCTCGCCACGCGTCAGATCAGCAAAGCCAGCATCCCTGCTTCGGGCGTTTGCCGGATGGTTCTGTGCGAGGATCCTTTGTTTCTGGCGACAACCGGCCGGTTTAGCACTCCCGATGGGGGATACTGTCTGACGGCCCGAATCCTTTGAGCTCGTAAACAGTGAGGATACGAACATGGAAAACGACAATTCAATAGGGCAACCGCCATCGCATCCGGAGAGCGGCGCCCCGGCCTTTGCCTTGAGTCACGCCGCCGGCAACTTGAAACTGGCCTACATCTTCCAGCCGGACCCCAATCCGATCCGCGCCTCTCCCAAGCAGGGAAATCCCAGCGTCTGCGATCTGCGCGTGATTGTCTCGCGGCGCCGGATGGATACCGTGGCTTACCTCAAACGAATCACCATTGCCATTCCGATCGGCGAAGACAGCGGTCCAGCGCTGTCCGTGGAGAAGCTGCCCCAACCGCGGCTGGTCACGCCGGGCGATTGGGTGGTGGAAACTTCCGATGATCGGACCATTGTCATTCGCTCGGCGAATCCCGATGCCGACTTGAGCTTCAGCGAGAGCTCCCTGGTCTTTGTCCTGCCGGGGATTCGCATCAATTCGGAGCCTGGCCGGGTAACGGTCACACTCAAGGAAACTGATTCGGAAGACGAATGGAACTCGGGCCTGGCGGAGTTGGAAAAACTGGAAGCCGGATTCATCGTCGAACATTTTTATGCCGATCAGCCCGTCGTGAACTCGCGCGGAACGACAGTAAAGCTTTTTTGGAGATGTTCGGACAGAGGATCGCAATACTCCTTCGGTCTGCAAGGCAATGGATGGCGGCCCAGGGATTGCGCCAACATTGGCGTATGCTTCACCAGCGCGGAAGGGCTGGCCGGTATCCAAACGAATGCCATCACCGAGACCTGCACATTTCGCTTGAACGTCTATCGTGCCGGAGCGGGCGGCTTGCAGATCGAAGGGTACCTGGATACCACTGTGCAACTGTCGCCCGTTTCGATCGCCCCGGATCATTATGCGCGAGTCTCTCAGAGCGGAAGAATCGTCCGGCTCGGATGGGTCGCCTTCAACGCGGTGCGATGCTCGATCCAGGTGAATGGCGAAACCTACGACGACAGTGCGCCAACCAATACCATCGTCGAGGATAACCACTATTTTCTGTTTCTCACCGGCCAGAAGGGCAGTGGTCCACGAATCCAGATTGTCGCGCACGGCGAGGCTGGAGTCCGCGCCAATCTTGCTCTTGAGGATCTTGGGGCGTTGAACGATCCAGCACAGGTGCTGGGAGGAAATGTGGGTGAGTATTTTTCTTACTCCTACATTGAACCTCTGACTGGTGGAAAATCCGCTCTCGTTATCGGGTCGGAGAGCGCTCCGGGCGGTGCAGCCGAAAGGATAAGCGTGATCAACACCTCCACGAAGCAGACGGAGGGTCAAACCATTCTGATGGATAAGCTCAATATCGACCCGCACTACAACGTAGCCAGATCCGGGAACTTTGTATACTTCGGCGATTTTCAGACCTTGAAGGAGATCGACCTGGCTTTGCGCAAGGTTGTCAGAACGGTGAAGATGGAGCGCATCTCAGCGGTCTCCGTGATTCAGAACCAACGACTGGCCATAGTCAAGTTTGGGAAATCCATTGCGGTCTTCGATCTAAATACCCTGACGGAGCTGCCCGGGCGGATCAGTTTCCAAGGCGACGAAGCAGAGGGGCCTATCGCTGTGACGCCGGACGGCAAATTGGCCCTGGTGGTGATCGACAAGAACGTCAGATTCATTCGAGTGGCATCGGGCGGCGGTTTAACGCTGGATCCGGGCAGCGTGGCAGCGGATGTGTACATGAGTCATTGCATTTCGATCTCGCCGGACGGCAAAACCGCATTGGTCGTGTCGCCGGGTATTCATATCATTGACCTCGAAAAGCGTCAGAGAACAGGTTTGATCGACAGCTTTTTCTGGTACGCGCAGTACGTCAGCAACACGTGGGCTCTTGTGTGCCAGAGACGAGGGGAATTCAAGGCCCTGAATCTGACCACAAGCCGGCTTAGCCGCACACTCCCGATTGACGCCTCAAATGAAATCGCGTTTTTTGCAGATCCCGTGGCTACCGCGGATCCTTTCATTGTGATGACGGCCGGGGTTGTTGAACACCCCAAAGGCAGCGAGAACTCATGGTGGGAACCGGTTGCTCACATCCTTTAATCGGAATGTGTTGAATTGGGGCAGCTTTCGTAGATCACACGTTGTCGGAAAACCTTATCCGACCGTCCGAGCCGGATTTGTTTGATACAATTTGAATCACGGGACATGGACAGATGTTCTGGGTTGCGGGTCGCCTGCAGCGGCATTGACGGCAAAGTTTCATGCTGTCCATGCTGTCCATTAATCGCGGAATTGGGTTAGACTCCGTGGAAGAAGTGGAAGCGGGAGAAAAAATGGACAGCAGCGAAAGACAGCAGATTCTTAGACTTAGCGTATGTCGAAGAAAAGAAAGCTGGGGACGTAGCTCAGTTGGTTAGAGCGCCGCCCTGTCACGGCGGAGGTCGCGGGTTCGAGCCCCGTCGTCCCCGCCATACACTCCAAAAGACTTACGGAGCGTATGGGCCTGAAGTAACAATCCACATTCCAATCCAAATCCGATCCACATTTTCCTTGGCCGTCTACTTTATTGCTGTGCTGGCCTGAACTATTGGAAGCAGCACGGCGCTCGCTCCGGACGAGCCATGTTCAATTGACACCGTTGCCTTTCGGAAGTCCGAAGGCTGCGCGAAGAAGATGTTCTTTACATAGGTCTGCGGGTTGCGATCGTAGAGCGGGAACCAGCTCGACTGAATCTGCACCATAATCCTGTGCCCAGGCTTGAAGACATAGTTCATCGTGGGTAGCCGGAATTTGTATTCCTGCACGTCACCTGCTGGGATCGCGCTTGGCTCCGCAAAGCTTTTACGGTATCGCCCACGGAAAATATCCATGCTGACCGGCAGTTGGTAACCGGCCATCTCAGGCTGTTCGCCATAGGTCGGCGGATACACATCGATAATCTTGACGACGAAATCGCCATCGGTGCCTGTGGTCCTGGCGAAGATATCCGCGAGAGGCGCTCCTTCCACACGCACCGGCTGCGTCAACACGGGTGTTTGGTAAGAAAGCACATCCGGCCGCGTGGAAACGAAGCGCTGGTCCTGCACAAGCCAGGTGGTCCAGCGCGCATGATCGTCGAATGAGACCGGCGGCGCAATGAAGGGCACAGGCTTGGCCGGATCTGAATCGTAGCTGTCCTCACTGGCGGAGGCTGGGCCCGCGGCTGGCGGTTTAAGGTCCAGCCCGTTACTGGCCTCAAGGTAAAGAGGCGTGAGTTGCTTCTCATCCACGCCCGGCCAATCGGCAAATTTGTCCCAGTGATTCTCTGCAGGGTTGTAGATGAGCACCGGAGCCAGCGCTTCCGCAGGCTTTTCATCCTTCAGGTATGTATCGAAAAAGGGAATCAGCTTGTTCTTGCGGAAGTCGGCCGCAGTGTCGCCATTCCACTTCAGCGGGCCAAGGCTCTCAGCTGCGCGGTTCACCTGGCTATGACACCACGGACCCATGACAAGGTGGTTGTTCGCAGCCATTCCTTTGGCCTTCAGCGCTTCCCATGTGTGGATCGCGCCATACATATCCTCCTGGTCCCACAAACCCTGCAGCCACACCGTGGGGATGGAAGCGGGATGGGCCACGACGAGCGCGTCCAGCGCCTGCCCCTGCCAGAATGCGTCATAAGCCGGATGCGCGGAGAGGCGTTTCCAGAACGGCAGTTGTTCAAAGCCATTCTTGTTCGCCCAGTTGCCGGCCGTACCCGCATCAAGAAAGTTCTGATAGTCGTCTGCACTCCAGCGAGGCACAGTTGCTCCGGAACCGGTCTTGCTGCTCTGCCCCGTGAAATAGTCGAGATTGATCTGCCGGAATGCACCGTAGTGAAACCAGTCGTCGCCCATCCAGCCATCGATCATCGGGCTCTCGGGCGCAGCAACCTTCAGCGCGGGATGCGGATTCAGCAGCGCCATGGTCACGGTCCAGCCGTCATAGGACGACCCGATCATGCCGACGCGCTTGTTGGATTCAGCTACGTTCTTGATCAGCCAGTCGATTGTGTCCCAGGCATCCGTCGTGTCATCGGTCTTGCTCGGATTGAGCGGACCTATCGGCGGGCGAGTCATGACATATGCGCCCTCTGAGCCGTATTTACCGCGGATATCCTGATACACAAAGATGTACCCGTCATCGACCCATTCGCGATTCGCCGACCACAGTGTGTCGCGAAGATGCGGGCTGTCATGAGACGAAAAGAACCCCGCGTTATACGGCGTGCGCTCCAGCAGCATGGGCAGATCGTGCGCACCTTTGGGAACGATGATCACGGTGTGCAGCTTCACTCCATCGCGCATGGGAATCATCTCCTCGCGCTTGACGTAATCGTAATCAGTCTCTGGCTTCTGCCACTTGGAGGGAACGTCGCTGCCGTTTTGAACCATGTCGTTGACTTGCGCCAGAAAAGCGGGCGGAGCCAGGCAAGCGATGAGGGCGGCGACGACGAAGCGCAATTTTGTGTTCACAGGAGCCTTCCATAACTGCAGCGATGATTGCTCATACTACAGCATGATATCAGCGCGCTTTAAAATCAATCAGTTGCGGTCTTGCCTCGTTCTGCCATGGCACCAATCCAAGTCCACGCTCAACCGCTCATGCTCTGCGATTCCAGGTGAACGCATCTCCACGTGCCCGCATCCAACGGTGCGAGGCGAAGGAATTGCACTCGTCCGCTTTTAGCTGAGTGCAATCGCAGAGGAGAAGAACAATGGGAGTCAAGAAGCTGCCGGGAGTTGAGTTCAGTGGAATCGTACGCTACGCCATTGTCGGCTTGGGAGATATTGCGCAGGAAGACATGATGCCAGCGGTGGGCCACGTGGGTCAGGCAAGAATCACTGCGCTCGTAACCTCTGATCCGGTAAAGGCAAAGGCGCTGGGAGAGAAGTATGGCGTGAAGGCTGTCTTCAGCTACGACCAATTCGATGCTGCACTCGCCTCGGACACCTTCGATGCCATCTACGTTGCCACGCCGAACTGGCGGCATGCCGAATTCATCATCCCCGCATTGAAGGCGGGGATTCATGTGCTGACCGAAAAGCCTCTGGAGGTTTCAACCGAGAAATGCATGCGAATTCTGGATGCGGCGAGCACGTCAACTGCCAAACTCATGGTCGGCTATCGGTTGCACTTCGAACCGGCAACGCTCGACAGCATCGAAAAGATTCGCTCCGGCGGATTGGGCGACGTTCATCTGTTCGCTTCAACGTTCACGCAATTGGTAGATCCCAAAAACCATCGTGCTCAGAATGGCGAACTTGCCGGCCCGGTGCTCGACATGGGCCCCTATCCGGTGAACGCGGCGCGTTACATATTTGGCGACGAGCCCACGGAAGTGGTGTCTGCAGTCGGTACCAAACACCCGGAATCGGGCTTCAGCCAGGACTTCTTCGATACAGTTGCCGTGACGTTGCGCTTCCCACAGAACAAGCTTGCCCAGTTCAATGTCTCGTACTTTGGCAACGCGTCGAATTCGCTCATCGCTGTCGGCAGTACAGGAATCCTGGAATTGAACCCGGCGTACACACACAGTGGTGCGCTGAACCAAGGCGTCGCGCTCGGCAAGTTAAAGGAGGAACACTCCTTCGATAACACGGATCAATTTGGGGGAGAGCTGAAGTATTTCTCTGAATGCATCCTCAACCACGAGGATCCTGAACCGGACGGAGAAGAAGGATATGCCGACGTGCGTGTTCTTGAAGGAATCCTGAAGGCACTTGAGACCGGTCAACCTCAGATACTTGAGCCATTCCAGCGGTCGCGGCGTATCGACACGCAGCGACAGAAGATGACCCTGGACGCCGTCTCCACACCGGAACTTGTCCACGCCAGCAATCCGGAGAGGTGAACCGAAAGAAGGCCAAGAAACTGATTGTCGATGAGTGATTCAGCCACACTGCTCCATCAGGATACCTGCCGGGGAGGCAGGAGCTCTTGAGTCCGTGGCACTGCTTAGTCGTTTAGAACAACATTTACCAGCGTGCTATTGATGCGCATTCCCGCACAGTCATAGTCGATGTAACCCAGATCGCGAAACCGATTGAGGAAGAAGCTTACACGGGATCTGGTTGTGCCGATCATTTCCGAGAGCGTCTCCTGGCTGATCTTGGCAATGACAGGAATTGGCTTGGTGTCCTGGCCGAAGTTTGCCATGAGCATGAGCAGGCGGGCGAGGCGCTTCTCGCAGGAATTGAACAAGTGATCCACCAGGTCGGCTTCCATGCGGATATTGCGAGACAACAGATGCGTCAGGAACCGCTCGGCGAATTCCGGCTCGCGATGCAGCAGGTCCTGCATCACTTTCTTCTCAATGCGAATGATGGAACTGGGTTCAAGTGCGCTGGCGGAAGAAATGCGTGTTGACTGATCCGCCAGTGCGGCTTCTCCGAAGAAACTTGCAGCTGGAAGGTGAGCGATGACCGCTTCCTTGCCGGCCATGGATACGACGGTGAGCTTGACCCTGCCACTCTGGATGTAGAAAACCGCATTGGCCGGGTCGCCTTGCGAAAAGACTGTTTCATCAACCTGGTAATCGCAGCGCGACTTACCCGCGACGAGCCGGTTGAGCGGAAGTTGCAGGTCGAATGCCGGCGCTTGTATGGGCACTGCGGCAATCGGATTCGGAACCATCCTTAGCCCGTGGTTCGAAGCCGAAGGCAACGGAAACGAGCGACCCAGCGGAAGTCTCGATGTTGAACTCTTCCCAGGCGCGAAATTAGTAGCCATGGTCGATACCTTTCAGACTTACTGTGTAGGAGCAACGGTATGAATTACTGTCATCCATTGCGATGTCGATATAACCAACATACCGAGTAAGAAATGGAGTGAATATCGGCGAATGCTGGTATCGCTGTAGGCTTTGCCACTTTGGTTGTGTAGGGTTTCCCCTACGACGACAATGCTTTCGTGACGGGTTGATCCCGGAGTGATCCAAGCTTCAATTGATAGGGGATGTATCGGATTCAACAGTCGGAAGTCACGCAGGTCTCAGGCCACTTCCCATGATCTTTCTGATTGCCGGGACAAGTTCCTCAGAGGCGCTGTTCTTATTGACATACTCGCTCGCGCCTGCCCGGAAACAGCGCAACGCATACTGGCTCTCGGTCTGAACACTCACCATGATTACAGGGAGCCGGGAGTACATGCGCTTCACATCTTTCAGCACTTCAAACCCGCTGCGCCCCGGCATGTTGATGTCGAGCAGCAGCACGTCCGGTTGAGAACCGGCCAGTTGGATGAGTACCTCATCGCCGTTGGAGGCTTCGGAAAAGTGAGATCCGGAGAACGCATCGAGCAATATCTCTCTCAGGCCGCGTCGCACGTTCGCGTGATCGTCGGCTATCAGAATATCCATAGTTTTATCCGAATTTCGCGTTGCGACTTCGACCTGAACCAACAATACCTGACGCGACGACGAAAAAATATCAGCGTAATCCGGGTTCTTTGTAGGGTTTATACGATCTGGCTGTAAGGTTTTTCCTACATGCGCAAAGGATGGCGGTTTACTCCACCAATCCCTGCGTCATGGCGTAGCGGGCCAATTCGGCGTTGCTCTTCATTTGCATCTTTTCCATGATGCGCGCTCGATAAGTGCTGACCGTCTTTACGCTGACATGCAGCGCATCGCCGATTTCGGTGAGAGGGACACCGGCCGCGATCATTTTCATCACCTCGTGTTCCCGGTCCGAGAGCAACTCGTGCAACGGCTTGTCGCCGGGCGCATCGAGATTGGCAATCAGTTGCTCGGCGACGCTGGCACTCATGTAACGGCCGCCGCTCAGTATCTTCTTCGTTGCGGTGGCAAGCTCTTCGGGAGCGCTGTCCTTATTGATATAGGCGGCCGCGCCGGCACGCAGGCAGCGCACGGCATACTGGTCCTCCGGATGGCAACTAAGAATAATGACCGGCAACCGCGGGTATGCGTGCTTCACATCCCGCAGCACGTCCATGCCGCTGCGTCCGGGCATACTGATGTCCAGCACCAGCAAGGCGATATTGGTTTTGCTTAAGTGGCCCAGCACCTCATCCCCATTGCCTGCTTCGGAGAAGTCGGTGCCGGGAAGAGCATCCGCGAGAATACCTTTCAGGCCGCGGCGAACAACGCCATGATCATCCGCTATAAGGATGTGCATATTTCCTCCATCTCAGCGCGTGGGGTGTCCACGGGAATTCGGATAGTGATCGTTGTCCCGTTACCGGGAGAACTTTGGATCTGCACGTCGCCTCCGCAGAATTGCGCTCTTTCCTTCATGCCCAGGAGCCCCAGAGACCCAAGGGTGTTCGATACATCGGGTGCACAGAAGCCGATTCCATCGTCTTCCACAACCAGCAGGATGAACTCATCTTCCTGGCAAAGGTCAACGCGCACTGACTTAGCCTGAGCGTGTCGAATCACGTTGGTGAGGCACTCCTGAAAAATGCGGAACGCCGCTGTGGCCCGATCGCCATCCATGTGTAAATCGACTGCGGGTACAGTGACCCGGCAAGCGACGTCGTTGCGTGAAGCAAATTCGCTTCCCTGCCATTCAACGGCTGCCGCCAGGCCCAGGTCATCCAGAACGCCGGGGCGCAGACCGCTGCATATGGTACGTACGGTCTTTACGCCATCATTTATTGACTGAACTGATTCTGCAAGCCGGGCGAGAACCTTGTCCTCGGAGAGTGGCAAATGGCGCGTCATCCAGGTCAAGTCCATCTTGATCGAGGTCAGAATCTGCCCGATCTGGTCGTGAAGTTCGCGAGCCACCACCTTGCGATCTTCTTCGCGAACCCATTGCAGGCGTTCAGCTAGCGCTCGCAACTGTTCCTTCTGCAACACCAGCGACTCTTCCCCGCGCTTGCGTTCCGTGATGTCGCTGTTGATGACCAACACGCGGGGAGCCTGGTCGCGCTTGCCCCATTGCAATGCCCAGCGGCCGGCCACCACAACGCGCCTGCCGTCCTGCGCGGTCTTGGTCAGGTCTCCCTCCCAGTGTCCCACCTGCATCAGTTCATCTCTAATCTCAGCAAACGGCTTGGAAAACTCGGTACAGAGCAGGTCGTGCGCGATCTTGCCCGTGGCCTGGACTTTGGTGTACCCCAACATGACCTCTGCCCCGCGGCTCCAAAACAGGAGGGTTCCCTCCAAGTCGATCACATAGACGGCGTCCTGCGTCAGTTCGATAAGGGAAGCCTGCTCGGCGGTCTCAATCTGCTCCTGCCGCCTCTCTGCAACATCGCGGAAGACCAGCACCACCCCAATCACTCTTCCTTCGCTGGCGAGGATGGGCGCGGCACTGTGCTCAACCGCAATTTCACGGCCATCCCTTGTCACCAGGTCCACGTGGTTGGCCACTGCAAAAATCTGCTTCTCTTTCAGCACGCGGAGCACTTCATTGTCCGCGGTTTCACCGGACTCCTCATTGACGAGCCGAAGTACATTTCCGATCGGCTGTTTCAAAGCCTCCTCGAGTTGCCATCCCGTCAGCGCGGCGGCCACCGGGTTGAGGAAGGTGATGCGTCCCTCGCTGTCTGTAGCGATGACAGCCTCGCCTATGCTGCCCAGGGTCGCTGTCCATCGCTCTTCGCTTTGCAGTAGTTTGGTTCCCAGTTTCTCCACGTGGTAACGCGTGAACCAGGCAAGGAAGACGCCAGACCCCAGGCCCAGGACCAGGCAACTTGTGATCATCAGCATCCATCGATGATGCGCATTGTCGACCCGCTGGATTCGCAGCTTCTCTTCCGTCTCCTGAAATTCTGCGATCTGGTCTCGCAGCATATCCATTTTGTTCTTTCGTAGCTGGTCCTCAATGAGAGTGGGATCGGCCTTTCTTGCACGGCGAAGGGCGATAATCCGGCTGTCGTACTCTTCAGACTCCTGGTAACCGATGTAAATGTCCTTCAGCTTCTTTTGCTCCAAAGGGTTGTCTTCCACCAACTGATTCAAGGCCTGAAATTCGGATTTGAAACGCCCGGTTCCCTCCAGATAGGGACGAAGAAATGTCTCGTCGCCCGTTGCAATGTAGCCGCGCTCTGCGGACTCCATATCGACAAGCAGCTTCAGAAGCTGTCCGGATTGGTCGAGGACCCGATCCGTATGATCAACCCACGCCAACGATCGATTCAGGTCGAACGTTTCCCACAGGAGAAATCCTGCAAGAGACGTTGTCACCACCAAGGGAACCACGATGACCCGGCGGAGCAGTGTTCTGAATTTCGAGTATTCCATGGTGACCGATCACTCATTTCCGGAAATCGAATATGGCCTATGCACATCCACCAAGATCAAGGCCCAACCAGGCAGGGCACAATTGACTCGGATCGACTATTTGAGCACGCGTCCTATCGCTTCTGCAGATGTAACCTCCTAGCGTTGCATGATTGAACGTGAAATTCAGAGCGATATTGCTCACTTTCGGAGATACCTTCAAGCAGACTGCGCCTTCGCCCGCAAGCGTGACAAAAGTCACTCCGGACAAGGGCAACAGATAATACGATGGTGCCGACGCTATAATTCGACCGGCAGCCGAGCCGGGGAGGAATTCCGATGGATCTGGGTTTCATCGAAAGCAAAACATACGAAGAGATTTGCGTTGGCGATAAAGCAACCACTGAGCACGTCCTCACTTCGGAAGACGCGATGGCCTTTGCCTCGATCTCCGGCTTTAACTCGGTTCTTAGATCCGACGAACTCATTGAGCGTGCCGGAGGCGTGCCTCCAACCGGCCCCAATATGTGGTGCGCTTCTCTGGTCTCCGGTCTCTTCAGCATGAATATTCCCGGGCCCGGATGCACACTTACGCATATTTCGCTCTCATTTCAAAACCGCATCCATGTCGGCGACCGCATTCTCGTCCGTGTACAGGTCACGGCCAAGGAAGATGCAACCAAGAGCATCGCGTTTGATTGCGAAGCCACCAACGGCGCCGGATCGCCAATCTTCTCCGGCACCGCGCGCCTTCTCGCGCCTCCCACAAAACTGCGCTGGTCCACTCTTCCCGTACCCCAGCTCATCGTGAACGATCCCTATCGCCGCTACCACGGGCTGATTGCGCGCGCCACTTCAAAGCCAGCCGTCAAAACCGCGATTGTCTGGCCGGGCGACGAAGTCTCCCTCGGTGGCGCGATCCAGGCTTTCAAAGACAAGCTGATCGTCCCTGTTCTTGTTGGTTCTGAAGCGAAAATCCAGAGCCTCGCGGAAGCCATGCAACTCGACCTGAGTGCAATCCGCATCGTAGACGTGCCCGATAGTCGAACTGCAGCAGTGCGCGCCGTTGAGTTGGCTCGCAAAACCGAAGTCCAAATGCTCATGAAGGGCTCCCTCCACACCGACGAGCTCATGAGCGCCGTAGTTTCACGCGAAGGCGGAATGCGCACCGGCCGCCGCATCAGCCACGTGTTCGCGTTGGATGTGCCGTCCTATCACAAAACGCTCTTCGTCACCGACGCGGCCATCAATATCCAACCCGACCTCGAGACAAAAATCGATATTCTGCAGAACGCAATCGACATGATGATTGCTCTTGAAGTCGAGAATCCGAAGGTAGCAATCCTTTCTGCGGTTGAGTCGGTGAACCCCGCCATACCATCCACCCTCGACGCTGCCGCCCTGTGCAAGATGGCCGATCGCGGACAAATTACAGGCGCAGTTGTTGACGGTCCGCTCGCGTTCGATAACGCCATCTCCAGCGAAGCCGCTCGAATCAAGAAGATCAAGTCGCCTGTAGCCGGTGACCCGGATCTGCTGATGGTCCCCAATCTGGAAGCTGGGAACATCCTCTTCAAGGAGCTTCAATACCTTGCCGGTGCACTTGCAGCGGGAGTTGTTGTCGGAGCAAAAGTCCCTATCGTCCTTACCAGCCGTGCCGATGGAGAGCTTGCGCGAATGGCGAGTTGCGCCCTCGGCGTCCTGCTCGCAAAGCCCGCTCCAATCCTCGCTTAATCGTAAAGGCTACAAGGTGTTCATTATTGAGCATCCTTTGCCGCCCGCATTGCTCCACTCTGATCTTGGATTGTTGAGCGGCCGTGTTCGCACGGGCCCGCTCGACGAAATGGTGATTGAGATGCAATTTTCCCGGTGCAGGATGGTGGCAGTTGAAGCGGACGACGCCCGTAGCAAAGTTCTGCTAACAGGCGTGACAATCGAGATGGAGGACCTGCGGTGCAGGGGTCTGAATCCCAATGCGGCAATTGAGTTTACAGACGGGCGATGCCATTGGGTTGGCATTGAGATGGAAGATCCCCGTTGCAGGAACATCCGCAATTGGTGATCCTAACTCCATATGGGTCTCCGCTAGTCGGGCGCCTCATGAATCAACGAGACAGAACTATTTCAAACCACGTCATCCACAAATGACAGAACTCCGGGGTTGAATCCCGGATTGAAGGAGATCAAAGATGCTCATCGTAGTCATTATTATCCTGGTGCTCGTTTTTGGCGGCGGTGGCGGTTACTACGGCTACGGCCGGTGGGGCGCCGGCGGCGGAGCCGGAATCGGCCTCGGCACCGTGCTTCTCATCCTCCTCATCTGTTATCTGCTTGGTGTCCTTTAGTAGCGCAAGTCGGAACACGGAGCTTGCCGCCCGGCGGCGCATTACGCTGTTGCTGCACCGCTTCTAAATACACACAGGTCAATGGAGAACAGATGACTGGAAACAAGCACAACCCTGAAGGAAACAGCAGTGACGCGGGTGAGCCAGATCCCGGCCCGTATTGGCGGCGAATGCATCGGGACTGGCGATTCTGGGTAGGCGCGACGCTTATGGCCGCGGCGCTCGCAATTTACGTCATGACTGAAAACCTGTCTCGTGTGCCAGGCGGACATCAGCAACCCGCCATGCCTGCGAGCGCGCCGGGTTAAATCCGTACCGGCCGTTGAATTGGATGAGCATTCGATTCATCAGCTGGAGATGAATGAAGAAACTGATTGTCTTTGATCTTGATGGCACGCTCGCGCCAAGCAAGTCTTCTGTCGATGAGGAGATGGCATCGCTCCTGCATGACTTGCTTGGGATCGTCCAGGTTGCTGTGATCTCCGGCGGTGCCTGGACGCAATTTGCAACACAAATGCTCTCTCATCTTCCACACGACCAACGCCTGACGAAGTTATCGATTCTCCCCACCTGCGGAACGCAATTCTTTCAATACACCACGGAGTGGAAGAAGCTCTATTCCGAAGACTTCACCGCGGACGAGAAAAACAAGGTAGTCAATTCACTGAAGCAAGCCGTGGCAACTGCCGGCTACCCCGTCCAGAAGACCTGGGGCGAAACAATCGAGGACCGCGGAAGCCAAATCACCTGGTCCGCATTGGGCCAGCAGGCTCCGTTGGAAGAGAAGCAGAAATGGGACCCGGACTTTGCCAGGCGGAAGAAAATCAAGGTCATTCTTGACACTCTGATTCCCCAGTTCTCTGTTCGCATCGGCGGCGCCACATCCATCGACGTCACCATGCCGGGCATCGACAAGGCCTACGGAATAGCCAAGCTTCGAGATATCCTCGGCATTTCATTGCTGGATATGATCTACGTTGGAGACGCTCTGTTTGTGGGGGGAAACGACTACCCGGCCGAACAGGCGGGCGTCATCTCCATTCCAGTTCGCGATCCCCACGAAACCAAGCGTGTGGTCGAGACAATCATCGCCTGTCTTGATCCCGATCAGCAATTCCGAGCCTTCAAGGTGGATGACTGAGCGGATTCACGCTTCGAAATTCCGCTACAGCGGTTTCGATTCTGCTCTTTACAGAAGGATTGAAGCCAAGTGGCATTTTTCCCAGGAAAATGCCACCTCGCGTGATCTTCAAATGGCAACATGTGAATCGAAACCGCTCTAATTCCCCCGAACAATAAATTTCCGTGTCACAAAATCCTCCCGTCCCCTACTACTCTCCGTGCTCCACCTGAGATGGACAGAGGCTCATCTCCCGAACGCCGGTCGACCGGAAGCGAAGACTCCGGGAGCCGACCGGGAAGGTGACCCTCCATGGAATCGAGATTGACCTCCCCTCATTGCAAGGGTAGACATACCCCCGCCCTTGCAATGCTCTCCGGTCCGCCGCGCCCAACTCGGGTTCGGCGGCCCGGTTTCCCCAGTTTCTGCGTGGTGCGCGGATTGATTCCCCGCATCGCGCTTTGCATGTTTGGCCGCTGAAGAATGCGGCTGTCAATGAATCCTCCACCCCAACGGAGTCATGAAATGAAGCAGGTTCGTCTAAAGGGAATTCTCACGTTGCTGTGCGTGCTTTCGGCATCGTTTGTCGCGCACGCGGCAACAACCGTCACGATAAGCCCGGGCTACACCAATCTCGGCGTCAATGCGAAACTGCAATACACGGCGACCGTGACCGGCCTTACCAACACAACGGTAAAGTGGGAGATCAACGGAATCGTTGGGGGCAACTCTATCTTGGGCACTATCTCAACCACCGGCCTCTACATCGCGCCGGCGGCAATTCCCACCGCGAGCATTCTCATTGAGGCGGCTGCCGCGGACAGCACTATCGCGGACGTGTATGTGAACCTTGAGCCTGCCGGTCCAACCGTTATGGCCGTCAGCCCCAGCCCGCTGCTCACCGGCAATCCGACGCTGACACTTACCGGAACCGGCTTCAAAACGGGCGCTACCATCAGCTTCAACGGCAACAATCTTCCTACCACTTACGTCAATGCCACTACGCTCAAGACCGGCGTCTATCAGTCGAGCCCAGGCACCGGAAAGGTGCAGGTGAGCAATCCCGGCAGCCTGTGGGGTCCCGTCTTCACGGTGACTTTCGTCAACCCGCAAGCCATCTCACCCACCTCGGCCACCGTCAAGCTTGGGCAGACAAAGCAATTCACTTCCGCAGGCGCAACGTCCTGGAAGGCAACCGCCGGCTCCATCTCGTCCTCCGGTCTCTACACCGCGCCGGCCACCATGCCCACGTCAACCGCGGTAACAGTCACCGCGACCGGCCCCGGCGGCTCCGCCAGCGCCAAGGTTACGCTTAAGGCAGCGACGCCCCAGGTCATCTCGCCCACTTCGGCCTCCGTAACCCTGGGCAAGACCCAGCAGTTCACCTCATTGGGCGCAAGCAGTTGGACAGCCACATCGGGAACAGTCAGCACCACGGGCCTCTACACCGCGCCATCCACCTGGCCCGCATCGGGCACTGCCACCGTCACCGCAACCGGTCCCGGCGGTTCGGCCAGCGCAATCGTGACTGTCATCAACGGTGTGGCAACTACTATCTCGCCAACCAGCACGAGCCTGACCCTTGGGGCCAAGCAGCAGTTCACTTCGAATACCGGCACCACATGGACCGCAACCTATGGAACCGTAACCAGCACCGGACTCTACACCGCTCCCGCAGCCATGCCGGCTTCCAGCACAGACGTTGTCACCGTAACGGGCATCGGCGGAATTGCGAGCGCGACCATCACACTCACCCCTCCAACCCCGGTCATTACGGCAGCGGGCAGCAGCGGCCAAATCCCGCTCGGCGTCTTCACCACAACCATAACCGGCAGCGGATTCATTGCCAATTCGGTAGCCGCGCTGAATGGAACTGCTCTCACCACAACTTACTCGTCCACAGGATCGCTCACAGTCTCAGGGCTGACCACGCAATCCGGCGCGGCCAACGTGACAGTCAGCAACGGCTCTGTTACCTCGGCAGCATTCTCTGTGCAAGTGGGCGTCCCCAATGCGCAGGTCAGCGCCGCCGCGGCTCGCAGATTCCTCGAGCAGGCAGCGTTCGGTCCCACTCCCACTGATGCTGAGACAGTACAGACCGTCGGATATCCCGCGTGGATAAACAATCAGTACACCATGCCGCAAGTCTCCAACTACAACACCATCACCGGAGACCAGGGCGGCATGCCCCCGCAATTCCTCGCCAATGCAGTAAGCAATCCCGACCAGTTGCGGCAGAGGGTTGCTTTCGCACTTAGCCAGATCTTTGTAACATCCCTCAATAAGATCATCTGGAACACCAACATGGTCAGTTATCAAAACACGCTGCTGGCCGACGCGTTCGGTAACTACCGCCAGATCATGGAAGATGTCACGCTGAGCCCCGCCATGGGCCAGTACCTGGACATGGGCAACAACGCCAAGGCGAACCCTGCAACCGGCGCAGTTGCCAATGAGAACTACGCCCGCGAACTGATGCAGTTATTCACCATTGGCACTGTCATGCTCAATCCGGATGGTTCGGTGCAACTGGACAATAACAACCTTCCCATTCCCACTTACTCGCAGTTCACAGTCACGGAGTTTGCGCGCGTTTACACGGGCTGGACGTATGCGCCCAATCCCGGCCAGACGCCGTATTGGGGCGAATACTACAACGCGGGTAACATGATTCCCTGGCCGTCCGAGCACGACGCAGGCTCCAAGCAGTTGCTTAGCGGATATGTAGCACCCGCCGGCCTTACCCCTCAGGAAGATCTTGACGGCGCACTCGACAACATCTTCAACCACCCCAACGTTGGCCCGTTCGTAGCCAGGCAGCTTATTCAGCACCTGGTCAAGAGCAATCCCAGCCCAGCTTATGTTGCGCGCGTCGCCGCCGCCTTCAACAACGACGGCAATGGCAAGCGCGGCAATTTGCAGGCGGTGGTCACAGCCATCCTGCTTGACGCCGAAGCGCGCGCCAATGACAACGGCGGAGACGACCAACCGACAGACGGCCATCTCCAGGAGCCGGTGTTGTACATCGCTGGTATCTACCGCGCATTTGGCGGCCAGATGACAAACCAGAACTACTACAGCACCGACCTGGCAAACATGGGCGAGGATATCTATTCGCCGAACAGCGTGTTCAACTACTACGAGCCGAGCTACGTAGTGCCCGGAACATCCGTGATGGGTGGCGAATTCCAGATCTTCACGCCCAACAACGCCATCCTGCGCTCCAACGAAGTGGCCTCTCTGATGAGCCAGTACTCGAACCCCATAGCGGACTACGGGCCAGGATCATCGATAGACCTGACGCCGTTCCTCCCCCTCGCGGCCAATCCGGCCACACTGGTCGGCGCGCTTGACCTGACCCTGACTCATGGCATCATGCCGGCGGCCATGAAGTCGACCATCGAATCGGCGGTCGCGGCCAACCCCAACGGCAGTCTCAGCAAGGTGCAGGAAGCATGCTTCCTTATTCTCACCTCGAACTACTACAACGTGTGGCATTGAGTTAACAGCGGCCCGCGGGGCAAACGCTCCGCAGGCAAATGGAGTTCCAATAAAACCCCTGCTGTTGACCAGCAGAAATCGTGAGGAGATCGAAATGTTGATTCGAACCAGGAGAGATTTTTTGCGGGACACGGTGCGCACGGCCACCGCGCTGGGTGCAACCAGCATGTTATCGAAGTTCGGCGCAATGAATGCGCTCGCGGCCCCCACCAGCAGCGGCTACCAGGCGCTGGTCTGCATCTTCCTGTCCGGCGGCAACGACGGGCACAATACGGTGATTCCAGTTTCAACCGTGCAACAGAACTACAGCCTCTACGCGCAAGGCAGGCAGGGGTTGGCGCTTGCGCAGGGATCCCTGCTCCCCATTGCAAACGGCAATGATGTCTACGGACTGCATCCATCCATGCCGGAGATGCAGCAGCTTTACAACCAGGGCAGCATGGCTGTGCTGGCCAACGTGGGCAACCTGGTGCAGACCCTCAACCGCGATGCCTACCTCACCAACAACCTGGCGATTGTGCCCAGCGCGCTCTTCTCGCACTCTGATCAGAGCAGCCAGTGGCAGAGCGCGATTCCAAACGGGATTGCCTCCAGCGGCTGGGGTGGTCGCATCACCGATCTCATGCAGGGGACGAACTCGAGCGCGGTCTTTCCGCCCATCACCATCACTTCGGACTGCGGCCTGTTCTGCACCGGCCAGCAGACCTTCCCGGCAACCGTCCCGCCGCCAATTCCGGGCTTCCCCGGCGCCACCGGCATGGCCACCATTACTGGAATCCAGAATGCTCCCGCCACCGCTGCAGGCATGCAGCAGTTGCTGACCTTCGACAATGGCCTCCAATTGGTGCAGGCCGGCAACGCGGTTATCACGCGCGGAAACAACTATGCCAATACACTCACCGGCTTGCTGCAGAAATCAACCTTGACCACAGTCTTCCCGGCCAACAATCCGCTGGCCGCTCAGTTGCAGACCGTCGCCAATGTCATGTCGGTGCGCAGCCAGCTCGGCCTCACGCGGCAAATCTTCTTCTGTGACTTTGGCAGCTTCGACACCCACGGCGCGCAGTTGGAGACGCAACAGGCTCTGCTGCAGCAGCTAAGCCAGGCAGTCCTTGCCTTCTACCAGGCCACACAGGAACTCGGGATATCGCAGAGCGTCACCACGTTCACCGCATCGGAGTTCGGCCGCACGCTCAACCCCAGCGGCACCGACGGCAGTGACCACGCCTGGGGCAATCACCATTTCATCCTCGGCGGCGGCGTAAAAGGCGGCACCTTCTACGGCACCTTCCCATCCCTTGTGCTCGGCAGCGAAAACGACGCCAACAGCCGCGGCACACTCATTCCCACCACGGCCCTTGCGCAATACGGAGCAACCCTGGCCCAATGGTTTGGAGTGAGCACGGCAAACCTGCCAAGTGTGTTTCCCAATATTGGCAGCTTTTCCGCCTCAAACCTCGGATTTCTCGGATGAGAAGGGAAGTCCTCAACCGCAGGGAACATACGGACATGAAGGCAACAGCCTCTCATGTCCGTTCCTGTGTTCAGTCTCCGAACTGGCTTGTCCGGGCATGGTCGCCCGGCGGACACAACAACCCGCCACGCCAGCAAGCGCGCCGGGTTAGATTCGCCCCGCCATCTGAATTGAATGCACCAACATTACCGATGGATAATGAAATCATTGAGACCCGGACAGAGGCAAGTTTCGCCCCTGTCCGGTTGTTTAGCATGTCATTGTGAAACTAGCCATCGGTGGAGGTTACCAATCGTCGCCCGCGGTGATGCCGCCGTCAGTCCATGTCCATGTCAAGAGCGCCGCTATCAATGTCAACATTTCTTTCTCCTTTCCCGGAAGGATGATCGTGTTCCCGCGATGGGCGGTAGGGCCAAACCCGCCCAACCATCGTTTGAAATGATTCCTTCCGCAGACTGTAGGGTCGTTGAATGTTCAATTTTGATTCCACGCGATTGTATCCCACAAGCGCAGGCTCGCAGTATCTCGCGACTTATCGGGCAGGCTTCCGCTCTCCTTCTCCACCTTCCCCCAGGTGGGGTCGACCAGGCGTGGTCGCGAGTCTCTCAAACTTACCCGACGTCGAGCCGTCAGGAAACCCACAACGGTTGTATGCTGAGAGGGTCCAGCTACCCTCTAACCAAGCTCAAATGTAATTACCGGGCCAAACTTGCCCGAATGAGAGGTCTGATGCGCGAACAGGATCGATCCTTCCACGATTCCCGGCTTATCTTCACGTCCGCCTTGGCCGCCCTTCTGTTGCTTGCCGGCAGCATTTGCTCCGCGTCCGGACAGACTCAGAAACCACAGATCCCGGCAACTCCGCCGCCATCCGCACCCGCCCCAGCCGCGTCGCAAGCTCCAGCCACGCCCCCGGCGCCCCAGTTCACTGAAGCCGAAATGGCCTTCGCCAAGCAGCTTGTCGCCATGCGTCACCAGGACGCGCTGCAAGCCATTCATGACGCGGATGCTGCGCGCATAACCGAGGGACTCTATCGCGCCATGAGGCAGATCGGGCTCAAGCAGGCGGAGGACGATCCGCACTCGGCACGCTCCACCTTCATGGAAGCGGAAGCCATCGCCACGCGCGCCAATTTGCCGATTCTGGCAGCAAATTCGCATGCGAAACTGGCCCGGGAGATTTCTGTCGACGGCGATCCCTACGAGGCTATCACGGTCTACGGCCAGGCGCTGGCCATGTATCAGGCAGCCAAAGCTCCGCCCCAAGAGCGTGCCGGTACCCTTGTAAACCGCGCCATCACCTACCTCGACTTGGGAGACCACCAGTCGGCGATCGACGACGACAACGAAGCAGTACGCATCAGCCGCGAGGTTGGAGACAACGTAATGATCGCGCGGGCCGAGAGCGGGCTCGGCAATGCATTGCGTGCCGCCGGCAGATTTATCGAAGCAGAGGCAGCGTATACCGATTCACTCCGCATCGCGCGGGAGAGCGGGGAGAGGCTGGGTGAGGCCTTCGTGCTGAATAACATGTCCGTGCTGCATGAAACCGAAGGCGATTATCCCACCGCGATTAAGTTCTGCGAACAAAGCCTCGCCATCAAGCGCGAACTCGGCACCAAATTCAATATCGCCACCTCCCTCATCAATCTCGCCAACTATTACGACCTTGACAAGCGCGATAAAGAAGCCAACCGCGTGCTGACGGAAGCAGCGCAAATCGGGCGTGAAATCAAGATGAAAGAGGTCACCGCCAAGGCCACATCGCAGATGGGAGTGATTGCGCTGGAGCACCATCATCCTGCGGCCGCTCTCAAGCTGCTTCAGGAAGGCCGCTATGTCGGGGCCGACGTTGAGGACAAGGAAGGCCTTGCCCAGACCGTCCGCTTTATGGCCGACGCCAATTACGATCTCAAAAACTATCCTGAGAGCTTGAGGCATGCTAAGTATGCGGCGGACTTCTGCCGTCGCTGGGGCATGGCTGAGCAGTTGTTCAACGCCGATTATGTTGAAGCTCGAGCCTATGTGCAATTGAAGCAATTGAATGAGGCGCGCACAGCCCTTGAAGAATCCATCGCCACCATCGAGCGCATGCGCGACAACATCAGCGGCGGCGCGGCAGCTCGGCAGCGCTTTATGGAGAAGAGAACGGAGCCCTATCGCCTGTTGGCTCTTGTGGCTTCCATGCAGAAGGATTGGCCGGTCGCGCTGAACAGTTCGGAGCGCGGCAAGGGGCGCATTCTTCTGGATGTATACACCGGCAACGGGCTCACCTCAGACGCTTCGTTGTCCGATGAGGAGCGAGCGGAAGAGTCTCGTCTGCGCAGCAACTTTGTCTCGCTGGACATGCAGGCAGATCGCCAGGCCAACATGCCTGAAGCCGATCCGTCCCAGAAGATCGCGCTCGACGCCGCCGTCGACAAAGCAAGGGCCGACCTGGCCGCCTATCGCGAGCAACTCTATGCAAATCATCCAGAGCTGCGCATCCGGCGCGCGGACTTTACCCCAATCAAATCGAATGATATGCAGGGTCTCATCCCAGACCGCACCACCGTGCTGCTCGAATACGAAATAAACGACAACGGCAACTACCTCTATGTCGTAACCCGCGGTGAGGGAAAAACCGCCGCCATCCACGGCTACAAACTCGCGGTAACCCAGGATCAACTGGACCGGCACGTCCGCCAGTATCACGATCAGCTTGCCAGCCGCGACCCGGAGTTTGCCTCCAATGCACGCTGGCTTTACAACGCGCTTATCGCCCCGGCACAAGCACAATTGCGCAATGTAAAGTCTCTTGTCGTGGTGCCCGACGGCGTTCTCTGGCAGGCGCCTTTTCAAACGCTCCAGCGGCCCGATGGGCACTACCTACTGGAGCAGACGGCCGTCGACTACGTGCCTTCGCTTGCCGTCCTTCAGGCCCTTAAGGCCTCTGCTCCACGCCAGCACCCTCCATTTACGGTCTTGGCCATGGGCGATCCGGGCGGACAAACGCAGGAACAGGCCAACGAAACCCTCGCCGTCGCCAAACTCTACGGGGCCAAAAACGCGCACACGGTCATTGGCAAGGCAGCCACGCTTGATGAATTCCTCAAGGCGTCGCCCGGATACGATGTCGTGCATATCGCCGCCCATGGAGTCTTCGATGATCGCGAACCCATGTCCTCTCACATGCTGCTCGCTTCGTCCAACGGTACACCGCAGGCAGGCTGGCTGCGCGCGCGCGAAATTCAGACCATGCAGTTAGAAGCGGAACTTGTGGTTCTCTCAGGTTGCGAAACCGGTAAGGGCTCGTTTGAAGATGGGGAAGGGCTGGTCGGGATGAGCTGGGCCACTCTCGCTGCTGGTGCGCATGGATCGCTGGCAAGCGCGTGGAGAGTCGAAGCATCCAGCACAACCGAGCTGATGATCGCCTTCCACCGCAACATGCTGCACGGCATGAGCAAAGCGGAATCGCTGCGCATGGCCGAGTTACAAGTCATGCACAGCGATAAATATTCCCATCCGTTTTACTGGGCGGCTTTTGTCTTGATGGGTGACGGCGTCGCCTGATCCAGCGACGCTTTCATCTGTGCAATCACCGGGCTATTGGGATTCTCTGCCGCCAGCCGATCCAACTCCGCCCGCGCTTCGTCCACGGCGCCCGCCTTGGCATAAAGCACGGCAAGCAGAAGATGGTCGTTGGCCGGACCACGCAGGGCGCTTTCAATGTCTGTAGCCGGTCCCGAACCCATCACCTGGAACACCGCCTCGGGTTGAGGCGGTGCGGGGGTCCTTACTTCGCCGGTTGAGCTTGATGCGGTCACGGTCCACGTGTAGTTCTCGCCACGCGCCAACGCAACCGGGGATTGCCAGCTCAAATCATGCAGCACCGGGCTCTCCGCCACTTTGCGATAACCGCCCGCATACACCCGTACGCGGTACCCGCTGGCTCCGCGCATCGATTCCCATTTGAATGTCGGCCGGTCGTCGCTCACCACCCGATCCACTGGTGAACTCACCTTGAATAGCGGCGTCGCGGCGGGATCACCGAGCATGGTTTCCGCTTTGCTGGCCACCAGGTTCGAAGGCAGATCAGCCTCAAGGCGGCCTGTCGTCAGCGCAGCCTGTAGCGCACCGCGTTCTTTCTCAGGAAGACCCTCGGCTCCATGCAGTTGCCCGGTCTTGTCCAGCGAAAGTGTCAGGTTACCGTCGCGCAGCTGTGCCGCACTGGCCTGTTGCACGGGCTTCTGTGACGAGTGATAGCCAACGAAAGCAAGAACCAGCCCCGCTGCAATGGCTGCCGGCACGGCCACACGAACCGGCCATGGAATCGGCGCACGGCGAAGCTTCTGCGGCTGGCTGCCAAGTTCGTGCGCGACTGCCTGCAATGCCTCCACCTGCGCCAGACAGGCGGGACAGTCAAAATAGTGCTCCTCGAACGTCCGGGCTTCAGAATCCGGAAGCGTCCCCTGGATGTACCGCTCAAGGCATCGATCG
>Ga0302319_10003033_pt1 | contig 35511 bp, 25 predicted proteins | sample Bog_T0_2_FD_203319 | JGI IMG/M metagenome (GOLD analysis project Ga0302319, IMG submission 203319) | Peat permafrost microbial communities from Stordalen Mire near Abisko, Sweden - Bog_T0_2 | ecosystem: Environmental > Terrestrial > Soil > Wetlands > Peat | place: Sweden: Abisko, Stordalen Mire...
CGCGCGCTGCGCTCGAACCAGGGCAAGCCCGTGCAGGTGACGATTCTGCGCGACAAGAAGCAGCAGACCGTGACGATGCAGGTGGACTCAAAGCACACGCGCGGCGCGCTGGAGCAGGAGAGCCCACTGGCGGCGAGCGATTCGGCTTCCTAGGGCCCCAGAAGTTCTTGTAAGGAACGGTGGGATGCAACCGCAGATTCTTCGCTCACCACCCCCAAACTGGAAAACGTTTGGGGCCCCGTTCGCTCAGAATGACAGCCGCGATTATGTTATGAACTTCTGAGACAGGTCGGCAGAGATGCGGCCGAAGAAGCACTGCGAAGAGCGTTCATAACACCGGAGCGCTCTCAGCTCTCTTTGCGATAGAGCATGTCGCGGATGGCGCGGCGGCGCGCGGCGTTCATTTCGCTTGCGGCTTTGCGATCGACGACATCGGAGGCGCTGGTTGCGGACGGCTCCGCCTCTTCCGGCTCGCTGCACGACGGGCAGCGGTTGGCAAAGCCAGGCTTGCCGGGCTTGAGCTCGAACTCCTCACTACAAATGACACAGGTTCTAATAGGAAACGTCATTTAGAACCATCATAACGCCGCTGGAAACTCTGTTTCCAGTTCGGCGGCGTGCGTCGTCGCACGATGAGATACATTACGTCTTCTATGCTGGCGGCGCGGGTGATGCCGTGCTAGTTTTGGAACGTCACAAACTGTTCCCCTTGACAGCTTAGGAGAGAGGATCTATATTCCTAAGCTTGTTAGGAGACTGCATGAACGAACAGGCTCAAATCCTTCCTGGCACGCTCGACCTGCTGATTCTGCGGGCCGTCTCTCTCGGACCGCTTCACGGCTACGGAATCCTTTTGCGCATTGGACAGATTTCAGGCAACGCCTTGCTCGTGGAGCAGGGCGCGCTCTATCCGGGCCTGTTTCGCCTTGTGCGCCAGGGACTGCTGAAGACGCGCTGGGGCACATCAGAGAACAATCGCCGCGCGAAGTTTTACGAGCTGACGGTGGCGGGCCGCAAACGGCTGCTTGAAGAAACACAGAGCTGGAATCGCCTGGTAGCGGCCATGGCCTCTGCCCTGGCTGCACAACCGGAGGAGCTATGAGACTACTGGCTTCAATTCGATCTATACTGCTGAGCCGAATGCATCGCACGGAGTTCCGCGACGAGATGGACGAAGAGCTTCGTGCGCACATGAACCTTCGCGCCGACGATCTGGTGCTAGCCGGCAAGACGCGGGATGAGGCCGAGCGACAGGCGCGCGTGGAGTTTGGCGGGTATGAGCGGTGGAAGGAGGCCAGCCACGAAGCTGCGGGGGGAACCGTAGGCGAGAACCTGCTGCGCGATCTTCGTTTCGGCTTAAGGATTCTGCGCAGATCGCCAATGATCGCTTCGGTCGCCATTGTGACTTTGGCGCTGGGGATTGGCGCGAATACCGCAATTTTCAGCCTGGTGGATGGCGTCTGGCTGCGCCCGCTGCCGATTGCGGACCCCGCACATCTGGTTGCGCTTGAAAGCGTGAAGAGCCGCGCCGCCGCACAGTCCGATCAAGAGACAGGGTCGTCGTATGCGGAGTTTGCGGATCTGCGCCAGCGAGTGCCGGCCTTTGCCGATGTTGCTGCCGCGGACCGAAGGGGCGTGGCTTTGGAAACTCCCAACGGACTGCAAATGCTTTTGTGCGAGGTGGTGAGCGACAACTACTTTACGTTCATGGGCGCACAGCCGGAACTAGGACGGCTGCCGAGCGAAAGCGAGATTGAGCGCGCCGACTCGCCTATTCTCGTGCTGAGCCACAAGACATGGAAGCGCGTGTTCGGCGGTGATCCCGCGATCGTGGGAAAGAACGTAAACGTCAAGGGCGGTCTGGCAACAGTGATGGCAGTGATGCCTGCCGGTTTCAGGGGCACGGAGCGTTTGATCGATCCTCAGGTCTACGTTCCCCAATCGAGCTGGACGATGTGGTCTCCCGACGAGCTGAATGCCCCGCGCACAATCCGCGAGTTTGAGATTTATGCGCGTCTGCGGCAGGGCGCTACTCTCGATCAAGCCAAGGCTCAGTTGCAGGAATTGAGCGCGGACTTATCGAACAGTTATCCGCAGGCGAATGCCGGACGCAGCTTTATCGCTGAATGGCAAGCCAAGACGAGTAATGACGGGATGAAGGTGATCAGCATTCTGGTGCTGGCCATTGCCGGGGCGGTGCTGCTGATTGCGTGCACAAACATTGCCAATCTTCTGCTGGCGCTCAACGACTCGCGACGCAGGGAGTTTGCCATGCGCGTGGCGCTGGGCGCAACACGCGGCCGGCTGCTTCGCCAGCTCGTGACTGAATGCGCGGTGCTGGCGACGCTGGGTGTTGCAGGCGCGCTGGTGCTTGCAGAATGGCTGATTACGCTGGTTCCCAAGCTGATGCCGGACGTTGGATTTCCACTGGGATTCGACTTTCGGATCGATCATCGAGTGTTGCTGTTTACGGCCGTTGCAGGCGTGGTGTCTGTGCTGCTTTGCGGGCTGCTGCCTGCAAGGTCGTCTACTCGGATTTCGCCGCTGGAGGCGATGCGGGCCAAAGCGTGGCCCGGTGGCAGAGCGAAGATGCCGGCGCGCAAGGTTTTCGTGGTGGCACAGCTCGCTGTTTCGACGGCGCTACTGATAGCGACGGGGCTGCTGGTAAGAACTCTGCTGAATCTTGAGGCAATGAAGATGGGCTTCAACAACAGGCAAAACGCGGTGCTGCTGTCAATTGGAGTCAACTATCAAGGTCCGCAGTTGCAGGCGGAGTTTAATGCACTCACCGATCGCATGAGAGCCTTGCCAGGCGCGAAGGATGCGAGCATTGCGCGCGTAGTTCCGTTCGCAGACAGCGGCGGCGGGGCCACCAAGGTCGTACTTGCGCCTGGGGAGACGCCATCGGAGACGGCAGGAATGCCGGTCTGGTTCAACTCCGTCGACAATGCCTATTTTCGCGTGATGGACGTTCCCCTGATGCGTGGACGCAGCTTTGACGGCCGTGATGCGGCTGCCGGTGCGCCGGTAGCGATCGTGAACCAAACGCTGGCGAAGAGGTTGTTTGGCAGCGACGATGTTGTAGGGCGAAGTTTGCGGATCGGCCGGCAGAATCCGCTCAACGCCGAGATTGTGGGCGTGGCATACGACGGCAAGTACGGCGATGTGACCGAGACGCAGCAGCCCTATTTGTATCTTCCGCTGGCTCAGGATGACCAGAGAGAGGTGACGCTGATTGTGACCACGAGTGAAAGCGCCACGGCCTTGTTGCCTGCGGCGCGCAAGGCAGTACAACAGGCCAGCCCGGACGCTATTGTTTTGAATAGCCAAACCCTCACAGATCACATGCAGTTAGCCACTTATACGAACCGCATGGCTGCGTGGCTGACGGCATCGCTGGGCGCTTTGGCATTGTTCCTGACTGCGATTGGACTTTACGGCGTGATCGCACACGGCGTGTCGCGCCGGACCCATGAGATTGGCGTGCGCATGGCGCTGGGCGCACGGCGTGCAACGGTTTTTGCGTCGATTCTGAAGGACGGCCTGGTGCTGGCGCTGACGGGCATTGTGCTTGGAACTGGATTGGCCTTCATGCTGGGGCGCGGAATCGGCGACATGCTTTACGGTGTCAATCCCTCCGATCCGGTTACATTCTTTGGTGTTGGCACGGTTGTGCTTGTAACTTCGGTTTTGGCTGCCATGGGGCCGGCGCGGCGCGCTCTCTCAATTGAACCGCTCAACGCGCTCCGCGAAGAATGAGCGCGAAGCGCAAGTCGATAGGTCGCGCGGCTTCGTTATTTTCGGCTTGTTAAGTGCTGGCGCTCCGTGAGCCTCTACACTGGTTTGGGAGCGCATGACCGAGACGAGCATTGCCAATGACACGATTGCCGCCATCTCCACGCCGCCGGGGCGAGGGGGCATTGGGATCGTGCGCCTGAGCGGGCCCGAGGCCAGCTCGATTGCTGTGCAACTGGTGAGGCTGCGGCATCCGCTGGAGCATGGGCGCGCGCGGCTGGCCGATGTGCTTGACGACGACGGCGATGCGGAGAAGATTGACGAGGCGCTGGTGACTTTTTTTGCCGCGCCGAACTCCTACACCGCCGAGGATCTCGTGGAGATTGCAGCGCATGGTTCGCCGGTTGTGCTTGAGCTACTGCTGCGGCGCGCGCTTGGGCTGGGAGCGCGCCTTGCCGAGCCGGGCGAGTTTACCGAACGCGCGTTTCTGTCAGGGCGAATGGATTTGACCCAGGCCGAGGCGGTCCGCGATCTGATTGAGGCGCAAACACTGACTCAGGCGCGCGTGGCAGCGAGCCAGATGGGCGGCGCGCTCAGCCGCCGTGTTGCGCCCACGAAGCAGGCTCTGGTTGAACTGGTGGCGTTGCTCGAGGCGGGTATCGATTTTGCCGAAGACGATGTGGATGTTGCGCCCAAGGCAGAGATTGCGCGCAGAATTGAGACGCTGCAACCGGCGCTTACGGCGCTTGAGGCTACGTTTGCGCGCGGGCGCGTTGTGCATGACGGACTGACGCTGGCGATTGTGGGCCGCCCCAATGCAGGCAAGAGCTCGCTGTTCAATCGCCTGGTGGAGCGGGACCGAGCCATTGTGACCGCGACTCCCGGCACTACGCGCGACCTGGTGACGGAGCGCATTTCGCTGGACGGCATTCCGCTGGAGCTGGTGGACACGGCCGGATTGCGCGAAGGCACGGAGGAAGCCGAGCAACTTGGCATTGCGCGCAGCCGCGAGGCGCTGGCCGATGCGGGTCTGGTGCTGATTGTGCTGGACGCAACCCAGACGCTTAACGAAGAAGAGTATCGACTGCTGGCGGCCGCGGAGGGCAGGCCAGCGGTTGTAGCGGTAAACAAGTGCGACTTGAAGACGCCTGGAATGGACGGCGGCGCAACGAGGAATGCAGCCGAGATTTCCGGCATTCCCGCGATTGAAACTTGTGCCCTGACTGGCGAAGGAATCCCGCTGGTGCGCGAACGCATTCTGGCTTTGGCGACCGGCGGCGCGGCAGCAGAGCCGGGCATGTTAACGAGCCTTCGCCACCAGCAGTCGATTGCGACCGCACTGGCGGCATTGGCCGATGCGGCGCAGGCAAACGCGAACTCCATTCCGCACGAAATGATCTTGCTGGACCTCTACCGCGCGTTATGGGCACTTGACTCCCTGACGGGTCAAACCACATCGGACGACATACTGAAGTTGATCTTCACGACCTTCTGCATCGGAAAATAACCCCGCTTCCGCGACGGTCCAATTAAATGTAGAAATACCCAATAATTCCTTGTAAATACGAGGTTTAGTGTCCTAGAATGTCTCTTAGCGACTCATGGAAGCCAAACCACAATGAGTTGCCAGTGAGTTGCGGATAGCGAATACAGACATTTTCTCCTCTGGCGACTCACGGAAGGGCACGAATGCAGCTCACAGACAACAAAATCAAGGCTCTCAAACCACAAGCGAAGCGATATTTGGTAAGCGATGATGGCGGCCTTTCGCTGGACGTACTCCCGAGCGGGAAAATGTCTTGGCTGTTTCGCTACAGGCAGGGCGGCAAGCAAGAGCGCGTAACGCTGGGGCCGTACCCAGCCATGAGCCTGAAGGCCGCGCGCGCCGCCCGAGACTTAAAGGCTACAGAAGTGGCAGAGGGCAAGTCTCCCGCTCTCGCGGCGAAGCTGGCGCGGGCGGGACTGACCACGAACCCCACCGTGAAAGAATTCGGAGAGCGGTACTACAAAGAGCAAGTGCTGAGGAATTGGAAAGACCCGAAAAGCATTCGGCGTTATCTGGATAACGAGATTTTCCCAACATTCGGAGAGAAGACCCTCAAAGAAGTAAACGCCTTGGACGTGCAAGCGCTGGTGTACCGGAAGCGGGACAACGGGCGCATTGCGGCGGCCATGCAACTTCGCAACGTGATAAAGCAAATGTTCGATTACGCAGTGGAAGTGCAACTGGTAACGATCAATCCCGCCGTGATGGTGGCAACCCGGTACATCGGCAAGGCCCGCAAACGCTCCCGTGTGCTCCCACCGAATGAGATTCGGCTTTATCTCCACACCATCTATCAATCGAACATGCGTCGGCAATTCAAGCTGGCCCTTCATATCATCCTGCTCACTCTCTCGCGAAAGTCTGAACTGTTGCTGGCGCGGTGGGAGCATGTGAACTTTGAGTCCGGGGAATGGCTCATCCCGGAGGAAAACGCGAAAACAGGTAAGCCGCACATCGTTTACATGTCAACGCAGGTTGTCGCGATGTTCCGAGAGTTGAAAGCTCTAGCGGGAGACTCCGAACTGGTGATGCCTGGCCGGAGTAGCCTTAAAAAGCCCTTTGCCTCGAATGCGTTGAATAAGGCCCTTGAGGGGCTGACATTCGAGATGGACCCGCTCACCATCCACGATCTGCGTAGAACGGGCGCAACGCTGCTAACGGAACGTGGTTTCAATCGGGACGTGATCGAAAAGGCTCTTAGTCATGAGGCCGTTGGCATTCGGGCCGTGTACATCGTTGCCGAGTTCGCAGAGCAGCGAAAGAAAATGCTCCAGTGGTGGGGTGATTACGTGGATAGCATTGTGAACGAATCCAAGGTGATTGTCGGTAACTTCGGAGGCGGCGCAGCCTAGCTCACCAGCGGCAAGCAAGCGCATACGCGCACCACCCCCGCTTCTGTTCCACCAGCGACAGGGAAAGTAATCAGCCAACGGGCGCGCCATGCGGCATTCTGGCGCGCCTTTTGTTCCCAACACGACGGCCGCCCGTCATTCCATGCCTTCCCCAAAATCTCCATATTGCAAAAAACTTGCGCGGTTTTTTGACCTTGGAACAGGTTGGAAGTAGATGGACGGCATGAGCCTGTCCCATCACAGGGGAGAGTACATTGGACAATCCAGAAAAGATTATTCGCCTGCAAGCGGTCAGGGCGCGGTGTGGCCTTAGTCGGAGCACGCTATACAACCGGATGGCAGCGGGGGAGTTCCCTTCGCCAATAGCGCTCGGAGCACGCTCCGTGGGCTGGGTCGAATCCGAAATCAGCGCATGGATTGCGGCTCGGATCAACGCGAGCCGGAAGCCCACCCAATCCACCAAACCACAAACCGCATAAGGAGACGGGCCAAATGAAAGCAGCAAGATCGATGGACGCACAAGCCGACGATTCCCTGGTATGGGAAGGCATTGACCTTCCGCGCGTTGAACCTGGGGTCTATCAGGCTGTATGCGTAGCATGGCAAGGCCCGCAATGGGTTCGGGCCTTCCAGCGCTGGTGTCTCCGGCTGGAGTTCTCTTTGTTGGGGGATGGAACTCTGGTTTCCCGCTTCTACAATCTGGGCAACGACAAGACGCGGAAGAGTCATGGCCGCCGGTCCCTCTTCTACGCGGTTTGGTGTATGGCCCATGGGGAACCGCCGCGCAAAGGACAGAGGATGACTCTGGACACGTTCACGGAACCCGGCCTCATCTATACAGTTCGCGTAGCCAATTCCATCAAAGACGATAAGGGAGGTCAGAAGCCCGGTGCGCTGGTATACAGCCGTGTGACCGACGTTCTGAGAGTCGAGCGGAAGTAAGACCGATTCCGCACCGCTCCGCTCTCGCGCTGTCCAATCGTCTAATCAGGAATCTTTCAATACCCAAATGAACTAATCAACCAATCAAGTAGGCATGGGAGAGGCGAAGACCATATTCGCCGCCATCCCTTCAGGCTTCGCCTGTGCCGGGCGAAGGTTGGACCATACCCATGAACTCAACCACAAGGGGCGGAGACCTAATCGAATCCGCCTCAGGCATTCGCAAAGTGCCTCCGCCATGCGTGCGGATTCGGATGCTTTCACCGACTTAGCAGCCGACAGTCCAAACCCTAAAGACGTACCCACATTGACAACATTGGTTGTGAAATCTGCACGGTCAATTCGTGTAAGATCAACGCAGCACCTGGGGCATACGGGGGGAAAGAACTTCCCATCCCGGTTCCGCAGAGACCGTGAGCCAAGCGCATTCTTATTTCCACAAAATAGAAGTTTTTCTCGAAATCACTCCCCCGACTCACGAGTTCCGAACGATTCGCAAAGTGCGGCGCAATGCCCCGCAGATGGCTATCTATTGCGCACCAGCCGCGCGGCGCGAGCTTTAAGGTTGCTGGCGCGTCTTCAACTGCGACCGAATGCTAAGAAATGCTAAGGTTTGCCTCGATGCTGGCGGAACGGCACGCGCATCCTGCCAAACACTCCCCAACCTCACCCCGCTCTGTAAGAATTGATCTTCACCCAAGAGTGACCCCGCCCCATGCCGCTTTCGCTTGCTGAATTCGTCACCCGTTGGAAGGCCAGCACGCTAACAGAGCGTGCCGCCGCGCAATCCCATTTCATTGACCTTTGCGAAGTGCTCCGCCAGCCGCATCCCGCCGCCGCCGATCAAACCGGAGACGCCTTCACCTTTGAGAAGCATGTCTCCACACTCAAAGGCGGCAAGGGGTATGCCGATGTTTGGAAGCGCGGTTACTTCGGGTGGGAGTACAAAGGCAAGCATAAGGACCTGAAAGCGGCCTATCTGCAACTGAACGATTACCGTGAGGACCTTGAGAACCCGCCCTTGCTGGTGGTCTGCGATCAAGACCTTTTCGAGGTCCATACCAACTTCACCGGGACCCGCCCGCACGTCTACCGCTTCACCCTTGACGATCTGCTCTCCAATGTTCCCACGGCCTCTTGCGCCATACCGCCGTTGGAAGTTCTGAGGGACACATTCACCGATCCTGAACAACTCCGCCCCGAGCGCGCCGCCGCCCGCGTCACAGAGGCGGCGGCGGGAGAGTTCGCCAAACTCGCCACCAGCCTTGAGCAACGCGGCCATGACCCGCAAGCCGTGGCTCATTTCCTCATGCGCTTGTTGTTCTGTCTCTTTGCTGACAGCATCGGACTTTTGCCGGACCATCTTTTCCGGCAAATGATTGAACTCGACAGAGCCAAGTCCGCCAGCTTCACCCGCAAGCTCCGCCAGCTTTTCGCGGCCATGTCCACCAGCGGAAACAGCTTTGGCGTACATGACATTGCATGGTTCAACGGCGGCCTCTTTGCCGATGATTCCGTTTACGATCTGACCTCCGCCGATATGAGCGCGCTGCGCGCTGCCTCCGCCCTGGATTGGTCCAATGTAGAGCCTGCCATCTTCGGAACCCTCTTTGAACGCAGCTTGGACCCCGGCAAACGCTCCCAACTTGGAGCGCACTACACCAGCAAGCAAGACATTCTGCTCATTGTGGAGCCGGTAGTCATAGAGCCATTGCAAGCGCGCTGGCAAGCGGTGAAAGCGGAGGCCCTGGCGCTGGCGGAGGCCGCAGAGAAGCAAAGCAAGGGCGCGGCCTATAGCAAGCTCAGAGCGCAGATGCAAGACAAGCTCTATGCGTGGCTGGCGGAACTCTCCGCCGTCCGCATCCTTGACCCTGCCTGTGGGAGCGGCAATTTCCTTTACCTCGCCCTTCGCCGGATGCTTGACCTCTGGCGGGAGGTCTATCTGTTCAGCGCGGAGCACGGCCTCCCTACTCTCTTGCCGCATCAAGTTCACCCATCACAGCTCTACGGCCTGGAAACGAACGTCTACGCGCACGAACTGGCCTCTGTGGTGGTTTGGATAGGTTATCTGCAATGGCTCAAAGACAACGGCATTGGATGGCCTACAGAGCCGATCCTCCGCAAACTCGATAACATCCAACACCGGGACGCGATTCTCACCCATGATGCGGACGGCAAGCCTGTAGACCCCCCGTGGCCGGAAGCGGAGTTCATCATCGGCAATCCGCCTTTCAAAGGCGGAAATAAGATCCGCAAACTGTTAGGTGATACCTATGTCGATGCACTCTTTTCGGCATACAAAGGCAAACTTCCGGCCACTTGCGACCTTGTCTGTTATTGGTTCGAGAAAGCGCGCTGCGAGCTAAATCGAGATAGTGAATTACGAATTGGCCTCCTTGCCACACAGGCTATTCGTGGCGGAGCGAATCGGGCTGTTCTGGGAAAGATTCAGGAAGATGGAGGCTCGATCTTCATGGCCTGGAGTGATCGGCCTTGGGTCTTGGATGGTGCAATCCTCAACGTGTCCCTAATCGGCATAGATGGAGGATTTCAAAAAGAGCGAATACTAGATGGAATCCGTGTTGTCGAAATTAACTCCGATCTGACCTCCTCTTCTGATACGACAACGGCATTTCCTCTAGAAGAGAATGAGGGCCTTTGGGCATACGGCTCTCAGACAAAGGGATCGTTCGACATATCGAATGAAAAGGCGGAGGAAATCTTGGCAAGCCTGAGTCCGTTCGGGCTTCCATATCAGGATGTCGTGCGACAGGGATTTAACGGAGGGCAGCTACTTGATCGCCAAAGCCGCTGGGTAATTGACTTTGGCGAGAGCATGTCCATGGAACAGGCGGCTCTTTATGAAGCTCCTTTTGAGTATGTAAAGGAAGTCGTCTGGAAAGAGCGGCAGAACAGAAGAGAGAAGAGGCAAATAACACATTGGTGGCTCCATGCGAGACCGTCTCCAAAATACCGCAAAATGCTACGAACGCAGTCTCGATATATAGCAACCCCGGTAACCTCCAAGCACAGGGTCTTCGTCTGGTTGACTCCAAGCACGTTGATCGACCACGCAATCGTCGCTCTTGGATTTGAAGACGATTACTCCCTTGGAATCCTCCATTCTCAGATACATGAAGTCTGGTCTAGGAGGGTTGGAACTCAGGTTCGCGATGCAGAGAGTGGTTTCCGGTATACCCCTAGCAAGACATTCGAGACTTTTCCCTTCCCCTGGCCGCCGGGCCATGAGCCGAAAGATTCCCCCCTAGTGGAGGCCATCGCAGAGGCCGCGCGCGAACTGGTTGCGAAGCGGGACGCCTGGCTCAATCCGCCGAACGCCAGCGCAGACGAATTGAAGAAACGCACCCTCACGAATCTCTACAACGCCCGCCCCAGTTGGCTTGCGGATGCGCATCGCAAGTTGGATGCGGCGGTGTTCGCGGCCTATGGATGGCCGGTAACATTGACCGATGCGGAACTCCTGGAGCGCTTGCTTGCCTTGAATCATGAGCGCGCCGCCACAAATTGAAAGTGAGTGGCTGTCTTGGAGGTGAATCCGATATGCGCGTGATGCTGGACAATGGCATATTCGGTCATAGCCAATTCGCTGATAGCGCAATGGGGCCGCAAGGGCCGCGATTTGGACCTGGTAACGAACATCATCAGGTCTGGGGAGTCGTGCGAAAGAAGCTCGATCCTAATTCGGAGTACCAGTCTCAAATAGACTCTCTGTTCACGGTGGGACGCTTGATCCGTGAGAAACAGGTTGAGGCATTCACCTATCGGGAACTGATGTACGAAAGTTTCAGCCGCATCATTGGCATGAGCGAATTTGATGCCCTGGCGGGCTGCGCAATTGCCGATTGTCCTCCGGCTTTGATGCGGTCCCGGTTCCGTTCGGGCGATCTGTTCGAGTTCGTAAGAAAGGGTGGAAAAAAGGATAGAAAGCGCGGCCTCGATACAGGGTTGAGCCAAATCAATTTCATGCAGTGGCTTTGTACCTTTGATGACAGGCACATAACGGCGATCTTGGAATACAGGGCCGCTCTTGGTCTGACGGAATTCGAGGTTGAAAGCCTTCGGAACCTTCGATGTTTTCAGAGACTCTGCGAAGTCAGTCGAAGCCCAGAGAACTTTCCTGATATGTTCCACGTTTGGACCGCGCAGCGGAATCGAATGGACGTGTTTCTAACGCTCGAATCGACGTTGCCCCAGATATTCAATCACATCGAAGATGCAAGGATAGTCGAGATTGAGCACCAGACAAAGGTGCTTCGCCCTCTGGAATTTCTCCGGCTTATGGGAGTCACCCAACCAGACCCCGTTCCCATTCAACCTGGCCAATTCTATCCGATGATCGAAGTTTGGAATTCGAGATAAGGAGTCTGGACTCGGCCTAGTTGGCTGGTGGTTGCGCATTCGGTTGCGTTTTGTTGCGTTCGCCCGCGTTCGCTTGACGAACCACTGGAGCCGCATCCGGCTTTGAGCGATGCGCCCGCTTACGCTTCACAGGAATAGGCTGCGGCGGTGCTACAGGGGCACTCACAGCCGCTGGTGCCATTGCGGGCGGGGTAACGGGATGGGAAGAGAAGAGAACCGTTAGAAACAGCACCAGCAACCCACCAGCGATGAATGCCATCACCAGAGGTGTGCCAGAGCCGGGAGCCGCATCCACACCAGCCGCAGTGCCCTTGCCTGAGTAAGTCCGGTTGTAGAGGCCCGTACCGGGGATGGAAGCAGCCGTGTACGATCTGCCCTTTGCATCGGTGCCAACCCGAAAACCACGAACGCCGATGGAAGTCCCCACGCCGGACTTGGACAGGTTGAACCGGAGCGGTCCAAGTTTAATGCTCTTACGAAATCGCCATGCCATGTTCCCGCAATTCTATCCCTTGCAAGCGCACCTGTAGCGATCCACCGTTTGAGGACCAAACCCATGCGCCAGTGTAACCCGCAAGATTCCGCTATGTGAGTTAAGCTGTTTCCCAGCTATCATTTAAGGCAATTCGGGAATTTTCTCACTCTGAAAGTTGACGGCCACAGAAAATAAAGGGCTTAGTCCTATCTATCTGGGTTTGGTTACCGATTTGGTTACCACTTGTGAAAACCAAGCCCGAAGCAGCCTTTCGGCACTCGGGAGGCCCTGTTTTCCGCTCGTGGGTCCTTCCCCATCCGGTCAAGCTAAGGGTGACGCGCCATCCCACCACCGCCCTAGCGCCAGAATTTGACACCCCGAGTTCCGTTTCCGCATTTCTTTGTTACATTTTTCGATCATGTATTTGATTCCTTGGGTCTTGCGCGAAAAATGGATTCGGAAATTACGGAACTCGACCCCGGTTTTCGCCCTCTGGTCGAAGCCTAGCACCGCACAAGCCGCGCCGGTCTGGGGAACTCTTGCCGGATGAGCCGTCATAAGACAGACCACCAGCGCCGCTCCCTGGCTTCCCGTGTCACCAGAGACGAGTAAGCTACCGCCAGAGTGGGGCGGCGCTGTGGGGGATACAGAGGCGGTTTGAGTCGCCAGTGAGTCGCCAGAAAAGGCGCGATTTCTGAAAGCCGCATGGTCATTGGCGATTGTTGAGTTCTTTACCTTCTGCATCGGAAAGTGATTTTAAGGGCATTTGCTGCTAATGGCAGACGCGATATTCATCTGCATCTCCGCAACTCAGTGTGTGAAGGACTGCAAGGATCGGTGAAGCGATCATCACGCTCTAATCTGGATCTCCTTGTGGGGAGCGATGACCGGCACTCTTGTCGAGTTCTTGAACAAGGTTCGCAGGATCTTGTTGCGTGCGCCGTCACGATGCTGACTCACTGCCGTACTTTATTCTCGGAGATTATCCGGTGGCGAGGTCACTTGACGAAGATTGGCACGCTGATGGTGCCAAGCGTCTGACTGAGGTTGTCGCGGACGGCAAACTTTAACTCGTAGTTTCCCGGAGGAAGGTCAATCTTCTCTGGAATCCCCAGCCCTGTTTCGAGCATTTTCTGCATTCGTTCCGGCGTGAGTTTGGTTGAAATGGTCTGCGACATGGTTGCTATGCTTCTTCGATTGCTGTCGAAGGCGAGAGTCGTCACATTGAGATTGATCGCGTTCCCACTTTCGCGGTCAATGGTTATCGAATCTCCTTTGATCGCGAGCATAATCTCGATGGGCTTTTTTCCCCCGGTTGCAGGTGCAAGCGTTGAGTCGGCCGACGGCGGCATGACACGAGCATTGAGATGCAGACCGGTGTAGGCGAGGGGAGAAGCGAGCGCATCAACGAGCTCTCTGCGACGAGCTTGCTCGGTGTCGGCGATCCTCGGAGTGACATAGAATCCGGTGCGAGAACGAACCCGCAGGCCGTCGCCTGTCACTTTTACTTTGAGCTTTCGCCATCCAGGGTGCGTATCGTCACCGATGTAGTAGCCGAGGAGGTAGTAGTCGCGGGAATCGTCGACGGCCGCGGAGATACATTTCTCCAATTCCGCAAATGCAGCGCAGGTGCGGCCGCCGGTGGCATCGGCAAACGCGCGCAGAGTGACCCGTTGTTGTTGGGCTTTGTCATTGGGCAAGCGCAAGGGGGATTTGAGTCCATTCGTTCCACGGATATCCGCGATTTGCGACGACGACATTCCGTAATTGGCGCTCGGCAGAGATGCGGGATTCACGTCCTGATCGTTTAAATCGACCGGATAAACCGCAATGTTTGCGGAGTTCAGCGAACGCCATGCCTCATCGTATTCTGCACGGAAATCGTCTCCTTGACGGGCAAACGATTGCGGATCGTCAATGATAAAGGGAAAACCGGCGGTTGCCCAGATCAGCGTCTTTCGGCCTGGAATCGTCTGAAAGGCACGCGCCAGTTGCGTCAGGCCGGCCAGAGTCTGCCGAGAGGCGATGCGCTGATAGTCGGCCGATACCCCGGCATCCAGATCGCCCAGAGCGCTGGCCATTAGCTGTTCTTCTTCGTTAGCCTGTTGATCCGTTGAGGAGAAGTCCGTGGGATCGGTTGGAGCCTCAGTGCGCTCTGCCGAGCTGAGCGACAGCTCGAGCTTTTGCAAAGCTTCAACCAAGATCTTTGTGTCAGTCGTGAGCGGATGCAGCAGTCGCAGGCCGTTGCTGTTGAGGCTGAACAGCGCCATCGGTTCGTCGCGCTGAGCGCTGCGCAGCAGGTAGCCAATGAGCCGCTTCCTGGCTTCAACCTGCCGCATCGACGGCGTGTTGATCATGTCCAGCACAACGATGGTGACGCGCCATGGATGGCCGTTTCCAGGAGAGAAGTTGGAGTAGCCTTCGAGTGCTGTTTCCCTGGGCAGGCCCGCGAGGCTCTCTGTCTTCATCTCTTCAAACACGGAGACAGCTCGCGCTTTGCCGTTCTCCTCAACGGTGAAGGTTTCTTTCTGCAGGCCGGCGACGGGCTTGCCTGACTTATCCGTAACAATCACCGGAATGAGAACCAAATCTGAGCTGACTTTGAGTTTCGTCAGATCCTGTGCGCTCGATGTGCCGCCTGCTTGCGAACCTTGCCGGGCAGCTGGAGCGGGAGTTTGCGATGGCATTGCGCCCTGAAGGCAGAACAGAGGCGAGGCACCAAACAGGAAAACGAGCAGCACCCAAACCACTCTATTTGTCGAGGAGCTCGTTTGCCGGAGTAACTGGTGGAACCATTGAAACCTGAGCACAACACCTGCTTTGAGGAAACCGTACCTTCGTGACTGATTTCAACGGGCGATGATTTCCCGCGGGGAAATGACAAGCGCGGAAATGCGGTCAAACCCGCCCAAGCGCCGCGATTCTGCTCGCCGCCCCTGACTCCAAGGCTCGGTTCCACTACGAGATGCGGGCGCCAATGGCGATCGGACCAACAATACCACGATAAACAACAATGCAGATCGCGGTTTTGTCGACCTCAGAGAGGTTTCATTGCCTAGTCATCGGGCATTAATGTTTGCCTCCTACGGTACAGACAAGTAGAGCGGAAAACCCTCAACTTGTTCGTGTTTTCGGCGTCACGCCGCAATAAGGAGTGCCATGCGTAAAAGAATTCTCTTTCTATCCCTCAATTTTGTCTGTCTTTTCCTATTGATTCCCGTGTTTGGACAGTCCTCAAAGGGCGTCATCAACGGCGCGGTCAAGGATATACAGGGTTCAGTTCTAAAGGGCGCGAAGGTTGACTTTCAGCCACAGCTCAGGCCCGCCACCACGGACGAACTGGGCGACTTCACCATAACTGAAGTTAATCCGGGCACCTATACCGTAACCATTTCCTACGTAGGTTTTGCCCCCTACACCGGGACCGTCACAGTGACGGCCGGCCAGACGGCGCAGATTGACGCCACGCTCAAAGTGGCAAGAGCGAGCGAGGATGTGATCGTAACCAGCGATCGTCCGCGCGGCGAGGCAGAAGCAATCAATCGTACGCTCGCCGCGGAGAATATTTTGCAGGTGTTGCCGGCCGAGGTGATTGTCTCACTGCCGAACGCAAACATTGCAGACGCGCTGGGCCGCATGGCTTCAGTGACTATTGAACGCGACGAGGGTGAGGGCAAGTACGTGCAGATTCGCGGCACCGAGCCACGACTCAGCAACACCATGATCGACGGCGTGACAGTTCCTTCGCCCGAAACCGGCGTTCGCCAGATCAAGCTCGACACTATAGCTTCCGACCTGGTGGAGTCTGTCGAAATCAACAAGACGCTGCAGGCCAACATCGACGCCGACGGAATTGGCGGCTCAGTGAATCTGGTGACCAAAACAGCGGGCGAAGTGCCGACGGCAACACTCTACGGAGTTGGCGGGTACACGCCGATCGTCGGCGGCCGCCAGGTGGACCAGTTGGGCGGCACGGTCGGGAAGCGCTTTCTCAGCGATAAGAAACTTGGTCTGCTGATCGGCGCCACCTATGACTACAACGGCCGCGGCATCAACGACATTGAGCCTTCACCGACGGCGAGCAGCTTGACTCCACACTACGACAGTATGGACATCCGCGACTATGTTTATGACCGTACCCGCTGGGGCGCGACTGCAAGCGCGGATTACAAATTAAGCGAGGGTTCCAATATCTCGGTTCGTGGCCTTTTCTCTACTTTCAGAAACTGGGGCCATAAGTGGGTTTACACCTTGAACGATGGCGATGTGCCCAAATACAGCCAGGACTGGCGCCGACCAAATATGGCAATCGGCAGCCTGGCTCTCCAAGGCAAGCACGTCTTCAATGCTTCAACTATTAACTGGGCTGTCTCGGCCTCTCGCGCGCGTTCGTTGAGCGGTAGCGGCAGCGCAAAATACTCATGGGTTGGCGATCCGAATATCTCCTGCGATAACGTCCAGGGCGTGAGTGTGAATCGTCCGGGATGGAGCGCGGGTTGCTTTGGGACGGGCGCAGACAATGCCGAGGATTCCAACAACTACAAGCTGAAGTCATTTGCTCCGCCGACCTTTGGCCAGAGTGCACAGGTCAACCTGCAGGCATCGGGATCTTATTCCAGGCTCTACCATTTTGGGACTCACTTCGGAACCATTGAAGGCGGCGCCAAGGTTCGTAACGCGCATAAGTTCGACGATACTTACGACGAGAGCTTCACGCCGAATCAAAAGACCCTTGTTTCAGCTCATCCAGAATGGGACAGCGATTTTAGCGACCCTAACTACTATGACAAAACCTATGGCGGCTACAGTAATGTGACCGACTATAGCAAACTAAGAAACTACGTGAACAGTAACCAAGGCCTCTTTACAATGTCTGGCGGACCGGGCGTCAACGCCAACAACTACGACTTCGTCGAGCGAATCTCGGCGTACTACTTGATGAACACAGTTGAACTGGCCAGCCGTGTGCGGCTAGTTACCGGAGTTCGTTTTGAAGACACGGATCTAAATACAATCAGCTTCGATCCGACGGTGGGCACCCTCACATTCAAAGCCGGTGGAAAATACCTCGATGTTCTTCCCAGTGCTTCATTGCGCTTCGCTGTGGACAAGGACTCGGACCTGCGCCTAGTATTTGGCCGCGGACTTGCCCGTCCCGACCCACAAGATGTAACTGCTGCCGTGGGTCAGCCGGATATTTCAACCACGCCGGCTACCGTCAGCATCGGCAATTCAAAGCTGAAAGCGGAGCATGGAACCAACTACGATGTCCTCTACGAACACTCCTTCAGCAATGTAGGCCTGTTGCAAGCCGGCTATTTCTACAAGGATCTGACGGACCCGATCGTGACGCTTCAGACGCTCACCAATAACTACGTCTACAACCCCGGTGCGCCGACGCTAGTTTCCCAGCCTTCAAACGCTGGTAGCGCGCACGTGCAAGGTGTCGAAGTCAGCTACCAGCAGCGCCTGTCTTATCTGCCCGGTGTTCTGGGAGGTAGCGGCATCTCAGCCAACTACAGCTACACCAGCTCGCAGGCAACCAACGTCGATCCACTGCGCACAGACAGTCCGGCCCTGCTTCGCCAGGCGCCCAATAGCTGGAACATCAGCCCGACCTACGACACCAAACGCTTCTCGATGCGCGTGGGTATGACCTTCGACGACAAGATGATCTATGCATACCAGTATGAGAACCTTTCGTACGTATACGATGCCAACAACAATCCGATCCTGGACAGCAATGGCAACCAGGAAACCACGCCCAACCCGCAAGTCGGCGGCACAGCCGGACCAGCGGGCGATAACTACCTTTACTCGCATTTCCAATTTGACACACAGGCCAGTTACAAGCTGCCTTGGGGCTTTCAGGTATATGGCTATGGCCTGAACCTTAACAACGAAGTCTTTGGCTTCTACAACGGCAGCGCGCAGTACGTGGTCCAGCGCGAGTACTACCACCCAACTTTCGCCGGTGGAATTCGTTGGACGTCGAATAGAGAGAAGTAGTCTCAGCCCACGTCGCTAAATGCGAGTCGCTTCAACCGCGGGATATCGAGTCAATCGGTATCCCGCGATTGTTTTGTTGCATATTGCCATCCGTTTCCCAGGAGTCGATCTTTCGGCGTTGAGACTCTTCGAAGGAAGCTGAATGGAATCTAGCGGCCATCTTGCCGCATGGACTGGCACGAGGTTGAAGACATTCCCTCAGAACAACTGAACCAGATCTTGTGGCGCAATGCAAGCAACACGGAGTTTCCTTTGTGGAAGCGCAACTCAGCCTCAAACATGGCTTAGATCAACTACTTGTGGCGCAGCGTTTGCAGGATGCCTGTCAACAACATGGCAGGAGTTGGAGGACAGCCGGGGATGTAGGCGTCGACCGGAATGACGGAATCGACACTGCCGGCAACTGCGGGACTTTTGGCGAAGATGCCGCCGCTGCATCCGCATGCGCCCACGGCAACAACGAGCTTCGGCGACGGAGTAGCTTCATAAGTTTTTTTGACTGCATCCGCCATATTGCGTGTTACAGGCCCGGTGACCAGCAGCATATCGGCGTGTTTGGGGGACGCAACGAAGTGAATTCCGAAACGCTCCAGGTCGTAGTAAGGATTGGTGAGCGCGCCGATTTCCGCCTCGCAGCCGTTGCACGAACCGCCGTCAACCTGGCGGATGTTCAATGCGCCGCCCACGATTGCGCGGATCTCGCGCGCGGCATCGGTCATCGCAGCTTGGTCTAACAGGACTTCAACACCGCGGTCGACATCCCAGCGGCGGACAAGCGCTTGCCGGCCGACGCCGCACGGCACGCTCTCCGCGTGGAAGAATGCGCCTTCGCCTGCCTCAATACAATGCCCGCAGCCAGTGCATTTGCCATAGTCCAAAGAGAGGATCGAGCGGCCACCGTCTTGCTCGATTGTCAGCGCGGAGGCACTGCACGAATCCACGGCGCGTTGCGCGATGGTCGCAGTGAGCGCTTGCGCGTACACGTCGGGCATTCGGCTGCCGTGTGAGTTCGCGAGCAACTCCTCGACCGGTATGAGTACCTTGGAGCTGCTCAAGCTGCGTTGCACGATGTCGAAGATCATCGATCACATCCGGAGTAGGACAAGTTGAAGCTCTTGTTGATGAGCGGGAAATCCGCGGTGATGTTTCCATGCACGGCGAATGGCAAGCTGGGCCAGTTCTGGAATGACGGCGATTTGATGTGACACCGTGCGATCTTGCCGTCGCGAATCCGAATCCAGTAGAGCAGTTCGCCTCGAGGTGATTCGACCGCCGAGAATCCTTCGGCACTGCCGTCGCAGGGCACAGGTGTGCGAACAATGCCCGCGGACAAGTCGTGCAACGTCTCTTGTATCAACCGTGCCGATACGCGAGTTTCTTCAATGCGCTGATGCGCCCTTGCAAGCACGTCTCCCAGCGGGAAGTGCGGGATTTCGACCGCGATATTGCGATAGTGGCCGTAGGGATGATCGCGTCGGACATCGATTCTGACGCCGCTCGCTCGCGCGGCTGGACCGACGACGCCCAGGTCGCGGGCGATCTTGTTGCCGAGGACTCCCGTAGCTTCAAACCTATTGAGCACGGAAGGCGTGTCAAGCGCGATACGGGCGATATCGGCAAAGTCGGCGGTAGCATCGGCAACAGCGTGGCCGAAGGCGCGAGCGTTTTCGGCAGACAGGTCGCGCCGCACTCCTCCTGGAATGGCTATGCCGCGCCAGAAGCGCGTACCGAAGCAGCATGCAGACGCCTGAAGCAGCGACTCCTTGATGCGGGCAGTGTAGACCGCGGGAACCGCGCAGCCGACGTCGCCGCAGAGTGCGCCCAGGTCGGCAATGTGGGCCACCATTCTCTCCAACTCCAGTCCGAGCAAGCGAATTGACCGGCCGCGTGGCGGAACAGAAATGCCGAATGCGTTTTCGACGGATTGGGAGAAGGCGACGGCGTGAGAAAAGCAGTTATCGCCGGAGACGCTCTCGGCGAGCATGACCCCGTTCGCAAGGGTATCGCCCTCAAAGAGTTTCTCAGTACCTTTATACGTATAGAAGAGACGCGGTTCGAGATGGAGAACCGTATCGCCCACGATGCTGAACCTGAAGTGGCCGGGCTCAATGATTCCGGCATGAATGGGGCCGACGGGCAGCTCGCAAACGCCGACACCCTGCGCCTCAAGAAAGCGGTAGTCGGCAAGGTGCGAGACGAGCGGACGCAGATCGGGGTGGCCGTCGATCTCGATTCCGTAGCGGTCGTGCAACTCGCGCTCATACCAGGCGGCCGCTGGCGAGACCGGCGTGGCGGATTGAAGCGCGCCCGTAACCGGAACGCCGATGATCCGATACTCGCGGTTGACGTCGGCAATATAGCGGACACGCGCTGCGCCACTGTCGTCCGCGGCCGCAAAGATCGAGACCAGGCGCGCCTTACCGCTTTCAAGAAGCCGAAGCACGGCTTCCACACTACTCTCTGTTTCTCTCGGCGTCAGGTTAGCTCTCATTGCAGGACCACCAATGCTCTTTGCAACAGGTTTGCGAAAACGCGCGGAATGCAGATGCCAAACACAATCAGATACGTTGTACAAATGCCCATGACCGCGAATTGGGAGGGCAGCGGCTTGAGCCTGGCTGGCTCCTCGGTTCGTTTGCCCGCCAGCATACGTTGCACGTGGTGCAACAAAGCACCGAATACGACGGAGAGCACCAGAAGCAGCAGGATCGCGATGAAATAGCGGGAGGCGGTAAACGCCGCAGTCAAGATCATGAATTCGCTGATGAACAGGGCGAAGGGCGGCATGCCGGCGATGGCGAGGGCGCCCACCACAAGGCCGGCGCTGGTAAAGGGCACTGAGCGCGCCATGCCATGTATGCGCCTCATCCGCAACGTGCCGAAACTCTCGCGCACGCTGCCGGCGGTAAAGAACATGAGCGACTTGGCGATGGAGTGATTGAAGGTGTGCAGCAGCGCCCCCAGGATGCCCAGGGGTCCGCCGATTCCGATGCCAAGGGCGACGATGCCCATGTGTTCAATGCTGCTGTAGGCGAGCAGGCGCTTCAAGTCGCGCTGGACCACCATGAGGAGTGCGGCGACCGTGATGGACAGGCAACCGAAGATCAGCAACAGCGTGTGACTGAAGGCGCTGCCGATGGCGTGCGATGTGATGGTGTCGAAGCGCAGGAGCGCATAGAGGGCGCAATTGAGCAATGCCGCGGAGAGCATCGCGCTGATCGGGGTTGGCGCTTCAGCGTGCGCATCGGGCAGCCAACTGTGCATGGGAACAAAGCCGATTTTTGTGCCGTAGCCAACGGCTACGAAGACGAAGGATAGCTTAACCAGGTCTCTAGTCGCGGCGAGGCCAGGCGCGGCATTCATCAGCACGCTCCAGTCGAGCGCCGATGCAGGATTGACGCCGCTCTTGACCGCGGCAAGGTAGAGCGCGATGGTACCGAAGAGAGCGAATGCAATGCCTACCGTGCAAACCACAAGGTACTTCCAGCCCGCTTCGACTGCGCCCTTGGTGTTGTAAAACCCAACCAGCAGCGCCGAGGCGAGGGTTGTGGATTCTACGCAAATCCAAAGCATGCCCAGGCTCGCCGAGAGGTAAACAGCGATCATGGTGAAGGTAAAGAGAAACGTAAGGCTGTAAAACCAGCGCGGCGAAGAGAAGCGGCCGGCTGGGATATGGCGGAGGTAGCCGATGGAGTACACCAGAACGAGCGCTAGGATCACGGCGATGTTGAGCAGGAAAAAGGCGGTGAGGCCATCCGCGCGCAGATAGCGCCCGAATTGCACAACTCCTGCAGAGCGGATTCTCCAGACTGCATTTGCGATTGCCACCATTTGCAGTGTGCCCGCGGCGATAGCCACACGAACCGCGCGCTCCGGCTCTTTACAAGTGAGGACGATCAACGCGGCGCAGAACGGAACCAGAAGCAGAAGAAGCAAGGTCATGGCATCAACCCCTCAACCGGCGCAACTTGGAAACATCCAGATGCTCGAAAGTGTCGCGGATGCGAAAGACAAACAGCCCCATCAGGAAGACGCCCATCAGCAGGTCAAAGAAGATGCCAATCTCGATCACGAGCGGCATGCCGTAGGTTGTGGTGAGCGCGGCCAGAAAGATTCCATTCTCCAGCACCAACAGGCCGATAACTTGCATGAGGGCTTTTTTGCGGCTGACCATAAGGAACGCGCCAGCCAGCAGCAGGGCAACGGCAGCGGCAAGCAGATCCTCATCCAGCCGCAGAGTTTTTGCATAGGGCACCACGACATGGAACGACAGAAGAATGAGCCCGGCCATGATGAAGACCGACTGCGCGCCCGTCGTCGAAGAGGCGACATCCTGCGAGGCCTTCAGGTCTTTTACGATGCGAAACAGTGCATAAGGTATCGCAACAACTTTCACGACGATGACCAATGCGGCGACCGCATACGCTTCAGCCGACTTGCCTGCGTAAGCCAGCGCCAGGATCTCCGCCGCCATGATTGCCGACTGCGTGCTGAAAAGGATGATGCACGTGGAGATTCGCTTGGCCGCAGCCATCATCAACAGCGTAATGAACAGGAACACTGCCGATGAAGCCAGTGCCTTTGCCGCCGCAAACTCAATCAGACCCATGCTTACCTCATTAGCGCAGTAAACGCCACTGCGAGAATGGCCAGCGCCGAGGCCATCCCCAGAAAATCGGGAACCAGATACATACGCAACTTGGCCATGCTGCTCTCGATCACCGCGATAGCAACCGCTAGCACAGCGAGCTTAAATACAAATGCGAGCGGAGCCAATACGAGGGCGGCAATCGAAGTGGATGTCGCCATGCCCCAGGGCGCAAACACCCCAACCAGCATCGCCATAATCAACGCGAGCTTAACGGCGTTGGCCCACTCAATGAGCGCAAGGCTTGGACCGGAATACTCCAGCACCATGGCCTCGTGAATCATCGTCAGCTCAAGATGCGTGGCAGGATTGTCGACGGGGATGCGTCCCGTTTCAGCAATTGCGACCAGGATCATGGCGCCGAGAGCGAACCCGTAGACCGCCGACAGATGCAACGGATTTTGCCGCACAGTGGAGAGCACGATGCCCGACATGGTAACCGTGTGCGCGAGGATGGCAACGGAGACTAGCGCCAACAGCAGCGGGGCTTCAGCCAGAGCGGAGACCAGAGCTTCGCGGCTGGCGCCCATGCCGCCGAAGGAACTGCCTCCGTCCATCGCTCCGAGCATCAGGAAGAATCGTCCAATCGCCAGCAAGTACACGAGAAGAATGAAGTCGCCACCGGCACCGAACAATGCGGATGGATGCAATACCGGTATAAACGCCGCGGCAGTTACCGTGACGGCAAATAGAATGACTGGCGCGAGGCGGAAGAGCCCAGAGGCAGTCTCAGGCACCAGATCCTGTTTGCGAAAGAGCTTCAGCAGATCGGCATACGGACGCCAGACGCTTGCGCCGCGGCGATTCTGTATCCGCGCCTTGACGCGAGCCACTACACCGCGCACCAGGGGAGCGATGGCTACGAGCAGGAGCGCCTGGATCACATCGAGAGCAAGGTTCATACAAACCTCATAAAGACAAGCAGGGCAATGAGCGCCAGGAAGATATAGAGCAGATAAACCTGCACGTTCCCCGTTTGCAGTCTTCGCAACCTGGCGGCCATGCCGACGATCGCATCCACGGCGGGACGGTAGAGCGACTTCTCAAACGATGTGGTGCGAACCGAGCGGTAGACGATCGATTGGGGGAAGTACGGCTCATTTGCGTACAACACCTCGACAGTCCGATCGGGCTTGTAGGCTCTGGCGAAGACCTTGCGCAGCGGTTTTGAAAACGCAGCAGAGGAGTACTGCATGCGGCTGCTTAATGTGGGGAGGCCGCAGGCCCAGGTAGGGGTGATGCGCTTGATGCGCCGGAAGCCGGTAACCGCTATAACCAGCACGGCGATGCAGGCGGCGATGAACGGAAGAGTATGCGCAATGGGAATCTCGGCCTCGGGCAGCCCAGACGAATGCAGTAACTCTTGCGCCATCGCCGTCAAGGGGCTTAGCACTATCCCCGGCATGAGTCCGATGGTTACGCAAGCCGCCGCAAGCACAGCCATTGCGGCCTGCATTGCCGTGGCGACTTCAGTTGCGTGCTCCGCCGCGATGCTGCGCGGACGCCCGAGAAACGCAACGCCGTAGAGCTTGGCAAAACAGGCCGCGGCGATTGCGCCAATCAAGGCCAGCACTCCGGCCATGAGCGGCAGAATGGCGGCACTCGCAATCCCCGGCAATTCAGAGCCTGCGATGAAGCTGCGAAACATGAGCCATTCGCCGACAAAGCCGTTGAACAACGGCAGCCCGATGATCGAGCAGCAGCCGATCAGGAAGACCGTTCCGGTCACCCGCATTCGCTTAAGAAGACCGCCCAAGAGTTCGATATCGAGCGTGTGCGTGGCATCTGAAACGGCCCCTGCGCCGAGGAACAGGAGACTCTTGAAGAGGGAGTGATTGAGGGCGTGCAGTAAGGCGGCAACCAGCGCCACCATGGCCCACGCCGGCGAGTTATTTGCCATGAACACCAGCGCAGCGCCCAGGCCGAGATAAATGATGCCAATGTTTTCAACGCTGCTGTAGGCAAGCAGACGCTTCAAATCGTGCTCTGTAAGGGCATAGAGAATCCCCAGCACACCGGTCACAGCGCCGGCCAGCATAATCAGGTATCCCCACCAAGCCGGACCGCCGCCGAAAAAGTCAAACGCGAATCGAACGAATCCGTAGATTGCAGTCTTCAGCATGACGGCGGACATCAACGCGGAAACAGGGCTCGGCGCAATGGGATGCGCCTTGGGAAGCCAGAGGTGAAAGGGAACGATGCCGGCTTTCGTGCCAAAGCCCACAAAGAACAGCAGAAACACTGCGGTGCGCAGGCCCGCCGGCATGGTTGCAGCGGCAGCTCTTATGGAGACGAAATCCAACCCTGGTGCGTGGGGAAGAAATAGAAGGAAACTGGCGAACACAGCCGCTGCGCCCGCATGCATCATTACGAGATAGATGAAGATGTTGTGCCGTCGCCGCTCAGAGTCGCCATCGATCACAATAAGGCCGGCCGAAAACAGCGTCATCAGCTCCCACCCGAACAGGAAGGCAAATGCGGTTGAGGCAGTGACGACGAGCGACATTGAAAGCAGGAAGAGCGACAGGAGAGCCCACATCCAATCGGCTTTCGTTCCGCTGTAATGGCGCTCAACATACGGGATGGAAAACAGTGCGACAGGAGCGCCAACTGCGCAGATGATGAGCAGAAAGAATGCGCTCAGCCGGTCAACAGCAAACGCAAAGGGAAACAGTGTCAGCCACGACAGGTCCAGCGCCAGCCTGTCTCCCCGCCAGAAACTCATTCCGGCGACGAACGTTCCAACCAGCAGCGCAAGCAAAAAAAGCAAAGAGGGCAGCGCGCGCGTTCTGCTGCTGCGCCGGCAAAGCAGTATCGCCGCTGGGAGGAGCAACAGCACGGTCAGGAACGAATTGAAAGCAAGTTGAACCATAGGATGTAGAAAGTGACCCCCGCGGAGCCGGGCGCGTCTCCTTTTCCGATCGGGCCCAGAAAATCAGGCGCAAGTGAACTTTATTTCGGCTCAGTTGGGTTGAGCTGTGTAAGCAGATCCCTGATGTTGATGAGTTGGTTGTTGAAGATCTGCCGCGCGTCGGCAAGGAGTCGAATGACTGCCGGGTCGGAGATGGAATAAAAGACGTTTTGCGCTTCCTTGCGGGCGACGACGATATTGCTCTTGCGCAAAACTGCCAGTTGCTGAGAGAGAGTGCTCTGCTCGACAGCGAGCCGCACGCTCAGCTCGCTCACGCCGGCCTCGCCTGAGCACAGGGAATCGAGAATCCTGATACGCAGCGGGTGGGCCAGGGCCTTGAAGAACTCCGCCTTGAATTGCGCCATCTCTGACATTTGTATATATGAATATATTCATATACACATCCATAGTCAATTGGAAAGGCTCCGGCTAAGCGTTCCTAGAAGACGAGCACTCGCAAAGTGATGGAACCAAGCGGTATGAGCTGATTATTAACCTACATGTAATCTATGCTTTGAGAAGAATCAGCGAGTTGATTGTCATCCTCGTTACGGGAGTGCCTTGTGCAGAGCGATTACTGGCGCCCTCGTTGAATTCTGCTATACCGACGGCTTCGCCGGGGGCGTTTACAGGGGTCTTTCTACCGTTGCTGCCTCTACTGCCCTGACCGCCGGGTATCGACTTCGAGGCATGGAAGATGAGCCGGGAAGCCTGACTTCGACCAGGCATCGGCATCGCGGGATCTATGCATGTGACATGGATCACCGAGAAAACTGACTGTCATGGTAGGCTGGGTGCATGTTGCGGGGCACTTTTCAACGCGCGGCGATGGCCATCCTCCTGGTGGGGATGATGATTGCGCCGCTTGGAATCTGCCTGCGACCGAGCCCCAAGGTTGCGCACGGTTGCTGCATGCAGACGGAGTCCTCGCATTCCTTGCATGCCGATTGCTGCATAGTCAGAGCGCAATTGCCGGCTATTCCGGCTGCATCGAACCTGCCGGGCACAAGCCCGTGTGCGGCGGTGCACGAATATTCGGCGTGCGTGGAAAAGACGGCCGTGGATGAGCATTCAACCGTCGTAGTCATTCCTCCGCTCTCTCCGCCGACCGGCGCGTTCATCCTTCGAATCTAGTTTTCTAAAATCCGCTGCGGCTAACCGGCGTGCGCACTGTTGCGCCCGGATTTTTCTTTCTGCCCACTTCTCACGCGGAGTTGACTGGTGAAAACCTATCGAATTGCAGCGCCCTTCTTGCTGGCGCTTGGACTTTCCTGCTTTGCACAAAGCGGGGCGGGGCGCATGGGCGTACCCGCAAACACTGCTCCCGACACCGTGGCTGCCATCACGGTTGAAGAAGCGGTCACCGAAGCCTTGGAATCGAACCCGCAGATCCATGCGGCGGTGCGGCGCCTGTCTCTGGCTCAGTCAAAGAGCGGAACGGCAAGGAGTCTGGACGATCCGATGCTCATGGTGCGTGATTGGGATACGCCGTTGAGCAAACCCTGGGATTTGAACCAGGCGCAGTTGATGGTCTCAGTCCAACAGACTTTGGTGAGCAAACAGAAACGCGATCTCCGCGCCAAAGTTGCCGGCGATGACGCGGAGATGGCCGCGAGCGATCTTGAGTCGCTGCGTCAGCAGGTTGCCGCCCAGGTGCGCAAGGCATGTGCCGACCTGAAGCGTAATGCGGAAGAGATGAAGCTGCGCGATCGGCAGTCTTCGCTGCTGAAAGAGGCGCTGGCCGCGGCTTTGGCGCAGTACACGACAGGCCGCGTTCCTCAATCCGATGTGCTGCGCGCGCAAATGGCCGTTACGCGGCTGGACGAGCAGCTGATCGAGCTTGAGCAGGAACGCGACGCGGCTCTGGCTGAGCTGGACACGCTGATGGGTCGGCGCGCCGATGAGGCCGTGGCGATAACGGGCGAGTACGTTCCAACCGTGGCGATGCCCCCGCTCGACGATCTGGAGCGCCTTGCCATGGAGCACCGGCCCGAACTTGCCGGCCTGCGCAAGAGTGTCGGCAAATCTCAGGACCAGGCACAGGCAACACGGCTGGCCACGAAGCCGGATTTCACTGTGGCGCTTGGATACATGCTGATGCCCACCGGCTCCGCTGCGCGCAACGCATATATGGCCGAGCTGACGATGAACCTGCCGGCGCTGAATCGAGAGCGGCATGATGGCGAAGCGAAGCAGGCCGATGCCGCGACCGCGGTTGCCCAGGCCGATCTTGAAGCACAGACCACAGCGGTGTTTCTTGAGGTGCGCCAGGCGCAAATCGCAGTCACGGCGGCAGAGAAGCGAAGCAAGATCTATCGCGACACACTGCTGCCGCAAGCCGAGGCAGCCTTCAAAGCTGCGACCGCTGCCTACCAGAACAATCGAACGGAATTCTCATCGCTGATCGATAGCCAAAACCTGCTACTCGATATTCAAACAGCTCTTTACAAGGCTTCAGCAGACAGAGACGCAGGCGTGGCCGATCTTGAGCGCGCTATTGGAACCAAACTACCCGACACAACCAGCCCGGAGAGGAACAGCAAATGACTTCAAGAGAAACCAAACTGATTGGATTGGGAGCGGGAGCCGGAACGCTGCTGGTGGCGCTGATTGTCGCGCTGCTTGCCGTGCGCGGCGAGCATATTTTCGCCGGCGAAGCCAAAGCGGGAGCGATCCCTAACACGCCGGCACAGGCCGCCCGCCCCGTGAAGCCGCAGGATGTGGACACCGGGACAATGCCCGGAACTACCGTCGAACTGTCCCCTGCCGAGATTACCGCAGCCGGAGTTCAAGTGGCGGATGTGCGAACGGCGATGCTGAAGACGGACATCGATGCGTTTGGCCGAGTGGAGCAGCCGGAGGCGCAACTGGCAGCGGTGAGCACGCGCATGGGTGGGCGCGTGGACAAGCTCTACGTTCAGTACACCGGCGAAAAAGTGAAGCGTGGGCAGCCGGTTGCCGACATCTACAGTCCGGAGGTAGCAACAGCTATCGAGGAGTACCGGCTGGCGGAAGAGAACCGCAACGGCTTGCGCGCGTCTGACGATGCTTACGCGCGCGCGCAGGCGGATGCGCTGGTGAAGGCGAGCGAACACCGGCTTGAACTCTGGGGCATCTCGAAGAGCCAAATGGAAGCTCCGGCCGTTACAGGCGTGCCGCATGTCACCATGTATGCCTACGCTTCAGGCACGGTGGTCGATCGCAAGGTAACGCAGGGCCAATATGTCAACTCAGGCGACACTCTGTTTACGGTGGCCGACCTGAGCGAGGTTTGGATTAAAGCTGACGTCTACGAGGAACAGCTAGCGCAGATCCGCACCGGACAGCCGGTTGACATTACCGGCGAGTCGCTCTCGAACCAGACCCTGCACGGCCACGTCGACTTTATCGAGCCCTCCGCAAACCCGCAGACGCGCACTGTTTCAGTGCACGTGCATGTAGCCAATCCATCGATGCGTCTGCTTCCCGGTATGTTTGTGAACGCTACATTTGTCAGTCGCGCGGCGCAGGCTTCGGTCGTTGTTCCGCGCTCTGCGGTCCTCGATACCGGCACGCGCAAGATCGTCTATGTGGCGCGGCCTAATGGAGTGTTTGAAGCACGCGAGGTGGCAGTGGGCGCACCTTCTGAGGATCTGTTCCCTGTTACCAGCGGTCTCGCGGTGGGTGACAAGGTCGTGCTGAACGGTAACTTCCTCATCGACTCGCAGGCTCATCTGAGTTCCGGAGTGTCAGGCCTCTATGGAGGATCGAAGGAATTTGCGAACTCGCCGCAGGCACAAGGCGCAGGCTCCAAGCCAGGCAGCCAGCAACCGGGCACGGCCAAGATCGAGTTCCACTCCGATCCCGATCCAATGAAGGCCGGTGGAGATAACAGCTTCCAGGTAAGGCTCACCGGGGCCGATGGAAAACCTGTTCCCGATGCCAGTGTGACGCTCACCCTCGTTATGCCTGCGATGCCCTCAATGGGCATGCCGGAGACGAGGAGCACGATCGCGCTGACGCCGGCGGCAGACCATGCAACATACACGGGAAAAGGGCAGCCGGGAATGGCCGGTTCCTGGACCGTGATTGTTGAGGCGAGCAAGAACAACAGTGTGATTGCAACACTGCACACACACATGACCGCAAGGTAGGAGCAGCGATGATCAACCGCATAATCGAATTTTCAATGAAGAACCGTGTGCTGATCCTTGCGATCTATGCCGCATTCGCCGTCTGGGGCTATTGGGCGCTGCTACACACGCCTATCGATGCCATTCCCGATTTGAGTGAGAACCAAGTGATCGTCTTTACCGACTGGCAGGGGCGCAGCCCTCAAGAGGTCGAAGACCAGATCACTTATCCGCTTACAGTCAACCTGCAAGGCTTGCCGCATGTGCGCACGGTACGATCGGCTTCGGCATTCGGATTCTCGATGGTGAATGTGATCTTCGAGGATTCAGTGGACATTTATTTTGCGCGCACCCGCGTGCTTGAACGCCTGAGTCTCGCGGGCAGTTTTTTGCCCGCGGGCGTAACGCCGCTGATGGGGCCAGATGCGACGGGAGTGGGTCAGGTCTTCTGGTACACGGTTGAGGGGCCGTATGACAGCGGCACACTTCACTCGGTTCAGGACTGGTTTATCAAGTACCAATTGAATTCAGTGCCCGGCGTGGCGGAAGTGGCCAGCGTTGGCGGCTTTGTGCGCCAGTATCAGATCGATCTGGACCCTACGAAATTGCGCGCTTATAACGTCTCGCTTGAAAACGTGGTCTCCGCCGTAGAGCGAAGCAACAACAATGTCGGCGCCAAAGTGGTGGAAGCAGGCAACACCGAAGAGATTGTGCGCGGCATCGGACTCATTCGTGGATTGAAGGACATTGAAGAGACTTCGCTTGGCGCTTACAACGGAACTCCGGTAACGGTGGGCAATGTGGCCAGCGTTCAGCTTGGCCCCGAGTTCCGCCGCGGCGTTTTAGACAAGGATGGCAAGGAAGCAGTTGGCGGAGTCGTCATTATTCGCTACGGAGCCAACGCGCGCGAAGTGATCAATGCCGTCAAGCAGAAGATCGGCGAGATTCAGCCTGGGCTGCCCGCAGGCGTGAAGATCGTTCCCTTCTACGACCGCAGCATCCTCATCGATCACGCCGTGGATACGCTGCGTCACGCATTGATTGAAGAGTTGATTCTCGTCACGCTGGCGCATGTGCTGTTCCTCTGGCACTTCCGCAGCATTCTGGTTGTCACCATTCCATTGCCTCTGGCCGTGCTTGGCGCGTTCCTCTTCATGAAGGGCGCAGGCATCTCATCGAACATCATGTCTCTCGGAGGCATCGCCATCGCCATCGGCGTGCTGGTGGATGCAGGCATTGTAATGACGGAGAATGTCATTCGTCAGGCGGAGCAATATGAAGAAGAGCATGGCAACTATCGCGAGCATATTGTCGAAATCACGCTCAACGCCGCGCGCCTTGTGGGCCGCCCCATTTCTTTCGCCATGGTCATCATCATCCTGGCCTTTGTTCCGGTCTTCGCACTCACTGGAATGGAAGGCAAGATGTTTCATCCGCTGGCCTTTACCAAGACGTTCGCCATGGTGGGCTCAACCATTCTCGCCATCACGCTTGTGCCGGTGCTGTGCAGCTTTCTTATTCGCGGCAAGCTTCACCGCGAGGACGAGAACCCTATCATGCGCTTTCTGCGCGCCCTCTACCTGCCCGTGCTGACATGGGCACTGCGGCATCGCGCCATCACCCTCGGTATTGCACTGGTCTTCTTTTGTGCCGCAATTTACACTGCCACGACCATAGGGTCGGAGTTTATGCCCCCGCTCAACGAAGAGACGGCGGTCTTTATGCCAATCACCGACCCGCGCATTTCTCTGACGCGGGCAACTGAGATTTTGCGCCAGCAGGATGCCATCATTGCCGCAGACCCTGCCGTTGCAATGGTCGTGGGCAAGGTGGGACGCGCGGAGACATCTACAGATCCCGCGCCAGTGAACATGAGCGAGACCACCATCACCTTCAAGCCGGTTTCGCAATGGCCCAAGGGACTTACCAAGGACGCCATCCTCGCGCGTCTTGATGAGAAGCTGCAGATTCCAGGCGTCACGAATATCTGGACGCAGCCCATTCGCAATCGCATCGACATGTTGTCCACCGGCATTCGCACGCAGGTGGGCATCAAGGTGTTCGGACCGGATCTCAACGTGATTGAGCAAAAGTCAGAAGAAATCAAGGAAGTTGTTCGCAAGATTCCCGGAGCGGTCGACCTCTATGCCGAACGAACCACCGGTTCACCTTACCTGGAGATGACTGTCGATCGCGCCGCGGCTGACCGCTATGGGCTCAACGTTGCAGATGTCGAAGATGTGATTGAAACCGCAATCGGCGGAAAGAATCTGACAACAACCATCGAAGGCCGGCAGCGCTTCCCGGTGCGCGTCCGATACGCGCGCGACTTTCGCGAGAATCCTCAGCAACTGGGTGAAGTCCTCGTCACAAGCAGCAACGGCGCACAGGTTCCGCTGGACAAAGTGGTGACACTCAAGACTACGATGGGCCCTTCCATGATCTCCAGCGAAAACGGCCTGCTGCGCGGAGCAGTGCTGCTGAACGTGCGCGGCCGCGACGTTGGCGGCTTTGTCGAGGAGGCTCAGCGGGCAGTCGCGTCCCAGGTAAAAATGCCGCAGGGCTACTACGTTGAGTGGAGCGGCCAGTATGAAAACCAGATCAGCGCGCGGAAGCGTTTGGAACTCGTGATTCCGCTCGTTCTTCTTGTGATCTTTGTCCTGCTCTATCGCACGTACGGTTCTCTCAAAGAGGCTGCGCATGTCCTTCTGGCCGTGCCCTTCGCGCTCACCGGTGGAATCTTCCTGGTCAAAGCAATGGGCCTTAACTTCTCCGTTGCCGTCTGGGTCGGCTTTATCGCGCTGTTTGGAACCGCCGTGCAGACTGGCGTGGTGATGGTTATTTATCTTGAGGAGGCAGTGGCCCGCCGCACCGCCCTTGAGGGTCGCCTTACAAAGCCAGGTTTACATGCCGCAGTGATTGAGGGAGCCTTGTTGCGCCTCCGCCCCAAGGTGATGACCGTGGCGACCGTTGTTGCCGGGCTGCTGCCTTTGCTTTGGTCAACGCGCACTGGAGCCGAGTTCATGAAGCCGCTTGCGGCACCGGTCCTGGGAGGAATGGTCAGTTCGCTGCTCCACGTGCTCATTGTTACGCCGGTCATCTTTACCTGGCTGCGCGAACGAGAACTCGCGAAGTGAAGGGACGGTTCATTTTCACCCGAAGGGATAACCACGACTCTTGATATCGAGAGAACACGATCAGCGCATCATCGCCAGAGCCGAGTTGAGGCGGATCGGCTTGTGGTGGAATTTGAGAGCAGCGGGCTGATGCGGCAGATCCCTTGTGCGCGGCATGGGTTGTAGGTGGCGGTGCTGGAGCGGTATCGCAGCCACTGCGCATTGGAATTGGTGAGTGCGGTTTGCACTCCGAGGAAATGAGAAGCGAGCGAGAGGGCTGGTTGCGTCGACCATACCCCACGATGGATGGTCAATCACCTTTCACTTGCCTTTCATCTTTGCCGCCGCAGGGTCGTGTTACCGTTCTCTCGTCTTCAGCACTCCCCAAGACAAGACGCGGAGGAATCCTATGGCAGTCAATGCGAAATCGACCCGCAAAATTGAGCCAACCCCGGCAAATGCAGGGCGCGCGAACCGTTCCGGAATCGCCCTGGCCGGGTTAGCGGCAGCAGCGGGTCTCACCCTTCTGCTGGCAACCGGTTGCAGCCTTTCAGAGGAAGGAAAGGCGGACACCACCAAGCCAGCCGCTACAACCCAGGTTCAGAGCTTTGGGGGGGTGGGCAGCACATTTGTTGACCCGCTGTTTACCTATTGGTCCAGCGACTACGCAAAGGGTCACCAGGTTCAGATCAACTACCGGGCCATTGGAAGCGGTGCCGGCATGAGCGAGCTGAAAAGAGGAAATCCAACTTTTGCCGTTACGGACGCACCGCTCGACGACACGCAGCTTAAAGATTATCCGCAGCTTCTGCAGGTTCCCATCACGGCTGGGCCCGTGTGCGTGACGTACAACATTCCGGGCGTGACAACAGCGCTGCGGCTGAGTAGCAAGACTCTTGCCGGCATCTTCGCGGGAGACATCATCAGCTGGCAGGATTCTGCGATTGCGTCAGAGAATCCCGGTGTAAAACTGCCGCACGCCGCAATCATCGTGGTCCATCGCACGGATGGGAGCGGAACAAACTTCATCTTTACCAGCTACCTGAGCAGCGTAAGTCCGGATTGGTCAAAGAAGATCGGTCACGGAGTTTCAGTAAAGTGGCCGGCCGGCATCGGCGCGGAGGGCAGCGGGAATGTACTGAACCTGGTGAGGAACAACCCAGGGACGATCACCTATCTTGAACTGAACTTTGCGAAAAGAGCAGGGCTTCCGGTAGCGCTGATCCAGAACAAGGCCGGTGAGTATGTGACGCCTAGCCCGAAGAGCGCCGAGCTGGCGGTAAGCGCCTTCAGCGACACGCTCGAAAAGGACCTGCGGGCTCCCATTGTGGACCCACCCGCATCCGCAAAGGGCGCTTATCCAATCTCCGGCATGTCCTACGTGCTGGTGCCAGTGGACGATAGCGTCGTTGGAAACCGCAAGGCATTCAAGGATTTCCTTGAATACACGATCAGCGCCGGACAGGAGGCGTCGGAAGAGCTTTCGTATGCAAAGTTGCCCATCGCAATCCAACAGCGGGGCGATGCGCTGCTGAATGAAATGACGGACAACGGCAAACCCATTCAGTAAATGAGCCTATTCGAGAGGTGGGATCAGCAGGGGACCGCACGGTCCCCTGCTTTTTTGTTTGAAGGGGAGAAGCTACCGCAGGCTTTGGCGAATGATGCGTCCTTGAGAAACGCTCTTCCAGAAGAGGAGCGTTACCAGTTGAGCGCTTGCCGCCGGCTCGGGTTGGAGGCTGGTTCAGTCTGCTGCGGTTCGTCAGGAGGCGTGGGTTCAACGGATTGCGCTGCCGCCGATGGAGGCATTTGCTCGGCAATAGCCCCTTTTCGCGCAATGCGCAGAGCGGTTGCAAGTTGTTCAAGATCAGCGCCGGAGGCAGACTGCACGGGGACGATGCGCGCGACTGGAACCCCATTTTTTTCAAGAAGAAAGGAGGTTCCTTGATAGTGCGCCCGATTGATACAATCGGCGAAATTGCGGGCCGCCTGGGTGACGCTGATGACCAGCTCTCTCATAAAATCAGATTAGCAGATTCTAGGGAATCGGCGGTGCGAAGGCCTGGATTTTTGAATTTGCTACTCGCCTGCAAGCTGGTCAAGCAGGGCATCGAAGTCTTCCAGCCGCGCGTACTCGATGATGACCTTGCCCCGGCCGCGATGGTCCTCAATGCTGACCTTTAGTCCCAAAGCCCGCTGCAGACGCTCTTGAACATCGCGAATGTTGGGATCGATCGGAGGGACCGGCTTGGGCTCCTTTTTGATGGCGCGCTCGGGGTGCAGAA